>Ga0335075_10001698_pt1 | contig 35964 bp, 33 predicted proteins | sample Lox_Sample_24_FD_206723 | JGI IMG/M metagenome (GOLD analysis project Ga0335075, IMG submission 206723) | Soil microbial communities from Loxahatchee National Wildlife Refuge, Florida, United States - Lox_Sample_2.4 | ecosystem: Environmental > Terrestrial > Soil > Wetlands | place: USA...
AGGGACCGCCCGCGACGCGCGGGCAGGAAGTTGTCGCGGGCGTAGAGCAGGAGCCCCACGCCCGTGGAGAAAACGGGATTGCGCACCACGTCGGTGAGTCCGTGCACCTGCTGCGGCAGGCCGAGCCGCACCGGCACGTGGAAGACCTCCTCCGCGAGCTCGATCGCGCCCTCCATCTTGGCGCTGCCGCCGGTCAGCACCACGCCCGCGGCGATCACCTCCTCGAAGCCGCTGCGGCGCAGCTCCTCGCGCACCAGGCCGAAGAGCTCCTCGTAGCGCGGCTCGACGATCTCGGCGAGCGTCTGGCGCGCGAGCCGCCGCGCGGGCCGGTCGCCGACGCTCGGCACCTCGATGCTCTCGTCGGGGTTGGCGAGCTGCGACAGCGCGCAGGCATAGCGGATCTTGATGTCCTCGGCGTGCTGGGTCGGCGTGCGCATGGACACCGCGATGTCGTTGGTCACCTGATCGCCCGCGATCGGGATCACCGCCGTGTGCCGGATCGCCCCGTGCGAGAAGACCGCGAGATCGGTGGTGCCGCCGCCGATGTCGACCAGGCAGACGCCGAGCTCCTTCTCGTCGTCCGTCAGCACCGAGAAGCTGGAAGCCAGCTGCTCGAGCACGACATCGTCCACCTCGAGGCCGCAGCGCTTGATGCATTTCTCGATGTTCTGCGCCGCGCTCTCCGCGCCGGTGACGATGTGCACCTTGGCTTCCAGGCGCACCCCCGACATGCCGATGGGATCGCGGATCCCCTCCTGGCCGTCGACGATGAACTCCTGCGGCAGCACGTGCAGGATCTTCTGATCGGCCGGGATCGCCACCGCCTTGGCGGCATCGATCACGTGCTCGACGTCGCCGTGCGTGACCTCGCGGTCGCGGATGGCCACCACGCCGTGGGAGTTGAGACTGCGCACGTGGCTGCCGGCGATGCCGGCGAACACCGAGTGGATCTCGCAGCCGGCCATGAGCTCGGCTTCCTCCACGGCGCGCTGGATCGAGTGCACCGTCGACTCGATGTTGACCACCACGCCCTTCTTCAGGCCCCGCGAGGGTTGGGACCCGAGTCCCAGCACTTCGATGGTGCCGTCGAGGCCGACTTCGCCGACCAGCGCGACCACCTTGGAAGTGCCGATATCGAGGCCCACGATGAGATTTCTGTCGGATCGCTTAAGCATGTGTTGCACCTGACCGCCAGCCGATCGCAAAACCGTTTGTGTAGCGCATATCCACGTAGGAAATGTCCGGGGCGCGACGCTCGACGATGCCGAGCGCCGCGCTCATGAACTTCTCGAACCGCTCATCGACCTGTGACCGCCCGAGCCGCACGGTGATGCCGTTGGCGAGATCGAGCTGCCACGCGCCGCGCGCATCGAGCCGCAGCGCGCTGATGGCGAGCCCGGCCGCCGCCAACCGCCGCTGCATGCCGAGGTAGCGCTGCGTGACCTCGGCCTCGGAGCCCTCGGGTCCCGACAGGCGCGCGAGTCCCGCCGGGAAGTGATCGATACCCGTCGCAAAGAGCTCCCCGTTCGCATTGACGAGACCGTCGGTTCCCCACCTGGCGGCGGCAATCTGCTCCACCACCAGTACCGAGAGACCATGCGGCCAATCGCGCTCGACGCTGACGGCATCGACCCACGGGAGCGTATGGATCGCGCGGCTCACCGCCGCCAGGTCGACCGTCAGCAGACCCTGGCCGAGCGCCTGGCGCGCGACCGCCCGCTCGATGTCAGCCGGTGCGACGTGTTGGAACCGGCCCGTCACCTCGACGGTGCGGATCGGCTGGTCGAGCGCCCAGAACACCACGCAGAACGTGGCGGCGAGAGCACCGCCCAGGGCGGTCACCCGGCCGATGACCCGCCACGGCAGGAGCGTCCTTGCCGCGGCCGCCTGGCGGCCCTTGACCCGATTGCGGGTGCGCTTGAACATCAGGAGCGCCTCCTGATGAAGCTCGTCTCCAGCACCCGCCATACCAGCTCGTCGAAGTCGATCCCCGCCGCCCGCGCGGCCATCGGCACCAGGCTGTGGCTGGTCATGCCGGGCACGGTGTTGACTTCGAGCAGCAGCGGCCGCCCGGCGGCATCCATCATGAAATCCGCCCGCCCCCACCCTTCGCCGCCGGCCGCCTCGAACGCGGCGAGCGCGAGACTGCGCAGGTGCTGCTCCGCGGGCTGCGAGAGCCCCGACGGACAGTGATAGACCGTGTCGTCGCGGAAGTATTTCGCCTCGTAGTCGTAGAAGCCGCGCGGGGTCTCGATGCGGATCGACGGCAGGGCCCCGTCCTGCAGCAGAGCCACGGTGTACTCCCTGCCGGTGATCCACTGCTCCGCGAAGACGCTCCGATCGACGGCGGCAGCCGCCGCATAAGCCGGGGGAAGCGCCGCGGCGGTCTCGACCTTGGTCATGCCGACACTCGATCCCTGCGTCGCCGGCTTCACGATGAGCGGCAGCCGCAGGCGCTCCAGCGCCAGCTCGAAATCCCGCGGTCCGTGCAACTCCACCGCTTCGGGCGATGCCACGCCGATCGCCTGCGCCAGGCGCTTGCTGCGCAGCTTGTCCATGCCCATGGCCGAGCCCGCCACGCCGCTGCCGGTGTACGGCACCCCGAGATACTCGAGCGCGCCCTGCACCGTGCCGTCCTCGCCCCCCGGGCCGTGCAGCGCGATCCACACCCGATCGAAGCGCTGCCCCGCGAGCTCGAGCAGCGAGCGCTCGCGCGGATCGAAGGCTTCGGCCGCGACGCCGCGGCGGCCGAGCGCCGCGAGCACCGCTTCGCCGGAGAGGAGTGAGATCGCGCGCTCGCTCGAGTCACCGCCCATGAGCACGGCGACCCGGCCGAACTGCCCGGGGTCGGTGGCGCGGTGGGCCAGCGTCGGGTCGTAGACGAGCCGCATCAGAGCGTCGCTCCTGCGGCCTGACCCGCGGCCCGGCCGACGATCCGCACTTCGGGATGCAGCCGCACGCCATGCGCGCGCTGTACCTCGCCCTGCACCCGGACGATCAGACTCTCGACGTCGGCGGCCGTGGCCGCCCCATGGTTGATGATGAAGTTGGCGTGCTTCGTCGACACGGAGGCATCGCCGATGCGCAGACCCTTCAGGCCCGTCGCCTCGATGAGGCGCGCGGCGTGATCGCCCGGCGGGTTGGTGAACACCGAGCCGCAGCTCCACTCGCCGATCGGCTGCGTCGCCTTGCGCCGCTCCAATAACTCCTGTATGTCAACTGGCTCAAAGTCGCCTGCGGCGCGTTGCTCGGCCCCTCCTGGGCCTCGCCCCTCCGGGGCCGGCGCCTCGCGCCGTCCAAAATCGCTCCCGGCGATTTTGTGAGCGGCCAGCTCCGGCACCGGATCCACGTCCGCGGCCCCGGGAGCGGCCCGGGGCCGCTCATTCGTTTGCTTTCGGGCCTCGAAGCGCATTCTCGCGGCGAGGAACCACTCTTCGGCCGCCGGCGGCTCGACGTGCCGATAACTCACCTTATATTCGCCCGCCGGCCGGCGGTGCTCGCGGCCGCCGCGATCGATCGTCTCCACCTCCACGACATGCCGCCAGGTCTCGCCGCCGAAGGCGCCGGCATTCATGGCCAGCGCGCCGCCCAGCGTGCCCGGAATGCCCGCGAAGAACTCCGCCGGGCCGAGGCCCCATTTGATGCATTGCCTGGCGATGCGCGCGCAGGCAACTCCCGCCTCGCCGTACACGATGTCCTGACTGGTGCGCTCCAGCCGGTCCAACGTGCCGCGCGTACTGATGACGGCGCCCGCGATCCCTCCATCGCGCACCAGCAGGTTGCTCCCGAGGCCGACCCAGAAGATCGGCAGCTCGGCCGGCACGCTTCGCAGGAAGGCGGCGAGGTCGGCACGGTCGCTCGGCGTGAAGTAGATCTCCGCCGGACCGCCCAGGTGCCAGGAGGTATGGCGGCTCATCGGCTCGTTGCGCCGGATCCGCGGCAGGAATTCTTTCGCGAGGGCCAGCATCAGGCGCTCCCCCGCGGCGGCAGCAGGACCGCGAAGCGCTGCTGCAGCCTGTGCGCGACCGCGCTGATGTTGCCAGCGCCCATGGTCATGATCACATCGCCGTCGCGGACGACGTCCTTCAGCGCCTCCGCCAGCTCTTCGACGCGCTCGACGAAGAGCGGCTCCGCCTGCCCGCGGCTGCGCACCGCCCGGCAGATCGCGCGCCCGTCCGCGCCGGCGATCGGCGCCTCGCCCGCGGCGTAGACCTCCGTAACGAGGAGCACGTCCGCCGTCGCCAACACCTTGCTGAAGTCATCGATCAGATCATGGGTGCGCGTATACCGGTGAGGCTGGAAGGCGAGCACGATCCGCCGGCCGGGATAAGCCTGACGCAGCGCCTCCATCGTCGCCGCCACCTCGGTCGGATGATGACCGTAGTCATCTATCACCGTGACCACCCCCGCCGTGGTGTCGATGTCCGCGACGTGCTGCATTCTGCGGTCGATGCCTTGAAAACCCGCGAGCGCGCGCACGATGGCCTCGTCGGCGACGCCGAGCTCCGTCGCCACGGCGATGGCCGCCAGCGAATTCAACACGTTGTGCGCGCCGGGCAGGTTGACGGTCACATCGAGGGGACCACCGGCCGATCGCGCCACCTGGATACGGGTCCGCAGACCCAGCCGGCTGATCTCCACCGCCCGGACCGCCGCCGCCGGATCGAGCCCGTATGTCAGGACCGGCCTGCCGACGCGATCGAGGATGCCGCGCACGTTCGCATCGTCCAGGCACAGCACCGCCAGACCGTAGAACGGCAGGTTGTGCAGGAACTGGACGAAACTCTGCTTCAGCCGCTCGAAATCCCCGCCGTGGGTCACCAGGTGATCGTTGTCGATGTTGGTGACGACGGCGAGCAGCGGCTGCAGGTGGGTGAACGAGGCGTCGCTCTCGTCGGCCTCCGCGACCAGGTACCGGCCGGTGCCGAGCCGGGCATGGCTGCCCGCGCTCTTCAACCGGCCGCCGATCACGAATGTCGGATCCTCGCCGCCCTCCGCCAGGATGCTGGCGATGAGACTGGTGGTCGTGGTCTTGCCGTGCGTGCCCGCCACCGCGATGGAGTAGCGGAAGCGCATCAGCTCGCCCAGCATCTCGGCGCGGGAAACCACCGGCACGCGCCGCGCGAGAGCGGCCTCGACCTCGGGGTTGCCGCGCGCGATGGCGCTCGACACCACGACCACGTCCGCGCCCTCGACGTTCTCCGCCGCATGCCCCAGCCGCACCCGCGCGCCGAGCCCGCTGAGCCACTCGGTGACCGGACCCGCCTTGAGGTCCGAGCCCTGCACCGCGTAGCCGAGATTGAGCAGCACTTCGGCGATGCCGCTCATGCCGCTGCCGCCGATGCCGACGAAGTGAATGGTGTTGATGCGGCGCATGCGGTCGCGCCGGTCGGCACTCCTGCGCCGCTCCACGCGGGGCCGCTCCAGCAGGGTGCGCCGCTCCTCGGTGCGAGGATCCATCCCTGCGCCTCGCCCTTCGGGCCGGCTGTCGCCGTCCAAAATCGTTCCAGACGATTTTGTGCTCGGCCCCTCCTGGGCCTCACCCCTTCGGGGCCGGCTGTCGCCGTCCAAAATCGTTCCAGACGATTTTGTCATGCGGCCTCCCGCGCGAGCTCCAGGCACGAGGCGGCCAGTTCCTCGGTCGCATCGGGCATGGCCATCCGCCGCGCGCTCTCGGCCATGGCGAGCAGCCGGTCGCGGCCGGCGCAGAGCCGCTCGAGCTCCGCGGCCAGGCGCTCGACGGTCAGCTCGCGATCGGCGATGAGCACCGCCCCGCCCTCCCGCACCAGGAACCTTGCGTTGTACGTTTGGTGGTCGTCGACTGCGGCGGGAAACGGCACCAGCACGGCGCCCACGCCCGCGGCGGCCAGCTCCGACACGGTGAGCGCCCCGGAGCGGCAGATCACGAGATCCGCCCAGCCGTAGGCCTCCGCCATGTCTTCGATGAAAGGCCGTACGTCCGCGCGTACGCCGGCGTCGGCGTAACTCTGCCGCCCGGCCTCGATCCAACGCTCACCCGCCTGGTGGCGGACATCGAAGCGGATGATGCCGGCGAGCCTCGCCAGTGCGTACGGCACAACCGTGTTGAGCCGCACCGCACCCAGGCTGCCGCCGACGACGAGAATGCGCACGGCCCCTTCACGTCCTGCGAAGCGCTCCTTGGGCGGTTTCAGTGCGCTGATGTCGCGGCGCACGGGGTTGCCGACGGTGCGCGCCTTGACGCCCGCGGCGAAACTGTCCGGGAAGGCTTCCAACACCTCGCGCGCGAAGTGCGCCAGGCAGCGGTTGGTGAACCCGGCGATCGCGTTCTGCTCGTGGATGATGAGCGGCCGGCGGGTGAGCCAGGCGGCGATCCCGCCCGGGCCGGTGACGAATCCGCCGAGGCCGACCACGATCGCGGGCTGCCGCCGCCGCATCACCCGCAGCGCCTGCGCCAGCGCCACGGTGAGACGCCACGGCGCGGCGAGCAGCGTGCGCCACCCCTTGCCGCGCAGGCCGCCGACCGACAGCCAGTCGATCGCGATCCCCTCGGCCGGAACGACACGGGCTTCCAGGCCGCGGCGCGTGCCGAGCCAGATGACCTCGACGGATTGCTCGCGCAGCCGCCTGGCGAGGGCGAGAGCGGGAAATACGTGGCCGCCGGTTCCGCCTGCCATGATGAGGATCGGCCTGCTCATGCGCCGCCCCGCATGACGGTTGCCGACCCGCGCCGCTCCAGCATCGTCTCGTGATAGATGCGCAGCAGGATTCCCACCCATACCAGCGTCACGATGAGGCTCGAGCGGCCGTAGCTCATCAGCGGCAGCGTCAGTCCCTTGGTCGGCAGCACGCCCATGTTGACGCCGATGTTGATGAAGGCCTGGATTCCGATCCAGAGCCCGAAGCCCGCGGCGAGGTAGCTCTGGAAATCGAGGCCCGCCTGCGAGGCCAGCCGCGCGATGTAGAACGCGCGCCAGACGAGCCCGATGAAGAGCCCGAGCGTGAGCAGCACGCCGAGAAGCCCCAGCTCCTCCGCGAGCACCGCGAACAGGAAGTCGGTATGCGCTTCCGGGAGGTAGAAGAGCTTCTGCACGCTGTTGCCGAGCCCTACGCCGAGCCATTTGCCGCGGCCGATGGCGATCAGCGACTGCGTCAGCTGGAAGCCGCTGCCGTAGGCATTGGCCCAGGGGTTGAGGAAGCCCGTCAGGCGCCGCAGCCGGTACGCGGAAGTGACGGCGAGCAATGCGAAGAGACACGCCGCCACGGCGGTCAGCACTATGACGTAGCGCAGCCGTGCGCCGGCGATGAAGAGCATGCCGAAACCGGTGGCGAAGAGCACCGTGGCGGCGCCGAAATCGGGCTCCCCGAGAAGCAGCACCGCCACCAGCGCCAGCAGCAGCAGCGGCTTGATGAGTCCGGTGAAGGTTTCGCGCAGCTCATCCTGACGCCGCGCGGCGTAGCCGGCGATGTAGATCAGCACCAGCACCCGGGCGAGCTCCGACACCTGAAAGCTGACACCGGCGAGCCGCAGCCAGCGCCGGCCGCCGTTGACCACCTCGCCGAGGCCGGGCACGAGCACCACCAGCAACATGGCGAACGCCGCGCCGAGGAGCACGGGCGAGAGGCGCTCCCAGATCTCCATGCGGAAGCAGAAGACCAGCACCGCCCCGGCCGTGCCGACCAGCGCGGTGAAAACCTGGCGCTCGAGGTAGTAGAAAGGGTTGCCCGTATCGTGGCTGGCGATCGAGATGGATGCGGAGGTGACCATCACCAGCCCGAAGAGGAGCAGCGCCAGCACCAGAGCGAGCGTCGTGCTGTCGAGGTGCACGGCCGCGGGCCGCCCGCGGGCAGTCTGGCCGGGCGGGACGCGCGGGCCGTCTTCCATCAAGCCGCTCATGCCGCGAGCTCCTTCACCGCGCGCGCGAACACCGCGCCGCGATGGGTGTAGTCGCGGAACATGTCGAGGCTCGCGCACGCCGGGGAAAGCAACACGGTGTCGCCCGCCCGGGCCGCTGCCGCCGCCGCGCACACCGCTTCCTCGAGCGAGGCTCGGTATTCCGTGCTGCAGACGCCGCGCAGCGCCTGGCCCACCTGGCGGCCGTCACGGCCGATGAGCACCGTATGGCGAACCTTGCCGCGGAAAGCCGCCGCCAGGGGCGCGAAGTCCTGGTTCTTGCCCTCGCCGCCCGCGATCAGGACCAGCGGCCCCTCCATGCCTTCCACGGCGGCGATCGTCGCCCCGACGTTGGTGCCCTTGGAGTCGTCGATGTAGGTGACGCCCGCGACCTCCGCGACCCACTGTGTACGGTGCGGCAGGCCGGTGAACGACTCGAGCTCCGCGAGCATCGCCGGCAAGGGCAGGTCCAACGCCTCCCCGAGCGCGAGCGCCGCAAGAGCGTTGGCCGCATTGTGCAGCCCGCGGATGCGCATCGACGAGACCGGCAGCAACGGCTGGCCGCGGCGAGTGAGCCATGAGCCGCCATCGTGTATCGCCACCGCATAGTCGGCGCCGATCGTCGCGCGCAGGGAGAAGCTCAGCGTGCGCTGACCCGGCTTCGGCATGGCGGCGACCAGCGGATCGTCCAGGTTGATCACCGCCGTATCGCAGCGGGCGAAGATGCGTGCCTTCGCCTCGGCATAAGCCGCCACGGAAGCATAGCGGTCGAGATGGTCGGGGCTGACGTTGAGCACGGCCGCCGCCGCGAGATCGAGCGAATGAGTCGCCTCGAGTTGGAAGCTCGAGAGCTCGAGCACGTAGAGCCCAACGGCCTCCCCGGCGCGATGCGCCGCGGCCAGCAGATCGAGCGCCGGCTCGCCGAGATTGCCGCCTGCCCGCACCGTCACCCCGGCCCGCGCCGCCATGCGGCCGAGCAGGGTCGTCACGGTGCTCTTGCCGTTCGTGCCGGTGATGCCGGCGACCGGCGCATCGACGGCGCGCGCGAACAGCTCGACGTCGCCCACGATCTCGAGGCCGCGGCGGCGCGCCTCGGCGAAGAAGGGCTCCTCCAGCGACACGCCCGGAGAGACCACGACGCAGAGCGCATCGTCCAGCAGCCGCGCATCCAGGGCTCCGAGCCGCAGCGGAATCTGCGGGTCGAGCTCGCGCAGCGCGCGGAGCTGCGGCGGGTCGGCCCGCGTGTCGGTGACCGCCAGCCGCCAGCCGCGCTCGCGCAGATAGCGCGCGCAGGAGAGTCCGGTGCGGCCGAGGCCGACGATCACCGCTGAAGTGGCCTTGGAGGTTGGGACGCTCATCGCAGCTTCAGAGTGGCGAGCCCGGCCAGCACGAGGAGGAGCGAAATGATCCAGAACCGTACGATCACCTTGGGCTCCGCCCAGCCCTTGAGCTCGAAGTGATGATGGAGCGGCGCCATGCGGAAGATGCGCCGGCCGGTGAGCTTGAAGGAGGCGACCTGGAGGATGACCGAGGCGGTCTCGAGCACGAAGATGCCGCCCATGACGAGCGCCACCACCTCCTGACGCACGATCACGGCGATGACACCGAGAGCCGCGCCGATCGCCAGCGCGCCGACATCGCCCATGAAGACCTGCGCGGGGTAGGCGTTGAACCAGAGAAAGCCCAGGCCCGCCCCGGTGAGCGCCGAGCAGAAGATCAGGAGCTCGCCGGCGCCGGTGATCTCCGGGATCTGCAGATAGTGCGCGAACACATGATTGCCGCTCGCGTAGGCGAAGATACCGAGCGCGGCGGAGACCAGCGCCGCCGGCATGATGGCCAGGCCGTCGAGACCGTCCGTGAGGTTCACGGCGTTGCTCATTCCGACGATCATGAAGTAGGCGATCGCGATGAATGCGACCGCCGAGAGGGGCGCGGCAAACGTCTTGACGAACGGCAGGAAGAGCGTCCTGTCCGCCGCCTGGGTCGCGGTGTAATAAAGCGTCGCCGCCGTGGCAACGCCGGCGACCGATTGCCAGAGGTACTTCCAACGCGCCGCGAGGCCGCGGGGATTGCGCACGACCAGCTTCAGGTAGTCGTCGTAAAAGCCGATGAGCCCATAGGCCAACGTCACCCCGAGCACCGTCCACACCAGGCGATTGGAGGGATCCGCCCAAAGAAGCGTGCTCACGAACGTCGTCACCAGGATCAGTGTCCCGCCCATGGTGGGCGTGCCGGCCTTGGGCAGGTGAGTCTTCGGGCCGTCGTCGCGCACGACCTGACCGATCTGATAGCGCGACAGCCGGTCGATCAGGGCCGGCCCGACGATGAGCGAGATCGCGAGCGAGGAGATGGTCGCGAGAATGGCCCGGAAGGTCAGGTACGAGAAGACGTTGAAGCCTGTATGCCAGTGCGTCGTTCGTTGCGCGAGCCAGTGTGCGAGCCAGTAGAGCACTTAATGTCCGTCCGCGTTGTCGTTGGCGCTGCCGACGAGAGCCGCCACCACGCGCTCCAGCCTGTTGACTCGCGATCCCTTGACGAGCAGGCGCACACTCGCCGCCGCGGCGTCGCCGCCGGCCGCAAGGGCGGCGAGCGCCCGCAGCAGCTCCCGCCCCAGCGCCTCCGTATCCGGGAACCACTGGCCGCCGGTGCCGAAGCGCTCGACCGCCAGGGCCGCGAGCGGACCGGTCGCAAGCAGCCGCTCGATCCCGTGCTCGCGGGCCAGGACGCCGATCCGCGCATGCGCGTCCGGTGCGAACTCCCCGAGCTCGGCCATGTCCCCGAGCACGAGCCAGCGCCGCCCGCCGATCGAGGCGAGCACCTCGATGCCGGCCTGGACCGAGCTGGGGTTGGCGTTGTAGGAATCGTCGATGATCCACGCTCCGCAGGCGGCCTGCTTCAGTTGCAGGCGGCCCGGCACGGCGCGCATGGCGGTCAGGCCGCCGACGATCTGCGCCAGCGTCGCACCGGCTGCGGCGGCCGCGGCGGCGGCGCCGAGAGCGTTCGCGACGTTGTGTCGGCCGCCCAGATGAAGCTCGATGTCCGCCCGCCCGAGCGGACTCGACAGCCGGAAGCGCGTGACGAAGCCTCCCGCGCCGAGGGTCGTATGCAATTCCGCTGCGCGGAAGTCCGCCGCATTGGCGATGCCGAAGGTCACGACCCGCGCCCGTGTCATGCCGCGCCAGAGATCCGCGAACTCATCGTCCGCATTGATCACCGCAGTGGCGTGCGCGGCGAGTCCCGCAACCGTCTCGCCTTCCGCGCGGGCCACTCCCTCGAGGCTGCCGAATCCCTCGAGATGCTCCGCGCCGGCGTTGGTGATGAGTCCCACCGTCGGGCGCGCCACCTCGACCAGCTCCGCGACTTCCCCCGGCCGGTTGGCGCCCATCTCGATGACCGCGAAGCGGTGACCGGGCTCGAGGCGCAGCAGAGTCAGGGGCACGCCGATGTGGTTGTTGAGATTGCCGCGCGTCGCCAGAGTGCTGCCGGCCTCGGCGAGGATGGCAGCCGTCATTTCCTTCGCCGTGGTCTTGCCGTTGCTGCCGGCGACGCCGATTACGGGAATGCTCAGCGCCTCACGCCAGGTGCGTCCCGCGCGCGAGAGCGCCTGCTGCGTGTCGGTGACGACGATCTGCGCCAGCTCGAGGGGCTGCGGCGTGTCGACCAGCGCGCCCGCCGCACCGGCGGCCAACGCCGCGCCGACGAATTCGTTGCCGTTGAAGCGCGGACCGCGCAGCGCGACGAAGAGATCGCCCGCCGACAGGGTGCGGCTGTCGCTCGACACGCCGGCGAAGACGCGGTCGCCCCCTTCGAGCCGGCCGCCGCAGGCCCGTGCGAGATTCCGCAGCGTCCGCTCCACTGTTGCATTACCGCTCATGGCCGCATCGCCTCGAGCGCCGCGCGCGCCACGCTCTGATCGCTGAACGGCCGGCGCTCACTGCCGTATATCTGATACTCCTCATGCCCCTTGCCGGCAATCAACACGACGTCCTCGGGACCGGATCGCCCGATCGTGGTCCGGATGGCGCGCGCGCGGTCGTGCTCGACCGTGGCCGGGATACCGCGCGGAATGCCCGTCAGGATGTCCGCCACGATTCGCTCCGGCGGCTCCCCGCGCGGGTTGTCGTCGGTCACCACCAACTCATCCGCCAGCTCGGCGGCGAGCCTGCCCATCATCGGCCGCTTGCCGGGATCGCGATCGCCGCCGCAGCCGAAGACCACCTTCAGACGCGCACGGCAGTGCCGCCGTGCGGCACGCAAGGCCTTTGCCAGCGCATCCGGCGTGTGGGCATAGTCGACTATCGCCAACGGCCCGGCGCGGCCGCCGAACGCCTCCATCCGTCCCGGCGCGGCCCGGCACGACTCCAGCGCGGCGATCGCTTGCGCCAGCGGGATCTCCCAGGCAAGCAGCACGGCGAGTACCGTCAGGGCGTTGTCGGCGTTGAATTCGCCGATCAGCGGCACATTCAGCCGCGCCGCGCCCCAGCTGGACTCGACGTCGATCCGTAGACCGGAGACGGCGGCCTCGACGCGCGCCCCGCTCACCTGCCGAGCCCCAGGTGGCAACACCGGCGTCGGCCTGGCGCGCGTCGTGACGACCAGCCGCGCCGCGGAAAGTTGCGCGGCCAGCCGCGCTCCGAACTCGTCATCGACGTTGATCACCCGCGCCGCGAGGCCCGGCCACTCGAAAAGACGGGCCTTGGCGTCGGCGTAGGCCGTCATGGTGCCGTGGTAATCGAGGTGATCGCGCGTGAGGTTGGTGAACGCCGCGGTGTGGAAGCGCACGCCGCCGACCCGGTGCTGATCGAGCGCGTGCGATGAGACTTCCATGCTCACGGCCTCGGCGCCGAGCGCCCGCAGGGCGGCCAGGCGGCGCTGAACGGTCACCGCATCGGCCGTGGTGTGCTCCGTGGCGGCGAGCGCGTCAGGAAAACCGAACCCGATCGTGCCCATGTAGGCGGCTGGGCGGTCGCAGCGGCTCAGCGCCTGCGCGAGAAGCCACGCGCAGGTGGTCTTGCCGTTGGTGCCGGTGATGCCGGCGACCGTCATGGCCTGCGAAGGCTCGCCGAAAAACCGGTCGGCAATGACTCCGGCGTGGTGCGAGAGCCGCGGCACCGGCGCGACGAATACGTCCTTTGCGACACTTCCCTGGCCGCGGGCAACCTCGAGACCCGCCGCCACCAGCTCGAGCGCACCCGGTGACGGCTCATAGAGCAGCGCGCGCGCGCCGCGCGCTGCCGCCTCACCGGCGAACTCCGCGCCGTGGCGGCCGTGGCCGCGGCAGGCGAGAAACAGCGAGCCGGGGCCGACGGCGCGCGAATCGAGAGTCACGTCACTGACCTCTACCGCCGCGGGCGCGGCAATGAGGCCGGCGGTCAGCTCGGTCAGCCGCACACGGTGTGTCGGAGTTGCGCCGTCGGCAGGATTCATTGCAGCGCCGCCGTCCTCACGTCCGCGGGTTGCTCCACCGGCTCGTCCGGCGCCACCGCCATCAGGCGCAGCGCACGGCCGACCACCTTGGCGAACACCGGCGCGGAAACATCGCCGCCCATGTGAATGCCGTTCTGCGGGTCGTTGATCATCACGGCGGCCGCGAGCCGCGGCGCGCTGGCCGGCGCCACGCCGGCGAAGACCGAGACGTAGTGATGTTGCTCGTAGGAGCCGGCGTCGGCCTTCCAGGCGGTGCCGGTCTTGCCGGAGACGGTGTAGCCCGGGATCGCGGCCAGCGGCGCGGTGCCTTCCAGCGAGATCACCGAGCGCATCATCGAGATCAGCTCGCGGCAGAGCCTCGGGTCCATCACCCGCGTGCCCGCGGGCGGCGTGTCGACCCGCAGCAGGGAAATGGGCCGCGCGATGCCGAGCGCGCCGACCGTCGCATAGGCGTGCGCGAGCTGGAGAGTCGTCACGGAGATGCCGTACCCGTGCGACATCGTCGCGATGTCGATCGGCCGCCAGGCGTGCAGCGGCGCCAACAGCCCGGCCGACTCTCCCGGATAACCGCTGGTGGCCAGCTGTCCGAAGCCGAACCCCCGCAGCGTCGTCCATATGAGCCTCGGCGGCAGCGACAGCGCGAGATGCGCCATGCCGACATTCGAGCTGTGGGCGAGCACCAGGGCGATGTCGATCGGGCCGAAGTCGTGCTCATCCGTGAACACGTGCGCGCCGACCTTGATGAAACCCGGCGAGGTGTCGATGATCGAGCGGTCGTCGTATTTGCCGGAGATCAGTCCCGCGGCGACGAAAAAGGGCTTCATCGACGAGCCGGGCTCATAGACATCGGTGATGGCGCGATTGCGGTAACGGCGCTGCAGCATCTGGTCCCGGTCGTTGGGATTGAACGCCGGCTGGTCGACCATCGCGAGCACCTCGCCGGTGGCGATGTCGATCACCACGATGGCGCCCGAGCTCGCTTTCTGATCCGCCACCTGCTCCTTCAACGCGCGATAGGCCAGGTACTGGATGCGCAGGTCGATCGAGAGGACGAGATCCCGTCCCGGACGCGCCGGCCGGATGCTCTCGATGTCCTGCACGATCCGGCCGTAGCGGTCCTGGATCACACGCTTCTCGCCGTCGATCCCGGTCAGCCACTGATCGTAGGCCAGCTCGAGTCCCGCCTGACCCCGATCGTCGACGTTGGTGAAGCCGATGAGCTGGCCGGTGACTTCGCCCGCCGGGTAATAGCGGCGGTACTCGCGCGAGAGATACACGCCGGGAATGTCGAGCGCCTTGATCTGCGCGGCTTGCGCCGGCTGGCACTGGCGCGCGACGTAGAGGAAGTCGCGGTCGAGATTGCTCGTCACCCGCCGCAGCAGCTCCTGCGTGTTGAGGCCGAGCGCGCGCGCGAGGCGCGTGATCTGCCCGGGCGCGGCCGCGATCTGCTTTGGGTTGACCCAGATCGAGTCGACCGGCGTGCTCACCGCGAGCGGCTCGCCGTAGCGGTCAGTGATCGTGCCGCGATGCGCTGCGATCTCGACGGTACGGGTGAAGCGCGCGTCACCCTGCTTGGAGAGGAAGGAATACTCGACCAGCTGCAGGTCGACCGCGCGGCAGAGGAGCGCGGCCGCGGCGGCGCAGAGAAGCCCCACCAACAGGTACCCCCGCCAGCGGAACGAGCGGGGCGCGGCATGACGTGCGTTGCGCGTTCTCATGGCGGCACGATCACGATGTCCTTGGGCGCCGGCATGGTCATGTGCAGCTTCCTGCCGGCGACGCTTTCGACGAACGCGTGGGTGGACCAGGCACTCTGCTCGAGCTGCAGCTGGCCCCACTGGATATCCAGGTTGTCGCGCTGGGTGCTCAACTGCTCGAGCTGGATGAAGAGCTGGCGCGCGCGGAACTTGCAGTACACCGCGCCCGCCGCGGAGAGCAGCACCGCGATCCAGAGCGCCGCGACCGCGACCCCGAGAGTGGCTGCGGCACCCTTCACAGCACCTTCTCCGCGACCCGCAGCAGCGCGCTGCGCGCACGGGGATTGCGTACGACTTCCTCTTTGCTCGGACGGAGCTTGCGGCCGACCCGCTTCAGGCGCGGCGTCAGCTGCGGCGGCACGATCGGCAGCGAGGCGACCGCCGGATCCAGCTGCGATTCCCGCTGCATGAACTGCTTGACCAGCCGGTCCTCGAGCGAATGGAAACTGATGACCGCGAGGCGTCCGCCGGCGGCGAGTGCTCCGACGGCGCCGGAAAGCGCCTTCTCGAGCTGTCCGAGCTCATCGTTGGCGTGCATCCGCAGCGCCTGGAACGTGCGCGTGGCAGGGTGCTTTCCCGGCTCGCGCGTGCGCACCGCGCGCGCGACCAGCTCCGCGAGCTCACGCGTGCGCTCGATGGGCCGCTCGCTTCTCGCCGCCACGATGGCCTGTGCCACGCGGCGCGCGAAACGCTCTTCGCCGAGAGTGGCGATCACCTCGCGAATCTCGTCGACGCCCGCACGAGCGAGCCACGCGGACACCGGCTCACCGCGTGTCGTGTCCATGCGCATATCGATCGGACCGTCGGCCCGGAAGCTGAAGCCGCGCGCCGGATCGTCGAGCTGCGGCGAGGAAACACCGAGGTCGAACAGAACACCGCGGCAAGGGCGGCCGCCCGCGTGAGCCGGCACGAGCGTGCGGACGTCGGCAAACGACGCGTGCACGAGCGTAAGCCGCATTTCGCCGGCGAAGCGCCGCCCGCCGGCCGCGACGGCCTCAGGGTCCCGGTCGATCGCGAGCACGCGGCCCTCCGGGCCCAGGGCCTGGAGGAGGAGTGCCGTATGACCACCGCGCCCGAACGTCGCATCGACATAGTAACCATCCGGCTCGAGCGCCAATGCTGCGAGCGCCTCATCTGCGAGCACCGGGATGTGCTCGATCACACCCCTGACTCTTTACAACGACAGCGAGTCGAGCTCTGACGGCAGACCCGTCGTAGCCTTCCCGCTCTTCAACATTTCTTCGAGCCGCTCGGCCCAGGTCGACTCGCTCCACAGCTCGAACTTTCTGCCCTGGCCGATCAACATGCCGTGGCGCTCCAGGCTCGCAAACTCGCGCAGCTCCGGCGGGAGTAGAATCCGGCCATGTCCGTCGAGCTCGAAATCCACCGCGTGACCGATCATCAGGCGCATCAGCCGGCGGGCCTCCTCATTCAGGGTCGGCAGGCTCATCAGCTTGGCCTCGATGAGCTCCCATTCCGGCAGCGGGTAAATCAGCAGGCAGCGGTCGCGGCTGTCCACGGTGACCACGACTCTCCCCTGGGCGCGCTCGGCGAGCTGCTCCCGATACCGGGTGGGCATGACCATCCGGCCTTTCTCATCCAGGGTGACTTTGGTTGCGCCGCGAAACATAAGCCCGTGTGGGAAAACTACCCATTGCCTCCCACTTCGCCCCACTCCTTGCCACTATAGGAATCGCGGCTGCGCTATGTCAATTGAAATAGTGAGAAATTTGTCGCATTCACAGCAAGTTATGTAGAACCAAAAAGCCCTTCAAACAGGGCCTTTTGGTCATTCGTCTTAGCAATCAGCAGCTTGCCCGAATAACCTTATCCAGTAGGTCATCTTGGCCTCGGCGGTGGGCGTTTTCAGGCCGAGAACGCGTGTTTGATCCACTCGATCACGGGCGCGTCATCGAAGGGATCGGAAACGACGAGCACGTCGAATCGCACGCGCAGGTGCGCAAAGTCCTTCCGTTGCTGCAGCAGCAGGCTCGCCGCCCTCACCAGGCGCAGACGCTTGCGGGCATCGACGCTCGCCGCGGCCCCTCCATACGCATTCGATGAGCGCGTGCGCACCTCGACGATCGCCAGCTCGCTCTCGCCGAGCTTGGCCACGATATCGAGCTCACCGCAGCGGCAGCGGTAGTTCCGCAGGAGGATGTGCGCACCCTGCGCCTGCAGAAACGCGGCGGCGGCGCGCTCGGCCCGGAGCCCGATCGTTTGCCTCCAGGTGAGCCTGCCGCTCTCCATGCGTGATCCCGGCGCCGGTCAGCTGCCCGGGGCGCTCGGTAGCACGACGAGCTCGCCGCCGTGAAGCTGAACCCAAGTGAGCTGGCGGTGAATGCGTCCGTCCGGATCCAGCGTCAACTGACCCGTCAGCCCGCTCAGATCGAGCGACGACGGCGCCCGGCTCTCGCGCAACGCCTCGGCGATCCGGTAGGCGTCGAAACCGAAAGCGAACAATGCTCCGGTCCTCGGCCCGCCGAACGGCCACGCCTGGCTGGCAGCCGAGCGGACGGCCTCGGCGAGCGGGCTGCCGAGCATCCATGGCATTTCCGGAAACATGAGTCCGTCGAGATCCTGATTGGCGCGCGGGTCAGCCTCGAAGGCATCGGAGGTCGCGTAGGTCGGAATCCCGCCGGCATAGAAGAACCGCAGCTGCGGCTGCAACAGCCGCTCGGTGGACGCGGTGGTGGCGGGGGAGAAGATGAACTCGATGTCCTCGCGGCGCCGCGGCACGAACTCGAGGTGAGTGCCGAGCAGCGATTCCAACCGGTCGAGGCGATCGCGGCTCGGATCGATGCCGAGCACCTGCTTCAGCTGATCGGAGTAGTCCGCTTCCGAGACATCGATCATGGTGCTGGCGAGCAACGTGCCACCGCCGCTCTGCAGCTGCTGGGTGAAGGCGCTGAGCACGCGCGAACCCCAGTCCCCGGCCGGCACGATTGCGATGCCCAAGCGGTGCCCGTCGCTCAGCACCCGGCGGGCGACGAGCTGCGCCTCGTCCACCGGCGACAGGGCGTACTGGAAGAAGAGCGCCGGCGCCTGCTCGCCGTCCGGCAGGAAGTTGAGCGCGAGCAGCGGCGGGCGCTGGATCCGATCCGTGGCCGCGGCGGCCACCGCCTGGCGGGTCAGCGGTCCCACGATGATGTCCGCGCCCGCCTGAGTCGCCTCGGCAATCTCATCGGCAACGGATTGCTCGCCGCCCGTGTCGTAGAGGCGAACGACGGGACGCTGCTGTACGGGCGTTTGATAGTACGCGGTGAGGAAGCCATCCCGTACGCTGGCAGCGGCCGGGCCGGCCGGGCCGGTGATCGGCAACAGCAACGCGATGTGCGCCTGAGCCGCGAGCGACTGCGGCTGCTCGCCGAGAAGCTGGCTGCGCACCACTCCCACGGCCGGGTGGCCGGGGTGTTCCGCCAGCCACGCCGTGAGGTCGGCCGTCGCAGTCGTGGGATTGTGAGCCGCCTCTGCGGCGAGCGGGCCGAGCTGGAGCCAACCCCGCACCACCGGATTGCTCACGGTCCCCGGCTGCAGCTTTACGCCCCGCTCCGAAGCGTCACGCAGCGCAGCGAGGAGCCCCACACGGCTCTGCTGCACGGCCGCGGCACTCAGCAGCCAATGCTCGAGCTGCATCTCCGCCTCGATGCCCTCGGCCGGGTAGCCCGCGGCGAAGGCCGTTTGCTGCCGCAAGCGAAGGTAGCGCGCCGCCGGCTCCGCCTGCTGCGGCGCCGCGATACTGCTCATGAGCTGCCAGGCCTGCGCGGCCTGGCCGCGCTGCAAGGCCACCCTGACCTGGATCAACGAGCGGTCGAAGGCCTCATCCGCCGAAAGCGGCTGCGAGAGCCCCGCCAGGGCGCCGGCCGCATCGTCAGGGCGCCGCGCCGCGAGATAGGCTTCCGCCGCCTGCAGGGCGAAATCGTTGCGTTGCGCACCGCTGCTTTGATCGGCCAGGGTCTGGTACATCTGCGCCGCGCCGGCCTGGTTCCCCTGGCGGGCCAGCGCCGCGGCCTGCTCCGCGGACGGCGCAGGGCCGGGCGGAACGCTGACGCAGCCCACGAGGACTAAGGCGACTGCGGCGAGCGCAGCCCGGCTGACGGACCATCGCGCATGCATGGTTGAAGAGCCTTGTTTGAAGCGCTGGATCCGGGCATCCTGCCCGGCCCAGCGCGCCTCGGGCAACGCCGAAGCGGCTAAGCGCGGCTTTTTGCGCGAGGCTCCGCCACCTGCGGCGGCGGGGCACGTCCCCGCGCCTGGGCGACCCGGTCGTGTCGCTTCATGCTTTGGGGTCGACATAAACGTGCTCTCACTTGCGACGCGGGAAGAGGAATTATAGTGGCCAAGCCACGCGGCCGGTTGCAAGTCGTCGCGACGCCGATCGGCAACATGGGTGATGTCAGCGCGCGTGCCCGGCAGGCGCTCGAGAACGCAGCCGCCATCGCGGCGGAGGACACGCGTCACACGGGCGTGCTGCTGCAGGCGCTCGGCATCGCGCGTCCGCTGCTGTCGCTGCACGCACACAACGAGACGCAGCGAGTGCCGGAAATCCTGGCGCGGCTCGACGCGGGGGAGACGATCGCGCTCGTCAGCGATGCGGGCACCCCGCTCCTCTCCGACCCAGGCTACGAGCTCGTCCGGGCCGCAGCCCAAGCGGGCATCGACGTCGAAGCCATACCGGGCCCATCAGCCATCACCACGGCACTGGCCGTTGCGGGGTTGCCCGTCAACCGCTTCTGCTTCGAGGGCTTCCTGCCGGCGAAGGAACGTGAGCGGCGCGCGCACCTCGCAGAGCTGGCGGGCGAGACGCGCACACTGGTCTTCTTCGAAGCCCCCCATCGCATCGCCGCCACCCTCGCCGACCTGGCCGCGGAGCTCGGCGCCGACCGTCGCGCGGCAGTAGCGCGCGAGCTCACCAAGGCGCACGAAACCATCTACCGCGGCACCCTCGCAGATCTCGCCGAAAAGTCTCTAAAAGAAGACAACTTCCAGCGGGGTGAGATCACCATCGTGGTGGCCGGTGCCGCTGCCGCATCGTCGGGCGTCGATACAGTCCTGCTGCGCCGCGCCGTCGGCCTGTTATCGAAGGAGCTGTCGCCCAGCCGCGCGGCCGCGATCGCCGCTCAGCTCACCGGCGCCACTCGTGCCGAGGCCTATGCCCTGACCCAGCACCAAACGCAGCCCCCGCCCAAAAGCGATTGAGTAAGCGGCCCCGGGCTCTTCCCGGGGCCGCGAGGCGACTTGAGTCACATGGCGCGCTCGCCCAAAGCGGCGAAGCCGACTTTGGGCCATAAGAAGCGGACTTTACTCGGCCCCATCCTGGGCCTCGGCCCTGCGGGCCCGCCTGGCTGCGCCAGGCGTTCAAAATCGCTTCCGGCGATTTTGTGGGCCATAATGAACGAGGGAGCCGGCCGGGCAATCGCTGCCTCGACATCGTTTCGGGGGGGAGGAAAGTCCGGGCTCCGGCGGATCAGGTGCCAGGTAACGCCTGGGGGGCGCGAGCCCACGGAAAGTGCAACAGAGAACAGACCGCCTAAGCTCTCACGGCGCAAGCCGGCGGGGGACGGCAAGGGTGAAACGGTGCGGTAAGAGCGCACCGCGGCCCTGGTAACAGGGCTGGCATGGCAAACCCCACCTGGAGTAAGGCCAAATAGGGAAGCAGCGGGCTCTGGCAACAGGGCAAGCAGCGCCGATCCGCGCGTGCTTCCGGGTAGGCCGCTCGAGGTCCACGGCAACGTGGATCCTAGAGGAATGATTGCTCTCGACAGAACCCGGCTTACAGGCCGGCTCCCTCCTTATTTTCCATTGGCCCAAAGTCGCCTGGCGGCGCTTTGGGCGAGCGCGCCATATGACCGCATTTGATCTCGCGGCCCCGGGAACGGCCCAGGGCCGCTCAGTCAATCGCTTTCGGGCTCTGAAGAGGGCCTGGATTTACTTCACGACCCGTAATTGGGGGCGCTTGGGGGCGCCGCCGCCCTCTTCGGCGGGTGCGGGACCGGATGAGGGCGGGGGCGATTCAGGGCCGGCGTCCTGCTCGGCGAACATCATGCCTTCCCCGGTTTCGCGTGCGTAAACGCCCATGACCGCGCTCACGGGAAAGCGCACGTGGTGGACGACCCCCGCAAAGCGCGCGTCGAACTCGACCACGTCGTTGTCGATCTTCAGCCGCTGCGTGGCCGTATAGCTCAGGTTGAGGACGATCTTCCCTTCCTGCACGTAGGCCCGCGGCACCTCGCTGCCGGAGCGCTCCGCATCGACGATCACGTGCGGCGTGTGGCCGCTGTCGGTGATCCACTGATGCATGGCGCGCAGCAGGTAGGGGCGCTTGGGAGGAGCCTTGAGCATCGCTCGCCTAGAGGCGCATCTCGCGCTCCCGCTCCGACAGCGACTCGCGGAACGCGGCACGGGAGAAGATCTGGCTGGCGTATTTGAGGATGGGCTGCGCCTTGGGCGGCAGCTCGACTTCGTAGTGCGGCAGCCGCCAGAGAATCGGCGCGATGGTCGCATCGACGAGCGAGAACTCGTCGGACATGAAGAACGGCTTCACCTTGAAGAGATCCACGCCCTGCACGATGGTGTCCGCCAGAACCTTGCGCAGCTTCGGCAGATGCTTCCTGTCGTCTTCCACCTCGATCTGCCGCAGCAGCGTGTACCAGTCGCGCTCGATGCGATAGAGCGCCAGCCGGAACTGCGCGCGCGTGACCGGGTCGACGGGCATCAGCGGCGGGTGGGGAAAGCGCTCGTCCAGGTATTCGATGATCACCCGCGAGTCGTAGAGGACGAGATCGCGGTCCACGAGCGTGGGTACCGTGTGATAGGGGTTGAGGTCCAGCAGATCCTCGGGGTACTTGCCGGGCTCCACATCGACGACGTCGATACCAATGCTCTTCTCAGCAAGCACTATCCGGGTTCGGTGACTCCACGGATCGCCCGGCGCGGAAAACAGCGTCATGATGGAACGTCTGCTCGACACGATTCCGCTCCCGCGGCCCACCCAGCACCCGAGCTTTTCCCTCAACTTTACCGGTTCCGCGGCCCTCCTACTTGACGTCCTTCCAGAATTCGCGCTTCAGGAGCCATGCCAGCCAAGTGAAGACCAGCAGGAAGAGCACCACCCAGACCCCCATGGCGTGGCGCATGGCGCGATCCGGGTCGCCGACATAGTCCAGGAAGTTAACAATATCGTGCGCGAACTGATCGTACTGCGCCGGCGTCATGCTGCCGGGGGCGACCACCTTGAAGTGGTCGAAGACCTGCTCCTTGACGGTCTGCCCGCCCGCGCCCCGGGTCTGGACCGTTCTGTAGACGGCGATCTTCAGCCCCTCGAGCGACGAGATGACGTCCGGCATGGCGCTGTCCGGGTACGCCAGATTGTTGGCGCCGGTCGGCCGATCCGAGTCGACGTAGAAGGTCCTGAGGTACTGGTAGATGTAGTTCTCATCGCGGGCGCGCGACATGAGCGAGAGGTCCGGCGGCGCCTTGCCGAACCATTTCTCGGCATCCGCATCGATCATCGGGGAGGTGATGTAGTCGCTCGGCGACTCACCGGGCGGAATGAGGTCCTTGGCCAGCAGCGCCTTGGGGATGTGAAGGTCCCGCCCGAGGCGCGACCAGCGCTCATACTTCAGCGAGTGGCAGCCGAGGCAGTAGCCCACGAAATCACGCGCCCCGCGCTGCATCGAGGCCAAGTCGGTGTCGTTGGCGTTCGCCTGCCAGCTTTGCCAGTCGGCGTCCGAAGCCGCCTCGTCCGCCGCAACGGCGCGCGAGGCACCGGCCGCCCCGGCTGCGAGCGCCAGCCCCAGCAGCAGCGCCGGAATGACCCTGTAACGAGCTCTAATGGGCATGATAGACCACTCTCTCCGGCACCGGCTTCACCCTGTCGATGCGCGAATAGAACGGCATCAGCCAGAAGAAAGCGAAATAGCAGATCCCGAGGATGCGCGCGAGAATGACGTAGATTCCTTCCGCGGGCTGCAGGCCGAGGTACCCGAGCCCGACGAAGGAAATGACGAAGATCGCGAGCATTACGCGGGATATCCATCCTTTGTAGCGGATGGATTTGACCGGCGAGCGGTCGAGCCACGGCAGCACGACCAGCGATACCAACGCCAGCAGCAGCAGCAGCGCGCCGATCCCTTTGTTCGGCACCGCGCGCAGGATGGCGTAGTACGGCGTGAAGTACCACACCGGGTGGATCTCCGCCGGGGTGGACAGCGGATTGGCCGGCTCGAAGTTCGGCTGCTCCAGGAAGAGGCCATGCACCGTCGGGGCGTAGAACACGATCAGTGAGAAGATGATGAAGAACACGCCGACGCCGACGACGTCCTTGACGGTGTAGTACGGGTGGAACGGGATGCCGTCGAGAGGCTTGCCGTCCGGGCCCATGTGGTCCTTGATCTCGATGCCGTCGGGGTTGTTCGAGCCCGCCTGCCGCAGTGCGACCAGGTGCAGCAGCACGAGCAGCAGCAGGATCAGCGGCACGGCGGCGACATGCAGCGCGAAGAACCGGTTCAGCGTCGCATCGGCGATGCCGTAATCGCCGCGGATCCACTGCACCAGTCCGGGCCCGATGGCCGGCACGGTGCCGAAGATGTTGACGATGACCTGGGCGCCCCAGAAGGACATGTTGCCCCAGGGCAGCACGTAGCCCATGAACGCCTCCGCCATCAGGGCGAGGTACACCAGCATCCCGATCACCCACAGGAGCTCGCGCGGCTGGCGATACGAGCCGTACATCAGCCCGCGGAACATGTGCAGGTAGACGACGATGAAGAACGCGGATGCGCCCGTGGAGTGCATGTAGCGGATCAGCCAGCCCCAGTCGATCTCGCGCATGATGTGCTGCACGGAATCGAACGCGTGGGCGGCGCTCGGCTTGTAGTACATCGCGAGAAAGATGCCGGTGACCAGCTGGAGCACCAGCACCACCAGCGCCAGCGAGCCGAAGAAATACCAGATATTGAAGTTCTTCGGCGCGAAGTACCCCGTCAGCTGGCTGCTGATGAAGTCATCGACGGGCAGCCGCTTGTTGAGCCATGCCCGGAAGCCTCGCTTGTTTGAGACCGGTGACGCCCCAGCCATCAGGTACCTCCCCAATTCCCGCGGTAGCGCGGCATTATACACAGCGAGAGGTGGACACCATGCTGGAGCGACTGAGCCGAGGATTGACGTTCATCGCCGGGTCGGTGGTCGGCGGCCTGGCGCTCGCGTTCGTGATCGTCGCGCTGCGGCCGGATCTGATCCGCGGCAGCGCCGGGTCCCAGCCCGCGCCGGCACCCTCGCCGGTCTTCGCGCAGAGCACACCCGCGACGCACGGGCCGGAGCGCGTCACCTACGCGTCTGCCGTGGAGCGCGCGGCCCCTGCCGTAGTCAACATTTACACCGCGCGCGTGGTCAACGAGCGCATCGATCCCTCGCCGCTCGGCGAGCTCTTCGGCAACGTTCTGCCGTACATCAGGCCGCGCATCGAGCGCAGCCTCGGGTCGGGCGTGATCGTCGATGACAGCGGCCACATTGTTACGAACTATCACGTCATCGCGAACGCGGGCGCCATCCGCGTGCAGGTTGCGGACGGCCGGGTCGCAACCCCCAAGGTCGTCGGCGTGGACCCGGATACCGATCTCGCGGTCCTCAAAGTCGATCTGTCCAATCTGCCGGTCATCACCTTCGGAAGGTCCGACCAGCTTCGGGTCGGCGACGTCGTCCTCGCCATCGGCGATCCTCTCGGCCTGTCGCAGACCGTCACCCATGGCATCGTCAGCGCGACCGCCCGTGGACAGCTGGGAATCGCGACGTTCGAAGACTTCATCCAGACGGATGCACCGATCAATTTCGGCAATTCGGGCGGCGCGCTGGTCGATTCCAGCGGCGCGCTGATCGGGATCAACACCGCCATCGTCGCCAAGAGCCTGGGGGTCGAAGGCATCGGCTTTGCGATACCGGTCGACATGGTGCGCGGCGTGCTGCACGACATCATCAAGTACGGCCGCGTCATCCGCGGCTGGATCGGCATCGTTCCCGAGGACGTTTCGGACACGGAGGCGCAGCAGCTTGGCCTCGCCCATGGCGGGGTCGTCATCGCCAATCTCTACGCCGACAGCCCCGGGCGGGAGGCCGGCCTCAAGCCGGGTGACCTGCTCCTTGCTATCGACGGAGTTCCCGTGACCTCCGCCGAGGAGGCCCGCGCCCGCATCGCGACCTGCAAGCCCGGCTCGACGCTCACCCTGCACGACCAGCGGGGCAGCGGCCAGTTCGACGTGAAGGTGAGGGTCGTCGAGCGCCCGCGCATGAACGAATAGGAGCTGCCACCATGGCCAAAATCGACGTCCGCCGCTTCGCCACCCGTGCCGAGCTCGACGCCGCGCTCGCTGAGCGCCTCGAGCAGGCGATCCGCGCCACCGCGAAGGAATCGGGCGGCGGCCCTCCGGTGATCATGCTCTCCGGCGGTCACACGCCGATTCCGGCGTATCGCGAAGTCGCCCGTCGCAAGCCGCCGCGGGGGGACGCCCTCACGATCATCTACTCTGACGATCGCTACGTCCCCGCCGACTCCGACGCCAGCAACTATCACGCGACCCTGCCGTTGCTCGATGCCCTGGCGCTCTCCGAGGCCCAGGTGCTGCGCATCAGAACCGAGCTGCCCCTGGAAGAAGCCGTCCTCGACTACCAGCAGAGCCTGCGTACTCTGTTGCAAGCCGGCGCGCGGGTCGGCCTCGCGCTGTTGGGTCTGGGCTCCGATGGGCACACCGCCTCGCTCTTCCGCCCCGAGCACCTCGAGCAATCCCGCGGCCATCTGGCCATTGCCGTGCAGAGGCCGGACGGCATGCAGGGGATCAGCGTCACACCCGAGTTCCTGGCGAATGTGGCCGAGCCGCTCTTCGTCGTGGCCGGCAGCGGCAAACACGATGCGATCGCCGCATTCATCCGCCAGGATCCCGGTCTCGTGGCGCTGCGGGCGGTCGCCAACTGCCCGCGCGTCGAGCTGTGGATCGAGCGCGCCTCGGAGGTCGCCCCGTCAGAGGGCAAATGATGAAATACACCGCCGGAAGCGCCTCGCTGGACGATCAGCCGCTCGTAACGCTGGCGGATGATGCCGGCCGGCGCGTGCGCGTCGCGTGCCACGGCGCCGCGCTCGTCGGCTTCGAGGTCGCGCGCGGCGGCCGGCGCTTCGACATCGCCGCAGGCTATCGCGATGCCGCCGAAATCCTCGCCCGCCCCGGATCGCGCTTCGCGATCATGGCGCCCTTCGCCGGACGCATCGCCGATGCGCGTTACCGTTTCGACGGCCGCGATTACGACCTGCAGCCCGGAGCCCCAGCGGGACAGCGCGAGTCCCGCCACGGCTTCGTGCGCGATGCCGACTTTGCCGTGGCGGAGCTCGGCGCGCACAGCGGCTTCGCGCGCGCGACCTTGACCACGTCCATCGGCAGCCACCCGGGGTATCCTTTCGCCATCGATCTCTCCGTGAGCTTCACCCTCGACACGGCCGGCCTCGCCGTCGAGGTGCGCATGCGCAACGTCGGCGACCAGCCTGCGCCCTGCTTCTTCGGCTGGCATCCGTATTTCCGCGTCAGCGGGGGCTTTGCCGATGAGTGGCTGCTGACGGTACCCGCCCGCGCCCTGATCCGCACCGGGCCCGATCTGATCGCGCTTGCCGGCGATGCCGCCTACGTGTCGTTGGACGATGGACCGGCACTCGATTTCCGCCGCTCCCGCCTCATCGGCGGCAGCGTTCTCGATCAGGGCTACTCCGATCTGGCGGCTGATACCGACGGCCGCATCCGTACGCGGCTCGCCGATCCCAACAGCGGATTCGGCATCACCGTCTGGCAGGAGCGCGGGGTGATGCACGCTTTCACGGGCGACACGCTGAAGAGCGATCGGCGCCGCTCGATCGCGCTGGAGCCGATGGAATGCATGGCCGACGCCTTCAACCGCCCCGAATGCGCCGCCGCGATCCGCCTCGACCCCGGCGCCGAACGGGTCTATCGCTGCGGCGTCCAGCCAGACTCTTGATAGGCACAGGGACGTGCCCCGCCGCCGCAGGTGGCGGAGCCTCGGGCAAAAACCACGCTTTTTGGCCGAGGCGCGCTGGGCCGGGCAGGATGCCCGGATCCAGCGCCATAACTAAGGCGCGAATTTGCCCATTGGCAGGTGCGAGGGTGCGCAGGAGCGGGTCCAGCCCTGCGGGTCCGCCCCCGGGTTGTGCCAGCTGCAGGCGCCGCTCACCAGCCGCTCCGACTCCTTCGGTCCCCACGTTCCGCAGGTGTAGACATGGGGCGCATCCCGCGCACCCAACACCGGGTCGACGATCGCCCATGCCGCCTCCACTTCATCCTCGCGCGCGAAGTGCGCCGTATCCCCGATGAGGGCCGCGCTGATCAGCACCTCGTAAGCGTCCATCGCATCCGCGTCGTGTTGGGCGACGAACAGCTCCACCTCCCGCCCCTGCATGGCCGCACCGGCCTTCTTCGCGTGGGCGCCCAATGCGATGGCCACATCCGGGCCGACGCGAAACCGCACGTAGTTCGGATACTCCGGCCCCGCCTCGCCGAAGACGTGCGCCGGCGGCGGCTTCAGATCGACCACGACTTCCGTCGCCGTCACCGGCAAACACTTGCCGGCACGCAGATGGAACGGCACGCCGCTCCAGCGCCAGGAATCGATCTCGAGCCGCATCGCCGCATACGTTTCGACATTGGAATCAGGCGCCACCCCCTTCTCCTGCCGGTAGGTGGCGAACTGTCCGCGAACGACATCATCCGGGTTCACGGGCCGAACCGCCTTCAGCACCTTCACCTTCTCATCGCGCAACGACTCGCCCTCGGTGTTGACCGGCGGCTCGAGGGTGAGCAGCGCCAGGATCTGCAGCAGGTGGTTCTGCATCACGTCGCGGATGGCTCCGGTCTCCTCGTAAAACTTGCCGCGCCCCTCGACCCCGATGGCCTCCGCCATCGTGATCTGCACGCTGGCGATGAAGTTGCGGTTCCAGATCGGTTCCAGGAAGGAGTTGGCAAAGCGGAAATAGAGGATGTTCTGCACCGCCTCCTTGCCGAGGTAGTGATCGATGCGGAAGATGGAGCTCTCCGGAAACTGCTTGTGCAGCTCCTGGTTCAGCGCCTTCGCGGACGCGAGATCGCGCCCGAACGGCTTCTCGACCACCACGCGCGCACCCTGGGCGGCGCCGGAAGTCCCGAGGTGATCGATCACCACCGGAAACATGCTGGGCGGGATGGCGAGGTAATACAGCGGGCGCTGCGAGTCGCCGAGCGCCTGGCGAAGGGCGACGAAGGTCTCGCGATCCTGATAGTCGCCGTCGTGGTACCGCAGCAGGGAAACCAGCCGCTCGAGCGCCGCCTCGTCCGGCGAGGAGACGGCCTTGCGGACGCTATCGCGCACCCTGTCGGCAAGCTGATCGAGGTTCCATCCCGCGCGCGCGACGCCGATCACCGGCACGTGCAGCAGGCCGCGGCGCACCAGGTTGTAGAGGGACGGAAATATCTTCCGGTAGCAGAGGTCGCCGGTCGCCCCGAAGAGCACCAATGTGTCGCTGTCTCGCCGCTCCATCTCGCCTCCTACGATTTTTTCTCGAGATGGCCGCCGAAGCCGAGCCGCATGGCCGAGAGCAGCTTGTCGGCGAACTCCGCGCGGCCGCGGGATTCGAAACGCGAATAGAGCGCGGCCGAGAGCACGTGCGCGGGTACCCCAACCTCCACCGCCGCCTGCACGGTCCACCGTCCTTCGCCGGAATCAGACACCCGGCCGCCGAACCTGCCGAGGGCGGGATCAGCCGCGAGCGCCTCGGCGGTCAGATCGAGGAGGCGCGAGGAAATGATGCTGCCGTGCCGCCATACTTCCGCGACCGCGGCGAGGTCGAGCCGGTATTGAAAGAGGCGCGGGTTGGAAAGGGGCGTGGTCTCGGCATCCGCCTCCTCCTGGCTCAATCCCGCGTCGGCATGTTGGAGCACGTTCAGCCCTTCCGCATAGGCCGCCATGACGCCGTACTCGATGCCGTTGTGCACCATCTTGACGAAATGCCCGGCGCCGTTCGATCCACAGTGCAGATATCCCATCTGCGCCGCACCCATGGCCGCGCTCCTGCCGGCCGCGGCCTCGGGCCGGTGCCCTCCTGGCGACAGCGTGGCGAAAATCGGCTCCAGGGTGCTGAAGACGGCCGGCTCGGCGCCGATCATCAGACAGTAGCCCTGCTCGAGTCCAAGTACGCCGCCGCTCGTGCCCGCATCGACATAGTGAAGTCCGGCCGGGCGCAGCTCCTCCGCCCGGCGGATGTCGTCCTGATAGTGGGAGTTGCCGCCGTCGATGAGGATGTCGCCGGATGCGAGCAGCGGCCGTAGCTGCCCAATGACGCTGTCGACCAACGCTGCGGGCACCATGATCCAGACGGCGCGCGGCGGCTTGAGAGCGGCGACGAGCTCCGCCAGCGAGTTGGCAGCGACCGCCCCATCCGCCGCGACGGCGCGCACGGCCTCGGAGGATCTGTCGTAGGCAACACACTCGTGGCCGCCCCGTATCAGCCGGCGCACCATGTTGGCGCCCATGCGTCCCAGTCCCACCATGCCTATACGCATACGAACCTCCGATGAGTTGCTGGGGAGTTTACGCGTACCCGCCGTATCCCGCCGTCGGAATTGTCCTACTCCATTGGCGCAAAGTCCGCATCCTGCCGCTTTGCGCGGCCAGCCCAGTCACGGGATCCACGCCGCGGCCCAGGGAGCGGCGTTACTCGGCCCCATCCTGGGCCTCGCCCCTGCGGGGCCGACGCTGGGCGTCGTTCAAAATCGCTCCCGGCGATTTTGTGGGCCGCTGACTCATCTGCTTTCGATCTATACCACTCGCTTGATCTTCGCGCCGAGCTGCGCGAGCTTCTCCTCGATCGCCTCGTAGCCGCGGTCGATGTGATAGATCCGCTCGACTTCCGTGCGGCCTTCCGCAACCAGCCCGGCCAGCACCAGGCTCGCCGAGGCCCTGAGATCCGTCGCCATCACCGGCGCGGCGGTGAGGCGGTCGACGCCGCGGATGATCGCCGTATTGCCCTCGAGACGGATCTCCGCGCCCAGGCGGCGCATCTCCAGCATGTGCATGAAGCGATTCTCGAAGATCGTCTCGATGATCGTGCCCACGCCGTCCGCCACGGTGTTGAGCGCGGCGAACTGCGCCTGCATGTCGGTCGGGAAGGCGGGGTACGGGGCGGTGCGCACGTCGACCGCGCGCGGCCGGCGGCCGCGCATGTCGACTTCCACCCAGCTGTCGCCCACGCCGACCTTGGCTCCCGCCTCCTCGAGCTTGACCAGCACCGCGTCGAGGTGGTCGGGGCGTGTGTTCTTGATGCGCACGTTGCCGCGCGTGATGGCGCCCGCAACCAGGTAGGTGCCGCTCTCGATGCGATCCGGCAGGACCTCGTACGAGGTGCCGCGCAACCGCTCGACGCCCTGGACCACGATCTTGTCGGTGCCGGCGCCCTGGATCCTGGCGCCCATCGAGATCAGGAACTGGGCGAGGTCGATCACTTCCGGCTCGCGCGCGGCGTTCTCGATGATGGTTTCGCCCTCGGCGAGCGTTGCCGCCATCATCAGGTTCTCGGTCCCGGTGACCGTCACGGTATCGAGCACGAGTCGCGCCCCGCGCAACCGTCCGGCGCGTGCACGAATGTAACCACCGTCGATCGTGATGTCGGCCCCCAGAGCCTGCAGGCCGGCAACATGGATGTTCACCGGCCGCGCACCGATCGCGCAGCCGCCCGGCAGCGAAACGTCCGCCCGGCCATGCCGCGCCACGAGGGGGCCCAGCACCAGAATCGACGCCCGCATGGTCTTGACCAGCTCATAGGGAGCGAAGCAGTCACGCACCGTGGTCGCGTCGACCTCGATACGCATGCGCTCGTCCACCGTGACCGTCGCGCCCATGCCTCCCAGGAGCTCGACGGTCGTGGTCACATCCTTGAGGTGCGGGACATTGCCGACCACCACGGGCCCGTCGGCGAGCAGCGCGCCGGCCAGGATGGGTAGCGTGGCGTTCTTGGCGCCGGAGATGCGTACCTCGCCCTGGAGAGGCGCGCCTCCCTGGATCTGCAGCCTGTCCATGTCACTTCCGCCCGGATTCGGCCGGCGTCAGCGCCTCGATCGAGAGGGCGTGGATCTCGCGGCCCATGCGCTCGCCGAGGGTCTGATAGACCAGCTGGTGACGGGCGACGCCGCGCTTGCCGGCGAACTGCTCGGCCACGATGCGCGCCTGGAAGTGGGTGTCGTCTTCCGACTGCACGTGAACATCGGCTCCGGGCAAGCCGGCGCGGATCAGCCGCGCAATCTCCTGTGAGGTCATTGTTTATGGGCGCAAAGTCGGCATCCGGCCGCTTTGCGCAAGCGCACGGCCATCGCCGCATGCGACCTCGCGGCCCAGGGAGCGGCCCTGGGCCGCTCATGCATTCGCTTTCGCACGTCTTTACCTTATCCAGCTGCGCGTCCTGGTCGGATATTATCACTGGTCATGAGCTCCGCCGCCGTCCCCGCCGATCAGAGCAGCCTGCTGGCCACGGCCCGCCGCGCCCTCGCCATCGAGGCGAGAGCCGTCGAGGCGCTGCTCGCGCGGCTGGACGGCCGCTTTGCGGCCGCCTGCCGGGTATGCCTGGACTGCCAAGGCCGGGTGGTCGTCACCGGGATGGGCAAGTCCGGCCACATCGCCCGCAAGGTCGCGGCGACGCTCGCCAGCACGGGCACGCCGGCGTTCTTCCTGCATCCGGCCGAGGCCAGCCACGGCGATCTCGGCATGATCACCCGCGGCGATGCGGTGCTGGCGCTGTCGAACTCGGGCGAGACCCCGGAGCTGCTGCTCCTGTTGCCGCATCTGAAGCGGCTGGCGGTGCCGCTGATCGTGATGACCGGGAAGACGGACTCGACTCTCGGCCGGGCGGCCGCGGTGGCCCTGGATGTCAGCGTGCCGGAGGAGGCCTGCCCGCTCAATCTGGCGCCCACGGCGAGCACGACGGCAACGCTCGCGATGGGCGATGCGCTCGCGGTGGCCGTGCTGGAGGCACGCGGCTTCACCAAGCAGGACTTCGCACGCTCACACCCCGGCGGCACGCTGGGACGACAGCTCCTGCTGCACGTCGAGCAGATCATGCGCACCGGCGAGGCGTTGCCGCGCGTCGGTCCGCAAACGCCGCTCGGCGAGGGGCTGCTCGAAATGTCCCGCAAGGGTCTCGGCATGACCGTCATCGTGGATGCCGGCAACAGGATTCTCGGCGTTTTCACCGATGGCGACCTGCGCCGCGCGCTCGATCGTCACATCGACATCCACGGCGCCGCGATGAGCGAGGTGATGACCTCGCCCTGCAAGAGCATCGGTCCGCACGGCCTCGCGGCCGAGGCGGTACATCTGATGGAGGTGCATCGCATCACCGCGCTGCCGGTCGCCGACGAGCAGGGACGCCTCCTGGGCGTACTCAACGTGCACGATCTTTTTCGCGCCGGCGTCATGTGAGCGCCGCGACCGCGAGTCCCCGGACCGAGGCCGCCGCGCGAGTCCGGCTGCTGGTCCTCGATGTCGATGGCGTCTTGACCGACGGGCGCCTCTACTACGGCGCGCGCGGCGAGGCGCTGAAGGTCTTTCACGTGCGCGACGGGTTGGGCCTGAAGCTGCTTGCCGCGGCCGGTGTCACGGTGGCCGTGATCTCCGGCCGCCGTTCCAACATGACCGGCAGGCGGTGCCGGGAGCTGGGCGTGCGGCACCTGGTGCAGGGCGTGGACGACAAGCTCGCGGCCTTTCACCGGCTGCGCGGCCGTCTCGGGGTCGCCGCTGGTGCATGTGCGTGCGTTGGCGATGATGTCCCCGACGTGCCACTAATGCGTGAGGTCGGCCTTTCGTTTGCCGTCGCGGATGCCCACCCGCAGGCCCGCAGTGCGGCGCACGTGATCACGCAGCTGCCAGGTGGCAAGGGGGCCGTCCGCGAGGTTTGCGACTTTCTGCTGGAGGCGCGCCGCCACGCCGCCGTGACCAAGTGATCTATCGCATATTCGCCATCCTTGCCATCATCGCGGTGATCGTCGCCTCGCTTCTCCTCTCGCGCCAGCAGAGCACGACTCCGGCGGCAACGACCGTGCAGACCAACGAATGGGACGAGGGCTATTCCGCGCGGCAGGCGAGACTCGTCGAGACCGGAGCCAACGGGCTGCCGCTCTACACTCTCAATGCCGCCACCATCCGGCAGCTGCCCGATGAGGACCAGGTGCAGCTCACGCAGGTGCAGATGAGCTTTCGGGATCCGGACGGCAATCCCTGGACCGCGACGGCCGATCGCGGTCAGCTGGAGCAGCGCTCGCAGCAGGTGCAATTGGCGGGCAATGTACGTGTGGCGGGCTTCCTGGGCGCGAAGCCCGCGCAGATAACGGCGGACGCCCTTGCGGTCGACATCCGGGCCGACATCGTCAGCACGAACGTCCCGGTGCGGATGCTCTGGGCGGGCCAGCAGTTGAGCTCCACCGGACTGAAGGCCAATTTGAAGGTCGACCGGGTCCATTTAGAATCGGATGTACATGGCACCTTCTCGAAGTAGCCTCTGCCTCATCTGTCTGGCGCTCGCGCCGCTCGTAGCGTCCGCCGACCCCGTCGGCACGACGCCCCCCGCCGGCGGCACAGCGCCGGCGCAATCGATGCTCATCAATCCCCAGCAGCCCTACCATTTCGACGCCGCGTCCTGCGACACGAACTACAAGACGCAGGCCATGGTGTGCAGAAGCGTGGTCCTGTCCCAAGGCAGCACCATGGTTCACGCCGATCAGGCTCAGGCCACCTGCATGAACTGCCAGGACAGCCGCTGGACGTTCCAGGGCAACGTGCGCATCGATGCGCAGCCGCGCGGCAACCTGCGCTCGGATCAGGCGGTCGTGGAGCTGCGCAACAATCGCATCGTGCGCGCGACGGTGAACGGCAATCCGGCGGAATTCGAGCAGCAGCGCGCGGACGACCTCGGCATGGAAAAAGGCCATGCGGATCAGATCGTGTATGACGTCGGCCAGGGCACGGTGCTCCTGACCAACGACGCCTGGGTCTCGGACGGTCACAACGAGATGAGCGCCCCGTCCATCGCCTACAGCATCCGCGAGCAGAAGGTTCTCGCAACCTCCGGCGGCGCCAGCCAGGGCGTACACATCATCATCACCCCGCAAGCCCTGCCGAAACAGGGCGCACCGCCGCCAGGCCAGGGCGGAGGAAGCCCGCCGCACCTCTCCAGCCCCAATCCTCCGCCGGCGCAAACCCATTCCCCGGGGCCCGGGGGCAGCGCCTCCCCGCCCCAGGGCCGGACATGACGACCCTGCACGCGAGGGGGCTCGAGAAGAGCTACAAGTCCCGCACGGTCGTCCACAATCTCAGCCTCGAGGTGTCGAACGGCGAGGTCGTGGGTCTCCTCGGGCCCAATGGCGCGGGCAAGACCACGGCGTTCTACATGATCGTCGGCCTCGTGCCCTGCGACGCCGGCCGGATCCACCTGGGCGACACGGATCTGACGCTGCTGCCGATGCACCGGCGCGCGCAGATGGGTCTCGGCTACCTGCCCCAGGAAGCTTCCGTCTTCCGCAAGCTGTCGGTGGAAGACAACGTGCTCGCCGTGCTGGAGACGCGGCCCGACCTGGAGCGGGCCGCGCGCGAGCAGCGGCTGGAGGAGCTGCTCGAGGAGCTACGCATCGGACACGTCCGCCGCAGCCTCGGGCTGTCGCTCTCGGGCGGGGAGCGGCGGCGGGTGGAGATCGCGCGGGCGCTCGCCGCGGAACCGCGCTTCATGCTGCTCGATGAGCCCTTTGCGGGCGTCGATCCGCTCTCCGTGCTCGACATCCAGCGCATCATCCGCGAGCTGACCAGCCGTGGCATCGGCGTGCTGATCACCGACCATAATGTGCGCGAGACCCTGGGGGTCTGCGGCCGTGCCTACATCGTCAACCAGGGGACCGTGATCGCTCAGGGAACTGCGGAAGAAATCCTTGCCAACCCCCAAGTGCGTGAGGTGTACTTGGGTGAGTCGTTCCGGCTCTGAAGGACCCGACTCTGCTGATAAACTGTGCAAAATCAGAGACTTACTCTAGGAAGGCCTGAGGCCGCTCCCGTGCCAGCATGCTGAAACCCTCCCTGCAGCTCAAGCTGGGTCAGCAACTGACGATGACCCCGCAGCTGCAGCAGGCGATCCGGCTCCTGCAGCTGCCCGCCCTCGAGCTGCAAGCGCACATCCGCGAGCTCCTCGAGACCAACGTCATGCTGGAGCCGATGGACGACGGGCACGAGGAAAGCCTCGAAACGAGCCCGCTGGAGCACGCTACGGCGCCCGAGGCGGCCGAAGTTCCAGCGGAGGGCCCGCGCGAGAGCGCGGTGGAAGTGCTGGATGAGGGCTGGGGCGAGCACAACGTCGGGCCTGCCGAGACGCCCTGGAGCGGCGATGACGACGAGCGGCAGCAGGAGTTCGCCGATTCGGCGGGTCAGTCCCTGCAGGAATACCTCCTCTGGCAGCTGGAGCTCGCGAAGCTGGAGCCGCGGGAGCTTGCTATCGCCCGCGCCATCGTCGACGCCATCAGCGATGACGGCTATCTGACGGAGCCGCTGGACGAGATTGCCAATACGCTGCGGCCGGAGATCCACTGCGAGCCGGCCGAGGTCGAGGCGGCGCTGGCCGGCGTTCAGGCACTGGACCCCCCGGGCATCGGCGCACGCTCCGTCGGCGAGTGCATCGAGCTGCAGTTGCGGCTCCTCGATCCGGCGACCCCCGGATTCAATGCCGCGATCGAGATCGCCCGGCATCACCTCGAGCGCATCGCCGGCAGGGAGCTCGCGGTCGTGAAACGCGAGCTGCGCGCCAGCGACGAGGAGCTGGCCTGCGCGCTCGCGCTGGTGCGCTCCTGCCATCCACGC
>Ga0335075_10001700_pt1 | contig 35952 bp, 25 predicted proteins | sample Lox_Sample_24_FD_206723 | JGI IMG/M metagenome (GOLD analysis project Ga0335075, IMG submission 206723) | Soil microbial communities from Loxahatchee National Wildlife Refuge, Florida, United States - Lox_Sample_2.4 | ecosystem: Environmental > Terrestrial > Soil > Wetlands | place: USA...
ACGCTGACCACTACGGGCTGGAGAAGATCAAGGAAAGGATTCTTGAGTTTCTGGCGGTCCGGCAACTGGTGAAGAATCCCAAGGGGTCGATTTTGTGCTTTGTCGGGCCTCCGGGCGTGGGCAAGACGTCGCTGGGAATGTCAATTGCAAAGGCGACGGGGCGGAAGTTCATCCGGCTATCGCTGGGTGGGGTGCGGGACGAGGCGGAGATTCGCGGGCACCGGCGCACGTACATCGGCGCGCTGCCGGGACAGATTATTCAGTCGATGAAGAAGGCGGGCACGAAGAACCCGGTGTTCATGCTGGATGAGGTCGACAAGATGGCGTCGGACTTTCGGGGCGATCCGGCGGCGGCGCTGCTGGAAGTGCTTGATCCTGAGCAGAACACCACCTTCCAGGACCACTACCTGGACGTGGAGTATGACCTGTCGCAGGTGTTGTTTGTGGCAACTGCCAACGTGCTGCATACGATTCCGGGGCCGCTACAGGACCGCATGGAAGTATTGCGCCTGCACGGATACACGGAGGACGAAAAGCTCGAAATTGCCAAGCAGTATTTGGTGAGAAAGCAGCGCAACCACACGGGACTGACCGAGAAGAACCTTGTCATTTCTGATGACGCCGTGCGAGAGATGATCCGCAGTTACACGCGCGAGGCCGGAGTGCGCAATCTGGAGCGCGAGATCGGAAACATTTGCCGCAAAGTTGCGCGCCGTGTGGTGAAGAATGGCTCGAAACACAAAGAGTCGGTAACGGCTGAGAACGTGGCCGATTTTCTCGGCGTGCCGAAGTTCCGCGACTCGGCGGTACATGAAAAGAGCGAGGTAGGCCTGGTAAACGGGCTGGCATGGACCGAAGTGGGCGGGAGTATTCTGCAGACCGAGGTGCAAATACTGGACGGCAAGGGCAAGCTGACCACGACGGGACAGCTCGGTGACGTAATGACGGAGTCAGCGCAGGCGGCACTGTCCTATATCCGCAGCCGCTCGCACTACCTGGGCCTGCCAAGGGATTTTTACCGCAGCGTTGATATTCACATACACGTTCCGGAGGGAGCGATTCCGAAGGACGGACCTTCGGCAGGAATTACTCTGGCGACGGCGCTGGCCAGTGCGCTTACCCGGATTCCTGTGCGGCGCGACATTGCCATGACGGGCGAAATTACGCTACGCGGCAAGGTGTTGCCGATCGGCGGGCTGAAGGAAAAGCTGCTGGCGGCGCATCGAGCGGGGATCTTCGAGGCGATTCTGCCGGGAGACAACCAGAAGGACATGGCTGATTTGCCGGAGAACCTGAAGTCGGCCATGAAGCTGAACTTTGTGGAATCGATGGACGAGGTGCTGAAGCTGGCGCTGGAGGCTCCATTGCCGGAACTGAAAGAAGAGGCGCCCGATCTGCTGGCTTCGTTGGCACAGCCGGCTCCGCAGGAGCAGCGGCCTCACCAATAGGTGCTTGCCGCACGGGCGGACGCGCGCTTCGGGCTCGCCCAATGCGAGCTTATCTGCGTGCTTCCCTTGGTCGCGGGATTAGATAGCGACCAGGGCGTGGTCGAGATCTGCGATTAAATCGTCCACGTCTTCAATTCCAACCGATATGCGGACCAGCCCGTCGGTGATGCCAAGGCGGGCGCGTGCCTCGGCTCCGATGGAGGCGTGGGTCATGGTGGCGGGATGAGAGATGAGGGTTTCAACTCCGCCGAGAGACTCACCCAGAGTGCAGATTTTGACCCGTTTGAGCATGGCATTAGCATTGGCGAGGGAGCCCGTCTCAAACGAGATGAGCGCGCCGAAGCCGGACATTTGCCGTTTTGCCAGCTCGTGCTGCGGATGTGAGGCGAGGCCGGGATAGTGCACCTTGCTGATTTTTTTGTGGCCCGCGAGGAATTCGGCCACCTTGCGACCGCTCGCGTCGTGCTTTTCCATGCGAACGGCGAGGGTTTTGACTCCGCGAAGGACCATCCAGCACTCAAATGGCGAAAGGATTCCGCCGGTGCATTTCTGAACAAAGGCGAAGTTTTCCTTGTGCTCGGGTTTGGTGCCGACGAGGACGCCGCCGAGGCCGTCGCTGTGTCCGTTGAGGAACTTGGTGGTTGAGTGCATGACGACGTCCGCACCGAGCTCGATAGGTCGCTGAAAGTACGGCGACATGAAGGTGTTGTCGACGGCGAGTTCGACGCCGCGTTCGTGGCATACATCGGCAACGGCGCGAATGTCGGTAATGGTCATGATGGGGTTGGTGGGGGTTTCAATGTGAACCAGCTTCGTGGCTGAGCGAATGGCCCGGCGGACATTCTCAGGGTCAGAGGTATCGACGTAGCTGAATTCGATGCCGTAACGGGTGATGATCTGGTTGAAGAGGCGCGGGGTTCCGCCGTAGACATTTTCGCCACAGATGACGTGATCGCCGGAATGGAGCATGGTGATCATGGCGGTGATGGCCGCCATTCCGCTGGCGAAGACGTGGGCGCTGGTTCCGCCTTCGAGCGAGGCCAGGTTTTCTTCGAGTGCGTCGCGGGTTGGATTGACGCCGCGCGAATAGTCATAGCCCTTGTGCTTGCCGATTTCCTCCTGCGCGTAGGTGGAGGTGAGGTAGATAGGGATGTTAACCGCTCCGGTGAGCGGATCGGGGCCCTGGCCGTCGTGGATGGCGCGGGTTGCAAAGGCATGCTTGCGTTCTGTCATCTGCTGTGGATCCTGTAGTGGTGAATGGTTATGAATTGCGGTCAGGCTTCGAGAACATGCTTTGAGAGATAGCGTTCGGCGGAGTCCGGGATGATGGTTGCGACCCGCTTGCCGGGGCCCAGACGCTTTGCGACGTTTACCGCCGCATGAACCATGGCGCCGGCGCTGGAGCCAGCGAGCAGGCCCTCTTCGGAGGCCAGCCTGCGGACCATGAGAAATGCATCGTCGTCGTTGACCATCATGATCTCGTCGCAGACGGCGGCGTCGAAGGTTTTGGGGATGAAGGAGACGCCGATTCCCTCGACTTTATGCGGGCCGGGTTCCCCGCCCTGCAGAACTGAACCCTGCGTTTCCACGGCGACGGTGAGCACGGAGGGGTTCTGTTCCTTGAGAAAGCGCGCGATGCCGGAGAAGGTTCCGCCAGTGCCGATGCCGGCGACGAAGGCGTCGACGCGCTCCTCCATCTGCTCCCATAATTCAGCGGCGGTGGTGTCGTGATGGAACTGCGGGTTGGCCGGATTATCGAACTGCAGCGCGGGAAAGATGCTGGGGTCTTCCTTCGCCATGGCGAGCGCACGGCGAATGGCTCCGCTCATGCCTTCGGCTTCAGGGGTACGGATGACGGTTGCTCCGAAGCCGCGCATGAGGATGCACTTTTCCTCGGCAAAGCCCTCGGGAACAAAGAGTGTGACGCGGTAGCCGCGATTGACGCCGACAAAGGCGAGTCCGACTCCGGTATTACCGGCGGTGGCTTCCACGATGGTAGAGCCGGGCTTGAGCCGCCCCTGCTGTTCAGCGTCAAGAATCATGCCGAGGGCGGCGCGATCCTTGACGCTGCCGCCGGGGTTCAGGAACTCGAGCTTGGCGTAGATCCGGGCCCGGTCCGGCTGGGCGACGCGCCGCAGCCGCACCATAGGGGTGCTTCCGATGAGTTCGGTGATGTCTTCCGCAACCCGCAGGGTCGCGGCCTTTGGCTGAAGTGCGCTGATTCGGGTCATAGCAAAACTAAACAGTGTAGCAGGGAGCGGAGGCAAGCTGACCTACTACGGTGGGCTTGCCGGCAAAAATGCGAAGAATTTTGATTGGGTTTGGCCCGTAACTGCTGTAAGCTGCACTCAGTCTGAAGTGAAATCGAAGCAAGTGCTCCCGAGCTATTCTCGAGAAGCCAATCTCCGTTTGTGTTCAACACTACCGTCCAGTATAAGAACCGAACCGTAGCCTACCTTGTCCTGACTGGTATCGGGGTATTGGTTGCTGTTTGTGGCATTGGATGGATGCGCTACGACGCAGCAAAGCGCCTGAATGCTTCGCGCAGCAAAATTGAGCATATTGAAGACGTTACTTCGATGCTGCAATTGGAATCGCAGCGTATCGACCGCATTGAATCCGCCATTGAGCTTTATCAGATCGAGCACAACGACGACAAGCTTCGCACGGCCCAGACCGATAGCGTTGCCCTTTCTCTGGATGCGCTTTCCATTCAGCGGCTTGTCGCCGACAATACCCTTCAATTGCAACGCGCGAAGCAGTTAGCGCAACGGGCCGATGCGCTTGTAGCGGCGATTAACTCGCTATCTGTGAAATCGCCTCCGCCCTCAGCGCAACTGCTGGATTGCCGCCAGACAGTGACCCTGATGCTCGAGGCACAACACGAACTGCTCCGGCAGGCAACCGATCAGTCCAGCCTGGTTGGGATCCGGAGCATGGCACTGACGGTGAGTTTTACGGTATTCTCTGTCATCGTTGTCCTCGTACTCTTCGGCCTGCTGATTCGCGATGCCCACTACCGGCAGCAGAACCAGAAGAAGCTCTCCGAGGCGAACCAACTACTTGCCAGCACGATCCGGACACTGCAGCGGCGGGCGCAAGAGTCTGAGCTGCTGACTTTATCTCGCGACGAACTTCAGCTCTGCACAAATCCGGACCAGGCCAGGCAAAGTGCCGCCCGCACCCTGCAAAAGCTGTTGCCTGGAACGATGGGCTGCATTTGCCTGATCAGCCATTCGCGCCAGCGGGTCGAGGTCCAGGCTGTGTGGAATGGCGCCGCGACCCTGCCCGAAGACTTCCCTCTCGAATCCTGTTGCGGCCTACGCTCAGGGCGGGAACGCTGGCGCAAGCCGGCACAGTCAGAGGTCCATTGCAGTCACTTTACCTCCACTCCTCCTGACCGTTACGTCTGCATCCCCATGGCTGCGCACGGTGAGACTCTTGGATTGGTATATGTGGAGTGTCCGTCACCCGGGATTGCGTCAACGGTCGAAGAGCAGATTGCATCGTTGCATGACATGGTGGAAATGGCTTCCATGACCATTGCCAACCTCAATCTTCGAAACGACCTGGAACAGCAGTCGATCCGCGACGGACTTACGGGCCTGTTTAACCGGCGCTTTATGGAAGTCGCCCTCGACCGCGAAATCAGCCGGGCAAAAAGGCACGAGAAGCACCTTACATTGCTGATGGTGGATGTGGACCACTTCAAGGAAATTAATGACACCTTTGGTCACGATGCGGGCGACGGTGTGCTGCGCAAGATGGCGGAAGTCATGAATCATCTGGTTCGCAGCGATGACATCATCTGCCGGTATGGCGGTGAGGAATTTGTTGTGATCCTTCCGGAAATGTCTCCTGAAAATGCATGCGCGCGGGCAGAGCTCATTCGCAAAACCGTGGAGAACGCCGATCCGCTTGTTGGCGAAGAAGGATTGCGTAAACTTACAGTTTCGATCGGTGTGGCTTCGTATCCTCAGCACGCTGCATCTGCCGAGCAACTGTTACAGGCTTCTGACCGCGCACTTTATAGAGCAAAAAAGCAGGGCCGCAACCGCGTAGTCGTTGACGATCGGCTTGCCCTGGCGTGACCGGCGGGGATTTGGTTACAGGCCCGGGCTCCCTGCTCGTGCTAGTGAGCCTTTGCCCGCGATTCCTGCTGAGGGTAATACCCGCTGCGGGTACGCACGATCAACCTTCCGTATCCGGGTGCGTGGGCTTCGAGTTTTATCGTGCGGTAACCGGGTTCGCTCATAGGCTTGGTGGAGTGGTATCCGATGGTGTACTGACTGCGGATGTCCTGCGCGACCTCAGCCGCGATCGGGTCGACCTGGGCAAGATTTTTGGGGAAAAATGCCAGGCCGCCTGTTTCGTCGGACAGGATTTGGAGCGCCCGCTTGGCGCGGCGTTCTTCGCGGGGGTCGGTCTCCGGGCCGAAGAGCAGGCCGATTGTGTAGACCACGGGACCCTGCAGGTCCTGGACCTTGCGAATGGTCTGTTCCAAGTCAAGGCTGGAGGCGTTGTCCACGCCATCGGTGATAACAAGCAGCACCTGCTTCGGGTGTTTGGCGTACTGCTCGAGGTGGTCGGCAGAGGCTACGACGGCGTCGTAGAGCGCTGTTCCGCCGCGCGAATCAATGTGGGAAAGGCCATCGCGGAGCTTGCTGATGCTCGAGGTGAAGTCCTGGTCAAGATATGCGACGTCAGAAAAATTGACGATAAATGCCTCGTCGTCGGGATTGGAGGCGCGCACGAGATCGAGTGCTGCTTCATTGACCGCCGCGCGCTTGTCTCGCATAGAGCCAGAGTTGTCGATAAGGATGCCCATTGAGACGGGAACATCCTGATGCTCGAAGGCGACGATTGTCTGCGGTATGCCGTCCTCCGAGACCTGGAAGTCGTTTTGGGTGAGGCCGTTGATCAGGCGGCGGTCCTTATCGAAGACAGAGACGTTGAGGACTACCTCGTTGACATTCTGGGTGAGAGTGTATCTGCCGCCAGGGCCACGCCGCAGCACCTCGCCGCGGGTCGAGGGGCCGGGATGACCAGGGCTGACGGGGACGTTGTCCTGCGGATCCGGAGACACCACCGGGTCGCGGTCCACGTTAAGCGGGGGCTGCTGTTCAGGCTGCTGCGCCGATGGGACCTGCTGCGAGTTGGACGCGCCATTGGAACTCTGCGCTTGCACGGCGAGCGGAGCGGCCAACAGGAAAAATAAAATAAGAGCGAGTCGACTACTCCAATGGCGCATAGTATCCGTTGCGTGCGTGAACCGTAAGTGGCGGCAGCCCCTGAGGGGATACCAGCTTTATCTTCACTTTACGCCATTTGCCGTCGTGCTTTTTGTTTGTCGGTGAATAACCGATCACATATTCATTGCGAAGCTCGGCGCTGATCTTTGCGGCCACATCGCCCATTTCATCGAGGTTATCCACCTTGAACAGGCGACCGCCGGTCGAATCGCTGATGTCATACAAAAGGAGGGGGCCCATGCGTTCTTCCGGGGTCGCCGCGTCGGGATCGAAAATGCCGATGGAAAAGATCTGCACGTCGGATTCGCGAACTGCCTCCCGCACCTCATTCTCGGTGTACCGGCTGCGGTTGTCGCCGCCATCAGAGACGACCAGCAGGGCCTTGCGCTGATATTTGGCCTGCTTCATCTTGTCGAGCCCGTAGTAGATGGCATCGAGCAGCGCGGTCCGATGGCCGGCCTTCACATTCGCGAGGCGCGCTTCAATCTTTTCTGGCGAGGAGGTGAAGTCCTCCATGAGCTGTGGGCGATCGTTGAACCCTATAACGAAATACTGGTCCTGCGGGTTGGAGGTGTTCAAAAATTCAAGGATTGAGTCGCGAGCGCGGAGAATCTTGTCGGCCATACTCCCGCTCATATCAAAAATGATGCCGATGGATACGGGTGCGTCCTGTGTGGAGAACGATGAGATGGTCTGGGGCTTGTTGTCCTCATAGACAAAGAAGTTGTCTTTCTGCAGCCCGGTGACAAGGCGATCCATGGGATCGGTGACGGTGAGGGGAATCAATACCAGATTTACGTTGACCCGGTAGCGCTCACCCGCTCGCGCATTCAGACCGGCCTTGCCCTGAACCGGGGGCGGGGTATTCTTTGGAGCCGGCTTGGGAGGGGGTGGATTGACGTGGACCTGGTTCAGCTGGTCTTCCTGCGCTGAGACGCGGAGGGGCAGCTCAAGCGACACCCCGAAGAGAAGAATGAGGGCTACGGTGGCTATGAGCCTTCCTTTACCGGAGCTTCTGCCGAAACCAGCCCTCAATAATGATCTGCATTTCATCGATCCTGAACCTCAGCCAAAATCGCGCTCGTGTTGGGCATCCTAGCACGACTTGGCTGTATCTGCCTTTCTTGTACACCCTCTCGATGAATAAAAGCTTCGGGCCGGGCCTGGAATGGAACTGATTTACAATCGGGCAAGAATAAAGGCACATAGAAGACACCTATGCTGCCGCGCCTTTTGCGGCACCAGCCTACCGAATGGCCCGAATTTTCCCATTTCGCGCACTCCGTTATAACCCGCTGCTGGTCCGGCTCCAGGACGTTGTGACCCAGCCCTACGACAAGATCACGCCGGCGATGCAGCAGGCGTACTACCAGCAGAGCCCGTACAACCTGGTGCGCGTAATCCTTGGACTTCCTGAACTCTTTGATGGGAAGGGGACCCAGGACGTTTACCGCCGGGCTGCCGAAGACTTCGCCACATGGCGACGGGAGGGCATTTTGACCAGGGAGAGCGAACCCTGTATATACGCCTATTCGCAGGCCTTCCGCATTCCTGGAGCTACGCCGGAACAGGCCGCAGTGTGCGAACGACGCGGGTTTGTCGCGCTTGGGGAGCTTTGCGACTATGCCGACAAGGTTGTATTTCGCCACGAGCAGACTCTTTCCCGGCCCAAGAGCGACCGCTTGAATCTGCTGCGTGCGACGCGCGCTCACTTTGGGCAAATCTTTATGCTGTACTCCGACCCTGGGCTCACCGCCGACCGGCTACTGTTCAGCTCCAGCGCAGCTCCGGAGATCGAAGTGACTGACGAGTACGAGGTCGTGCATCGCGTCTGGCGAGTCAGCGATCCGGCAACCATCAACCTGATGACCACGGCGCTTGAGGACAAGAAGCTCATTATTGCGGATGGCCACCATAGATATGAGACGGCCCTGCAATACGCTCGTGAGCATGCGCAGGCTGACGCTGTGAGCAGCGGAGAGCGGATTCCGGGCTCTGTGATTCAGCCGCTGTATCCGGAAGCGGCTGCAATGATGACCTTTGTGAACATGGACCAGCCGGGGCTGGTGATTTTGCCAACGCACCGGGTAGTCCATAGCCTTGGACACTTTGCGACGGCGGCATTTGTCGAGGGCCTGCGGCCTTACTTCACAGTGCAGGCGCTGCCTGAGAGCGATGCAGGCGCGCTGATGGCCCGGTTGCAGACTGCGGCGGACAAGACAGTCTTTGTTGCGGTGACTGCGGCAGGAAGTTTCCTGCTGACGGCCATCCCAGGCATGGTGGAGACGGCCCTGAAAGACGTTCCTGAGCGCCAGCGCGGGTTGGATACAGTGCAACTGCACAGATTGATTCTGGATAAGGTGCTGGGCGTCACACCGGAAGCTGTTGCGCAACAGAGCAACATTCGATACGTGCGGGACGCGGCAGAGGCGGTCGCCCAGGTGATGCAGAATGAGGCTGAAGTTGCGCTTTTGATGAATCCAGTGACCCTTGATGAGCTTCGCGAGGTCGCCTTTGGGGGTGAAGTTCTGCCGCAAAAGTCGACCGATTTTTACCCTAAACTGCTGAGCGGCCTGACGATTTATGCGATGGATTAAGCTTCTGGCGGCATTGTGGCTGGCCGCGCCGATGCTATTGGCAGCACAAGCCAATCCCACTGTACTCACAGCGCCGAAGGCGCAGTCGATGCCGGAGACACCCGCCCCAGCAGTGCCGCCGCCGGCAGCTCCCCAAGTGGCACCCCGGTTTCAGGTTTTGATTGACGCGGCGCACGGTGGTGAGGATACGGGGGCACGCCTTACTCCGGAGCTGTTGGAGAAGAACCTGACTCTTGACCTTTCAAACCGGCTCCGCTCCCTGCTGGCAGCGCGAGGAATTGCGGTGACAACAACACGCAACTCGGATGAAGACCTGTCTGCTGACGAGCGGGCCGAGATTGCGAATCGAACGCCGTATGCGGCCTGCATCCTGATTCACGCGACGGCGACGGGCAGCGGGGTGCATTTGTATACGTCCTCGCTTGCGGCGGCTCCGCTGGTGAAGTTCATGCCGTGGGAGACGGCGCAGGCGGCCTATGTGACGCAGAGTCTGAAGCTTTCTTCCGACATTGACTCGGCCCTGGCACATGCGGCGATTCCAGTGACGCTGGGACGTACTGTCTTGCAACCCATGGACAGCTTTGCCTGCCCCGCAGTCGCTGTGGAGGTCGCGCCACTGCAGGGTGGGTCAACGACGAAAGCCAAGCCCATTACGGATGAGGACTATCAGCGGACGATTCTTGATGCGCTGGCGGCCTCGCTTGAAGAGTGGCGGAACGACTGGAGACAGCAGCCATGATTTCGCGCGCACAACGCATTCTGTTTGGCGCGATGCTGGTCGCGGTCGTGGCCATGTCGGCCATCCTGATTCGGCTGCGGGAGCGCGCGCAGGAGCGGCTGCACACCGTGCAGGGATCGACGCAAATTATTGAAACGACGAACAGCTCCGCGCCGCAGACGGTGACGCTGGTGATTCCGAATGATCTGGATGGATCACTACAGGAGGTGCAGCGCAGCATGTCACTGCCGGCGGATGACAGCACGAAGGCGCGCGTGCTGCTGGAGATGCTGCTCGAGTCGTTCCACGATCCGCACTCCACGCATTACATTCCGTCCGTACCCAGCGCAGCCGACGCCTCACTTGCCTCTGCTGCGGAGAACAATGCCGGAGTTGATGAGGTTTTCCTCATGTCCATTCCTTCCGGAGGCACCTCCGCGGACTCAGGCAAGGGAACGAATGAGGACTCAACAAAGGGGACACTGGCGGTAGTTGACCTGAGCGCGGGCTTTGCCGCGTCGCAACCCTCTGGCATAGAACCAGAGACGCTTACGTTGCTTTCAATTATCGGAACGTTACACGCCAATATTCCGTCGATCACGGAAGTGCAGTTCCTGATTGACGGACATCCGGCGGAGACCCTAGCGGGACATGCCGACCTGACCCGAACCTACCTGACCACCGATACCACAGCGGGAGTGGCACAACCATGAATATCGGCGTCTTCGACTCCGGCTTTGGCGGGCTGACGGTTTTGCGGGCGCTGCTGGAGCGGCTCCCCGGCGCGGGCTATGTCTACCTGGGCGACACGGCGCGGCTTCCGTACGGGGCCAAGTCGCAGGCGACGGTTGCGCGCTATGCCGTCTCAAGCGCGGGCTTTCTGGTGGACCAGGGAGCGGAATACCTGGTGATTGCGTGCAATACCGCGTCGGCGCTGGCGCTCGACGCTATTCGAGATGCGGTGCCGGTGCCTGTGCTGGGCGTGATTGAGACCGGCGCCAATGCCGCACAGGCCTCAACCACGACAGGGGACGTGTTGGTGATCGCGACCGCCGCGACGGTTGAGAGCCACGCTTACGCCGCCGCGTGCAGAGAGAGAGGGCTGCGCGGCTATGAGAAGGCGTGCCCGCTGCTGGTGCCGCTTGTGGAAGAGGGATGGATTGAGCATCCGGTGACCGAAGAGGTGTTGCGGATTTATCTTGACGAGCTGCTAGCAGAGGCTGCCAAGGCCGGACTGAGTCCGGACACGCTGGTGCTGGGGTGCACGCACTATCCCCTGCTTCGCGCGCAGATTGAACGGAAGCTTCCGGCGGGGATTCGCGTGATCGACTCCGCCGATGTGACTGCGACGCAGGTTGGCGAAGCACTCGGGGTGCCCGCGCCGACAGGTGATCCGCAATCCGAACGCAGTTTCTATGCCACCGACTCCGTCGAGAAGTTCCGGAAGCTGGGCACGCGTTTTCTGGGCAGGCCGATTGACTACGTCCAACTGATCGACTTAGGGGGCTGAAGGCTCCTTAGGAGGCTGAAGGCGCGCTCGAGGGTGGAAGCTCAGAGCCAGGCGCTGAAGAGGCGTGCCGCGGAGCCGAACCACTTCAGGTTGTCGCGTCGTCCCTGGAAATACCGCGCATTCACTTCAAGTGTTCCCAAATCCTCCAGGTCTTTGAACGCTACAAACTCGGCGGCAATACGGTCGGGGGTGAAAAACAACTGAAAAGGCTCTCCGGCCATCTTTACGCGCGCGGCGAGCGCGTCAATCGCCAGCCGCTCCATGGGAGGGATCGCGTCCCGTGGCTGCCCGTAATCAAGCGCTACGCCGCTTCCCTGCGCTTGCGACGCGATGTAGTCGACGGTTCCGCGAAATGCCGGCAGCGTGAGATACGGAACCACACCCAGCCACGCGAAGAAAGCCGGCGCGTTCTCGTCAAAGCCCGACTCGGCAAGCCGCTCGGCGAGCGACTGCCGTTCAAAATCGACAGCAACATAGGTCAATTTATCCGGAACCGCAATTTGATTCCTGGAGATAAGGCCGCGCTTCCACTGCTGCGTGGCGGGATGATCCACCTCAAACACATGCAGATGGGGCCACGGGTTGCGGTAGGCGAAGGTATCGAGGCCGGCGCCGAGCAGGACATACTGCCGGACGCCGGATTCGACCGCACGGCGGAGATTGTCTTCCGCGTAGCGGCTGCGGGCCACGATGAACGCCCGCATGCCCAAGGAAAAAGGATGGTAACGGCTGGCCGCATCGCCCTGCAGCTCGTCCACGTGTTCCCTGCCCAGAATCGGAACCGCAATCGGGTCCCTGAACACCAGCGGCGAGTCGTAAATCTGGTGTGCCGCGCGTCGCATTGCTACGCGCAGCGCTGTTCGCGATGGCTTCGCCTCTTTCATGTTCCGTTCCCTGTAGTTTAGGGCCTGTTGACGCTATTAACAGGCCCTAAGCTTGCCGGACTGATATTCTTATGTCTTTGGAGGAACCAGCGTTCATGCTCAATCTCGAGGGCCGTGTGGCCGTTGTCTTTGGACTTGCCAACAAACGCAGCATCGCCTGGGGCATCGCTCAGAAGCTTCACGAAGCGGGAGCGAAACTTGCCATTGGCTACCAGAACGAACGGCTGAAGGCTGAAGCAATGGACCTCATCGCCGAAATGCCAGGCGCAGAGACCTTTCAGTGCGACGTGTCCAAGGACGAAGAGATCGACCAGGTATTTGCGCAGTTCAAGGAGCGCTACGGCAAGCTGCATATTCTGGTGCATTCGGTGGCGTATGCTCCACCCGACGAGCTGAAGAATGACTTTGTCCAGACGAGCCGCGAGGGATTCAGAATTGCCCATGATGTCAGCGTGTATTCGCTGATTGCGCTGAGCCGTGCCGCCGCTCCGCTGATGACAGACGGCGGCAGCATTATCACGCTCACCTACTTCGGGGCTGAGAAGGTTGTTCCTCACTACAACGTGATGGGCGTAGCCAAGGCGGCGCTGGAGGCGACGGTGCGGTATCTCGCGGCTGACCTGGGCAGACAGAACATTCGCGTGAATGCGGTCTCTGCCGGCCCGATCAAGACGCTGGCGGCACGCGGCATCGGGGGGCTGAGCGAGATGCTGCGGGTCCATGCCGAGCGCGCCCCGCTGCACCGCAACACGGAGCAGAGCGAGGTCGGAGGCACAGCGGCGTTTCTTGCCTCAGACCTGGCGAGCGGAGTCACGGGCGAAGTGATCTACGTGGACTGCGGCTATAACATCATGGGCTTTTAAACTTGCCCATATCTCAGGACACAGGCCTGCTTTCGCGACCAACTCTAGGGTCCCCGCGAACTGGTCTTCGCTCGCGGGGTGGAACGGGAGCGACTGCGGATGCTTGTCCCGTGATGGCGCGAAGCGCGTCTGCCCGTGACGGCCAGTCACTCGCTGCGGAGGGTCTGCGCGGGATCGATGCGGCTGATGCGCAGGACGGGCAGCAGGCTGGCGACAAGCGCGACCAAGACCAGCAGGAGCGGCGCAGCGACGAGCGTGACTGGATCGTAGACGCCGACACCATACAGCTCGCTGCGGAGCACACGGAGGGTGAGAAGCGAGATTCCGATTCCGACGATGAGGCCCGCGCCGGCAGCGAACAGCCCTGTCGAACCGATCTCCCGCATGACGCGCTCGACCGACGAACCGAGGGCCATGCGGATGCCGATTTCACGCGTGCGCTGGACAACGAGATTGGAGACGAGCGCGTAGATTCCTACGGCGGAGAGCAACAGGGCGAGACCGGCGAGGACGCCGAGGAGCAGGACTTCCATGCGCTGGGTTTCAAGCTGCTCCAGCATGAGCTCGTCCATGGAGCGAAAGCCGGAGATGGGGAGATTGGGATCGGCGGCGGCCATGGCCTGCTGCATTTCGTGTGCGAGGCCGGCGATGGGGCCGCGCGTGCGGACGATCCATGAAGGCTGGAACCACATATGGACGACAGAGAGGGCGTCCGGTGGGAACTGAGCGGCAGGGATGTAGAACACTGGCTCGGTGCCGAGGGGCGCCGTCCAGTCCACGCCCTGTGCCTTGGTTACGTTGCTGACAACGCCGACGATAGTCATCGGCGGGCCACTTATCTTTGGCCCCATTGCCAGACTAAAGTGGCGGCCCACCACATCTGGCGTGCCAAAGAATTTACGCGCGAAGGCTTCGTTGACCACAGCCACCGGCTCGCTGGTTGCAGTGTCTGAGTCAAGCACGCTGCGTCCAGCGAGGATGGGCATTTTCAGCGTGGAGAAGTATCCGGGCGTGACATAGGACGTGCTGGCGCTGTCAGTCTGGCCGGCATTCTTGCCGTCGTCGAAGCGGATGGGAAGGTTCAACCCGCGTTGGTAGGGTACGCTGAGGCCCACGCCCGCGTTTTCGACGCCGGGGATGCGCTTCATGGCGGCGACACTTTGCGACATGAGCTGCTGGAACGTGGCAGCGTTGTGGTAGCGAAAATCATCGAGGGACGCGGTTGCGGTCATCACGTTGTGGGAGTCGAAGCCGGGCGGGAGGGTCTCGAGATACACAAGCGTGCGGATGAGCAGGCCGGAGGCGGCGACGAGCACGACGGTGAGGGCGACTTCGGCGCTGATCAAGACGGAGCGCAGGCGGCGCGAGCCTCCCGCGACGGAGTGGCTGCTTTGGGCGATGGCGGTGCGGAGGTCGATGCGGCGGGACGAAAGCGCGGGCAAGGCTCCGAAGAGAAGACTGGTGAGCAGGGTGACCACGACCGTGAAAGCCAGGACACGCGCATCGAGCGTGAAGCCGCCGAGCGGAATCATATCCGCGGGGAGCAGATGCGCGAGGCCCTGAAGGATGGCGTTGGCCAGCATGAGCCCGAGGGCTGCGCCGAAGATCGCGAGCAGCAGACTCTCAGCCCACATTTGCCGGAGCAGATCGAAGCGGGTGGCACCGAGTGCGAGGCGCGTAGCCAGCTCCGTTGTGCGGCGCGCGATGCGGACGAGGGCGAGTCCGGCGAGGTTGGCGCATGCGATGAGCAGGATGAAGCCGACGGCGAGCATGAGCACGAGGACTTTTGGCTTCATGTCGCTGCCGAGATATTGCTTGAGCGGCAGAGCGTAAAGCCAGGTTTTGGTCCCCGGACCATAGTTTTCGTCGGGCGGGCGATGGAGGTGGGCGAGTTCAGCATCGACCTGTGGCCAGGTTGCGCCGGGCTTGAGGCGCATGAGGATGACGCAGTCGTATCCGGTGCATGCGCCACCCTGGCCGGGCTGGAGAGAATCCCATAGCTCTGTACTGGAGCCGTCGGGCGTGACGGCGTTTTGCGGGAGGACGCCGACAATGGTGTAGGGCTGGCCCTTGACCTGAACGGCGTGCCCGATGACGGAGCGGTCGGCGTGGAACATGGTCTTCCAGAGTCCGTAGCTAAGGACAACGGCTTTGGGGCCGCCGGGACGGCTTTCGTCGTCGGTGAATCCGCGGCCAAGGTAGGGGCGGATGCCGAGCACCTGAAAGTAGTGGGCCGTGACTGCAGTGGCGTGGACGAAGCGGACTGCGCCGCCGGTGTCGGCTCCGGCCTGGAGGTTGACACCGCCCTCCATTCCTTCATACGCTGCCGCAGTCATGGAAGGGATGTTTTGCGAGACGAGTTGCCAGTCTGATGTGTTGTGGCTGTCGTCTTCCTCGGTAAAGAATTGGCCGCTGTGGCCAGTGCCCTGCGCGTGCGTCATGAGGGTTGCGATGCGCTGCGGCTGGGGATAGGGCAGGCGGCGAAGCATGAATCCATCGACCATGCTGAAGACCGCGGCGTTGACGCCGATGCCCAGCGCGAGGGTAACGATGACGGCCAGGGCGAAGCCGGGCGAGCGGCGTAGCTGACGCAGGGCGAATTTGAGGTCATTGATCATTTTGGGTCTCCTCAAGGATTCGAGAACAGGGGCTAAAGCCTTCGCATTTTTCGAACAATTTCGGCACTACTGAAGTCGTTCTCTGATACAAGACGAGGCTCGAAGAACATACTGCTGCGCGGTCGCTCATGGCTTACTCAGTCCTCAACGCTTCCATGGGTTCGATATTGGCGGCCTTGCGCGCCGGGAGGAGGCAGGCAACGATGCCGACGCCTATGAGCGTGGCGGCGGCGGCGAGGGTGATTGCCGGGCTGTAGGGGCTGACTCCGAAGAGCAGGCTGCTGATGAGGCGCGCCAAAGCAAAGGTAATCACAATACCGGCGACGGTGCCGACGGCAACGGGAAGCAGACCGTCGCGCAGCACGAGACCGTAGATGCTTCCCCGCTGCGCGCCGAGAGCAAGGCGCAGGCCGATCTCTTTTTGCCTTTGCACAACGGAATAGGTCAAGACGCCATAGACCCCCAGGCCCGCAAGCAGGAGCGCGCTGATGGCGAAGACGAGGAGCAGATCCATTTCAAAGCGGCGGTTGGCGACGGAGTCGGCCATGATGCCGCCGAGGGTGCGGACGGCGGGGATGGGGACGCTGCGGTCGACGCTCCAGATGGCCTTGCGGATGGCGCTGGCCATCATGGTGGGGTCCTGATACGTGCGAATCACGAGTTCACCCGAGTCGTCGCAGCGGTACCAATAGGGCACGTAGACGATCATCGGGTCGGGCTTCGCCAATGTAATAGTGCGCGCATTTTTCACGACGCCGATGACGGTGAAGGGCTTCTCGTCAGGGTTACCGGCGCGACGGAACTGCTGACCGATGGGGTCTTTGCCGGGCCAGAGAGTTTTTGCGGTCCGTTCAGAGATGAGGGCGACGTTCCTGTTCCAATCGTCTTCGCTCAGAGGTCTTCCCGCAACGAGAGGCAGGTGAATAGATGCGAAGTAGCCGGGGCTAATCCAGCGAAAATGCTGCGTGGGCAGCGCGGTGTAGGGACGGGTGTCTCCGGGAAGGCGAATGGTGTCACCCCAATAATCACCGCCGAGCGGCAATACGCTGGCAAGAGCTGCATGCTCGACGCCGGGCAATCGTCTTAGCTGCCCCAACACCTCTTTGTAGAATTCCGCACGGTGCTGCGTGTCCGGATATGACTCCCGCGGCAGGTCCACCTTGGCGGTTATGGTGCGCTCGGGGTTGAATCCGCGGTCGACGCGCATGAGCTTCACCAGACTCATTGTGAGCAAGCCAGTCATGAGCAAGAGAGCGACGCTTACGGCCACTTCCACGGCGACGAGCACACGGCGCATTCGCTTGCTACCGCGCGACTCACTCGCCAACTTCGATTCGCTGTGCAGGACTTCCTGCGGGGCGGTGCGCGAGGAAAGCCATGCGGGGGCTGCTCCGGCGAGCAGCGTGGCAAGCATGGCAAGCAAGAGTGCACAGAATGCGCCGATCCAGTCGAGATGCAGCGGACCGCGGAAGTTGAGCGCCGGAGGCAGGTAGTTCTGCATCAGGGGTACAAGCGTGGCTGCAAGCAGGATGCCGAGTCCGCCGCCGGTGAGGGCCAACACGACGGTTTCCCGCATGGACAGGGCGAGCATTTCCACTCGGCTGGCGCCGAGCGCGGCGGCCACGGCCAGTTGCTGCTTTTGCCCCACGGCGCGCGCGAGCAACAGATTTGCAATGTTTACGCAGGCCACCAACAGCAGCCCGGCAACCGCAGCCAACAGAACGATCAACGGCGTTCTGCTATTGCCCACCAGATCCTGCTGCCACGGAGTGAGATTCGCGGACAGCGTGGCTTTCTCATCCGCCGACAGGCCCGCCGAGATTGTGTGCTGCTCGGCGTTCAGCTCTGCACTGGCCTGCGCCACAGTGACACCGGGCTTGAGTCGCGCGAGACCGAAGTAGTTGAAGTCACCCATGGCCTCCTGGAGCTGGCCTTTGCTGAAGGCCATGGGCACCAGCACACCGAGCGGCTGCAATTTGTCTCTGGCGCCGAAGCTAGGGAGCTCAGCAGGCGGCATGTGAAACGATGCCGGCATGACGCCAATGACGGTGTAGGGATATCCGTTGAGCGTGACGGTTTTGCCAAGGATGTTCGGATCCGCGCCGAACTCGTCGTGCCATAGACTGTAGAGCAATACTGCAACATGGTCGTGGCCGGGCTGGGCCTGGGCCGCGGTGAAGGCGCGTCCGAGCCGAGGCTGAACCTGCAGAACGGAGAAAAAACCCGGCGTGGCGCTGAGCACCCCAATCTGTAACGGGCGTCCATTTGCGCCGAGCGGCATTGACTCCTGCTCCATTACCGCCATGGACTGAAAGCTGTGGCTGTGCTGCTGCCAGAATGTGAAGTGGTTTGCGTTTACGGGCAGCGACGGATACAGATTGCTCCACGCTGCGACACGCTCCGCGATAGTCACCAACCTGTCCCCGCGGGTGAAGGGCAGCGGGCGCAGCATGGCATCGTAGACGAGGGTGAAGATGGCCGTGGTGGCTCCGATGCCGAGGGCGAGGGTGAGGATGGCGGCGAGGGTGAATCCCGGCGATTTGTGTAGCTGGCGCAAGGCGAAGCGAAGGTCGTTGATCATAGTCGTGCCTCCAAAGCGGTACGGCGAGACTGTGCGCTTGGGCACCTTCCAGGGCCGATGGTGTTATTCCACACGGAGGGCCTCGATGGGTTGAATACCGGCGGCGCGGCGCGCGGGTATCCATGCGGCGGCCACGGCCAGCAGGACCATGAGCACGGGAACGCAGACAAAGGTTATGGGGTCGAGCGGGCTTATGCCGAACAGAAAGCTGTGGAGCAGGCGCGCCGAAACGGCTGCCGCGATCAGACCCAGCGCCGACCCGCCCGCCGCCAGCGTGACGCTGCGCGTTACGATCTGGCGCACGATAGTCCAGCGTGGGGCCCCGAGCGCCAGCCGGATTCCGATCTCCTTTGTCCGCCAGCTCACGATGTAGGCGATGAGGCTGTAGACGCCGACGGCGCCGATGACGACCGCAAGAATGCCGAAGCCGAGCAGCAGCACGGTGAGCGAGCGCGGAGCGGATTCCGATGCTGTGACCACTTCATTCAGCGTGCGCACCCGCGTAACCGGTACCTGCGGATCGATTTCCGCCACCATCTGCCGCAGCGCATCGGTGGCCTGCTGCGTGGTCGCCCGCGTGCGCAGCAACACATACATTACAGGCTGCTCATTCGTGCGGCTCACCGGGAGAAAGACTTCGTCGCCGAAGTTGCCTGCGAGGCTGACTTCATGCGCATTTGCAACCACGCCCACGACAATTGATGCGGTGTTTGGGTTCAATACACCTGGTTCCGGCTCCTGGTTGACGCTGATAATGTGCTTGCCAAGGGGATCCTGGTGCGGCCACAGGTGATTCGCCATATGCTCGTTGATGACTGCGGCACGGCTTGCCCCTGAAGCATCCTGATCATCGAGCAGCCGCCCGTGCATCAGTTGCATTCCGAGCGTGGCAAAATAACCGGGCGAAACGGTCTGTTCTGTCGCCAGAAAGGCCTGCATACGCGCCACCCGCGGATGGCCTTGGGCGTCGTACACATAGTTGTTGTCGCGCCCGCTCAGCGGCAGCGAATCGGTGAGGGCGACGTTCTCCGTTCCTGGAATGCCGGGCGCGCGATCGAGCAACGTCTGAAAGAACGCCAGGCAGCGCCCTTTCTGCGCACACGCGTTCGAGTCCATCGAGACCTCAGCCGTAACGATGCGTTCGGTGCGGAAACCGGGATTGACCTGCGACAAGCGATAGAGGCTGTGCAGCAGGAGTCCGGCGGCTGTAATGACCACCACGGTCAGCCCGATTTGGCCAATGACGAGCAGCATCGCCGTGCGGAAGTGCGAAACACTGCCTGCTGCGCCGCGGCTGCCGGATTGTAGCGTGCTCTGCAGATTGGGTGAGGCCATGCGCCACGCCGGAACCAGCCCGAAGAGCAGGCCAGTGAGCACGGAGATTCCGGCTGCAAACAGAAAAGCGTGCCAGTGCAGGCCGAGGTCGTTCAAGCGGGGCGTGTCTGCGGGAAGCAGTTTTGTCATCAGCCGCAGACTGAGCGGGGCCGCCATGAGTCCGGCTGTACCCGCCAGCAGCCCGATGAGCACGCTCTCAGAAAGCAGTTGCTTTATCAAACGCCCGCCGGATGCGCCCAGTGCGCCGCGAATCGCAATCTCGCGCTCACGGCTGGCGGCGCGCGCCAGCATCAAATTGGCCACATTCGCGCAGGCGATCAGCAGCACCAGGCCGACTGCGCCGAAGAGCAGCAGCAGACGTGCCCGCATGTTGCCCACAATCGAATCCAGCAGTGGAACCACCGCCGTCTCCGAGGCCCAGCTATCCGGCATTCGCCATGGAAACATGGGCAGCAGCAGCTTCCGCAAGGTTCGTAATTCGGCCTGAGCCTGTGCTGGTGTTACACCGTCCTTCAGGCGGCCGAAGGCTTCCAGATTGAAATTGTTCCATGGATCGAATGGGTCGCCGCCCTTGAAGGTGACGGGTGTGAGGAACTGGGTATCGGCGTAGGGGAAGCGGATGCCCTTGGGCATCACTCCGATGATCTGCCGGGAAATGCCGTCGATGCGGATCGACTGGCCGATCACCGCTGGATTCGCCCCGAAATGCTCCTTCCAGTATCCGTAGCTGAGCACCACGACAGGATCGTGCCCGGCCATCGCGTCGTCCGCGGTGAAAAACCGGCCAAGTGCCGGACGAATATCGAGCGTGCTCAGCGCATTGGCCATCACCTCGGCGCCGAAGACGCGGTTCGGCGAGTTCGCTTCGCCCACATTCGATTCGGCGTCCACGCCAAAGCCGCTGATCTCTGCAAACGAGTTGGAGTGCTCACCGAGCGCCCGAATCCAGCCCTTGGGAAATGGGCTGGCATCACGCTCATGGGGGCCGTAGCCAATGATGCGCATCAGCCGGGCCTGGTGTGGGAACGGCAGAGGTTCGAGCAGAATCGAATCCACTAGCGAAAAGATCGCCGTGTTCACTCCAATGCCGAGTGCAAGTGTGAGGATGGCCGTAAGGGCGAAGCCGGGCGATTTTCGCAGTTGCCGCAATGCGAATTGAAAGTCGGACAGCATATGCCTGCTCCCGCAGTGAAGAATCTTTGCTCAAATATGGGGGAGCAAGTATCCGGCCATACAGCGAGTCCGCTAACTCGCTCAAATGATGGGCTTAAATTCGCGCGCAGTGGCGATTTTGTGTCCGTTCCCGAAAAGCAGTGTTCGAAATCGAACACTCCTCGCAGAGCAGAATTAGGAGTGACTTGGTCGTAGTATCTGTTTTAAACTAGGAGCGATTTGGTCGTAATTGAGCTATGATGAGGAAAGATAGCGAATTTCGGCAGTAATTCACGCGGAAATCATTACGTTGAACGCATTGAGCGAATTGAGTGTAGGTACTGTGGCGACGGTGGAGTCGCTGGATCTGCCTGACGAGGTCGGACATCACCTTATGCATATGGGATTTGCTCCAGAAGCACGTGTCGTTGTGATACGCCGCGCCCCTGCCGGTGATCCGACCGTTTACTCGATTGACGGCTTTGAAATCGCTCTGCGTCGCGAAACTGCGCGCCACATCCGGGTGCGGCCACAACAGGAAGGTTCCTGATGAGCGATTGCTGCTCCACAGACACAGGCGTTGCCGTACTTGAGGCGCCGTCCGCTCCGCGGACTTCGGGGAAGATTCGCACGGTTGCTCTGATTGGCCCGCCGAACTCGGGCAAGTCCACGCTGTTCAACCGGCTGACGGGCCTGCGGCAGAAGGTGGCGAATTATCCGGGCGTGACTGTTGAACAGCATTTCGGCAAAATGAGCGGCGTTGGGCGCAGCGATCTGGTGCTGATTGATTTGCCGGGTATTTACAGCCTGGACTCCTACTCAGAAGACGCGCGCGTTGCGGTGGATGTGCTGCACGGCAGGATGCCGGGCACGCCTGCTCCCGACGCAGTGCTGCTGGTGCTGGATTCGCTGCATCTGCGGCGGCAGTTGATGCTGGCTGCCCCGGTGCTTACGTTGGGCCTGCCGACGCTGGTCTTGCTGAATATGAGCGACCTGATGGAAAGCCGCGGCGGCGAGATTGACACTCTGGCGCTGGCGCAGGAGCTGGGCGTGCCGGTGGCGAAGATAAGCGCGACGCGCGGTACGGGCCTGGATGCTATCACCCACTTCCTGGGCCGCAGAAGCGATGCGCCGGAGGCACAGCCTTCGACGCGGCTGGAACTGCCCGTGGTGGGCAATGCGCGATCGTACCGGCAGTGGGCAACGGGCATCAGTTCGCGGACGAAGTACAAGGCGCCGCTGTCGTCAGAGTGGACGAAGAAGCTGGATGGGATTCTGCTGCACCGGGTCTGGGGGCCGTTGTTCTTTCTGGTCGTGGTGGTGGCGGTGTTCCAGGTTGTGTTCACGATCGGGCAGCCGCTAAGCGACGGATTTCAGTACATTCTGAATGCGTGCGGAGACAAGGTCGGCTTGCTGCTGGGGCATGGCTGGTTGGAGAGTCTGTTGATTAACGGCATCTGGGATGGAGTGGCATCGGTGCTGGTGTTCCTGCCGCAGATTCTGCTGCTGTTTTTGTTTATCGGGATTCTGGAGGACTCTGGGTATCTGGCGCGCGCGGCGCTGATTGCCGACCGTGTGATGCGATCGATTGGACTGAACGGGAAGGCGTTCATTCCGCTGCTCTCAGCTTATGCCTGTGCCGTACCCGCCATTATGGCGACGCGTACGATTGAGAACAAACGAGACCGCTTTGCCACGATTCTGGTAGCGCCGTTTATGACATGCTCAGCGCGGCTGCCGGTATACATCCTGGTCATTGCGGCGTTTATTCCGAACCGGCCGCTGCTGGGCGACCTGCTGGGAATGCGCGCTGCGGTGATGCTGTCGCTTTACGTGCTGGGCTTCCTAGCGGCGTTTGGAACGGCATGGCTGCTGAAGTCTTCGATTCTGAAGACCGCGTCAGCGCCGTTCATTCTGGAGCTACCGCAGTACCGGATGCCGACCGTGCGGTCGGTGGGGATGCGGGTGGTAGACCGGGGCAAGGTTTTCCTGCAGAAGACAGGAACCATCATTCTGTGTGTGATGGTGGTGTTATGGGTCCTGAGCCATGTGCCGTTCAATGCGAAGCTGGCAGAGAGCGCGATTGGGCATATCGGCATGTGGATTGAACCGCTGATTCGCCCGCTGGGCTTTAACTGGAAGATTGGGATTGGCCTGCTGAGCTCGATTGCCGCGCGCGAGGTGATTGTGGGCACGCTGGGGACGCTTTATGGGGCGGACCCGACGACACACTCTCTGGGACTGCAGGCTGCGCTGCGGCATGACCTGACGACGGGTGGCGCGATGGCGCTGGTGGTCTTCTTTGCTTTTGCGATGCAGTGCACGTCGACGCTGGCGGTGGTGAAGCGGGAGACGAACAGCTGGAAGTGGCCGGCGCTGCAATTCGCGTACATGAGCACACTCGCGTACGTGGCGGCACTGGCAACCAACCAGATCATTCTGCACCTTTTCTAAGGAAGCAGCGAAAGCCTCTAGAATAGAGTTACAGGCACCCATTGCAGCATCGTCTCGCGCTTTCGGGCGTTCGCGAGAAACCGTGTAGCCCAAAAAACACATACGGACAGGAAATGATTTCAGTCAACAATGTAAGCATGCGCTACGGCGCGAAGATTCTGTTTGAAGACGTCACCGTAACCTTTATTGCGGGGCGGCGGTACGGGCTTACCGGCCCGAACGGCGCGGGCAAGTCGACGTTTATGAAGGTCCTGACCGGCGAGCTTGATGCGCAAAAGGGCGAGGTTGTGCGGCCTAAGAAGATTGGCGTGCTGCGCCAGGACCAGTTTGCCTTTGATGCTTATCGCGTGATCGACACGGTGATTATGGGCAACACAGGCCTGTGGGCGGCGATGGAAGAGCGCGACGCCATCTACTCGAAGTCTGAGCTGACGGATGAGGACGGCATGCGTTTGGGTGAACTCGAAGGCATTGTTGGCGAAGAGGACGGATATACGGCCGAGAGTGATGCCGCGATCCTGCTACAGGGGCTTGATATTCCCGATGAGCTGCATGAGCGGAAGATGAGCGAGCTGCAGGGCGGCCAGAAGGTGCGCGTGCTGCTGGCGCAGGCGCTGTTTGGCAAGCCGCAAGCGCTGCTGCTGGACGAGCCGACGAACCACCTGGACCTGGACTCAATACACTGGCTGCAGGACTTCCTGACCCGCTTTGAGGGGACGCTGATCGCCATCTCGCACGACCGGCACTTTTTGAATAGCGTGTGCACGCACACGGCGGACATCGACTACCAGACGATCATTACCTACACGGGTGGCTACGACGATATGGTTGTGGCGAAGACGCAGATTCGCGCACGTCTGGAGGCGCAGAACGAACAGCGCGAGAAGAAGATTGCGCAGCTCAACGAGTTTATTGCGCGCTTTGCCGCAGGAACGCGTTCGAGCCAGGTAACGAGCCGCAAGAAAGAAGTTGAGCGGTTGCAGACGACGGAGCTCGCCCGATCAAACATTGCGCGGCCGTATATCCGGTTTGATCAGAACCGGCCCTCGGGCAAGACTGCTCTTGAATTTGACGGCCTGGCGAAGAGTTACGGCGAGCAGAAGGTCATCTCCGACTTCGGCGCCATTGTGATGCGCGGCGAAAGGATAGCGCTGATGGGACGCAACGGTCAGGGCAAAACCACGCTGCTCAAGTCTTTGCTGTCAGCTTATCCCGAGCTGGCGGAGAAGGACTTCGGCCTTGATACAGGCAACATCAAGTGGGGCCATGAGGCGCAGATCGGCTACTTTCCGCAGGACCATACGGGCGTGATTGAGCACGGCATGAACGTCTCGGACTGGCTGCATCAGTTTGATCCGAAGGCCGTCAAGGAGGACATCCGCGCCATTCTGGGACAGATGCTGTTCCGCGGTGAGGAGGGACTGAAGCCAACATCGGCGCTCTCAGGCGGAGAGGCTGCGAGGCTGCTGTTTTGCAAGCTGATGCTGCAGAAACCGAACATCCTTATTCTTGACGAGCCGACGAACCACCTGGATCTTGAATCGATCAATGCGCTGAACATCGCGCTGCAGAAGTACGAAGGGACAGTACTGCTGGTGACGCATGATCATGACCTGATTGATGAGGTTGCGACGCGGATTTGGCATTTCGATCATGGCGCGATTGAGGATTTCAAGGGGCCTTACGAGGAATATTTGAGCGCGACTGCGTCGGCGAAGTAGCAGGAGAACGCCTTGGCTCTGCTGCTCAATGCCCAATCGCTCACCAAGTCATTCGGCGCGACGACGCTCTTTCGCGATGTGTCGTTCACAGTGAATGACGGCGACCGTATCGGGCTGATTGGTCCGAATGGGAGCGGCAAGTCGACGTTGCTGAAGATGCTTGCGGGAGAGATTGAACCGGACTCGGGCGAGGTCACGCCGCGCAAGAATTTGCGAATGGCATACTTAGAGCAGGATTCGCACTTCCCTGCCGGGACGACGGTACGTGGGATTATTGAGGCGGCACTGCGGCGGGCTGGCGTTCCGGAGATTGACTGGGAGCAGCGGCTGCGGACGACGCTCGGCGTTGCGGGTTTCAGCGATTTTGAAACCGAGGCAGCGAGTTTCTCCGGCGGATGGCAGAAGCGGCTCGCAGTGGCCGAGGCTCTGGTGCAGAAGCCTGATCTGTTGCTGCTGGATGAGCCGACGAACCATTTGGACCTAGCTGGGATTGAGTGGCTTGAGGGGCTGCTGGCGCTGGCTCCGTTCGCGTCAGTCGTTATCAGCCACGACCGTTACTTTCTTGACAACGCGGCAACGCAGATGGCTGAGTTGAGCCGGGCGTATCCAGACGGAATGCTGCGCTCGGTCGGCAATTACAGCCAGTTTCTTGAAGCGAAGGAGGCCTTTCTACATGCGCAGGCGCGGCACCAGGAGGCGCTCGAGAACCGTGTTCGCGTGGAAAAGGAGTGGTTGCGCCGCGGCCCCAAGGCGCGCGCAACCAAGGCGAAGGCACGCATTGATCATGCGAATCGCCTGATTGCGGAGCTGACGGAAGTGAACGCGCGCACCCGGACGGTGACCGCGGACTTCGACTTCACGGCGTCTGGGCGGCAGACCAAGCGTCTGGTGGAACTTGAGGGCGTCAGCTATTTCGTTGATGGGACGTCGCTGTTCAGAAATCTGGACTTTGCTATCACCGCCGGAATGCGCGTGGGGCTGGTTGGGCCTAATGGCAGCGGAAAGACGACTTTGCTGCGGCTGCTTACCGGAGAGCTTGAGCCGGGAGCGGGCAGCATCAAGCGGGCAGCTCAACTGCGCACTACGTATTTTGCACAGGACCGTCAGTTTGACGAGAGCCAGACGCTGCGCCGCGCGCTGGCGCCGGACAGCGATGCGGTGGTCTATCAGGACCGCGTGATTCATGTTGCGTCGTGGGCGGCGCGGTTTCTCTTCACGGGCGAGCAGCTGAATCAGCCGGTATCGCGGCTCTCCGGCGGCGAACGCGCAAGGGTGCTGATCGCGCAACTTATGCTGCAACCTGCCGATCTGCTGTTGCTGGACGAGCCAACGAATGATCTGGATATTCCGACGCTGGAGATCCTGGAAGAGACGCTGCTTGAGTATTCCGGCTCGCTGGTTCTGGTGACGCACGACCGCTACATGCTGGATCGTGTGGCGAACATTGTGATTGGGCTCGATGGTGAAGGCAGCGTAGGCGTATTTGCTGAGTACGCACAGTGGGAAGCGTGGATGGAAGAGCGCGAACAGGCAAAGAGGACTGTGCAGGCTCCTGAGCGTCCGGCTGTGACGCCTGCGCAGCCGACAGTGGCGAAAAAGAAACTGTCGTACCTGGAAGCCCGCGAGTGGGCGACACTGGAGGAACGCGTTGCGGAAGCCGAAGACGCGCTGCAAAGGGCGCGCGCGGTGCTGGAGGATCCGACGGTGGCGACGGATGCGGTGCGATTGCAGGCAGCGCTGGCGGCGAGCGAGGCGGCGCAGCAGCAGGTGGATGCGCTGTTTGAACGGTGGGCCGAACTGGAAGCAAAGCAGACATCGTAGATCGCGGTCCGGTTTCAGCCTTGCTCATCACGAATCGCGCTAACTTGACACGTATAGACAGGCATACAAAACTTGCAGGGGACTATTTTTACCCTCTGAGGTGAATTTCAAATGCTGCGACGGATTACTCTGGCCTTGTCTTCGTGCGTCTTCTTGGCGAGCTGTTTCCCAGGAACTGGTGGATTGAGTGCGATGGCTCAAGATTCTCATGCGTTCGTCAACACTTTGATGCCGGAGCCTGCGCACCTCTCTGTTGAGAGTGGCTACCTGCCCTTGACGACTTCGTTTACGGCAGCGACGGACAGCTTCCAGAATGACCGGCTGGATAACGCGATCGACCGCATGCTGCTTGAGCTGGAAAACCACACCGGACTTCAGATTGCGCGCACGCCGTCTGAAGCCAAAACGGCGACCCTGCTCATTACTGTTGACGGTCCCGGCGAGGCCGTGCAGAGCGTCGATGAGAACGAGTCTTACACGCTTGATGTAAGTCCAACAGGAGCGCATTTGAAGGCGGCGACGGTCGTCGGCGCGATGCATGGTTTGCAGACATTCCTGCAAGTGGTGCAGACGGATGGGTCGAGCTATTTTGTGCCGTCGGTTTCCATTCAGGATTCACCACGGTTCCGCTGGCGTGGTCTGATGATCGACTGCAGCCGCCACTTTGAGCCTATTTCGGTAATCAAGCGGACGCTGGATGGAATGGCCGCCGTGAAGTTGAACGTCTTCCACTGGCACCTGTCGGATGATCAGGGCTTTCGCATTCAGAGCAAGGTGTTTCCGAAGCTGACAGAGATGGGTTCTGACGGCAAGTTCTACACGCAGGAGCAGGCGCGGGAAATAGTGGCGTATGCGAGGGCGCGCGGCATTCGCGTTGTGCCTGAATTCGACATACCGGGCCACTCGCAGTCGTGGTTCGTCGGCTATCCCGACCTGGCCAGCGGCCCCGGACCCTATCAAATCGAGCATGAGTACGGGATTTTTGATCCGGTCATGGATCCCACGCGCAAGAGCACGTATGTGTTTCTGGACAAGTTTATCGGCGAGATGGCCTCGATCTTCCCTGATCCCTACATGCACATTGGCGGCGATGAGAACAATGGAGTGCAGTGGAAGAACAATCCGCGCATTCAGGAATTCATGAAGGCACACAACATTCATGGGACAGCGGGGTTGCAGACCTACTTCAACCAGAAGCTGATGTTGATTTTGAAGAAGCACGGCAAGCGCATGGTGGGATGGGATGAGATCTTCGCGCCGGGTCTTTCTAAAGATGCGGTCATCCAGTCGTGGCGCGGCTTCAAGTCGCTGGCGGCGAGCGCGAAGCAAGGCTACGACGGCATTCTCTCCGCCGGTTATTACCTCGATCAGATGCAGACAGCCGAGCAGCATTACCTGGTTGATCCGATACCGGCAGACAGCGATCTGACGCCCGAGGAGAAGGACCGCATCCTTGGTGGAGAAGCCTGTATGTGGGGCGAGCATGTCTCGCCGCGTAGCATTGACTCGCGCATCTGGCCGCGCACTGCTGCGATTGCCGAGCGGTTGTGGTCTCCGCAGGACGTTAACAATGTGGACGACATGTACCGCCGTCTGTGGGTAGAAAACCTTCGTCTCGAAGCACTGGGGCTTACGCAGATGTCGAACGAGGGGGTTGGGCTACGCCAACTCGCTGGGACCGCAGCTATTGGGCCGTTGCGGATTTTTGCCAGCGTTGTTCAGCCGGTCACCTTCGATCAGCGTTACGAGCTGCAGCACACGTCTCAGCTCACGCCGATGGACCACCTGATTGACGCCGTGCGTCCCGATCCGCCATCGCGCCACGGAATGGAGGTGCTTGTGCACAGCTATCTCGGCAACCACAACGCAATTGCCCAGGAGAAGCTGCAGAGTATCTTCGCGCGCTGGGTTGTTGCGGGCCCGATGGCCCTGGCGCTGATGCAGAAGGCACCATTGCTGAACAACGCCGAACCGCGCGCCGAGCAGCTTGTGGCGCTGGGAACGATGGGGCAAGAGGCGCTCACCTTTATCGCCAACCACCAGGCAGCTCCGGCGGGATGGGTACAGACGAAGCTCGCACTGATCGACCAGGCAGAGAAGCCTGCCGGATTGGTGCGGTTTACAGTCCTTGAGCCAATGCGCGAACTGGTGAAGGCGGCGCAGTAGAGTTGGGGGAAGCGCCGAATACTGAAGCCATGTCCAGATTGCAGGACATGGCTTTCACGTTTTACGGGCAGGATTGCTCCATTTCGGTCAGGCTCACCGCCGCTCGGCCTGCTGGCTGGGCAGGGCGCGCTCGGCAGTTGAGGCTGGAATCACCGTATCGGGCAAACGAATCGCCTGATAGATCAGGGCCGCGATCACACCGCCGATCAACGGCGCGACGATGAAGAGCCACAGCTGTTGCAGCGCCCATCCGCCGACAAAGAGGGCCGGGCCGATGCTACGCGCGGGGTTGACCGAGGTGTTGGTGATGGGGATGCAAACCAGATGATCCAGGGTAAGCACCAGGCCGATGGCGATGCCAGCAAAGCCCACCGGTGCCTTGATGTCGGTTGCGCCGATGACCACGATCACAAGGAACGCGGTCAATACCATTTCGGCGAGGAAGCCAGCCATCATCGAGTAACCGTCGGGGGAATGCAGACCGTAGCCGTCGGCCCCGAGGCCGGCAACGTGCGGGTCATAGCCGCCCGGCATGCCTTTTGCGATCGCAAGAATTACGGCAGCTGCTATGATGGCGCCGATGATCTGGGCAATCCAATAGCCGACCGAGTCCTTGACGTTGATTCTTTTGGCGATCAGCATGCCCAAGGTGACGGCCGGGTTGATGTGGCATCCTGAGATCGGTCCGATGGTATAGCACATAACCAGAAGCGACAGGCCGAAGGCCAGCGCGACGCCAACAAAGCCGATATGCTTGCCGGCCAGCACCGCGCTGCCCACTCCGCCGAAGACCAGTACAAATGTTCCAACTAATTCCGCAGCATACTTTTTCATTGCATACCTGCCTTTAGAAGGATTTGGACTGCGAAGGAAACTATACGCCGACCTGGTTAAGCATGCATGTTAGCCGAATCAATAGCCCCGGCCGCGGACTTCGTGTGATTTGGTTTACACGGCCGGCTGTGTCTACCCCTTGCTGTATTCGGACTTGTACCACTCGACGGTGCGGCGCAGGCCTTCTTCAAAGGCGACCAGTGGACGGTAGCCGAATGCGTCGCGGGCAGTGGAGATATCGGCGTGCGAGTCGCGGACATCGCCGGTACGTGGTGGGCCGTAGATCGGCTCCTGATGGAAGTTGAGCAGTTCAGCCAGGACGCGAAAGGTCTGGTTGAGGGTATGGCGCTCGCCGCAAGCGACGTTGAAGACGTGTCCGGCCACTTTTTCCGCGGGAGCGTACATGGCGGCAATGTTCGCGGCGACGACATTGTCGATATAGGTGAAATCGCGACCCTGTTCGCCGTCGCCAAATATAGTTGGCTGTTCACCGCGGAGCATCTGCAGGGTGAACTTCGCCATGACACCGCTATAGGGCGAGTCGGGCACCTGGCGGGGGCCGAAGATATTGAAGTAGCGGAGGGAGACCGTCTCAAGCCCATAGACCTGCCAGTAGCTTTGCGAATAGAGCTCGCCCAGCAATTTTTGAACGGCGTAGGGGGAAATCGGCATTGGAACCATGGTCTCCCGGCGAGGGAAACCTGGTTGATTGCCATAGGCGGAAGACGAGGCCGAGTAGACGATGCGTTTGACGCCGGCAGCCCGCGCACCCTCCAGCAGGTTGAAGGTTCCTTCGATGTTTGCCGTATGGCTGGTGCGAGGGTCCATGACGGAGCGAGGCACCGACGGCAAGGCCGCCGTGTGATAGATGTAGTCGACGCCGCGGCACGCCTCGACGACGGCGCCGGCATCCCGCAGGTCGCACTCGATGAAGTCCATGTGGCCGCGAAGGCCAGCCAGGTTCTCGCGCTTGCCGGTCTCGAAGTTGTCAAAACCGCGGACATGCTCTCCGCGGCGCACGAGTTCCTCCGCGATCGAAGAGCCGATGAATCCGGCACAGCCAGTTACAAGAGAAAGAGTCATGCTCCTTGTATAGCATCCAGCGGGCGGGAGCGGCCTGCGAATCGGTGTGATTAGACGGCGGGAACGTGAATTGTGGTGCTGCGATGAGGCATACTGAAATTGGCATGAGTGAACTTTCTCCCTTTCGACTTCAGCCCTGGTTTCGGACGCGCGTCTGGGGCTTTCATGATCTGAGGCCGTGGTACGACTACAAGACCGAGGGCGAGCCTATCGGCGAGGTGTGGCTGACCGGCGAGATGTGTGTCGCCGGCACGGGGGCGCTCGCGGGGAAGTCTCTTAAGGACATCACGGCCGCATACGGGCACGAGCTGCTTGGCAAGAGCTATGGGGATGGCCAGTTTCCGCTGCTGATCAAGATTCTCTTCCCTAAGGAGAAGCTCAGCGTGCAGGTGCATCCTGACGACGCGATGGCGCAGAAGTACGGCGAGCCGAGAGGCAAGACCGAGTGCTGGTACGCGCTTGATGCCAGGCCCGGCGCAACGGTTGCGCTGGGGATCAAGCCGGGCGTGACGGCGGACCAGATTCGGGCAGCAATCGAATCGTCCATGCTCGAAGAGCTGCTGGAGATGGTTCCGGTTGAGAAGAATGACATGCTTTACGTTGATGCCGGAACTGTACATGCCATGGGCCCGGGGTTGGTGATTCTGGAGACGCAACAGACGAGTGACCTGACTTATCGGATGTATGACTACGGGCGGCCGCGCGAATTGCACCTGGAGAAATCCCTTGAGGCGATGCGGCTGAAGACGCGGGCGGGCACGGTTCCTCCACGCGCGGTGAACAGCCACCAAGTGCTGATTGATGAAAAGTACTTTGAGATAGAACAGTGGCCATTGGAACCGGCAAGGCCGGCGGCGGACATTGCGGAGAGCACGGGCGGGGTGCAGATTTTGTTTGTGGCGGACGGGAAGATTCGCATCTCAGCAGATGGTGGAGACGCGTTTATGGTAAATCGGTGTGAGCTTGCCGTTATTCCGGCAGTCAGCCGCAACGTGGACGTTCAGGCAGAAGCGTCTTCGACCGTCATCCGCATTCAGCCACGGACAGTCTGACGCGGAGACCGGTTCAGCATGATCGAGCTAAAGGACGCAAGACTTGAAGATTGACTTTCGCCCCATCATTCTTGCCGGAGGCAGTGGAACCCGCTTCTGGCCGCGCAGCCGCAAGGCACGGGCAAAGCAAGTACTCGCGCTCGACGGCGAGCGCACGATGATCCAGCGTACGGTGGACCGCCTGACGCCGCTTGCGAAAGCGAGCGATTTCTGGGTGATCACGAATGATCTGCTCTCAGGGGCCATATGCGGGCAACTGGAGAACGTGCCGCCGGAGCAGGTGATTTGCGAGCCGGTTGCGCGCAACACCGCGCCCGCCACGGGGCTGGCGGCGTTCCTGATTGAACGTCACGCGCCTGACGCAGTGCTGGGGATGTTTCCCGCAGACCATACCATCGTGGATGAGAAGGCGTTCGTCGCTGTGATTGAGCAGGGCGCGGCGATCGCGGCCAGCGGCGAGAACATGGTAGTGCTGGGAGTAAAGCCGACGCGGGCCGAGACGGGATACGGATACATCGAGACGGGCGAGGTTGCGCCGAATGGCGCTGTGCGGGTCCGGCGATTTACCGAGAAGCCAAATCGCGCGCGAGCCGAGGAGTTTCTGGCCGCGGGCAATTATTGCTGGAACAGTGGGGTGTTTGTTTGGTCGGCGCGGACGCTGGCCAACGCGGTGCGGGAGCATTTGCCGGAGACCGCTCCGCACCTGGAGGCGATTGCCGCGGCGTGGGGCACACCGGGCTTCAAGAGTGTGTTTGCCGAGCTGTATCCCCGGTGCGAAAACATCAGCGTTGATTATGCGATTCTTGAGCCGCGCTCGGCGAAGGGTGAGCGCCGCTCCAACCTGTATTGTCTGCCTGCAGGCTTTGGCTGGAACGATCTTGGATCGTGGGCCGCGCTGTATGAGCACGAACTTGAGACGCGCAGTCATTGCGATGCACACGATAACGTCGCGGAGTGCGACGGGGCACTCGCGATCGATGCACGCGGCAATTATGTGTATAGCCCGAAGAAGTTTGTCGCGCTCGTCGGGGTGAATGATCTGGTTGTGGTCGAGACAGAGGATGCGTTGCTGATCACCACGCGTGACGGCTCGCAGGACGTGGGAAAGGTAGTCAAGGAACTGTCTGCGACCGGGCGGAAGGACCTCACCTAAGAAAGAAACGGAATGCAAGAGAAGACTCCCATCAAATTTGGAACGGACGGATGGCGCGGCGTGATTGCGGACGATTTCACGTTTGAGAACGTTCGCAGGGCAGCGGCGGCGATTGCGAATTACCTGCACCAGTCGACCGATCCACGAGAGGCCCCGGCGAACGGAGTTTGCATCGGCTATGACACACGGTTCGCGTCCGATCGCTTTGCGCGAGCGGTAGCGGAGGTTCTGGCGTCTTCGGGGATTCCCGTAATGCTGGCAAAGGGCGTGACACCTACACCGGCGCTTTCCTATGGAGTACGCGAGCATGGGGCGGCGGGTGGCGTGATGATTACTTCGAGCCACAACCCATACCAATGGAACGGGGTGAAGTACAAGGCATACTACGGAGGGTCGGGCAAGCCGTCGATTATGGCAGCGATCGAGAGTTATCTCGACAAACCGCTGCCGCAGACGGCCAAGCGGGCTGAGATTGAGGAGGTTGATTTTCTTCCGAGCTACGTTGAAGCCATCCGGCGATTCGCGGACCTTGATCTGATTGCAAAGTCGGGATTCAAGTTTGCGATTGACTGCATGTACGGCGCCGGCAGCGGCATTCTGGCGAAGATTTTCGGGAGCATAGGCGTGGACTACGTTGAGATTCGCGCGAATCACGATCCTCTGTTTCCGGGCATCAATCCCGAGCCGATTGAGCCGCATGTGCGGGCGCTTGAAGAGGCGGTGGTGGCGCATCACTGCCATGCGGGACTGGTAACGGATGGCGATGCCGACCGGATTGGCGCGGCAGATGAACATGGAAACTTCGTGGACCCGCACAAGATTTATGCCGTGCTGCTCCAGTGGCTGCTGACGCGGAAGAAGTGGCCGGGCGATGTAACGCGGGCCTTTAACACGACGAGTATGCTGGACCGCATCTGTGCGCGCTACGGGCGCACGCTGCATGAGCACGGCATTGGATTCAAGTACGTCTGCGATCTGATGCTGGAGAAGGACATATTGATCGGCGGCGAAGAATCGGGCGGCATCGGCATCGCCCGGCATTTGCCAGAACGTGACGGCCTGCTAAACGCACTGCTGATCGCCAATGTAATGGCGGAAGAGGGCAAGACGCTGGGGCAGCTTGTGCAGCAGCTGCAGGCGACCTACGGCGAGCACCAGTACGGGCGCATCGATCTGCACATTGACGACAAGCTGAAGAACGCGGCGATTTCTCGCGCCAAGGCCGGCGTGAAGGAATTTGCAGGGATGCCGGTGGAGCATGTGGAGACGCTGGATGGCATCAAGTTTTTCCTCGACAACCCGGAAGCGAAGACGAAGCCGAATGCAGCGAAGACCTGGCTGCTGCTGCGGGCGTCGGGGACGGAGCCGCTGCTGCGCATCTATTCTGAGTCGTGCTCGAAGGAGTCGGTGGCGCGGCTGCTGGAGGCCGCGCGGGAGTTTGCGCTCAACAGCGCGGACTAACCTACCTATGCTGCCACGCAAAATGCGCTTCAAATGTCCCGTTGGTGAAGCATAATGGAGCGATGAGTACCCAGAGAACCATCCGCCGGACCACGCACGAGCAGCAGCGCGCTGATACTTATTGCTATTGGCAGAGCCTCTCAGCCGGCGAGCGGTTCAGCGCGGTGTGGGATGTGACCGTCGCCGCATATGCTTTTAAGGGAGCGCGTTTGGATGATCGACAAAGACCTCAGAGAACTATTACTCGCATTGAACGTTCACGGGGTTGAATACCTGGTGGTTGGCGGGTATGCGGTTGGCGTTCATTCTGAGCCGCGCGCAACGAAAGACCTCGACATCTTCATCCGCGCCGATGAAAAGAACAGCCTGGCCGTTTATCGCGCTCTTGCCGCCTATGGCGCTCCTCTGGAAAACTTGACCTCTGATGCGTTCAAGGACGAACCAGCATCTGTATTTCACATTGGCGCGCCCCGAATCGTATTGACATTCTGCAATGGATTGATGGTGTAGCCTTCGATGAGGCGTGGGAGCACAGGATTGAGGCTTTGGTCGACGGAGATGTTCCGGTTCATGTGATCTCCCGGGAGTACCTGATACGTAACAAGCTAGGGACCGGGCGAGCTCAGGACCTGGCCGACGTTAAGGCAATGCGCAGCGCTGAAAATGAGCGCCCTGCGAACGATTGAAATGTAACCTTCATTGCCCCGCAAACATCCATAATGTGTTGAACTTGCCACGAAGGAGAATTATGAGCACAGCAACCGAATCCACTCCGTTGACACGGCTGTCTGCCTGGAAGGCGCTGGAAGCGCATGCCAAGGCGATGGCGTCGCAGTCACTCCGTGACCTGTTTGCAAAAGAGCCCGCGCGCGGAACACGCTTTGCGGTCGAAGCGGAGGGCGTCTACCTTGACTACTCCAAGCACCGTATTACGGACGAAACGCTGAAGTTGCTGCTCCAACTTTCCGAAGAGAGCGGTGTGAAGGCCCGGATTGATGCGATGTTCCGCGGGGACAAGATCAACATCACGGAGAATCGCGCGGTGCTGCACACCGCTCTTCGCGCACCCATGGGGGCGGTGATCACAGTGGACGGAAAGAATGTGGTGCCGGAGGTGCATGAGGTTCTGGACCGGATGGCGGCGTTTTCGAATCGCGTGCGCAGCGGCGAGTGGAAAGGCCATACGGGCAAGCGGATCAAGAACGTGATCAACGTTGGTATTGGCGGCTCGGACCTCGGCCCGGTGATG
>Ga0335075_10001703_pt1 | contig 35930 bp, 27 predicted proteins | sample Lox_Sample_24_FD_206723 | JGI IMG/M metagenome (GOLD analysis project Ga0335075, IMG submission 206723) | Soil microbial communities from Loxahatchee National Wildlife Refuge, Florida, United States - Lox_Sample_2.4 | ecosystem: Environmental > Terrestrial > Soil > Wetlands | place: USA...
CCGCTGTCGCAGCCCGAGCAGGACCTGTACGAGGCGGTCACGCAGTACGTGCGGGAGGAGATGAACCGCGCCGACCGGCTCAAGCAGGAAGGCGACCGCCGCGGACAGACCGTCGGATTCGCGCTGACCGTGCTCCAGCGCCGCCTGGCGTCCAGTCCGGAGGCAATCCTCAAGTCGCTGGAACGCCGCCGCCGACGGCTGGAGCGCCGCCGCCAGCAGATGCTCTACGGCGGCGGTACCGGCGAGTCGGCGATGGAACAGACGCTGCGGCAGCGGCTCGCCGAGCTGCTGGGGCGCGAGCTGCCCGACGACCTGGACGACCTGGAGGACCTGGCCAGCGGCGAGGTCGAGGAGCTCGAATCCGAGGTCGCCGACGCTGCGACCGCGGCGCAGACCGCCGCCGAGCTGCAGACCGAGATCATCCTGCTGGCCAGCCTGGAGGAACTCGCGCGCCGGGTCCGTAACTCCGGCACCGACCGGAAGTGGACCGAGCTGCGCGACCTGCTGGGCGAGAACGCGCTGATCCGTGACGAGGCGGGGAACCTCCGCAAGATCATCATCTTCACCGAGCACCGCGACACCCTCGACTACCTGGCCGAGCGGATCCGCGGCCATCTCGGCCGGCCGGATGCAGTGGCAGTCATCCATGGCGGAGTGCGCCGCGAGGAACGACGCAAGGTCATGGAGATGTTCGCCCAGGACCCAGAGGTCCGGGTGCTGGTCGCTACCGACGCGGCAGGCGAGGGCCTCAACCTCCAGCGCGCGCACCTGATGGTGAACTACGACCTGCCGTGGAACCCGAACCGGATCGAGCAGCGGTTCGGCCGGATCCACCGTATCGGCCAGACCGAGGTGTGCCACCTGTGGAACCTAGTCGCCGAGAACACGCGCGAGGGCATGGTCTTCCAGCGACTGCTCGAGAAGCTGGAGCAGCAGCGCGAGACCTATAAGGGCAAGGTCTTCGACGTGCTCGGCCAGGCCTTCGAAGGCCAGCCGCTACGCGAGCTGCTTATGGAGGCGATCCGCTACGGCGAACGCCCCGAGGTCCGGGCCAGGCTGGACCAGGTCATCGACGCCACCGTCGGCCAGGGGCTGGACAAGCTCCTCGCCGAGCGCGCGGCCGACCACGACGTGCTCGCTCGCGCCGACCTCGAGCACTGGCGCGCCATGATGGACGAGGCCCGCGCCCGGCGGCTGCAACCGCACTATGTCCGCGCGTTCTTCCTCGCCGCATTCAAGTTGCTCGGCGGAGCGATCTCCGAGCGCGAGGCCGGGCGGTACGAGATCCGGCACGTCCCGGCCGACATCCGCGCCCGCGACCGGCAGATCGGCATCGGCGCGCCGGTGCTGCGCCGGTACGAGCGGGTCACCTTCGACCGGGAGCTGACCGGCCCGCACGGCGGCCCGCACGCCGAGCTCCTCGCCCCGGGACATCCGCTGCTGGACGCGGTCACCGACCTGGTCATCGAGCGGTATGGCAGCCTGCTCAAGCACGGCACCATGCTGGTGAGCCGACACGACCAGGGCGAGCAGCCACGGCTGCTGACGGCGGTCACGCAGGAGATTACCGACGGGCACGACCCGGCCCGCACGGTGGCCAAGCAGTTCGACTTCATCGAGATAGGCGCCGATGGGGCCAGGGCCACGGCGGAGGCACGCTACCTGGACTACGAACCCGCCGAAGACAGGGAACGGGAAGCTGCCAGGTACCTGTTGTCCGAGCCGTGGCTGTCCACCGGGGCGGATCAGCTCGCCGTGGATTGGGCCGTCGAGCACGGCATGCCGGCGCTCCTGGCGCGGACCCACGAACAGGTGTCGAGCCGGGCGGATCAGACGCGCCGGCTCGTAAAGCAGCGGCTGACGCAGGAAATCAACCACTGGGACACCAGGCACGCCGAGCTGCTCGAAGCCGAAGCCGCCGGGCGGCCGCTGAAGATCAGGCCCGAGACGGCCTTCCGCCGCGCGCGCGACCTCGAAGGCCGCCTCGACCGGCGGCTCAGCGACCTCGCGAAGGACGAAGACCTCACCGCCAGGCCGCCGGTCGTCGCGGCCGGGGCACTGGTTATCCCGCAGGGTCTTCTCGACAGGGTCATTGGCCACGCCGAGGCGACCCCGCAGACGGCGCGGGCCACAACGCTATCCGAGCGCCGCGCCGTCGACGCCGTGCTGGCCGCGGAGCGACGCCTCGGACGAGAGCCAAGCGAGATGCCGCACAACAACCCCGGCTACGACATCCAGTCCCGCACCGACGATGGCCACCTAATCTTCATCGAGGTCAAGGGCCGAGTTGCGGGGGCGGAAGACTTCTGGGTGACGAAGACCGAGGCCCTGACCGGAAAGAACGCCGCCGCCGGGTTCCGGCTCGCGCTCGTCAGCGTGCACCCCGACGGGTCGGAGTTTGACCAGGTCCGCTACCTGGTCGACCCGTTCCGAGACATGGACTTCGGAGATTTCGCCGCGACTGGCATCGGCGGCGACTGGGACAAGATGTGGGCACGGGGAGGAGACCCGGAATGAGCGATCCACAGAGGTGGTACAAGCCCAAATTGATTGAAGTCTCTATCCCACTGGAGGACATCAACCGGGAGTCGGCGCGGGAGAAGTCTATCCGCCACGGCCACCCTTCCACTCTGCATTTGTGGTGGGCGCGTCGGCCGCTCGCCGCATGTCGGGCGGTTCTGTTCGCTCAGCTTGTGGACGACCCGTCGGCACACCCCGATCGCTTTCCGACGGAGGAAGCCCAGCAAGCCGAACGTGAGCGCCTCCACGGCATTATCAAGCGACTTGTGGTCTGGGAGAACATCCACGACGAATCCCTGCTGAAGGAAGCCCGCGATGAGATCTGGAAGTCCTGTGACGGCAACCCACCGGCCATCCTCGACCCATTCGCAGGTGGCGGCTCGATTCCGCTCGAAGCCCAGCGCCTCGGCCTGGAAGCGCAAGCGTCCGACCTCAACCCCGTCGCCGTGCTCATCAATAAGGCACTCATCGAGATACCGCCCATGTTCGCCGGACGGCCGCCCGTGTACCCAGGTGCAGCCGAAACTCGACTGTCCTGGCCCGGCGCGACCGGGCTTGCCGAGGACGTTCGCCGCTACGGGCAATGGATGCGCGATGAGGCTGAAAAGAGCATCGGCCACCTTTACCCGAAAGCCAAGCTGCCCGACGGCACCGAGGCCACCGTCATAGCCTGGATCTGGGCCCGCACCGTCACGTGTCCCAACCCTGCCTGCGGCGGAACCATGCCTCTGGTCCGGTCCTTCTGGCTCGGCAAGAAGAAGGGCAAGGAACGCTGGGTCAATCCGGTCCCGGACGGTAAGACCGTACGGTTCGAGATCGAGGGACCCAGCGGCGCGCCCCGTGACGGCACCGTTAACCGCAACGGCGCGACCTGCCTGCTCTGCGGTACCCCGGTGCCGCTCGCCTACATCCGCGCCGAGGGCCACGCAGGCCGGATGGGAGTACAACTTATGGCAATCGCCGCCGAAGGAAAGCGCCAACGCTACTACCTGCCGCCGAACGACGAACACGAGATCGCCGCCACCGTCCCTCGGCCTGACGACGTCCCCGATGCCGAGATCCCGCACAACCCGCGATATCTCACGGCCCCGAACTACGGCATGCGCACCTGGGCTGACCTGTTCACCAGCCGGCAGCTCACCGCCCTCACTACCTTCACCGACCTGGTGAAGGCAGCCCACGTCCGTGTCCTCGCCGACACCGACGATTCCGGGTACGCCCGGGCCGTAGCGACTTACCTTGGTCTGGTCTGCAGCCGGATAATCGAACGCAACACCGCCGTCGGCAGCTGGGATGCTCACCCATCGAAAGAGCAGGTTCGGGGAGTCTTCGCACGCCAGGCAATTGCCATGACCTGGGACTTCGCCGAGGCCAACCCTCTTAGCGGATCTTCCGGGACGCTTGGCGAAAGCGTCGAGTGGGTCTCGAATGCCTGTGCGCGCCTACCCGCGACCGTCCCCGGTGAAGCGACGCAGGCCGACGCCGCCACAACAGCGCTAGATCACAAGCTAGTCGCCACCGATCCGCCTTACTACGACAACGTCGGATACGCAGATCTCTCCGACCTCTTTTACGTGTGGCTGCGACGCTCCATGATGGATGTTCACCCAGATCTTGCGGCGACCCTGTTGACGCCCAAGGCAGACGAGCTCGTGGCTGACCCCTTCAGACACGACGGGAACGACGCTGCCCGAGAGTTCTTCGAGGCCGGCTTCCAGAAAGTATTTGCCAAGATCCGCGAGTCATCGCCTGACGGCTTCCCGATCAGCGTCTTCTACGCCTACAAACAGGCCGAGACAGACGACGAGCGCGGCAGAACCTCAACCGGCTGGGAGACACTCCTCGAAGCAATGCTGAGTGGTGGTTGGGCGATCACCGGCACGTGGCCAGTGCGCACTGAGCTAGCCAACCGCCCACGCAGCCTCGAATCGAACGCTCTAGCCTCATCAGTCGTCCTCGCTTGCCGCCCTCGACACGCAGATGCCCCTGTCAGCGACCGACGCGGACTGATCGCCGCCCTACGTGACGAGATGCCTGCCGCTCTTCAACAACTGGAGAGAGCCAGAGTGAGTCCCGTTGACATGCCGCAGGCGGTTCTCGGTCCCGGCATGGCGGTGTTCTCCCGGCACAGCCGGGTTAATGAGCCCGATGGGTCGCGGATGAGCGTTCATTCGGCGCTGAACTTGATTGACCAGGTCGTCGGTGAGATTCGATCGCGTCTTGAGGCCGACCTCGGCCCGGATACGAGGTGGTGCCTGGACTGGTTCAAGGCCTATGGCTTCGGCCGTAGCAGTTTCGACGACGCCCAGAAGATGGCGCGTGGCAGAGGCATTGGGATCAACGGGCTCGAGCACGCGGGACTGCTCCAGGCCCGTGCGGGCAAGGCGTGGCTGACTCCGCTAGCCGACCTTCCGGAGAATTACGATCCCCGCCTGGACGACCGTGTGTCGGAATGGAAAGTGCTTCTGCACCTGGCGAAGCGGCTAGCGGCGGAGGGCGCAGAGGGTGCAGCGCCGGTGCTGGCATCGGCGCAGTCGGTTGTCGATCTAGATGCCGTGCGCGACCTTGCCTACTCGCTCTACCCGATTGCGGAGAAGCGCTGGCCTGATGTTGCGCTGCTGTTTAACAGCCTCGCGACTTCATGGTCCGACCTGGCCGAAGCAGCGCGCAGGCCCGCAAGTGCTGGCCTGAGTACGCAGGGTCAGTTGGATCTTGAGACGGACGAGGGGTAGGCGGGCATGGCGACGAGCAATAGGGACCGGGTCGGCCGGGGACTAGAAGTCCTTGCGGGAGGGCTGGCGCCTTTTGTTGATGCGCGGATGAGCGGGGTGACGCCCGCTGGGCGGGATTGGGTCGAGGTTCTCGCGGCACGCCATTCCGCGAACTTCGGCCGGGAGGTCAAGTACTCCAGGTCCGACCCGCGGTTCCTGCTCCGGGTCATTACGGAGGAGTGGCGGCAGTTCAAGGACAGTGTGTCGCGGGCAGAGCGCAGCTTCGCAGGCGAGCTGTGGGACACCGGCAACAACTGGGCGCACGGCGACCCGTTCACCAACGACGACACCTACCGGGCGCTGGACACCATGGAACGCCTCCTCAGCGCAGCGGATGCTCCAGACCAGGCCGCCGAGGTGCGCAAGATCAAGCTCGACTCACAGCGGGCGGCCTACGAGGCCGAGACCCGCAAGACGGTGCGGTCAGCGACCGGAGTGGAGGGCCTAGGGCTCAAGCCGTGGCGGGAGGTGGTGAGCCCGCACAGGGACGTGGCGTCTGGCGACTTCAATGCCAGCGAGTTCGCCGCCGACCTGTACTTCGTGTCGATTGGCGAGGGCAGTGAGGAGTACGTCGACCCGGTTGAGTTCTTCCGGCGGACCTATCTGACCGAGGGCCTGAAGGATCTCTTGTCGCGAGCCGTCCGGCGGATAGGTGGCGACATGAACGCCTCGCCAGTGGTTAACTTGCAGACCAACTTCGGCGGCGGCAAGACCCACTCGATGCTGACGCTGTGGCATTTGCTGTCCGGTCACGAGCTATCTGAGTACCCACAGGATCTGCAAGAGCTGCTGGCTGGCCGCGATGTCGCCGCGCTCGGGCAGAAGTCCGCCAGAGTAGCGCTGGTCGGCAACCACATCCCTGCGGGCAAGGGCAGTACCAAGCCCGACGGCACGCATGTAAAGACCATCTGGGGCGAGCTGGCCTGGCAGCTGGGCGCGGCACGAGGCGGCGAGAGCGGAGCGCGAGACGCATTCGCAATCGTTGCAGACGCGGACGCCACTCGCAGCAATCCCGGCGCCGCACTGCACCGGCTGATCACCGCTCACGCCCCGTGCCTGATTCTGATCGACGAGTGGGTGGCCTACGCGCGGCAGCTGTATGGACGCGACGATCTGGACGGCGGAAGCTTCGACACTCAGTTCACGTTCGCGCAGACGCTGACCGAGGCCGCCGCTCAGGTGCCGGGTGCCATGCTTGTGGTGTCGATCCCCGCGTCGTCCGATAAGCCATCAGAAGAGGAACGGGAACGCGGTGGGACAGACATCGAGGTTGGCGGGCGCAATGGCCAGGAGGCCCTAGCCCGGCTCCAACAGGTGATCCGGCGCGTCGCCGACCCGTGGCGCCCCGCGACCTCCGATGAGTCGTTCGAGATCGTGCGCCGTCGCCTGTTCGAGGACCGCGACGCTCAGGCCCAGCGGGACATCGACGTCGTGGCGCGCGCGTTCACGGAGTTCTATGCCCGGCACAAGGGCGAGTTCCCGTCCGGAGTCGCCGAGCGCTCGTACGAGGACCGGATCCGGGCCGCGTACCCGATCCACCCGGAGCTGTTCGACCGCCTGTACCAGGACTGGTCGACGCTGGCTAAGTTCCAGCGCACCCGCGGCGTGCTGCGCCTGATGAGCGCGGTGATCCACGAGCTATGGCGGTCCGCTGACGCGGCGCCACTGATCATGCCCGGCGGGCTGCCGCTCGACGCCGACCGGGTGCAGAGCGAACTGACGCAGTACCTGGAAGACAACTTCAAGCCGGTCATCGACACCGACATTGACGGCGACGGCTCGACCCCCGCGGCGGTCGACGCGAGCCGCGCCGCGACGCTCGGGCAGCGTCGCGTAACTCGTCGGATCGCCCGGTCGATCTTCCTTGGCTCGGCCGCCACGTTGCGTGCCGCACACAAGGGAATCGAACGGCCATCGGTTTGGCTGGGGGTCGCGGTTCCCGGCGATACAGTTGGAAACTTCGGCTCCGCGCTGCAGCTGCTGTCCGACCGCGCCACCTATCTATATGCGGACGGCGACCGGTACTGGTACGACACCCAGGCGTCAGTCGCCAAGCTCGCCCGCGACCACGCTGACCGCCTGCGCGAGCGGCCCGACGACGTATGGGCCGAGATCGCCGACCGGCTCAGCCGGAACGAGGCCCGGTCCCGCGGCGACTTCGCCCGGGTGCAGGTCGGCTCGGAGGATACCGCTGACATTCCGGACGAGCCCGCGGCCCGGCTGGTCATGCTGCATCCGAGCCTGCGCCACACGCGTGGCGATGACGACTCCGCGGCGATGGCATTCGCGCGTCGCGCCACTGACGCCCGAGGCAGCGCGCAACGCGTGGACCGCAACATGCTCGTGTTCCTCGCTGCGGACGCCAAGCGCATGGAGGAGCTTGAGGACGCTGCACGCGACTACCTGGCCTGGCAGTCGATCGCAGGCAGCGAGGAGCGAATCCGGGAACTCGACCTGACCCCGCAGCAGGCAGGCCAGGCCCGCAAGAGGCTGGCGGACGCAAACCGCACCGTCGACCTGCGGATCACCGACGCCTACCACTGGCTCCTGGTCCCGGTGCAGCGCGACCCAGGGCGGCCGGTCGCTCTCGAGGCACATAAAGCCGACGGTTCGAAGGACCGGCTGGCTGAGCGCGCCAGCGACAAGCTCCGCCAGTCCGACCTGCTGCGCGTCGTGCACGACGCCCGCAACATCCGCTACGACCTGGACAGCGAGCTGGCCAGCGTCTGGGAGCGCGGGCACATCGCGGTTGGTGCGCTCTGGGAGTACTACTGCCGCTACCCCTACCTGCACCGGCTGCGTGACCGGCAGGTACTCGACGACGGCATCCGCGCCGTCGATAGCCTCCTCACCTGGGACGTCGAGGCGTTCGCCCTGGCATCCGCCTTCGACGAGGCTGCCGGCCGCTACCTTGGCCTGACGATCCCTCATCAGGACGTCATCGGCCAGATCACCGACCAGACATTGCTGGTCCGCCCCGACCTAGCTCTGGCCCAGCGGCAAGCCGAGACCGCCGAGCGCGCCGCGGCGGCAGCAGGGACAAGCGGCACCGTCGCCCCGGAGGCAGCAACTGCAGGTTCGAGCCAGCCCGGCCAGCCCGGTAACCTGCCGACGACCGCAGTCGTGCCTGCCCCGCAGCCGCAGCCGACGGGGCCGAAGAACACCCGGTTCTTTGGCGTGGCCACGGTGAGCCCTGAACGCTACGCCCGTGATCTGACGCGCCTGTCGCAGGAGATCATCCAGCACCTCGCAGCATCCGAAGGGGTCGAACTGGAGATCCGAGTGGAGATCTCCGCCCGCAAACCTGATGGCTTCAGCGAGGACAAGGTCAGGAACGTCACCGAGAACGCGCGAACCCTCAAATTCGAGACCTACGGATTCGAGGATCAGTAATCATTGAGAACCGGCATCTCGGCAGAGCTCGACGGGCTGACGAGCTGATCCCTATCTCACAGCTCTGATCTGTCGCGTATGGCGGCGCAATGCGCGGTAAGCAAACCTCGGATCGAAGGTAATCATGACCAGGTTCGCGGCCATCCTCCATCAGATTGACTCGGGCGACATCCTGCTGCCCGAGTCCAGCGCGGCAGCGTATGGAATCGAGATCAATCAGGTCCGCGGCCTCATGCCGCTCGCTACCTCAGATCTCCGGTTGGCAGCCTGCTGACCTGGGACACACTGGCTGAGCGTCCTGAAAGCATCCGCACGGTCTCCACTCCGCAGCGCCAGCCAGGCAACCCTGCCTCGCGGGCCAAAGGCCACGTGTTGCGGCCTTTCGCGAGCCAGTGACGCTTACGCCGTTACGTGCTGCACCTCTCCTGCAGCGTGTCCCGGCCGTAGTGTCGGCGTATCTGTCCGATCTGAGGAGTTCGTCGGGGTGGTCTGAGCAGCCATCGCTTTCCTGCGCAGAGCAGCCACTGGCACCTCTCCCTCCCGGTTCAGCGATGAGGTATGCCTGCCGGATCTTCAGGCGCGGAACGTCCCCCACCGAGGCACCACGTTCACGAGGCCGTCGGCAGCGAGCCGCCTGAGCACTCGCTGAACCACGCCAGGACTCACGCCGTAGTGCTGGGTAAGCGCGGCGACCGTCGGCAGCGCCTCGCCGAGCTGCCACTCGCCAGCGGCGATGCGATCGCGCAAGTCACGCTCGACGCGCTCACCAGGCCGCTCTGGTCCCCGTGTCACGCCTTCATGATCGCAACCGCGATCTGGCGGCCTCCATCTCTATCGTCTGAACTTCTTGTATCGTCTGAATCGCAAGAACTATCCTGCTTACTGACAGCGCAAGGCGGCCCCGGCCGGTGCGGTAACACCGGTTGTCCGGGGCCTGAGCCTCCGAACCGAGCGGAGACCTGGCCATGACGGTACCGAACCAGCCGATCAGCCGAGAAGATCAGACGGCGCTCAATGACCTGAACTGGCACTGGGACACCGCGTACAACATCGCTTATGACGGCGAGACCTGGAGCGCGTCACCCTTGACCGAGCCCACCGCAGTGCTCTTCGCGGAGAGCGCCGAAGATTTACGTGAACTGATCCGCGCCGACTACCAGGTCAATGACCGGCGCAACTGGCGCGAGCCCTGACGGAGTTGGTCACCGTAGTCATGTCAGGGCTGATCGATATTCAGTTGGACTAGGTGCGCGATGTCGAGCGCTATCGCCAGGAAATCGCGTCCCTGGCACCGCGGGCACGGCCACTGATCGTCGGCCTTAGCCACAGGCGTGCATCACAGCTCTGCGAAGAAGGAAGCGTCGATCACGACATCTTCTATCGTCCGCGTTGTTGTCTTCACGCCGAGTTCATAGCTCTTGAGCAGGTCGCACAGGCGTTCGCCGTCAATCAGGTCAATCGGCGGAGCGCCGTCGCGTGTCGCTTCCTTCTTAGCGTCATTTGTGAACGAGCCAGTTGTGATGAGCAACCCCTTGTCGCCACGCCCAGCCATCGCGCCGCGGAAGTCGCGAACTGCGCTCGGGCCGACACTCCCTTGATACCGCTTGCACTGGAAGAACACCGGAAAGCTGACCAGGCCAAGGCGATACACTCCGAGTCCATCAATTCCCCCGTCACCGCTCCGACCGGTGACCGTGGCGCTATCAAAACCCGCTTCTCGGAGCAAGCGCCGAGCGAGGCGCTCGAACGCATCCGGTGACATACCCATTAGGTGCGTGAGCAGCAGTTCCTGCCAGCCAGCACCTTCTGGATCCACTTCGGAGTCAGCCAGAGCCTCGGGATCGGCTCCAGCAGACTGGCGCATCGGCTGGCCCCAGCGGCCGCTCTTGCGCATCTCTGCTTGGTAGCTCCGCCACTTTTCGCGCAGGCGCTGGCGCTCGTCACTAGATGGAGAGTCGAGCACTACCTTCGCCTCGTCCGTCAGGGCCCAGACACCGCGTGAGCTGTTACTGAGCAGCCCAATCCACCTGAGCACCGTGCGAGCCCACGCGAGCCTGTACTCGATCTCGGTCTGGGGTCCGTTCTTGTGCAATATGGCCTGTTGCTCATCGCCGAAGCCCTCGCGCTTCATGACCGTTTCGGCGATCTCGCTGATCGATGCCGATCCGCCAAGCTCGGAGACAGCTTGAAGCGTCGTCCAGAGGAGATCCGGATACCGCGGAAGGTCGCTACCTACCACCCTGGTCGTCCCACATGTCTGAGGCGCCTTCGGCAGAATGGCGCAAGCCTGAACTCCGAGACACGGAACATCTGCCCGTTATACACCAAGCTCCGGCCCTGTCAGCCTGCTGTGCGGTTGTTTCAACTTTGGACCGAAGCACAACCGGATAGCCTGACGACGATCGGCTGGAACGCCCTTGGGCCGCCACGGTGTTCTAGCACGTAGGCGAGGTCAGGCTCTGCAGCCGTCATGTCACAGCCGAGCGCCAGCATGTCGAGTTTGGCCACGCACGTGTTTTGCCCGGTCTCGACGTCGATGCGGTAGACGGTACCGTGGCGCGAGGCAGTAAGTACCGTGTGGTCATCGATCCGGGCAGCGCCACGCTGGTCAGGGTGCGGCGAAACGAGCCGGTCATCGATCGCCACCGTCGTCCCTACGTCGAGATCGACCACCCCAAAGTGACCGTCGCCGGCCAGGTAGAAGCGCCGACCGGAAAGCCAGACGGCACTCCAGATGCCGGCCTGGAAGTCGATGGGATGACGTTCTTCCTCGCCGAGCCGGGCGCCGAGGCGGGTGAGGGAGACCGCGCTGCCAAACTGCAGCCGATCTGCTCCTTTGTAGTCGAACACCCACGCCTCATCGTCAGGTCCGCGAAGCAGGGTGGTGCCGCCTGTGAAGCCGCCGGCCACAATATCAACCTCGCCCTGCCGCCAGCGCAAGACACTCGTGCCCTGCAGGACGAGGATGCTGTCATCTGGGAGGGCAAGCGCGCCCCGACGGCAGTCAAGGATAGGGACGGCCCAGTCGAGCGCGGCCGTGGCATGGTCGACACTGATGACGCCGCTCGGCGTGGTGAGAAGTAGGTGTCCGTCCAGGTCGACGGCGATGCCGTCAATGATCTTGTCAGTTGGCTGAATGCCGTGAAGGACGACCTCGGCATGGATGCCAGGCGATGTCTCGGTCACGACCGGGACTGGGTAACCCGTGGGCTCGCCTAAGGCCAGCTCTGGCAGCGCCGCGGCCCCGGCAGGGACGATCAGGTCCCGCATCGCGGCGCAGACGTCGCCGCGGTAAGAGGCGTGGTCGAGCAGTTCGGTGAAGAGATCCTGCGGTGAGAACAGCCCCGAAAGGATCGCTTCGAAGTGCGTCCGATCCAGAAGAAGCAAGTCCGGCTGCTGGCCACGGAGCATGTCGCGCAGCGCCGCATCGGTGTAGCCGGACATCGACAGGAATACTCCGCGGGTGCCCGCAAACCGCTGGGTGATCCGCCTCGATAGCTTGGCAATGGGATCGAAGGAGGTCGGTTCCTGCTCCCACTTCGCCTCGAGCAGAAATCGCGTGGTGTCGATTGTGAAGGCGACGTCGATCTCGCCGACGCTCTGCACGTTCGCCTGCACTCGCTGCACACCCCAGTAGCCGAACACCTCGGCGATGAAGGCGTTGAACTGCTGTCCCCGCCGCTGCGGTGTCAGATCCTCCAGTCGGCACATGCGGCCGTACTGATCGAGCAGCTCGCGGAGCCGCAGGGAGGCCGCTAGATCGATGCGATACTGGTTCACGCTGCCCTAGCTCCCTGGTTTTTCAACTAGGCTCGCGGGCCAGCCTTTGTTGATGCCACTGGCCCGCCCGGCACGACTGCCACTAGGCCAGCCATTAGCGCGGGATATTCCAGAGTATCGGCATTAAGGTTCGGCGCAGCTGAGGCGGCAGGCCGCCCCCTCATCGGCATGTGAGCGAGTCGGCAGCTATCGCCGGTCGCGCCCAGATCACCCGTTTGAGTGCGGGCGCGGCGGCCGATACTGAAACGGCACGAGCGCGCATATCGGCGGGACTGGCGTGCCTCCGGCCAGCGTCCGACAGACACGGTCCGTGATCTGTTGTCGTCATCCCGGTGCGTAGTTGCATGCCTGCCAGGCTGGTGTCACAAGCTCTTCCTGCGCTGTTCTCCTGATGGTCGGCCGTGCTGCGGGCGCGACGGGCGGCGGCCGCGGATGCGGCGCTGCGCCAGTTCGGCTATCTCCGCGGTGGCCACCGGCAGCGAGGCCAGCTCGTGGCGATCATCTGACAGCGCCGCAGCGAACAAGCCGCCCCCTACCCGGTATCGGCAGTCAAGCGGCCGTGGCGGTCACCTCGCTGTTCCCGGCGCTAACAGTCGCCCTAGCTGCTGTGCCGACGGGCAGCCAGCGGCTGTGCCCGACCGCCGGGACCGACCTGGCCCTCGCCGTCGCCGCTGTCGCTCTCATGACATCCGGCGGCCTAGGTCAGCCCGGTCCGGGTCGCGAGCCGACGCGCGCGTTGGCGTGCCCGCGGCGTGCCTGGCCTAGCAGGCCTGGGTTGTTCGCGCACGCTCGGGGAACGGCAAAGCCAGGTCTCGATTCTGCAGCTCGCGCGGCGCTGACCCTCCGCCGGGGTTCGGCGGGTCGTGCCCGGTGACGGCCTCCTGAGCGGCTTGCTGCCTGGCAGCCACTGGCGGCTGGCTGCGGAACCTGCCCTGCAAAAGCGCCAGTTCGTCGAAGCTGTGGTTCATAGGTTGTCGCCTTGCTCTTGGGGTTGGGCCTTGTTGGCAGCCGGGCCAGGTCCATGCCTGGCCCGGCTGCTCACCGGCTAATCCGCTCAGTACGGACGCCGGACGGGACGCTTGATCGGCCGCTTCATGTTCGTGCACCTCCTCTCCCTGCCTTGGCGTGTAGACCCGGCCTGCGGTCTTGGCCGCCGCCGGGAGCTCGTGATCGGTGACCCGCACCGGGCTGCGGCGCGGGGACAGCGCAGGCGGCCATGCGCTGGCCGCGCACCCGCGGGGACCACGCCAGGGCCAGGCATCCCGCGGCGGCGACTAGCCCGGCCCCCGCGCTGGCTTCCCACAGCAGGTGCAGGCCGCCGACGCGGATCAGCCACGAGCCGGCTGCGGACGCTGTCAGCATGGACAGGCCGAGCGCTCCGCCCCATGAGCCGAGGTAACCGCCGGCCCGGCCGGGCGGCGATATCTTCGCGGCCAGGGCCTGGCCCAGGCCGAAGAACAGCACCTCGCCGGCCGTCCACACTGTGGATAGCGCGAGGAACCAGGCCAAGCCGCGGCCTAGGCCGGTCAGCGAGACCCCGGCGGCGATGAGCAGGATCCCGGCGGTGCACCCCCGGACCGGGTCGGCCGCCTCGATCCTGCGCTGGACCGGCGGCACGGCTTGCAGAACCGCGACGAGTAGCGGGTTGGCTGCGGCAAGCAGACCGTAGGCGACGGGGCCGATGCCCGCGCCGGCGAACCGCAGCGGCAGGCCGTACCAGACCTGGCTGTACACGGTCAGGCAGACCAGAGTGACCAGCGTGAACCACGCCAGCACGGGGTCGGCCAACGCCGGGCGGGCCCGGCCAGCGCGTGGCGGCCGCGAGGCCGGCAGCACCAGCCGGGCGGCCACCGCGAATCCCGTCGACGCCAGCGCGTTCCCGATGAACAGCCATCGCCACCCGGCCGTCACCGCCATCACCCCGGCCCCTAGCGAGGACCCGACCGAGCCTGCATTCAGCGCCCAGAACAGCAGCGTCATGGCGCGCTGCTGCTGGGCCGCTCCTGTGCAGGCGTCAAACACGATCGCCGTGGCCGGCGCCCGCCAGCTGTCATACAGCAGGCCAACCGCGAACGCCCCTACTGCCAGGCCCGCCAGCCCGCGAGCCTGCCCGAGCACGTAATAGGCGCCGGCGGCGGCCAGCTGGCTGCTCACGATCACGGTGCGCCTGCCCAGCCGGTCGGCCAGGTGCCCGGCCAGCGGCGGCCCGGCCGCCCAGCCCGCGCCGAAGGCCGTCATCACCGCGGCGATGGGACCGGCGCCCAGGTGCAGGCCGCGCGCCAGGTAATAGGTCAGGAACGGTGCGACAAACAAGCCAAGCCGGTTAAATGTCAGCGCGGCCATCAGCCGCCAGAACACCCGCGGGACTGTCACATGGCCCGCCGCGCTGTTTGTCACTTTCTCGTTCCCTTCACGGATAGCGCTGTCGCCGCCTTATGCCAGCAGGTGGGGTACGCGAAACTGACGCTAGGGACGGCGCGTCGTCAGGCCGTGACAACTGCGTGACAGGCGGGCCTGGTTACAAACGCCGCCGTCGGCGCATTGCGTAAACGCCAGGCCGAGCGTGAGATGATCACCGGTCATGGCCGGGTGCTTCACCCAGAGCCCGCATGGGGTGCGCTTTGACTGGGGGTCCGCGGGAGCGGTCGCGCTAGCGTCCTCCGCTTCGTGCCGGGTCGTCGTGGACGTCTTGTCATTCACTACCGCGGTCACGGTCGCCGCAGAAGCCGGGACACAGGTCTACCCCTGTGCCTGGGCAGATGAGAGCGCGGCTGACTTCGCCCGCCGGAATCAGGCCCAGCTCGCCGTCGGCCGCCGGGCTGTGTCGGCCGCCACCCCGTGTTCGCTGTCGCCGGCTTCGTTGCGCCGCGCACCCTTCACCCCGAGGCTGGTACTGCCCTCGCCAAACGGATCGGCGATCTGCGCCGCCGCGTCAGGCAGGACAGCGACCGTGGTCGCGGCCTGCCTGCGCAACGCTCAGGCGGTTGGCCGCTTCCTCAGCAACCACGGTCTCGGCACCCCAGCCCGCCGGTCGCGGTGATCGCCGCCGGTGAGCGCTGGCCTGACGGCAGCCTGCGCCCGGCGCTGGAAGACCTGCTCGGAGCCGGGGCGGTCATCACCGCCCTGCACCAGCACGGCGGAACGGTCCTCTCACCCGGAGCCGAAACCGCCCGCGCCTGCTTCGCCGCCACCGCTGACATCGCAGCGGCTGTCACCGACTCCATCTCGGGCAGGGAACTCACCGGCAACGGCTTCGGCGTCGATGTCGCCATGGCCGTCGAGGCCAACGTGTGCCACCACGTGCCCGTCCTCACCGGACGCGCATTCACCGCTACCCGCCAGCCGAATCGGTGAGGCTTCGGCGCCACCCTCGCACATGTCGCCGCGAACATATGCGCTTTGGCTCGAGACCTGTCGGCGGGCATTACCGCACTGACGGCTACGAATGTCTAGCCGCAGCGGTATGCCGACGGCCACACGGCGACCGCGTCGGGGCAAGGAGCCGACCGCAGCGTCTGGCCCGTTGAGCGGAGGGCACCTTTCAGTGTGCGAGGGCGGATCAGGCCGGAGATGGCGCGTAAGCCGGCGGTGGAAGGCGGTCCAGCGCACGCCGCAGGTCCGCGCGGTTCTCTGACTGTTCGATGCCGGTGCCGGGCTCCAGGTCAACGGTCGTGCCGGCGTGCAGGCCGATGGGCGGCCGGGCCGCGGTGACCAGGATGCCGCAGCGGCTGCTGCCGGGTATGAGCGGCAGGACCTGGCTGGCGTCCGTTGCGCCGACCGCGACGATCAGGACGCGCCGACCCGCAAGCAGGGACCGCAGCATGGACGCGCGGTCGGGCATGTCGGGCGGCAGCTGGCCGGGCGGCACGCCGAGGGATACCAGCAGGCCGGCCAGGACCCGGCTTGGTTCACGGGGGCGGCCGCCGTCGGTCAGCTCCGCGTACAGCTGCCCGCCTGGGAAGGCATGGCGCGTCAGGTGCGCGGCGTGGACCGCTAGTGGCACGGCGTGCCGCGCGGGCCCGCTGATAACCGTGATGGCAGGTCCGGCGGCGGATCTGGTCAGGCTGGCGGTCACTTCCTCGGCCTGCCGCGGCCACGGCCCAGGCAGGTCGGCCGGGAGCTGGCAGACCGGGCGCCAGGACTGGAGCGGAGAGATCGCACCGCCCGGCTGGCCATACTCGGCCAGGGCCGGGTCGTCGGCGAGGATCTGGCTGGTGAGCCGGGTAAGTTCCGGGCCCGGCGCGATTCCCAGCTCGCGCGCGAGTGCCGAGCGGGCTTGGGCTGCTGCGGCCAGGGCGTCGGTCTTGCGGCCGGCCCGATAGTAGGCGGTGCACAGCTGTGCCCAGGCATGCTCGCGCATCGGGTCGGCGGCGACCGCGGCGCGCAGCTGCCCGGTGATCTGCTGGTGCTGGCCCAGCGCGAGTCGCGCATCCATGAGCGCGTCCTCGACAGTTCGGCGCTCGTCCAGGAGCTGCATCCGGTAGGGGATGACGGCAGGGGTATCCGGCACGCCTGGCAGCGGCGGGTCAGTCCACAGCGCAAGCGCGGCCGCGAATGCTCGCTCGGCGGCGGCGTGATCAGCCTGGGCTGCAAATGCATGCCCGTCGGCGGTGCAGGCGCGGAAGCTGGCCAGGTCCAGCTCGCCGGCCAGCACGTGCAGTCGGTGGCCGTCGCCGCAGGTCTGCACCCTGCTTGCGGCCGGCCCGAGGCTGCGCCGCAGGCGGCAGATGACCTGCCGCAAGGCCGTGCCGGGATCGGCGGGCGGCCTGCCGTCCCACAATGACTCTGTCAGCCAGTCGGCCGGGCATGCCTGGCCGGCGCGCAGGAGGAGAAGGGCGAGCGCGCAGCGTGGCAGTGGCGCGATGCGCGCGGATGCCCCGCCGTGCGACACGGTCACGGGGCCGAGAACCCGGAATTCCATGCTGATCACCGTCCCCGTAGTTGTCCTGCTGCCGCCGGTCCAAGGGCGCCGGATGCCTTCTCCGCCGCGGGCCCGGCTCTCTCAGGGGCCAGAGTGATCGGCTGTGCTGGTGACGCCGCGCGTCAGGGCGATCGCGCCGCGGATGGCGGCACGCCTGCCGACGGCGACGTCCTGGGCGCGCAGGCGCGGAGCTTCGGTGTCGAGCAGGTTGCTCAGCTCGGTGCCGGCAGCTAGCCACCTGCCGTTGGCGCGGACCCACCAGCTGCCCTGGCAGCGCACGATGTACCGGATGACCTCGCCGAGCGGCTCGGCCTGCCCGGCAGCGATGGCGGCTTCGATCTCCGAGCTGGCCGACGTCCCGGCCGCGGGGGCGGGTTCGGTGGCTGGCGCGGGGCGTGCCGGGCGCGGCATTGTCATCGTCCTTCCTGGCGCAGCTGCTGTTGCCCGAGCTCGGCTGACCGTTCAGGCGGTCGTAGCACCGCCGCCGCGTCGGCGGCGGCCGACCGCGCTCGCGCTGCCCCCGGTCGGTCGCGTGCGACCCTCACCCCCGCCGGACCTGCGGGCAGGCTGGCCAGCTCGGCGTGCAGCCGGCTGGCGAGCAGGTCCCGGGCGCACTCCAGCCCCGCCTGCGTGTCCAGGGGTGCGGCGGCGAGACGGGCGATGATTCCCGGTGGGATCGCCTCGGCGAGGCTGGCCGCGGTGGTAGTCCGGCCCGCCCAGGTGTCGCCAGTGGCGGCTTCGCGGGCCAGGGCCCAGGTGACCGTCAGCTCGTCGACGGGTTCCCCGTAGCCGTCGATGCTGGTGATGGCCTCGTAGATCTCCCGCCGGCCCGGCGCGGTGAAGACGCTCGCATCCAGGGTGATCCAGTCCGCCAGGGTCGGCTGCTGCATCAGGGCGCCGAGGAACCGGTCTTCCAGGGCGGCTTGCGGGCCGGCGGGCTGCGGGCCGGGCTCTCCGGTACCGCCGTCGCGGGCGGCCTGCAGGTTGCGGGCGTGCCCGGCGAGGGCGCTGCTGAGCACCGCCGTCTGGTCGCGTGCGGCGTCGGAGCCGCGGGCGGAGCCGGCCTCGGCGGCCAGCCGGGCCGCCTCGCCGGCCATCTGCCGGTCGAACGCCGCCTCCAGGACCATCCGGCCGTATGCGGCGGCGCCGGTGGGCGTCGGGACAGCGGCGGACAGTCGGGCCAAGTATTCCTCGGTGACCTGCGCGTGGGCTGCTGATCGGGCGGCCAGGCGGGCCAGCTCCGGCCCGGCTGCCGCCGGGTCCTGCTCGTGGGCTCGGGTGATGGCCTGCCAGGAGGCCTGGCGGACGGGGTCTGCGAAGTCGCCGGCTGCCAGGACGGAAATCTCGTCGAGCTGCCAGGGGTAGGTAAGCAGGGCGCCGAGCAAGGCTTCCTCGGCGCGGGCAGTGAGATCGGGCATAGTCGGGCTCCCCGGTGGTCGATGGTCAGGTCCGGGCCTGCCGCGCCTGGCGGACGGAATCGTCGGCACGGGCCATGAGGTCGGCGTGGCGGGTCAGGACCTCGCTGGCGGCAGCGTCGGTGACTCGCTGCCAGCCGCCGGCGGCGGGCAGCCACCAGGCGTCGTCGTGACGCAGGTAGCCGGTGATGGTCTCCGACAGGGTGGCTGCCCGCCCGGCGGACAGGTACCGGTCCATGGCCGCGCCGGGCAGCCAGTCCGGTCCGGTGCCAGGCGGGGCGGGCGGGCTGGCGGGCGGGCTGGCGGCGGCCCACCGTTGCCGCAGGTCCGCAGTGGCGGGGCTCGCGGCGTGGTGGCCGGCGCGGCAGCCAGCGGCGTAGAAGGTGAGCGCGGCATTGATGACCTGGCGCATCTCGGCGTGCCAGTAACGGGCGGCCTGCCCGGATGGCCGGGGGGCGTTCCATATCTCCTGCCGCCATGCCCTGAGGGCCTGGAGTTCCTCGACCAGGCCGGGGTGCTCGGCCCAGCAGTGCGGCAGGCGTTCCTCGACCGACAGCTCGTACCGGTCGTGCAGCCAGCACACCCAGGTGACGAGGTCGGTCCAGGCGTACTGCCGTGCGGTGCCCGCGAGGGTGTCCCAGTCCGGCAGGACCTCAGCCCTTGGGGCGCGGCGCGCAGGGCGTCGCCGCCAGGCCGGGTCGGGCTGGCGGCGCGGCGGGTGGCGCCACGGGCCGGGCAGCGGGCGGGACGCCTCGTCGTTGCCGGGCTGCTGGCTTCCGGTCACTGTCCTGCTGCCTTCGCGGCCCCGATGATGGCGCGGGCCTCGTCGCGGGCGGCGGCGTAGGCGTGCTTGTCGGCGCCCTCATAGTGGCGGGGCAGCCGGGCGCGGACGGCAGGGGTGGTGGCGTGGATGATGAGGGCCTCGCGGCGAGCCTCGGAAAGCGTGCGGATCTCCTCGGGGGTGATGGTCTTGCGGTCGGTGAGCGTGGTCTGCAGGGTCGCTGCGGTGCCGCCGCGCTGGTAGCTGGTGAGAGCCTCGCGGTACTCGCCGGCCAGGGCGGAAAGGTCGCGCAGCTCGTCGCCGGACAGGCCGCCGAGCGCGATCTTGACGTTGGCGGCGCCCCACAGCATCGCCGCGCCCTCGCGGCCCCACCGGGCCTCGGCCTGGGCCCGGTTCTGCAGGATCGCGGTGACGAACATCCCGGACCCGCCGGCGTAGGACATCAGGGCGGGCAGGTGCTGCAGCGGGACGGTGTTGGCGACCTCGTCCAGGAACAGGCCGAGGCCGGGGTCCAGCCGTCCGCCGGGCGAGGCGTCCGCGACGCGCTTGGCGGTCTCCACGAGCTCGTCGAAGAACGCGGTGACCAGCGGAGAGATGACGGCGGCCTGTTTCTCGGCGACCAGCAGGTAGATGGTGCCGTTGCGCCGAAGGAAGTCCTTCAGATCGATGCCTTCGCCTGGGGGCGGGGCGAAGGTGGCGCGGGCGGCCGGGGCCAGCAGCGGGACGATGGCGGTCTGCACGGTTGTCCACAGGTTGGAGCGGGTGACGTCCGGCGAGCGGTAGGCGGCGTCTAGCATCGCGGCGGTGCCCGCGGCCGCGGCGGGGTGGTCGCGCAGCACCTTGACGGGCTCGTCGAGGCGCTCGTCCAGCGCCCAGGCCAGCACGGCGTCCATGCTGCGGCCGGAGATGGCGGCGGCGTGCAGCCACCCGGCGAGCAGGTTGGTGGCCATCATCGCGAAGTAGGCGGCGTTGGCGGAGTCGCCGCCGTCCTTGCCCTGACGGCCGACGGTGACCATGACGTCGGCGCGGATGCGGGCCTGGTCGAAGCTGCCGCAGCCGCTGGCAGGTGACCAGGCGAGCATGTCCGGCCAGGCCAGCATGCCGGTCGGGGCCATCACCCAGACCGGGCCGTTGCGCGCGCGCAGCGTGGCGGTGTTCTCGACGACGTCGGGCCGCACGGAGGTGACCAGCGCGGGTCCCGGCCAGGACTTCAGCCAGGGGATGACGACCTGGCTGGTCTTGCCCATGCGTGCGGCGGCGAACACCAGCACCGAGGACTCGGCGCTGATCGCCAGCGGGATCCCGGTCCCGGCCGCGCGCCCGGCGCGGACGCCGACGTCGGTGACGGTACAGGGCCGGCCGGCGAGGCTGGGCCGCAGCACCGCGGAACGGGCCATGACGGCCCGCTCGGACAGGCTCGCGGTGACCTGACGGCGGGAGGCGTACCCGCGGCGGGACCGGCCCGCGGTCAGCTGCCGGGTCACGATGATGACGGCAGCGGTCAGGCCGGCGGCGGTCAGGACTGCGGCGATCGCGAACCCGGCCGGCCCCGGCAGGGACGATCGCGCGGCTGCGGGCCAGGCCATCCGCGGGTCGGCGAGGTGCCCGGCGAGGCGACCCGCGATGGACAGGGACTGGCCGACGCTGACCGGCGGCCAGGTCTGGCGGAACAGCAGCCCGGCGAGCTGTCCGGTGACCCAGGTGCCGGCGGTGACGGCAGCTGCGGCGGTGGCGAGGGCGGCGATGACGTAGTCGGCTGGGCTGTCCAGGACGCCGGGCCGGGCGATGGTGCGGCCGGCTGTCATCAGCGCTCCCCGTCCTGCCCTGCCGGGCTGATGACCGGGGTGTAGGGGCGGAGGTTCATGCGCTGGTTGGTCCAGTACAGCTGCCGTTCGGGCGGGGTGAGTACGACCTGGACGATGTGACTGGCGGCGCGGCCGATCTTCCACAGGGACCGGCCGAGCTGCTCGCCGGACCACGAGGCGATGTGGGCGCATTCGGTGTCGGTCAGCCCGATGGCGTCGCGGGTCATGGCCAGGGGCTCGGTGTCCTGGGCCAGGCAGACCCGCACGTCGCAGGAGGCGATGAGGTTGCGGGCGATCGCGGCCTCGGCGGTCCCGGTGGTGGCTGCGGTCTCGAAGTCGGCCAGGCGGTGGGTGGCCAGGGCCTGGATGGTGCCGTGGGCGCGGGACAGCCGCAGGTCGGAGTCGACCTTGCGGATCATGGCGGGGATCCGCATGGCGCGCCACAGCTCGTCGCGGATGACCAGCCGGACCGGGCCGGCGGGCTCGTCGATGGCGGCCTGCCCCCAGGACGACACGCACGCCAGGGTCATCGCGACGGTCTCGTCGCCGCGGCCGTTGATGCGGGACAGGTCCACGGTCTGGATCGGGGCGGTGAAGTCGGGCCGGATCGTGGTCGGGCCGTCGAACAGGCCGGACAGGCTGCCGGCCACCATGTTTCCGAGCGCGTCGGTCGCGGGCCGAGTCATCTCCCGCAGCCGCGCGGCTGAGTCCGCGCGCATCTCGGCGGCCATCTCGCTGGTGGGGTCGCGCAGCAGCGCCCACACCTCGGAGATAGTGGGGTCGGCCAGGCTGGTGGCACCGGTGGCCTGGCCGGTGGCGTGCCGGAGGGCCAGGCTGATCACGGCTTCCTCGGTCGGAGACAGGCCGCGGCCCAGCCGCATCTCCAGCAGCGCGGACAGCAGGGTGATGCGGCGGCGGTGGATCTCGGCGAGCCGCTCGGTGAGCCGGCCCGGGTCGGCGGGCAGGTGCTGGCCGAGCGGGCCGGCGTCGAGGGGGTTGAGCCGGGCGGGCAGGCCGGGGCCGAGCTCGACCGGGGCGGTGCCGAACGCGCGGGCCAGCGGCGCGTACTCGTTCTTCAGGTCGCCGGGGACGAAGGTCTTGACGCCGTAGGCGGCCAGCCGGGTGGCGAGGGCCTTGATGGTGGCGGACTTGCCGGCGCCGGGGATGCCGGTGAACAGCAGGTTGGGGTTGGTGATCAGGCCGCGGCGCAGCCAGTCGACCGGGTGGCAGGCGAACGCGCCGCCGGACAGGCAGTCCACCCCGATGTAGGCGCCCGACGGGGGCATGCTGGCTCCGTACAGCCACGGGTACAGGCCCTGGACCTGGCCGGACGAGCCGCGGAACACCGGCACCGGCGGCATCGCCGGCGCGCGGCCGGCGAACGGCCGGGCATGGCCGCGGCGCGGAGCGGTGACCTGCCGGGCCGGGCCGGGGCGGCCCTGGGCGGGAACAGGAATCGGGGCGGTGGGGTGGCCGAGGACGGGGGCCAGGTCGAAGGCGGGCAGGTCCCAGGCGTGCCGGGGCCGTGGGCGGGCGCGGATGGCTACCACCTCTTCCGGGGCAGGCCCATGCCCAGCGGCAGGGCGCCGAGGGCGAACCCGATGTCCTGGGCGAACCACATGCGGCGGATCTCCAGCCGCGCGGCGGCGGCGTCGGCTTCCAGGGCGGCGCACGCGTCCTCGAGGTCAGCAGGGTCGGTGACGGTAGTGACGGCGTAGGCGGTGAGCCGGACCAGGCCGTGGCCGGCGGCCCGCTCGGCGTCCTGGGCGCGGGCGCGTTCCAGTGCGGCCTGCTCGTGCTCGGGGACGATCTGGCCGGTGCGCTGACGCATCCGGATGGCCACGTGCCGGGCGGTGCGTTCTCGCATGACGTCCCGCTCGGCGGCCCGCGGCGGCAGCGGCTCGATGTGCACAGAGAGCGATCGGCGGTACGAGCCCTCGCCGAGCAGCGGCGCCAGTACGGTGGAGTACACCTGGCTGCGGGGCCAGTCATGGACCCAGTACGCTGCCGAGACCGCGCCGTCATGGACGTACCGGCCAGGCCGGGCCTCGGCGGCGGCGGGCCCGGCCAGCGCCGGGCTGACGCCGGCCAGGGTGGGTGCGTCCAGGCCGGCGGCGGCAGCCGAGACGGCGGCGGCGCGGCGTTCGGCCAGCCCTGCTGCGGAGTGCGGGTCGAAGGCGGTCCGCAGCACCTCGGCCAGCTCCCGCGGAGCCAGCCACGCCTCGATGTGCAGGTCGGCGCTGGCGGCGGCACTGGTAAGGGTCCGCAGGTGGCGGGCGAGCACCGTGGCGGCGCCGGCCGCGCCACCGCCGGCCGCGCGGATCGGCTGCCCGGCGCGGCGGGCGTCCAGCGTGAATGCGAGGTAGGCGTCCCGCTGGCTGGTGGCCAGGGTGGCGGTGGCCAGCAGCATGGACGTCACGGCCGTGGCGGCCTGCGGGGCGTCCGGGTCGAGGTGGTCGGCGTGCCAGCGGCGCAGAGCCGCACCGGATTCCGGGACCAGCCGCTGCAGTGCCTGCACTCGGGTGATGGGCTGCCCCTCGGCGCACAGCCCCGACAGCAGCGCTCCCCAGCCGGCGACCCGCAGGTCCCGGCGGGCGGAGTCGGCAAGTCCAATGCCGGGGAAGGCGATGCGGGCCACGGCGGTGAAAGTGCGGTCGTGCGGGTGGTGGACGACGGCCATCGGCTCGCCCGTCCCCGTCGCGGCCTCCAGGATCCGCAAGGGCGCGAGGATGCCCGGCAGGTCCATCGGCGGCGCGCTGCCGCCCGGGCCAGGCGGGGTGAACGCGGCGGCGGCGAACTTGTGCTGGTCGCGGGCCGCGCCCAGCTGCCAGGACCCGGCGGCAATCACCCACTCATCCACGGTGCGGCCGGCGATCCGCGCGAACGCGAGGGTGGCAAGGACGACGGCGGCGGGCCAGCAGACGGCGCCGTCGGCGGGCCGGGCGGCTGCCAGCGGCCAGATCGCGGCCAGGACGGCGGCGCCGAGCGCCACGGCGCGCTGGCCGCTCATCCCGAAGATGAAGGCGACCTTCTCCTGCTGCCACCCGTAGTAGGTCCGGTCCGGGCCGGGCGGCTGGCGCGTGCCGGTCACTGGTCCGGGCCTTCGGCCGTGCCGTCAGAGCCGGGGCCTGGCAGGCGGCCGGGTGGTGCGGCCGGGGAACGCGGCGGCTGGCCCGCCGCGGGCGGCTCCGGGGCGGATGGCTCGGGTGCCGGGCCGGGACCGGCCGGGAGCGTCTCCGGCTCGCCTCGAGCGGGCAGGTCTGCAGGCAGCGGCGCGTTCGTGGTCACGGCCTGCGCGGGCCAGTCGCCGGGATAGTGCTCCGGCCACTCCGGCGGCTCCGGCTGGCTGCTGGCGGGCCGCTGCCCCGCCGCATCGGGGTAGCCGGCGAGCCAGTCCCCGGCCGGGCCTGGGGGGTCGGTGGCGCGCTGCGCGTTGGCAGCGGTCCAGGGCCCGTCGGGGCCTGCCCGGCCGGGCTGGCCCCCACCGGCGCGCGGTGGCTGGCCCCCGCCGGCGCCGGTGAGGCCGGCGTGGCCGGCGACCTGGTCCATCCGGCCGGACAGGGCGGTGACTGCTCGCTGGGCGGCGCGGGCCCCGGCGGCGGCTAGTGCCAGCGTCCCGCCGGTCGCGGCGCCGGCCGTCGCGGTGCCGGCGGTGCTGGCAGCCTCGGCGGTGCGGGAGAACTCCGACGGCGGTATCCCGGCCGGCGGGTCGCCGGCGGCGGTGAGCCGGCCTGCGGCGAATCCGAGCAGCATGCCCAGCCCGGCGGAGCCGGCGCCGACGGAGGTGAACGGCAGGAACATGGCGACAGCAGGCCAGGCCACGACGGCCAGCAGCAGGATGAGCATGCCGGTCAGCAGCGTCTCGATGTCGCGGGACTGGCCGGTGAGCTCGAACCCGAGGGCGAACACCAGGGCGATGACGGGCTTGACGATGATCAGTTGCACGGTGGCGGAGGCCAGCTTCGGCCACCAGGCGCGGGTTGCCCCCGATACCTGCCCGGCAGCGGCGATCGGGGAAGTGGCGACCAGGACGACCAGGGCGGCGTTGCGCAGCAGCAGCTCGAACCACAGCACGAGGATCAGCAGGATGCCGATGACCGCCAGCAGCAGTAGCAGCGACGCGGCGCCGGCCAGTTCGCCGGCCGGGCCCGCGCCGGCCGGGCCGGCGAATGAGATCAGGCTGGTGACTTTCGCTGTCAGGCCCGCGGCGGAGCCGAAGCTCTGGTCGATGATGTAAGCGGTCAGGGCGTCTGCGGCGGTGATCGCGGCGGAGGCGACCGTGAGGGTCAGGATGAACGCGGCGGCGGCCTTCGCGATGCCGGTCAGGCCCTCGGCGAGCGCGGACCCGTCGTGGGTGAAGGCGGTGCGTATCACCTGGAACAGCAGCAGCAGGACAGCGATGAGCGCGGCGATGCCCAGGCAGATCGCGTACACCTGCCGCACGCCGGGCGAGGCCAGGTCGACGGGCGGGATGGCGGTGAACGCGCTGGCGAATGCCTTCAGCAGGTCGTCAGCGGCGACCGCGAAGGACTCGCAGATGCCGTCCCAGGCGCTTCCGGCGGCGGCGCCGACGATGTCCCCGACGCATCCGAGCGGGTCGGTGATCCCGCAGGCCATCGTGTCCTCCCGTGGGTGCGGTGCGGGTTACTGGTCGAGGGGCTGCCAGCCGTCGGCGGCGGCCTGCGCGGAGCCAGGCTGGGCGTCCAGCCCGGAATAGTCCGGGCCGCCGGCAGCGGGCGCGAGGATCTTCCAGTCACCGCGGGCCCAGTGCATGACGGCGGGGTAAACCGCGACGGTGGTCTGCGGCTGCTGGCCGGGCAGGGTGACCGTGTAGTAGGCCAGCAGCAGGACGGTCACCTCGCCGGGGGCGATGTCGCGGCCCTGGTAGTCCACGGCGGTGAAGGTGACCGACGCGCCGGCCGGGACCGGGCCGGAGGCGGGCAGGCCGAGGCCGCGGCGAGTGGCCTGCACTCCGGCGGCCAGCGCCGCGCCGGCGTGGTGCCAGGACGGGTCGGCGATCGCCGTGCCGATGAGGGCGGCCCGTGTCGGGCTGAGGTCCGAGCCGATCTGGCTCCAGTCCTGCACCGCCGCCGACACCGCGCCCTGCAGGGTGTGCGGGAACCCGGTGCGGACCCCGCCCGGCGCCAGCGTCGTGCCCGGCAGTACTTGCAGCGGCCCGCCGTCCTGCGGCTGCGGGCTGGTGCCCGCGGCCGGGGACGTGCCAGCAGCGCCGGAGCCGGTGAGGGGTGCTACCGGCGGGACGGCGAGGGTCTCGTGCTGCCGGCGGGCCAGGGCGGTCTCGGTCACCAGCCCTGCGGCCACGGCGACCACCAGGCCGGCCGCGACCAGGAGCACGTACAGCCGCCACGGCCGGCGGCGCTGCAGGAACGGCCCGCTCATGCTGTTCTCCCTAGTGGGCGGCGGCGAACACGGTGTTCACCACGGGGATTGCGATGGCGGCGACGACGACTCCGCACAGGGACCAGATCAGGCCGCGCTTGCCCTTGTCGGCGTGATCGGGGCGGTTGGACAGCGACCCGATGGCCAGCAGGCCGCCCGAGGCCACGACCGACACCCCGCAGGCGATCACCGCTCCCCACTTGACGTAGCTGATCAGCAGGGTGATGCCGTTGGAGCCGGCGGTAGGGTCGGCCGGCGCCGGATTGGGGATCACGCCGGCCAGCACGTGGCCGGCCTGGCCGGCTGCGGCCAGCAGGGACAGTGCCAGGGACATGCGCTCCTCCGGGGGGCCTGGAGCCCTGGGGCCGGCCCCCGCCGGGCGGCCCCAGGGACGAGATCCGGCATCCATCCGGTTATCTACAGGAAAGAACGCCGTACCAGGATTCTGCCTGTAGATAACTGTCACTGTCAACTAGCTGGGTCTGACCTGCCTAGCTGCGCGTCTTGATTTTTCTGCAGTGAATCGGGCATGCTGTGGGCAATTGCGGGACGGCCGGGCGCCGCCCCGCTCGACGCGCGAAGGCGGCAGCATGGGCGAGGCACCGGGCGGTGAGCCCGGCGTGCTGGCACGCCGGCTGCAGCACCTGTTCGCCACCGTCCACCCGCCCGGCCGCGGCCCGTACACCCTGAAGGAGGCGGCCGCCGCCATCAACGAGGCGGCTGGCACGCAGGTCATCTCCTACAACTACCTGTACCAGCTGCACCGGGGCACCAAGTCCGAGCCTGGCCACACCCGGCTGGCGGCGATCGCCAGGTTCTTCGGCGTGCCGGTCAGCTACTTCTCCGACGACCAGGCCGCCGCGCGGGTGGACGAGAACCTGGAGCTGCTGGCTGCCCTGCACGACCAGGGCGTCCAGCACATCGCCTTCCGCGCCGCCGGGCTCTCCCCGGCCAGCCTGCGCGCCGTGCTCGCCGTGATCGAGAACGCCCGGCGGCTGGAAGGGCTGCCCGACGGCGACGGCGACCAGGACGAGCCGCCGGCGTCCTGACCCGACCGGCATGGGGCGAGGCATCACCGGCGCCCGCCGGTGGCCCCGGCCGGGGTGATCGCCGCGGCAGCGCGCCTGACGGCCGGATCGGACCAGGCGGCACTGACCTGCCGCAGCCACCGGGCCTCAGCGCTCACGTCGGCGCCGCCGCGCAGCGGCCGGGCAGGCGGCGGGCTGACGGCCGGGAGCCCGAGGGTCCGGGCGGCCACGGCGGCGCGCAGCCACGCCGCCTCAGCTGCTGCGTCCAGCACGGCGCCGCTCAGGCCTGCTCCGGCCAGCAGGGCTCGGGCCGCCGCGGCGTCGGCATCGCTGACATGGGCGCGCAGCAGCAGCGCGGCATCGCGGATCTCCACGGTGCGCCGTCCCAGCCGCGACCGCAGGTCCGCGCCCGCCGCGCGCACGTCGTCGCGGCGGCTCGGCGCTGCGCCGAGGATCACCTGCGGAGCCGCGGCGGTCAGCTGCGCCCACAGCGGGCGCAGGGCATGCAGCGCGCGGTAATCCCGGGCCGTGCGGGCCGCGACCGCCAGAGCGGGCAGCGACGTGCCTGCTGCGATCAGCAGGACCGCGACGTATTCCGCCTGCCCGGTCACTTCCGCGGCAGCGCGGGTCCCGCCGCGGTCGGCGCTCCCCGTCATCGCGACCATCAGCATGACGCTGCGGGCGGCCGCGAACGCGACAGTCAGGCCGGTGCCGGCGGTCAGCAGCCGCAGTCCCCAGCCCAGCAGCCCCGCCCTGGCGAGGGACGCGGCCCGGGCGAACTGGACGGTCGCCAGCGCCATCGTCATGCCGAGCCACGCCTCGAACACCAGAAGCCACGCCGCCGCGCCCCTGTTGCCCGCCATCGCCCCGGCGAGGCTGGCGGCCTGGCGCGGCCGGATGGCCAGGAACAACACGATCAGGACTGCCATCACCGCCACCGCCAGGACCCGCCGGGCGGGAACCCTGCGCGCGGGCCGGCTGTGCGCGGCCGGCGTGAGCGCGGTGACCCATTCCAGCATCGCCGCGCAGGCGATGACACCGGCCAGGCGCACGGCCAGCGCGGACAGCCCGGCGACGTCGGCCTCGCGGTCCACGGCCGCGGCCACCTGCGGCAGGCCGCAGGTCAGCGCCAGGGCCGCAAACGCGAAGGCCGCCCACAGCGCGCGCTTCCAGGGTTCCTGCCGCGCGGACGGCAGCCGCCACGCCGTGACGACCCACAGGACGCACGCGACCCCCAGGTGCATGTCAGCCTCTCCGGCTGGTGACCGGGTGACGCAGGGCATCGCCGATGCGGGCGAGCAGCCCGCGCGGCCTGGCCAGCGGTGACAGCTCGTCGGCGCACTCGAGGATGAGCGAGGCCAGGACCTCGGCGTGGCGCTCCTCGGCGGGGGTGTAGCCGTGCCGGTCCAGGACCGCAGCGGCAGCCGGGTCATGGCCGGTCCTGGCGCCGTGGCCGAGCAGTATGTGCGCGATCTCGTGCATGACGATCTGGTCGCGGTGCGCCGGGCTGGTGGCCGCCTCGTGCAGGATGAAGTCTGCCTCGGCTGTCTCCACCCACACCCCGTAGGGCGCGCCGTCGCTGGCCGGCACCGGCAGCGGCAGCACCTTCAGCGGCCGCCGACGCACCCGCTGCACCGCCGCGCACACCGCGGCGACCGTGAACGGCGGCGGGATGTCCAGCTCGCGCAGCAGCTCCTCGCCCGCCCGGCGCAGCTGCCGGTAACCGGCCGGCTGGTCGTCGTCCTCGCCGTCCCCGCCGGTCATCTTCGCTTCCCCGGAGTGAGAGCGGGCCGTGCCCCCGTAGCGCTGCCCGCAGGCCATCAACAGTAAGCCGTCTTTAAGCTGATGTGCTGGTATTTAGCTGTACATGGCGGACTCGTCGCCGGGCCGCGCAGGGGAAGGGCACAACGCCTCGCGACCGCTCCGGCGCGAACGCCGGTCAGGCCAGTGGAGTCAGTGCCCAAAGCATGTATTCAAACATACTGTCGAGTGACATGGGAACCCTCTTCCCGCGAGCTTCGGCCAGAGCACGAGCGTCCGGCCCGGGCCGGAGGACTCCTTGACGGGCCATTATCTGAAGCGTATCGTCCCGGCCTATCGATTATCTACAGATAATTGCATCCGCTCAGGGAGACCCTGGAGGTCCGATGCCCGCGCGACGTTCCAGGCCGGACGAGCCATGAGCGGCAGCAGCCGGTCCCGGCCGCTAGCGGCCGCCGCAGCCCTCGCCGTCCTCGCACCGTTCGCGTTCACGCTCGGGATCACGGTCGCGGCCGCTGGCGCAGTGGAGCCCGGCGTCACCGCCTGGTTCTGCCCGGCCGGCACCGCAAGCCCGGGCACGCCCGCGGGCAACGGCCACGTCCTGACCACCGCCCAGGTCGCCAACGCCGCCACCATCTACAAGGTCTCGGTGCGCATGCAGCTGCCGACCTGGGCCGCGGTCATCGCCACCGCTACGGCCATGCAGGAGTCCAGCCTGATCAACGTCACCATCCCCGCCCCAGGAGGCTCCCTCGGGCTGTTCCAGCAGCGCCCGTCGCAGGGCTGGGGCACCCCCGCGGAACTCACCGACCCCGCCCTCGTCGCGCGCGCCTTCTACCAGCACCTGATCAAAGTCCCGCACTGGCAGATGCTCCCGCTCGCCACCGCCGCGCAGGACGTCCAGCGCTCCGCTCATCCCGGCGCCTACGCCCGCTGGCAGGCCCTGGCGATCAGCCTCGTCACCACCTTCGACGGCGCAGGCGCCGCCTGCTCCGACGCACCCGCGACCACCAGCCTCGGCGCAGCCATCGCCGCCTACGCCGAGTCCCAGATCGGCGTCCCCTACCAGTACGGCGGAGGCACCGACACCGGGCCCAGCGTGGGCGATGACTCCAACGGCTCCGGCCAGCCCGGCTGGGACTGCTCCGGCCTGGTCATGTACGCGGTCTACCAGGCCACCGGCGGCCGGGTCAGCCTCCCCCACAACGCCGACGCCCAGTACCAGGACCCGGCCATCCAGCTTGTCCCCTACAGCCAGCTCCAGGTCGGCGACCTGGTGTTCTTCCCCGGCTCCGACGGCACCATGACCGACCCAGGCCACGTCGGCATCTACGTCGGCAACGGCATGATGGTCGACGCGCCTTTCACCGGTGCCGACGTACGCTACGACAGCATCGCGCCCGGGTCGTTCCTGTACTCCACCTTCATCGCCGGCGGCCAGGTCATCCCCTCACCCTCGTAGGTACTCGCCGCACCCTGCTTGTCCTCGTTGCCGTTTCGCGGACGAGCTGGTGCCCGGCCGCGGTCATGATGCGCCCCGGCAGCCGGCCCGCAAGCTCCGCCATCCCCGGCCGGGACGGTACCGCCCCGCGCGCCGGCTTGCGGGCCGCCCTGGACCGGGACGCGAGCCAGGTCACGGCCGGGCACCGCCGCCAGGCCACACCACGAACCCGCCCGTGAAAGGAACCTCCGTCATGTCGTCCGCGCTACCCGAACCCGTCAGGCCCGCCGCGCTGCGGCAGGCAGCCCACGAGTACGCCGACCGCGGCTGGCCCGTCTTCCCCTGCCAGCCCGGCGGCAAGGCACCGGCAACCGCCCACGGCTACCTGGACGCGACCGTCTCCCACGCCCGGATCGACCAGTGGTGGGCCAGCATCCCCGGCGCGAACATCGCAATCGCGACCGGCAGCCCCGGCCCCGACGTCCTCGACATCGACATTCACCCCGGCCGGAGCGGATTCGATGCCCTGCGCCGCGCCCGCCGCGCCGGCCTCATACCCGTGCCCGCAGCTACGGTCCGCAGCCCCGGCGGCGGGATCCACCTGTACTATCCGGGCACCTGCCAGCGCTGCGGCTCGCTTCCCCGCAGCGCCATCGACTTCCGCGGCCGCGGCGGCTCGATCATCGCGCCGCCGTCCTGGTCGGCCGTGCACCGCCGCCACTACCGGATCCTTGACTCCCGGCCAGCCAGCCAGCCCGTCGCGTGGGCCGCCATCCGCGGCCTGCTCCAGCCGCCGCCGCGCCGGCCCTGCGCCCCCGCCGTCACCGCTGGCGATAGCGGCCTGGTCGACCGGATCGCCGCCTGGCTGGAAACACGCCCCGAGGGCAACCGGAACTACCCCTTGTACTGGGCCGCCAGGCTCGTCACCGCCGCCGGCCTCATGGATCAGGCCGCGCGCGAGCGCCTGATCGCCGCGTCGCTGGCCTCCGGGCTGCGTGGCGGCGAGCGCGCCGGCTCACGCAGGCCAGTACCTCCAGCGTGCCCGCCGCCGGGACCCGGATCCGGCTCCGACCGGGAGACGTCGTGACACCCTGCCGAGCGCCGCGACCCTGCTGTTGAACCCGGCCGCCCGCGGCCCCGAACTACACCTAGGCGGTGGAGCCGGTCACCCTGACCTGGCCTAACGTTCGCTTCATCAGCCACCGGCTCATCGACGAGCGCGAAGGTACAACCGGCGTTGAGGAGGCACAACTCCCCGACACGGCAGCCGCAACACGACTGCCTCTCGCACAAGGCCAAGTGCGCGCGCTACTCGGGATCTCCAACATGATCCGAAAGATGCCCGCAATTCTCGATCCGGGTGGAGCGACGGCAGCAGCTGGGTCAGCTGACCGAGCTTCGCATGCGCGACTGCGGCCAGGGCCTCAACTGTGACCCGCGTACTTGACCGGCTAGGGGTACTCGCACAGGGCCGAAACTGCATCGCAACCCGCGGGGCAATGCTCCACACTGACGCCATGAAGAGCACCAACCCGGCCGACTGGTCACCGGCCGACAATCCATACGCCATCGCCGTTTCTCAGTCGCAGATGTGGCGCGACATCGTGCGGCTGACCGTTCGGCGTATGCGTGGCGAGAACGACCGCGAGACCGCATGGTTCAGCTCACAGCAACTCGATGCGCATGTGCTCGTCATGACCCTCCGCCAGCTCCTGACCGCCGAGCAACTAGAACAGGCCGCAATCACGGAGCTGGGCATAGATCCAGCGGTCGGTGCGGCGCTCGGCGCGGCGCGGAAGCGGTTCGAGGACGCGCTGCCCGGCATCAAGGACATGCGCGATGCCCTCATGCATTTCGACGAGTGGTCACGCGGAACCGGACTCGGCCCCCAGGCCAGGCGCCGCAAAGCAGGAGAGGCCCTGCGCGACATTGCTCGCGACTACTGGCGCTTCGGCTACGACCCCAGCGCGGGCACCGTTTCATTCGGCCCGTACACCATCGCAGTCACCGTCGCTGAACGCGCGGCCGCCGAGCTATGCCATGCGATCTACGTGGCCGCTCGCAAGGTCGACGAAAAGAACACGGCCGAACTGCGCGCAAGAACGATCGAAGGGCTATCTCGCGCCGGCATCCAGTGCAACACGCCCGGCACCATCTTGAAGGTCTCACCAGGAACTGATTTGCGAATCTGGCTGTCACTGAGCCTCAACCCTGACTCCGACGAACCGCAGCGCCGTGAGCTAGCCGGACGGATTGTCAACGCCCTGACTGCGGCAGGGCTTCACCTCGAATCAGCCAGCCTGCCCGAAGCGCTGGACTCGGCTGAGCGCCTAGTCCAATGGGAAGCCCTGATCGTCGAAGCAGTACACAACTAGCTTCTCCTTGCCGCGGCGAGCGTGATCCCGAGTTCGGTCCACTACCACATCCGGCCAGGTAGCTCAGCCGTCTGCGTTTGTGTGTCTCACGGCGGCCAGCCGGAACTGGATCTGCCCAGCGGCGGCCATGCCGAGATGCCCAGTGGCGGCCAGCGCGATTACTTGGTGTGACTGCGGTCCATGGCGGAGGGCTCCAGATCCCTGCAGTTCGGTGCGGCTGACGGCTCCTCGCCAGTCATCAGCCAGGGCGCACCCAACAGCTTGATCTGTGCCCTGGCGTCGTTCGGATCTGAGCGGATGAGCTTCCGGGCAGATCTCTGTGTACTGCGGCCATGTGTGGTCTGTGTACTGCGGCCATGTGTGGCATGCCTTGCCGAGGGTGGTCAGCATTGTTCGATCAGGGTTTCCTCAAGTTGGTGCCGTGCAGCGGAGGCCGACCGCGAGGCAGAAATGTGGTGCGCGAGCAAAGCGGGTGATCCGCAAGTAGCCTGACGCTTAAGCGTCAGGGTCTTCCGGTGCATGCATGGCACCTCCATCGGCTTGGCTATCGTCCTGGTTTCGGTCGCCCTGCTTTGTGTCCCAGCGGCATAGTTCCTTGCCGTCAGGTCCGTAGATTACGAACCCCATGACTCTCTGTTGGCCTTTGGTCTTCCGGCCGAGGAGCAACTGCTTGGCCTTTGCGTAGAGATCGTTCGTCAAGTTGGTGATGAGGCTCGTCGCAACCGTGGTGCCGATGAAAATACTTGTCCACTCGATCGGACCGAGACCATAGCGGCCCAGCTGGCGCTCCGTCACCTCAAGGTCGACGCTGACGCCTGTCGTAGAGCGCAGTTCTTCCGCGAACTCCTCGGTGGCAGTTCGGCGCTCGTCCTGCACGACCTCGTATGCTTTCCCGATTGCAATACGCACATCGGCATCAGGCTTTGGCTCGATGTCGGAATATATGAATCCCTCGACTTCACCCGTATCCAACCGTTGAACCCACCCCACTGTCGAGATGTCGCCCCCAGGGACCAACTCAGGGTCGATTCCGTCCTGCCGCTCCGCTTGTCGAACGAAGACGCCATCGACCTTCTCGCCGTCCATCTCCACCGTGACATGTTGACCGCGCCTGAATCCTTCGCTGCTCACTCGACCACTATGCCCGACCTGACGGACGAGCTCATGGCCGAGGCGGCTATAGCGCTCGCGGCGAAATACCCGCTGAAGGGCGCCGACACTCGCCCACACTGGCAGGTACGCAGCCCAACAACAGAGCTGCGCCGCTCGCTGCACCGGCTTCTTGGTCCGCCGCTCGCGGTCTTCCAGTTGCCACCTGGCTTGCCCGAGAGCGAGGCTCGCGCGAGGCAATGCTTACGGAGCGCATGCCCTGCTAAGAGCCGTGCTTGATCACATTCCGCCGATACTCGGCTGCGTGAGCTTCGCCGAGGCGGCCAACAACTACGGCTGGACTCAGACAGACAAGCGGCACATCAAGAGGCTGCTCGACTTCAAGCTGCAAGGGGATGACGTACTTCACCGCCAGATCTCGGAGAAGGCGGAGCTGCTCGGTATGGACGACCTGCCGTCGCGAGCCCGGATTAACAAGCTGCTTCAGGAATGTGCCAGAAGTTGTAAACCACCCGTCGCGGCCGAGGTCAGTCCTTACGATGCGCACAAGTGCGCTGTTACTGATCCCGGACCTCCACGTGGCAGGCCCTAATTCGCCTAATTAGAGGCCGGTCGGCCGCGGTAGGAGCCAGCCAGACGCCCTCACTTATCGAGGGTGCGTCAAGCTCGATGCCTTGCCGGGTGGCCAGTTCGACGGCCCGACCGATGGACTGGCCGTAAGCGATCCCCGGAAACTCGTCGGGAAAGATAAACAAGACGTCGTAGTCGCTATCGGCATGGGCAAGGCCTGCTGCCCGCGATCCGAAGAGCAGCAGGCGAACGCCAGGACATCCCTGCCTCGCAGCCTGAAGCGCTGCTCTCAGGAATGACCGCTCAGGTTCGGACAGCCTCTCCCAACCGACTGGCTCGGGGATCGGTAGTGCCTGCCAGCCGCCAGGTGCGGGGTTCGCCGCCAGTTCGCTAAGGGCGTCGATAACCTGCTCGCAGCCGACGAGGAGCTGCTCCGCCCCCTCAGGTTTGCCGTTGCCTTCGTGGTCCCATACCCAGCGCACTACCGGCGGTATAGCCGGGTCGATCAGGGGAGCAAGGCGCTCATCGAAATGCCGGTGCATCTTGCTGCTCGCCTTGTACGGTTCGTCCCACGCCATGAAGACCGCACAGACGGCATGCTCAAGAGCCCGTGCCAGAGCACTGCCGCAGAAGGGCCAGTTGTCGCGCCGCAGCTTCGCCTCGGCCATGTACTGACTGGCCTTTACCACGAGCGCGTCGACCTGGCTGAGATAGGGCATGTCGCTCCTATTAGATGTCTGCGCCGACTGAGCTGGACTGCTCAGATACGAGTGGCCTCGCCAGACCGGACATCGTCATATCACGTGGGACCGACAGCCTGAGTGCTCTTGGTTAGTGCGGGATCGGCCGCTCGTCGCCC
>Ga0335075_10001704_pt1 | contig 35919 bp, 33 predicted proteins | sample Lox_Sample_24_FD_206723 | JGI IMG/M metagenome (GOLD analysis project Ga0335075, IMG submission 206723) | Soil microbial communities from Loxahatchee National Wildlife Refuge, Florida, United States - Lox_Sample_2.4 | ecosystem: Environmental > Terrestrial > Soil > Wetlands | place: USA...
CGTCGGCTTGCGGGGGTCTCGACGGGCGCTCACCCGCTAGCGCGGCTTCGCTGCTCGACCACCGGTGGTCGGGTGGTTGTTCGTCGGTGGTCGAGCAGTGAAGGACGGAGTCCTGAGCGTCCGTCGAGACCCCCGCGGCCGGCCGTCGACGTCGGCTTGCGGGGGTCTCGACGGGCGCTCACCCGCTAGCGCGGCTTCGCTGCTCGACCACCGGCGAGCCAGGTCCGAGCTCGAGCACCGGCGTCCGGTGGTCGGCCGTCAGGCGAAGGGGTTCGGCAGGGCGCCGGGGAGACCGGCGAGCAGCTCGCGGGCCTGGGCGGCCGACTTGTGCTCGACCAGGACCTCGTACCGCGTCGCGACCACCTGGGTGATCGAGGAGAAGTCGCGGCGGCCGCGGGTGGCGGCGTACCCGGCCAGCGCCCAGATCAGGCCGAACAGCGCGCCGAAGAGCATCGTGGAGATGATCGTGACGAAGCCCTCCTCGGAGAACAGCGAGAGGATCACGCCGACGAAGAGGCCGAGCCAGAGGCCGGAGAGCACCCCACCCATGGCGACCTTGTTCCAGGTCAGCCGCCCGGTGATCCGCTCGATCCGCTTCAGGTCCGTGCCGACGATCAGCAGCTGCTCGACGGGGAACTTCTGGTCCGCGAGGTAGTCGACGCTCTTCTGGGCGGCGGCGTAGTCGTCGTACACCGCGAGCGACTGGGGGAACTCCAATCGGAGCGGGGAGGAGGCGTCGAAGTTCCGGGCACCGGACGTGTTCATGCTCATGCTGATCAGTGTGCCGCGCCCGCCTAGGATGGGGCTATGCCCCGAGTCGTCGTCGACGTCATGCCCAAGCCCGAGATCCTCGACCCGCAGGGGAAGGCCGTGCAGGGTGCGTTGCCCCGCCTCGGCTTCACCGGGGTCAGTGACGTCCGCCAGGGCAAGCGCTTCGAGCTGACCGTCGACGGGGAGGTCACCGACGCCGTCCTCGAGCAGGTCCACCAGATGGCCGAGACGCTCCTGTCCAACCCGGTCATCGAGAACTTCACCGTCCGGATCGAGGACGCCGCGGGCGCCGAGGTCCTCGCGTGAAGGTCGGCGTCGTCACCTTCCCGGGCTCCCTCGACGAGGTCGACGCGCAGCGCGCGGTCCGGATCGGCGGCCACGAGGCGGTCGCGCTGTGGCACGGCGACCACGACCTGCGCGGCGTCGACGCGGTGGTGCTGCCGGGCGGCTTCTCGTACGGCGACTACCTGCGTTGCGGCGCGATCTCCCGCTTCTCCCCGGTGATGACCGAGGTGATCGAGGCGGCCGGTCGCGGGATGCCCGTGCTGGGCATCTGCAACGGCTTCCAGATCCTCTGCGAGTCGCACCTGCTGCCGGGGGCGCTGATCCGCAACGAGCGGCAGAAGTTCCTCTGCGTCGACCAGCGGCTGCGCATCGAGAACAACCGCACCGCCTGGACCTCGTCGTACGACGAGGGCGCCGAGGTGGTCATCGCGCTGAAGAACGGCGAGGGCTCGTTCGTCGCCGACACCGAGACGCTGGACCGGCTCGAGGGTGAGGGCCGCGTCGTGGCCCGCTACCTCGGCGACAACCCCAACGGCTCGCTGCGCGCCATCGCCGGCATCTCCAACGAGCGCGGCAACGTCGTCGGCCTGATGCCCCACCCCGAGCACTCGGTCGAGGACCTCACCGGCACGGGCACCGACGGGCTCGGCTTCTTCACCTCGCTCGCCGCCGCGGCCTTCGCATGAGCCCGCTGAAGCTCTTCCGCGTCGTCGCCGTCGCCGAGGCGATCACCTGGGCGCTGCTGCTGTCCGGCATGTTCCTGAAGTACGTCACCGAGACGACCGAGCTGGGCGTCCGGTTCGGCGGCATGATCCACGGCGTCGTGTTCGTCGCGTACTGCGTGACCACCGTCGTCGTCGCCATCGACCAGAAGTGGTCGGTCGGCCGCACCCTGCTCGGTCTGCTGGCCGCTGTCCCGCCGTTCTTCACCGTGCTCTTCGACCGGTACGCCGAGCGCCGCGGCCTGCTGGGCGGCTCCTGGCGGCTGGCCACCGAGCAGCCCGCCGGCCCGGTCCAGGGCCTCGTGTCCTGGCTGATCCGCCGGCCGCTGCAGGGCCTTGCCGCCGGTGTCGGCGCCGTCGCGGTGCTGACCGGCGTCGCGCTGCTGGTCGGTCCGCCGGTCTGAACTACGCGCGCTCTGCCGCGTCGCGCCAGCTGATGGGATGGGGCGGGCTGCAGGCTCATCACGGTATGCAGCCGAACTCGCACCTCCCACGGTGGGTACGCCGTGGCAGGTGCGAACTGGTCTGCATACCGTGATGAACTGCAGACCCCGGCGGCGCTCAGCGCCGGCGCTTGCCCGCCGCGAACGCCCGCCAGGTGGCGGCGGTGACCACGCCGCTCGCGGCGTGCCCGACGCGGGACTGGTAGGTCTTCAGCGCCCGGTCCGTCGTGGAGCCGAACACGCCGTCGACGCGGATCTTCGCGGTCGGTACGGCGGCGTTCAGGCTGCGCTGCAGGCGGCGTACCCCTTCGCCGGCGGAGCCGAACTTCAGCAGCGGGCGGGAGCCGTCGGCGAGCAGCGAGATCCAGTTCGGACGGGACCAGTTGTCGGAGACCCGCATGCCGTGCGACTGCTGCCAGGTGCGGACGGCGCGGACCGTGCGCTTGTTGTATCGGCCGTTCACGGTGCCCCGGTAGCGGCCCTTCTCCTTCATCAGGCACTGCAGCGCCTTGACCCGCAGCCGGGAGGCGGCGGTCGGGGTGCTCGCGCGCCGGAGGGCGCTGTACGACTGGAGGTCGAGGCGTACGCCGCCGCACCGGACCTCGGCGGCCGCGACCGAACCGCGGCCGACGTCGAGGAAGTTGCTGTCGATGTTGATCCGTACGCCGCCCCAGGTCTCGTCGTGACCGCCCCGGTACTGCTTGACCCGGCCGCCGGGCAGCCAGCCGTCCGAGCGGATGTACGACGTGGAGGTGTTCGCCTTGCCGTCCCAGCGGGCGATCCAGATCCGGTCGGGCATCACGTACAGCCCCGGCCGGTCGACGCGCGCGTTGTCGAGGTCGCGGATGCCCGAGCCCGCGCTGGAGTACACGCCGGAGACGTAGCCGAGTTGGCGGATCCGCACCGTCCAGCCGCTGAGGAACCGCAGCGCGGACTCGCGGCAGTGGGTGTTCTTGCTGTCGTAGCCCTCCATGTCGTACCAGAGGGTGCTGCCCGGGACGATGCCGAGCGCCTTGGCGTCCACGACGGTGGTCTCGGCCTCGGCGACGCCCATCCGGTAGGCGCGGCCGTAGGTGCCGTTGCCCGGACGCGGGTCGATCCGGACGTCGTCCTGGTAGCGCGGGAACCGCGGCTGGCAGGAGGCCTGCGGGCCGAGGGTGATCGGCAGCAGCCGCCAGCCCTTGCGCAGCTGGGTGGCGACCCAGGTGGGCGTGAGGTTCGGCTGGCTGCGGCAGGCGCGGGACTTGCCGGAGATGTAGATGCCGACGGCCAGGAACGGCGAGCGGGCCAGCCAGCGGTCCATCTTCGCCTGCTCCGGGGTCAGGCACTGGTCGAACCCGAAGCCGGTGAAGTTGCCGGGAGTGGGCGGATTGGTGGTCTTCTTCGCCGCGACGGCGCTCGCGACGGCGTACGCCGAGGTCTCCGCGCTGTCGGAGGCGGTGACGGTGCCGGCCTGGCCGGTGGTCAGGACCATCGCGCCGGTGGCGACGAGCAGCCCGCTCAGGGTCGCCGCGAGGGCGGCGCGTACGGGCAGGCGGGCGGGGCGGCGCATGCGGGACTCCAGGGGAAGAAGGAGGGGAGGAACCGTCGAGTCGGCGTCACCCTAACCTCACAAGTCACACGAGTAACAGGGAAGCGCGTGAACTACAGCGCTGTAGTTCGCGGGGGACGTTTGTGCAGGTCAGCGGGGTATCGGCAGGCCGGCGCGGGACCTGAGTCGTTTCGTCCTCGTCCTACGGCCGCAATTGCGGCCGAAGGACAGGCTGGGGTCGCTCCGACCCGTACGGCGGCTGCAATTGCGGCCGTAGGACACCCCGCGCCGCGCGCCCGCCGTCCGCCCTTCGACCACGGCCAGGGCCGTGGTCGGGAGCCCACTCGATCGCCGGTAGATTTGGGGCCGTGCTGGACACCGTCACCGCCGCCACGCAGGACCCCGACCGCGAGCAGCCCTGGGCCGATCTCGGCCTGAAGGCCGACGAGTACCAGGAGATCCGCGAGATCCTCGGTCGTCGCCCCACCTCGAGTGAGCTGGCGATGTACTCGGTGATGTGGAGCGAGCACTGCTCCTACAAGAGCTCCAAGGTGCACCTCAAGCAGTTCTCCGAGATCCCGCAGGAGACGCCGGTCGGCAAGATGCTGGCCGGCATCGGCGAGAACGCCGGCGTCATCGACATCGGCCAGGGCTACGCCGTCACGTTCAAGGTCGAGTCGCACAACCACCCGTCGTACGTCGAGCCGTACCAGGGCGCCGCGACCGGCGTCGGCGGCATCGTCCGCGACATCCTCGCGATGGGCGCCCGTCCGGTCGCGGTCATGGACCCGCTCCGCTTCGGCCCGCTCGACGCCCCCGACACCCACCGCGTGCTGCCCGGGATCGTGGCCGGCGTCGGCGGGTACGGCAACTGCCTCGGCCTGCCCAACATCGGCGGCGAGGCCGTCTTCGACGAGACCTACCTCGGCAACCCGCTCGTCAACGCGCTCTGCGTCGGCGTCCTGAAGCACGAGGACCTCCACCTCGCCAAGGCGTCCGGCGTCGGCAACCAGGTGATCCTGTACGGCGCCCGCACCGGTGGCGACGGCATCGGCGGCGTGAGCGTGCTCGCGTCCGAGACCTTCGACGCGGACGGCCCCGCCAAGCGGCCCAGCGTGCAGGTCGGCGACCCGTTCATGGAGAAGCTCCTCATCGAGTGCACCCTGGAGATCTTCGCGGCCGGCCTGGTCGCGGGCATCCAGGACCTCGGCGGCGCCGGCCTGTCCTGCGCCACCTCCGAGCTGGCGAGTGCCGGCGACGGCGGCATGCACGTCGAGCTCGACCGGGTCCCCCTGCGCGACTCCACTCTCGCTCCGGAGGAGATCCTGATGAGCGAGTCGCAGGAGCGGATGATGGCCGTCGTCGAGCCCGGCGACGTCGACGCCTTCATGGCGATCTGCGCCAAGTGGGACGTCGAGGCCGTGGTGATCGGCGAGGTCACCGACACGGGCCGGCTGGAGATCGACTGGCACGGCGAGCGCGTGGTCGACGTACCGCCGCGGAGCGTCGCGCACGACGGCCCGACGTACCAGCGCCCCTTCGCCCGCCCGTCCTGGCAGGACGCGCTGCAGGCCGACGGCGCCGAGTCGCTGGCCCGCCCGTCGACCGGCGACGAGCTGCTGGAGACGCTGCTGCGCCTGGTCGCCTCGCCGAACCTGTGCGACAAGTCGTGGATCACGGACCAGTACGACCGCTACGTCCGCGGCAACACCGTGCTCGCGCAGCCGAGCGACAGCGGGATGGTGCGCGTCGACGAGGAGACCAACCTCGGCGTCGCGGTGTCGACCGACTGCAACGGCCGGTTCGCGAAGCTCGACCCGTACGCCGGCGCGCAGCTCGCGCTCGCCGAGTCGTACCGCAACGTCGCCACCGGCGGTGCCGCCCCGCTGGCCATCTCCGACTGCCTCAACTTCGGCTCGCCCGAGGACACGGACGTGATGTGGCAGTTCGCCGAGGCCTGCCGCGGGCTGAAGGACGGCTGCCTGGAGCTCGGCATCCCGGTCACCGGCGGCAACGTCAGCCTCTACAACCAGACCGGCGAGACGGCGATCCTGCCCACCCCGGTGGTGGCGGTGCTCGGCGTGATCGAGGACGTCACCCGCCGTACGCCGTCGGCCTGGAGCGCCGCCGGCGAGCAGGTGTTCCTGCTCGGCGAGACCCGCGAGGAGCTCTCCGGATCCGAGTGGGCCCACGTCGTGCACGGTCACCTCGGCGGTCAGCCGCCGCGCGTCGACCTGGCGGCCGAGAAGGCGCTGGGCTCGCTGCTCGTCGAGGGCGTCGGCCTGCTCACCTCCGCCCACGACGTCTCCGACGGCGGCCTGGCGCAGACCCTGGTCGAGGCCTCCCTCCGGAACATGGTCGGCGTCTCGGTCGAGCTGGACGGCGACGCGTTCGTCGGACTGTTCGCCGAGTCGGCCGGCCGGGTCGTGGTCACCGTCGCCCCCGGCGACGAGGGCCGGCTCGCCGACCTTGCCGCGCGCCACGGCGTACCCCTCACCGCGCTGGGCGTCACCGGCGGCGACAGCCTCGTCGTCGAGAACCAGTTCGCAGCGCCGCTGCTCGAGGTGCGGTCCGCGTGGATGGCGACGCTGCCGGCGGCACTTGCCTGACGACCTCGTCATCACGAGCTCGTGGACCGTGCCCGCGAGTGAGCTGACCGAGCGGTTCTCGCGCTCCTCCGGCCCGGGCGGCCAGGGTGTGAACACGGCCGACAGCCGCGTCGAGCTGTCGTACGACGTCGCCGGCGCGCCGTCCGTGCCGGACCACCTGCGCGCCCGGCTGCTGGCCCGGCTCTCCTCACGTCTGGTCGGCGGCGTACTCACCATCGCCGCCAGCGAGCACCGCACCCAGCTCGCCAACCGCCGGGCCGCGCGCGAGCGCCTGGCCCAGCTGCTGCGTGAGGCGGCTGCACCCCCGGCCCCTACGCGGCGTCCCACCCGGCCGACCCGTGGGTCGAAGGAGCGGCGGCTGGCGGCCAAGAAGCGCCGCGGGGAGACCAAGCGCGGGCGGCAGGGCCGCTTCGACTGATCGCGAGCGCGGGCCGGGCTGCACAACGGCCGCAATTGCGGCCTCCGGACAGGGCGGAGCGCCGTCAGCATGCACGACGGCTGCAATTGCGGCCTGGGACAGGCCCGCAGGCCGGCTTCCTCGGGGAGGATGCGGACATGAGCACCCAGCACGTGGCGTACGGCGCCGACCCGAGCCAGTTCGCGGAGCTGACCCTGCCGGAGAGCGAGTGGCGGGGCGTGGCGGTGCTGGTGCACGGCGGGTTCTGGAAGCCGGAGTACGGCATCGAGTACGCCCGGCCGCTGGTGCCGAGCCTGGTCGAGAGGGGATGGGCGACGTGGGCGATCGAGTACCGCCGCGGGACCGGTACCGCGGACACCCTCGCCGACGTGCGGACCGCGATCGCGGCCTGTCCGGTCCGGTCCGCGACGGTCGTCGGGATCGGGCACTCCGCGGGCGGGCACCTGGTGACCTGGGCGGCGGGCCGGGACGGGGTGCTGACCCACGTGGTCGCGCAGGCCGGGGTCCTCGACCTGGAGGCGGCGCACCGGGAGGGCCTCGGGGACGGGGCGGTCGAGCGGTTCCTCGGCCACCCGCCGGGTCCGGACGACGCGGAGGTCGACCCGGTCCGGCAGGCGCCCCTCGGCGTACCGGTGTGGTGCGTGCACGGGCGCGACGACGAGGTCGTGCCGTTCGCCCAGTCCGAGGCGTACGTCGCCGCGGCCGGCGGGAGCGCGGAGCTGGTGCCGGTCGACGGCGACCACCTCGCGGTCGTCGATCCCGACTCGTCCGCCTGGGCGCGGACGCTGCAGATCCTCGACGGTCTCTAGGCCGCGCGCAGCACCGAGATCTTCTGCCAGATCTTGCGGGACATGCCCGTGGTCAGGGTCTCGATGGTGCTGATCGTGTCGAGTACGACGCCGTCGCGCGACTCCTCGGCGCACAGGGCGGCGGCCTTGCCGACCAGGCTGAGCAGCTCGGAGCAGTAGTTCAGATAGTGCTCCAGCTCGGCCCGGTCGAGATCCATCGACGGGCTCTCGTCGGTGGCGACGAAGTCGTCGCGGAGCCGTTCGGGGTCCTTGGTGAGCTGGTGCATGTCGACGATGTGGGCGAGCGAGCGCAGCTGGTGCAGCAGGTCGAGGATCTGGCTGCGCTGCACGCGCTCGGGGAAGTACCAGAGGAAGTACAGCGCGAGGCCCGCGAAGACCAGGTCGTTGACCGTGGTCTCGATCAGCGGCAGCCAGTCGACGCCGTCCTGCGGGCCGGCCCGGCCGAGGTCACGGGCAGCGAGCACCAGGGCGACAGCGGTGACCGCCACGACGACCAGCATCAGCACCCGGGAGACCCCGCGGGCGAGCGCGATCCGACGGCGGTTGGTGGCCGAGCCGGCGGCGACCCGCTCGACCATCCCGACCAGCTCGACCGCGACCCGGTACAGCCCCCGCTCGGGGAACCGCGAGTCGATCCGTCGCTCCAGCGCCACGACCGTCGCGCGGACGTGCTCGGCGCCGAGCTTGTCGAGACTCACGGCTGGCAGCGTAGGGGGTCGTGCCCCCGAGGGCGCGCCGGAGCGCACGCTCGGGGGCACGACCCGGGGCTCAGGACGACGCGCGCATCGCCCGCAGCCCCACGACCAGCCCGAGTACGGCGACCACGGCCGACGCGAGCAGTCCGGCCCCGATGGTGTCGAGCGGGTACTCGCCCGCGAACAGCGGCCGGACCGCCTCGACGACGTACGTGAGCGGGTTCAGGTCGGACAGGAGCTGCAGCCAGCCCGGAGCGCCCTCGAGCGGCAGCAGCACGCCGGCGAGCAGCAGCAGCGGGAAGATCACCGTCTGCTGGACGGTCCAGAACAGCCAGTCCTGGTCCTTGGCGGCCAGCGCGAGCGCGAAGGACAGCGCGCCGATGCCGATGCTGAACCCGGCCAGGATCACCACCGCGACCAGGATCCCGCCGAGGTGCAGGTCGAAGGAGAACGGCGTGCAGACGGCGACGATGATCGCGGTCTGCATGAGCATCGGCACGATCTCCTTCAGCGCCCGCCCGACCAGCAGCGACGAGCGCGACAGCGGCGAGACCAGCAGCCGCTCGTGCGACCCGGTCACCATCTCCTGCATCAGGTTGGCGCCGGTGAACGTGGCCCCCATCAGCGTGGTCATCGCGACGATGCCGGGCACGAACCACTGCAGCGCCGACCCGTCGCCGGTGTCGGGCAGCAGCGGGGCGAACAGGGCCAGGAAGACCAGCGGCTGCACCATCGCGAACAGCACCGAGGCGGGCTCGCGGAGGACCGGGCGCAGCTCGCGGGTCATCACGTTCCAGGTGTCGAGGACGAACCCGGGGGAGGGAAGGGTGGTGGCGGTGCTCATGCGACGGCTCCTTCGAGGTCGGGGGTGCTGGTCTCGTTGCTCTCGCGCAGGCTGCGGCCGGTGAGGTCGAGGAAGACGTCGTCGAGGGTGGCGCTCGCGACCTCCATGCGCGTGATGCCGACGCCCGCGCCGGCGAGGTCGGTGACCAGTCCCGGCGCGGCCTCCGAGGCGCGCGGCGCCCGGAGTCGTACGACGGTGCCGGTGCGGTCCACCGACGCGCCGGGCAGGCGACGCGAGCCGTGCTCGGCCGCGGCCACGGCGTCGGACTCGGTCGCCAGCGCGAGGGTGACCAGGTCGCCGAGGCCGGACTTCAGCGCGGTCGCGGTGTCGTCGGCGATCACCAGACCGTGGTCGATGACGACGACCCGGTCGGCGATCGCGTCGGCCTCCTCCAGGTAGTGCGTGGTCAGCACGATCGTGGTGCCGCGCTCGTGGTGCAGCCGGCGGACCTGCTCCTGCAGGTTGACCCGGTTCTGGGGGTCGAGGCCGGTCGAGGGCTCGTCGAGGAACATCACCCGCGGCGACTGCACCAGCCCGATCGCGATGTCGAGGCGCCGTCGCTGGCCGCCGGAGAGCGTGGAGACCGGACGGCCCGCGTGCTCGGTGAGGTCGAAGGCGTCGAGCAGCTCCTCGGCGCGTGCCCGCGCGGCCGCGCGCGACATCCCGAAGGAGCGGGCCTGGCTGACCAGCTCGTCGCGGCCCCGCTGCTGGTGGCCGGCGCCGTTGCCCTGGCCGACGTACCCGATGCTGCGGCGTACGTCGCGCTGGTCGCGGACGACGTCGTACCCCGCGACCTCGGCGGTGCCGGAGGTCGGGGCGATCAGGGTGGTGAGCATGCGCAGCGTCGTCGACTTGCCGGCGCCGTTGGGTCCGAGGAAGGCGACGAGCTCGCCCTCCCGGACGTCGAGGTCGAGGCCGCGCACGGCCTCGACCGTCTGCTGGTGACGGGTGAAGTGGCGGGTCAGTCCGCGGGTTCGGATCATCATGGGAACCACGCTAGGAACGAAAGAGGTCAGTTCCTGTCCGCAATCGGATCTAGTCTGACGACATGACGACCAGCGCCCGGATGCTCAGGCTGCTCTCGCTGCTGCAGACCCACCGCTACTGGCCCGGCGGCGAGCTGTCGGAGCGCCTCGACGTCAGCCCGCGCACGCTGCGCCGCGACATCGACCGGCTCCGCGAGCTGGGGTACGCCGTCGACGCGGTCCGCGGCGTGTCCGGGGGCTACCAGCTGCGGGCCGGCGGTCAGCTGCCGCCGCTCCTGCTCGAGGACGAGGAGGCCGTCGCGATCGCGGTCGGGCTCCGCACCGCCGCCGCGGGCGCGGTCGCCGGCATGGAGGAGACCTCCGTGCAGGCGCTGACGAAGGTGATCGCGCTGATGCCGCCGCGCCTGCGCCGCCAGCTCGACGCGCTGCGGACCCAGACCGAGAACTTCACTTGGGGCGGCGGGCCGGTCGTGGACGCGACCGTGCTGACGACCCTCGCGCAGGGCTGCCGCGACGACGAGCCGCTGCGGTTCGGCTACACCGCCCGCGACGCCGAGCCGACCGAGCGCCGGGTCGAGCCGCACCGGCTCGTCTCGCTCGGCCGGCGCTGGTACCTCGTCGCCTACGACCGCGACCGCCAGGACTGGCGCAACTTCCGGGTCGACCGGATCTCCGCGCCGGAGCTCACCGGCGGCCGGTTCCGCCCGCGCGAGCTGCCCGCCGAGGACGCGCTGAGCTTCGTGCAGGCGGGCATCCGCCGGATGCCCCAGCGGTACGCCGTCCGCGCCCGCGTCCAGGCGCCGGCCGAGGTCGTCCAGCGGGCGGTCCACCAGTGGGGCACGGCGACGGAGCTGGAGGACGGCTGCCTGCTGGAGATGAACGTCGACGACCTGCAGTGGCCGGTGATGGTCCTCGCCCAGGTGGGTGCGGACTTCACGGTGGAAAGCCCACCCGAGCTGCGGGAGAAGATCGCCGACGTGGCCGAGCGCTTCGGGCGTGCCGCGTCGAACGGATCGGGGTGAGGCGGTGGGGGCGGGCCGCCTCAGGTTCATCACGGTATGTCGGGGAACTGACACTCCCCACGGTGGGCACGCCATGGGGAGTGTCGGCTCGTCTGCATACCGTGATGAACCTGGGACTCCCGCCGCTGACCCCCTACTCCACCCGCAGCGCCGGAGCCCGCGTCAACCAGCTCGGCGACCACCAGGCCCGCCGGCCGAGGACCGTGAGCACGGCCGGGACGACGAGGCAGCGGATGACGAGCGCGTCGATCAGCACCGCCGCGGCGAGCCCGAGGCCGAACATCTGCAGCATCCGGTCGGGCGAGAACACGAAGGCGCCGAAGACCACGATCATGATCGCGGCCGCCGCGGTGATGACGCCGCCGGTCCGCGCCAGACCCTCGCGTACGGCGGCCGCCGGGTCGCCGCTGCGTACCCACTCCTCGTGCATCCGCGAGACCAGGAAGACCTCGTAGTCCATCGAGAGACCGAAGACGATCGCGAACGTCATCACCGGCACGAAGGCCTCGATCGGTCCCGGCTCGGCCATCAGGCGGCCGTCCTGGAACACCAGCACCATCACGCCGAGCGCCGCTCCGATGGACAGCAGGTTCAGCACCGCAGCCTTGACGGCGATCGCGACCGACCGGAAGACGATCAGCAGCAGCAGCGCGGACAGCCCGACGACCACGCCGACGAACAGCGGGAACCGCTCGGCCACGGCGTCGGAGAAGTCGACGGCGGCCGCGGTCGGTCCGCCGACCAGGGCGGCGTCGGGGAGGTCCTCACGGAGCCGCTGCACCAGCTCGGTGGTCGCCTCGTCCTGGGGAGAGGTGGTCGGGAAGGCCAGCGAGGTGAACAGCTCGCCGTCCGGGGAGGCCTGGGGCGGGGTCGCCCCGGCCACGCCGGGATCGGCCACGAGGACGTCGTACGCCGCCTCCGCGTCCGCCTGGTCGCCCTGCGTCGCGACCACCAGCGGGCCGTTGGCGCCCGGCCCGAAGTGCTCCTCGACCAGGTCGTAGGCCTGGCGGCTGGTGGTGCTCGGGTGGTCGTTGCCGGCGTCGGCGAAGCCGAGCTGCATCGACAGTGCGGGCACGCACAGACCGACCAGCGCGACCGCGGCGACGGCGAGGGCGACCCACGGCCGGCGGGCGACGACGTCGGCCCAGGCGCGCCAGCGGCGGCCGGGCTCGCGGCGCTGGCGCGCGGCGCGCTTGCGGATGCTCCGCTCCAGCCGGGGGCCGAAGATCGTCAGCAGCGACGGCAACAGGGTGAGGGCGGCCAGCATCGTCATCAGCACGGTGAGCGTGACCGCGAGGGCGATCCCCTCCAGTGACCCGAGGCCGAGCGTGTAGAGCCCGAGCAGGGCGATCACGACGGTGATGCCGGCGAAGAGCACCGAGCGGCCGGCGGTGTCGAGCGCGGTCCGGGCGGCGGCCGACCGGTTGGCGCCGTGCAGGATCTCCGAGCGGTAGCGGGCGAAGACGAGCAGCGCGTAGTCGATGCCGACGCCGAGGCCGATCAGCACCAGGATCGGCGCGGTGTAGTCCGGGATCGTCGCGAAGTGCGAGGCCATCGCGACCACCCCGAAGGTGGTCCCGACCGCGAAGATCGCCGTGATCAGCGGCAGCGAGGCCGCCAGCAGCGAGCCGAAGAGGAAGAGCAGGATCACCAGCGCGGCCAGCATGCCCGCGCCCTCCGCGGCGCCGCCGGCCTCGCTCTCCTGGATCTCGCGCACGGCGTCGCCGGACAGCTCGATCCGGACCGTGTCGGACTCGTGCGCCTGGGCGGTGTCGAGGACCGCCTCCTTGGCCTCGGTGGGTACGACGCCCGCCTGGTCGTCGAGCACGACCGTGACCAGGCCGAGCTGCCCGTCCGGGGACACCGTCCCGCCCTGCGGATCCGGCGCCTGGACGGCGGCCACGTGGTCGAGCGGCTCCAGGTCGGCCACCAGCGCGTCGACCTCGTCGGTGACCTGGTCGATCCCGGCGTCGGACTGGACGACGACGGTGATGGCGTCGCCCTCACGGTCGGGCGCGTGCTCGGCGTACGCGTCGAGCAGCGCCTGGGACTCGGTGCCGGGAAGCGTGAAGTCGTTCTTGTAGTCGCTCCCGACGGCCGACGACGCGACCGAGATCCCGACCCATAGCACGATCGCCGTCCAGTGGTGCCGCTGCGACCAGGCGGCCAGCCGGGTCATCCGGGTCTCGGTCATCCTCGCTCCTCGCGTAGCCGGACTACATGTAGGCAGACAACGTAAGCAGAAGAAGAGTAGGCTGTCTACATGAAGGCCGACGCCCTGCGCGGGCACCTCGACGCGCTGATCCTGGCCGTGCTGGAGCGCGGGCCGCTGCACGGCTACGCGATCATCGAGGCGCTGGCCGCTCGCAGCGGCGGCGCGCTCGACCTGCCGACCGGCACCGTCTATCCCGCGCTGCGGCGCTTGGAGGCGGCCGGCCACCTGGACAGCTCGTGGTCGGACGCGAGCGGCCGGCGGCGCCGTACCTACACGCTCTCGCGCAGCGGCCGGAAGGCGCTCGCCGCCGAGCGCGCGGCCTGGGTCGACTTCACGCGCGTCGTCGGCGACGTGCTGGGACCGGCGACGTGAGCCTTCTCAGGGTCTTCCCCGATGGCGCGGCGCCCGTCGTCTCCGGCACGCTGGGCGGCATGACCGACGCCTACCTCCGTCGGCTCGACGCCACCCTGGCCGGCCCGCGGCGCGCGCGCCGCGACCTGCTGCGGGAGGTGGCCGACCACCTCGAGGACGCGACCGAGGCCTACGTCGCGGCCGGGTACGACGAGCCCGCGGCCGCCGCGCTGGCCCGCCGCGACTTCGGCACCGTGGCCGAGGTCGCCCCCGGTCTCCAGGCGACGCTGGGCGTCGCGGCCGCCCGCCGGTCGCTGCTGCTGTTCGTGCTGGCCTGCGTGCCCCAGGCCTTCCTGTGGGACGGCGGCCTCGCGCTGGCGCAGACGGCGCACTCGGAGGCGCCGGACACCCTGGTGTACCGCCTGCTCGACGCGCTGGTGGAGCAGGGCGGGTTCGTCGCGCTGCTGGTCGCGGTCGCCGGTCTGGTCCTCACCGGGATCGGCCAGCGCTGGGTCCGGCCGGCTCCCTGGATGCTGCGCACCGTCTCGGCCTCGACGCTCACGGCGGCGGTCCTCGTGATCGTGACCGGGGTGACCATGACCGCCATGTCGAACGGGGCGGAGCCGCTGCTGTGGCTCGAGCTCGCCCTGCTGATGGTGCTGCCCCTCGCGCTGGTGGCCCGGTCCGCACGGGCGGCGTACGCCGCGGCCTGATCCGGGACAATGGGCGGGTGCCCGCTCGACTCCGTCCCGCCGATCCCGCCGACGTCTCCGCCGCCCTCGCCCGGGTCGGCTCCGACACCGCCGAGCGCGGCGACCTCCGGCTGCTGGTCAAGCACTTCATGGCCGTCCTGGAGCAGCGGGCGCCGGGGCACTCCGTCGAGGTGCGGGTCCCGCCGTACGCCGCCGTCCAGGTCATCCCCGGCGTCCGGCACACCCGGGGTACGCCGCCGGCGGTGATCGAGACCGACGCCGCGACCTGGATCGCGCTGGCCACCGGCGAGCTCGCCTGGGCCGACGCGGAGTCGACCGCCGCGGTGCGAGCGAGCGGCGAGCGGGCCGACCTGACGCCGTACCTGCCGCTGACCTAGTGTCGAGCGCATGAGCGAAGAGATCCGCAACCGGGTGCAGGCCGTCCTCCCGTCCGTCCGGGCGGACCTCGAGGACCTGGTGAGGATCCAGTCGGTCAGCGCCGACCCCGAGCGGCTGAGCGAGGTCGAGAAGAGCGCCGAGCGGACCCTGGAGCTGTTCCGGGCCGAGGGCGTCGACGCCGAGATCGTGCGCGCCTTCGACGGTGCGCCTCCGGCCGTCGTCGGGGAGAAGAAGGGTCCCGCGGGCGCGCCGACCGTGCTGCTCTACGCCCACCACGACGTCCAGCCCGAGAACGACCCGGCCGACTGGGACTCCCCGCCGTACGAGCCCACCGAGCGCGACGGCCGTCTCTACGGCCGCGGTGCCGCCGACGACAAGGCCGGGATCATGGCCCACGTCGGCGCCCTCCGCGCGCTCGGCGACGACCTGCCCGTCACCGTCCGGCTGTTCATCGAGGGCGAGGAGGAGGTCGCCAGCGCGACCCTCCCGCAGCTGCTCGAGCAGTACCAGGACCGGCTGAAGGCCGACGTCATCGTGATCGCCGACTCGGGCAACTGGGACATCGGCGTACCCGCCCTGACGACCAGCCTGCGCGGCCTGATCCGCGTCGACGTCGAACTCCGCACGCTCACCCACGCCGTGCACTCCGGCATGTGGGGCGGCCTCGCGCCGGACGCGATCATGGCGCTGATCCGGCTGCTCGACACCCTGTGGGACGAGTCCGGCGCGCCCGCGGTGGCCGGTCTGGCGAGCGGCCCGGCGGCGGACGTGGAGTACCCCGAGGAGCGCCTGCGCGCCGAGTCCGGTGCGATCGACGGGCTGTCGTGGGTCGGGCAGGGTCCCGCCGTCGAGCGGCTGTGGACCCAGCCCGCCATCACCGTCACCGGCTTCGACGCCCCCAAGGTCGCCGGCGCCTCCAACACCCTCAGCCCGGTCGCCCGCGCCCGCGTCACGATCCGGATCGCCCCCGGCGACACCGCCGAGAACGCCGTCGCGCGCCTCGAGGAGCACCTGCGGGCCAACGTCCCGTGGGGCGCGTCGCTCTCGACCACCGTCGTCGACACCGGCGAGCCGATCGCGCTCCCCGCCCAGGGGCCGGCGTACGACGCCGCGCGCGCCGCGTTCACCGAGGCCTGGGACGGCACCGCGCCCGTCGACATGGGCGTCGGCGGCTCGATCCCGTTCATCGCCGAGTTCCTCGAGGCGTTCCCGGAGGCCAGCGTGCTGGTCACCGGCGTCGAGGACCCCGACACCCGCGCCCACGGCGCCAACGAGGGCCTGCACCTCGCCGAGTTCGAGCGGGTCGTGCTCGCCGAGGCGCTGTTGCTGCGGAACCTGGGCACCAACGCCGGTTGAGATGCGAGCGAAGCGAGCCTCGACACCCGGTGAGACGTACGACGTCATCGATCGAGGCCGACTCTCGGCTCGCCGGGTTTCGAGGCTCCTCCGCTCCTGCGTCGCTCCGGAGCACCTCAACCAGCGTCAGGGGACCCACCGGTGGTTGAGGTGTGAGGGCCTCCAGGCCCGTCTTGTCGAGAGTCGGCGTCGGCTGTCGGCTCGCTGGGTTTCGTCGCTCCGGAGCACCTCAACCAGCGTCGGGGGACGCGCCGGTGGTTGAGGTGTGAGGGCCTCCAGGCCCGAGCCTCGAAACCCGGTGAGTGGGTCGGTCGACCTCGGCCGGCTCAGGCGGACGGCAGGAAGACGCGGAACGTGCTGCCCTTCCCCAGTTCGGACTCGACCACGATCCGGCCGCCGTGGCGCTGGACGATCCGGCTGACGATGGCGAGGCCGAGGCCGGTGCCGGGCTGGGAGACGGCGGCGGGGTTGGAGGAGCGGAAGAACTCGGTGAAGAGCTGCTCCTGGTCCTCGGGGGAAATGCCCAGACCCTCGTCGGAGCAGACCAGCTCGACCTGGCCGTCGTCGGTGGAGGTGACCGAGACGGAGATGTGGCCGCCCTCGGGGGTGTACTTCAGCGCGTTGCTGACCAGGTTGGACACGACCCGGTCGAGCTCGGTCGCGTCGCCGTTCGCGAGCACCTGGTCGGCGCCGGCGAGTACGGCGACGCTGAGGTGGCGGCGCTCGGCCTCGACCGCGGTCAGCTCCACGACGTCCTCGACGATCGTGCGCAGGTCGACGGGGCGGGCGGCGACGGGGTGGTCGGGGTCGCCGACCTGGGCGAGCAGCAGCAGGTCGTCGACCACCCGGCCCAGGCGTCGCGCACCCCGCTCCATCGCGCTCAGCGAGGTCCGGACCGGCCCGGGGAGGCCGTCGACGGACTCGAGGATCTCCAGGTGGCCGAGCACCGAGGTCAGGGGGTTCTTCAGCTCGTGCGACAGGGTCGCGATCAGCTGGGTGCGGTAGGTGTCGAGCTCCTGCAGCTGCTTGACCAGCCGGTGCTCGCGCTCGTAGGCGCGCACGTTGAGGATGGCCCCGCCGAGGTCGCGGCCCACGTCGAGCGCGGCGGCCGCCTCGGTCTCGGTCCAGCCGGGGGCGTGCACCGGCCGGGTCAACACGAGGTTGCCGAGGCACTCGTGGCCGGCGCCGAGGGGGACGAAGAGGATCGAGCCGACGCCGATGGAGGCCAGGAAGTCGATGATCTGCTGCCCCTGCTGCTCGGTCAGCAGGCCGAACGACCGGCCCTCGGCGACGACGGTGACCTGCTGGTCGGTCCACAGGTCCCGGGCGGCGTTCTCCGCGATCGACACCAGCTCGTCGGGGAGGACGACGGTCGTCCCGTCCGCGGAGTAGACGCTGCCCTTGCCGAGGCCGTCCTCGTCGAAGGTCTGGATCCACATGCCCAGCGCGCGGAAGCCCTCGACCAGAGCGGGGCGCGAGGTCTCCAGGATGTGCTCGAGGGAGCGCTGGCCGGACGCCTGCCGCACGATCCGCCGGGCGGTGTCGGCGAGCCGGACCTGCGCGGCGAGCTCCTCCCGCTCCAACGCCGTGAGTACGGCGCGGGCGGCCTGTTCGGCGTACGTCTCGAGCACCCGCCGCTGGTCGGGGCCGGGGCGCCGGCCGTCGGCGGGGAGGTCGATGGAGAGGGTGCCGCGCAGCGTGCCGTCGTGGTCGCGCAGCGGGGCCACCAGCAGGTCCATCGGGTGCCAGGCGTCGGGGACGTCGAGCGGCTCGATGTCGGGCACCCAGCCCCACTCGCCCTCCCCGAGGTCGAGCCGCTCGTGAGGCACGAACTTCAGCAGCCCCCAGTCGTCGGCCTTCTCGAGCTCGGCGAGCAGCCCCTCGATGGGGGTGCGGCTTCCCTCGAGCTGGCGACGGGCGTCCTCGTTGCCGGCGACGGCCATCACCTGCATCTGGCCGTCGTCGCGCACGACGCTGATGGCGGCGACGCCCCAGCCCGCGATCGCCGTGATCCCCTCCGCGATCAGCTGGAGCGCGTCGTCGCCGGGGCCGGGCCGCGCGCCGCCGCGCGCCGCCGCTGGTGGGGGTGAGGGCACGGGGGGCCTCCAGGGAGGTGCCGGGAAGGGAGCAGGGACGATGGTACGGGCGACCACCGACGCCGGGAGGCCGACCGGGTGACCTTGGGCACGACGAAGCGGGTTCTGGGGTGCCTCGTCGGTACAGTTGCGGGGTGCCGTACCTCAGCAGCCATGGCAGCTCACGCAGGGGAGGCGACGGCCGGCTGACCGCCGCCCTCGATCCCCAGGACCAGGGTCCGCAGGACGCCTGCGGCGTCTTCGGAGTCTGGGCGCCGGGGGAGGACGTCGCCAAGCTGACCTACTTCGGGCTCTACGCGCTGCAGCACCGCGGCCAGGAGTCGGCGGGCATCGCGGTCTCGAACGGGCGCCAGATCCTGGTCTACAAGGACATGGGCCTGGTCTCCCAGGTCTTCGACGAGACCACGCTGGCCTCGCTCAACGGCCACGTCGCCATCGGCCACTCGCGCTACTCCACGACCGGCGCGAGCACCTGGCAGAACGCCCAGCCGACGTTCCGCCCCACCGCCGACGGCTCCATCGCGCTGGGCCACAACGGCAACCTGATCAACACCCACGAGCTCTCGCAGCTGGTCGAGGACCTCCCCGGCCCCGAGGACGAGCTCGACCTGCACACCCGCCCGCAGGAGACCTCCACCAACGACACCGGGCTGGTCACGGCGCTGCTCGCCCACCACCCGGACACCTCGCTGGAGCAGCGGGCGCTCGAGGTGCTGCCCAAGCTGCGCGGCGCCTTCTGCTTCGTGTGGATGAACGAGAACACCCTGTACGCCGCCCGCGACCCGCAGGGCATCCGTCCGCTCGTCCTGGGCCGCCTCGACCGCGGCTGGGTCGTCGCCTCCGAGGACGCCGCGCTGGCCACCATCGGCGCGAGCGTCGTCCGCGAGGTCGAGCCGGGCGAGATGATCGTCATCGACGAGCAGGGCCTGCGCTCGCACAAGTTCGCGGAGCCCGACCGCAAGGGCTGCGTCTTCGAGTACGTCTACCTCGCCCGCCCCGACGCCACCATCAGCGGCCGCAGCGTCCACGAGTCGCGCGTCGAGATGGGCCGCCAGCTGGCCCGCGAGTTCCCCGTCGAGGCCGACCTCGTGATCCCGGTCCCCGAGTCCGGCACCCCCGCCGCGGCCGGGTACGCCGAGGAGTCGGGCATCCCGTTCGGCCAGGGCTTCGTCAAGAACGCCTACGTCGGCCGCACGTTCATCCAGCCGAGCCAGACGCTCCGCCAGCTCGGCATCCGCCTCAAGCTCAACGCCCTGGAGCACATGATCCGCGGCAAGCGGGTCGTGGTGGTCGACGACTCGATCGTGCGCGGCAACACCCAGCGCGCCCAGGTGCGGATGCTGCGCGAGGCGGGCGCGCGCGAGGTGCACGTGCGCATCTCCAGCCCGCCGGTGAAGTGGCCGTGCTTCTACGGCATCGACTTCGCCACCCGTGCCGAGCTGATCGCCAACGGCCTCACCCCGGAGGAGATCGCCGCCAGCGTCGGCGCCGACACCCTCGGCTACATCTCGCTCGACGGCATGGTGGAGGCCACCGGCCAGCCGAAGGAGACGCTGTGCCGCGCCTGCTTCACCGGCGAGTACCCCGTCGAGCTGCCCGACGAGTCGCTGCTGGGCAAGCACCTCCTCGAGGCCACCCTGAAGTCCCCGACCATGGGCCGCGCGCTGCCCGTGCTCAACAACCCGTGAAGGACCGTCTGTGAGCAACGCCGTCCCCGGAAGCAACGCGTACGCCGAGGCCGGCGTCGACATCCACGCCGCCGACCGGGCCATCGAGCTGATGAAGGCCTCCATCGAGAAGGCCCGCCGGCCCGAGATGATCGGCGGCCTGGGCGGCTTCGCCGGGCTCTTCGACGCCTCCGCGCTGACGAAGTACACCCGTCCGCTGCTGGCCACCTCCACCGACGGCGTCGGCACCAAGGTCGCGATCGCGCAGGCGATGGACGTCCACGACACGATCGGCTTCGACCTGGTCGGCATGGTCGTCGACGACCTCGTGGTCTGCGGCGCCGAGCCGCTGTTCATGACCGACTACATCGCCACGGGCAAGGTCGTCCCCGAGCGGATCGCGGCGATCGTCCAGGGCATCGCCGAGGCGTGCGTCGAGGCCGGCTGCGCGCTGGTGGGCGGCGAGACGGCCGAGCACCCCGGCCTGCTGGCCCCCGACGAGTACGACGTCGCCGGGGCCACCACGGGCGTGGTCGAGGCCGACCGGCTGCTCGGCCCCGGACGGGTCCGCCCGGGCGACGTGGTCGTCGCCATGGCGGCGAGCGGCCTGCACTCCAACGGCTACTCCCTGGTCCGCCACGTCCTCCTGGAGAAGGCCGGCTGGGAGCTGGACCGCAACGTCGCGGAGCTCGGCCGCTCGCTGGGCGAGGAGTTGCTGACGCCGACCCGGATCTACGCCAAGGCCTGCCTGGCGCTGGCCGACCGGACGGCCACGCACGCGATGTCCCACGTCACCGGGGGCGGCCTCGCGGCCAACCTGGAGCGGGTGCTGCCCGTCGAGCTGACCGCCACCCTGGACCGCACCACGTGGACGCCCCAGCCGATCTTCGACCTGGTCCGCAAGGTGGGCGACATCTCGCAGGCCGACCTCGAGATGACGCTCAACTGCGGCGTCGGGATGGTCGCCATGATGCCGGCGGAGGACGTCGACGCGGCCGTGGCGCTGCTCGACGGCTTCGGGATCCGGGCCTGGGTGGCCGGCGAGGTGAGCGCCTCGGACACCGACGGAGGCCGGGTCCGGCTCATCGGTCAACACGCCGGTTGGTGATTTCAGCCGATTTCTCCCCGGGGTTCCGGCGTTCGGACGCCGAAACGGGCACTCGGTGTGCGGGAACAGCCACCGAACAGGTAGCGTTGGCCCCACGAGTGAAATACTGAGGACCAGCCCGGGAGCCACTGTGCCCCGGCCAACGTGCGAGGGGGCTGACCCTATGGGGCGCGGCCGAGCGAAGGCAAAGCAGACGAAGGTCGCCCGCGACCTGAAGTACCGCACTCACGAGACGGACTTCGGGAAGCTGGCACAAGAGCTGCACGGCGGTGAGGACCACGCCGAATCCGACCCGGTGGACCCTGAGGTCCTCGAGAAGTGGTCGGACTACTCAGAACCCCAGCGCGACTGACTCGCGGCCGTCGAGGCGGCCCGCGTGAGCGGACCGCCTCGCGGTGGGAGTCAGCTGATCCAGATCCCTCGCAACCGACCCACGTCGCGCATCCGCGCCTCGGCGAGTCGGTCAGCGGCGAGGGCAGGTGAGACGCCGTCGCGTGCGGCGAGCGCGAGTACGTCGCGGGTCGTGTCGTAGATGCGGCTCGCGCGCTGCTGGGCGCGTTCGAAGCTGAAGCCGACAGGGTCGAGCTCGTCGGCGACCTGCATCAGGCCGCCGGCGTTCACGCAGTAGTCGGGCGCGTAGACGATGCCGCGGTCCGCGAGTGACTTCTCGACCCCGGGGTGGGCGAGCTGGTTGTTCGCGGCGCCGCAGACGACGCGGGCCGACAGCACCTCGACCACGTCGTCGGTGAGCGCCCCGCCGAGGGCGCACGGCGCGTAGACGTCGAGCGAGCCCTCGACCAGGGCCTGCGTCGACGCGACGACGCGCACGCCGGGGTGCTCGTCGACGATGCGGTCGAGCGCGGGCTGCCAGGTGTCGGTGACGACGACGTCCGCGCCGTCCTCGACGAGGTGGCCGACCAGGTGTCGCCCGACCTTGCCGACCCCGGCGACACCGACCGTGCGGCCGGCCAAGGAGGTGTCGCCCCAGGCGGCCTCGGCGGCGGCGCGCATCCCCTGGAAGACGCCGTACGCCGTCAGCACCGAGCTGTCGCCCGCGCCACCGTGCGCCGTCGTACGCCCGGTGACGTAGTCGCACTCGCGGGCGATGTGGTCCATGTCCTCGCTGAACGTGCCCACGTCGCAGGCGGTGCGGTAGCGGCCGCCGAGGGACTGCACGAACCGGCCGTACGCGCGCAGCAGCGCCTCGGACTTCAGTGTGCGCGGGTCGCCGATGATCACGGCCTTGCCGCCGCCGAGGTCGAGGCCGGCGAGCGCGGCCTTGTAGGACATGCCGCGGGAGAGGTCCAGCACGTCGCGCAGCGCGGCGTCGGTGGTGGGGTACGGGTGGAACCGGGTGCCGCCGAGGGCCGGGCCGAGGGCCGTGGAGTGGATGGCGACGATCGCGCGGAGGCCGGTGGCCGAGTCGTGCGCGTAGACGACCTGCTCGTGCTCCGGGCCGAGCTCGAAGGGGTCGCTGGAGGGAACGGTCATGGTGGTGTCCGCCTGTTCTGATGTGGCCACGAGGTGGTGTGGCGCTGGGCTCTGCCCGCAGGGGTGGCGCGGGTCACATCCAGGTTAGGACATGCCGGTCGGGGCTCAGCGCGCGGCCGCGGTGACGGCGTACGCCGCGGCGAAGGCGGCGCCCAGGACGAGCAGCAGGAGCAGCGTGAACGCCGGGGTCAGCGCGCCGGTCGGGCGGGCAGCCGGGGGCGGGTCGTTGATCAGCGTCGGCGCCGGCGGCGGCCCCTCGGCGGCCGAGCGGAGCGCGGCGACGAACGACGCGATGTCGGGCCAGCGGTCCCTCGGATCGGGCTGGAGACCGCGCAGCAGGACGGCGTCGACGGCGGGTGACACGTCCGCGACCGACGACGGCGGAACCGGCAGGCTCGCCCCGAGGAGGTCGCTGAGCGTGGTGCTGCGCGCCAGGCGCCCGGTGAGCAGCTGGTAGGCGACGGCGGCGAGGGCGTGCACGTCGGCGCGCCGGTCGATGCCGGTGCCCCTCACCTGCTCGGGAGCCATGTACGCCGGGCTGCCCACCACCTGGGTGAGACCGCTGGCGTGCAGCATCGCCTTCGCGACGCCGAGGTCGGCCACCAGGACCCGGGTCCCGTCGCGGCTGCCGCGCAGCAGCAGGTTCTGCGGCTTCACGTCGCGGTGCACGATGCCGAGGTCGTGGAGCACGCTCAGCCCCGCCCCGGCCTGCGCGACGAGGTCGACGACCTGGTCCAGCGGGAGCTGCCGGCCGTCCTCCGCCAGGCCGGCGACGGTGCCACGGTCGGCGTACGTCATCACGAAGTACGGCGTCGCGTCGACCTCGCCGACGTCGTACACGCGGACGATGTGGTCGGAGTCGGCCCGGCGCAGGATGCGGGCCTCCTCCAGGAACCGCTCGCGGACGTCGAGTCGCTGCGCCCAGTTGTCGGCGAGTGCCTTGACCGCGACGTCGGACTCCAGCTCGGTGTCGCGGTAGAGCCACACCGTCGCGAACCCGCCGGCCCCGAGCCGCTCCACGCGCTCCAGACGGCCGAGGCGCTCGGGGAGGGACACGGTCGGTAGTCTGCCTCAGGTGCCGGACCCCGACGAGCTCGACGCCCTGGCCCTGCGCGCCGCCGGCGGCGACCGCGCGGCGCTGGAGGACCTGCTCGTCGCGGTGCAGCCGCGGGTGCGGCGGATCTGCGGCCGGATGCTGCTCTACCCGGAGGACGCCGAGGAGGCGGCCCAGGACGCGCTGCTGCTGGTCGCCACCAAGATCGGCCAGTTCGGCGGCCGCAGCCGGTTCACCACCTGGCTGCACGCGGTCGCGTCGAACAGCGCGCGGTCGACGTACCGGACCCTGAAGCGGCGGGCCGCGGAGCGACTCACCGAGGACCTCCCCGCCGCCCCCGACCCGCGCACGACCAGCGTGATCGCCGGCAGCCGCCTCGACCTGCTGGAGGCGCTGGAGGTCGTCGGCAGCACCCGCCCCGAGCTCGTCGAGCCCCTGGTCCTGCGGGATGTGCAGCAGCTGGAGTACGCCGAGATCGCGGAGCTCCTGGAGATCCCGCTCGGCACCGTGAAGTCCCGCATCCACGCCGCACGGACCGCCGTCCGCCCGTTGCTGGTCGTCTCCGACTGACGCTGGTCGAGAGCCGCGAAACCTGGTGCGTGGAGAGTCGGCGGTGGTTGCTGTTGCTTGTCGGCTTGGAGGGGTTTCGAGGCTCGCTTCGCTCGCACCTCAACCGGCGTGGGGGTGGCGGTGGTTGAGGTGTGAGGAGCGCTAGCGACGAGCCTCGAAACCCGGTGAGACAGGAGTCGGCGGTGGTTGTTGCTGCTTGTCGGCTTGGAGGGGTTTCGAGGCTCGCTTCGCTCGCACCTCAACCAGCGTGGGGGTGGCGGTGGTTGAGGTGTGAGGAGCGCTAGCGACGAGCCTCGAAACCTGGTGCGTCGAGAGTCGGCGGTGGTTGCTGTTGCTTGTCGGCTTGGAGGGGTTTCGAGGCTCGCTTCGCTCGCACCTCAACCGGCGTGGGGGTGCCGCTGGTTGAGGTGTGAGGAGCGCTAGCGACGAGCCTCGAAACCCGGTGAGACAGGAGTCGGCGGTGGTTGCTGTTGCTTGTCGGCTTGGAGGGGTTTCGAGGCTCGCTTCGCTCGCACCTCAACCAGCGTCAGTCGGTGTTCGCTCGCACTTCAACCAGCGTCGGCGTTCGCTCGGTCCACGACCAGCGTCAACCGGCGTGGTGGGTCGAGCGCATCAGGACGACGTCGCCGTGGGTGCCGTAGCCGGCGATGCGGCCGCCGTACCCCTGGCCGTTGAAGGCGACCATCAGCCAGCCGCCGGGCTCGCGGACGACGGTGGGCCACGGCAGGTTGGTGGGGTACGGCGCGTCGAGGCGGCCGGTCTGGGTGAGGGTCAGGTCGTAGACGGGGTACTCGCCGCGGCGGTCGCTGGCCAGCACCTGCCAGTCGCCGGAGAGCGGGTCGCGGTGGAGCGTGGTGCCCTCGCAGGCGCGGCGGGACTCGTCGGCGCCGAGCATCCGCAGGTCGTCGAGGGTGGGGCCGGCGGCGAGCACCGGGTGGAAGCGGAAGTAGCGGCTGGCGCTGACGTACCCGACCAGCCAGCCGTCGTCGGTGCGGACCAGGTGCGGGTCCCAGACGGCGACGGAGGTCAGTCCGTCGGTGGGCAGCCCGAGCACTCGGGTGTCGAGCACGTGCACCCCCGTGGTCAGGTCGTCGGTGCTGGACGCGAGGAGCACCCGCACGGGACGCGACTTGTCGAAGTCGCCCCAGCTGCTGGTGGCGACTAGCCAGCGGCCGGCGTCGCGGACCAGGTGCGTGGCGTGGTCGCCGAAGACGCCGGGGGCGTCCGGGCGGCGGAAGAAGAGGTCGGCGCGGTGCGCGAGCTCCAGGGTGTCGGGGTCCAGTGACCACACCGACGTGTGCGCGGTCGCGAAGAAGCCCGGACCCGCACTGGTGGCGGTGAGCAGCAGCACCCGGCCGAGGCGGTACGGCGACCCGTCCGCGCGGGTCACCAACCGCAGGTCGCGCAGGCCCAGCTGCCCGAAGCGACCGGCCGTCCCGCCGCTCGCGCTCAGACCGGCCAGCCACTCCTCGTCGCGGGTGTCGACCCGGCCCTCGAGATCGACCCGGGCGCGCGCGACCCAACGGTCGGCCTCCCGGGTCAGCAGGGTGGCCTGGGTGCCGGTGAGCGTGAGTCCGACGGCGTCGACGGGAGCCGACGCCCGGCCGTGGCGCCGGCTGCGGTGCCGGGTCGGGCGCCGCCCGCCCGTGTCCACGCTGAGCCACCCGCGGCCGTCGTACCCGGCGCTGATCTCGACCGCGCCGCCGGCCAGGGTCAGGGGGCCGTCCGCCCCGGTGACGGCGACGTACGGCGCCGGCGGCAGGTCGCCGGGCAGGACCAGGTCGACCGGGCGGCGGCGGGCGACCACCTCGAACCGGGTGTCTAGCAGGTTCAAGACGTCGCGTCCCGCAGGGCCTCGACGGCCCGCCCGACCTCGCGGTGCAGGTCGGCCATCATCGGCTCGGTGCCGTCGGTGCGACCGCTCTCGGCGTACGTCTCCAGGGCCGCCGCGGCCGCCGCGACGAGGGGGAGGCCCAGGTTGAGGGCGCTGCCCTTGACCAGGTGGGCGGAGGTGAAGGCGCGGTTGGCGTCCCGGGCGTCGATCGCGTCCTGGATGGCGCGCACCTGTTCGTCGATGCGGCTCATGAAGGACGCGGCGGTGCGCTCGAAGAAGCTGACGCCGTCCTTGCGGAGCTCGTCGAGCATCCGCACGCGCGCCGGGTCGAGGACGACGCCCGTGCCGGGGGCGTCGTCGTCACCCTCGATCGACGGCAACGGCTGGGGCTCGGCCTGCGGCCCGGTCCAGCGCCGGAGCACCCGCTCGAGCGCGACGGTGTCGACCGGCTTGGTGAGGAAGTCGTCCATGCCGGCGGCGAGGCAGCGCTCGCGCTCGCCCTCCAGCACCGACGCGGTCATCGCGATGATCGGGACCCGGACGCCCTCGGGCTCGGCGGCCCGGACCTCCCGGGTCGCGTCGAAGCCGTCCATGCGCGGCATCCGGCAGTCCATGAGGACGGCGTCGAAGGTGTGCGGACCGGTCAGCAACGCGGTGGCCTCGACGCCGTCGGAGGCGAGCGCGACGGTGGCTCCGAGGCTCTCCAGCAGCCCGGTCGCGACCAGCTGGTTGACCGCGTTGTCCTCGACCACGAGCACCCGGATGTCGAGTCGCGGAGTGCTCGTCGCCTGCGTGGGCTCGGGTCCGGCGGGTACGTCGACGGCGAGCGTCGCGAGCAGCGCGTCGTACAGCTCGGCGTGCCGGACGGGCTTGCTCAGCACGTCGTCGGCGTCGACCTCCGCGGCGGCGCTGCGACCGGCGTCGAGGTCGGGGGAGAGCAGCAGCAGCCGCAGGCCGCCGAGGTCGTCGTCGGACCGGATCCGCCGGGCCAGCCCGAGGCCGTCGTCGCCGGGCAGGCCGAGGTCCACGATCGCGAGCGCGAACGGGCGCTCACTGCGGATCCCCTCGCGCAGCACCGCGAACGCCTCGTCGGTCGACGAGACGGCGAGCGGCTCCAGGTCCCAGGCGCGCAGCTGCTGGGCGAGCGCGAAGCGGTTGCTCTCGTTGTCGTCGACGACCAGGACCCGGTGGCCGCGGGGCAGGGCCGTCGTACGGCGCCGGGCGGACCGGACGCCGCGGGCGTGGCCGAAGCTGGCCGTGAACGAGAACGTGCTGCCGATGCCGGGCCGGCTCCGGACGTCGATGCGGCCCCCGAGCGCCTCGACGATCTGCTGGGAGATGGCGAGCCCGAGCCCGGTGCCGCCGTGCTGTCGGGTGGTCGACAGGTCGGCCTGGGTGAAGGCGTCGAAGAGGGTCGGGATGGCGTCGGGGGCGATCCCGACGCCGGTGTCGCTGACCTCGATCCGCAGCACGACCTCGCGCTCGCTCGCCGAGGCGACCGAGGCCCGGACGACGACCTCGCCGCGGGCGGTGAACTTCACGGCGTTGGAGCCGAGGTTGGTGATCACCTGGCCGAAGCGGGTGACGTCGCCGCGCAGGTACGCCGGCACCTCGGGGTCGCAGGCGACGACGAGCTCGAGGCCCTTCTCGTGGGCCGGTCCGGCGAACGCGCCCGCGATCCGGTCGAAGACCTGGCGGACATCGAAGTCGGCGTCCTCGAGCTCCAGCTTGCCGGCCTCGATCTTGGACAGGTCGAGGATGTCGTTGATGATCGCCAGCAGGTTCATCCCGGCGCTCTGCAGGCCGTCGGCCAGGCGGCGCTGGTGGTCGTCGAGGTCGGTGCGCAGCAGCAGCTCGTTGAGGCCGATCACGCCGTTCATGGGGGTCCGGATCTCGTGGCTCATGGTGGCCAGGAACTCCGACTTCAGCCGGGAGGCCTCCATCGCCTGGTCGCGCGCCACGGCCAGGTCGGCCGCGCTGCTCTCGCGCTCGGCGACCATGGACAGCTGGGCGGCGATCTGGGCGATCAGCTGGTGGGAGTTCTCGTCCGGCGGCACCTCGTCGGCGAGCAGCAGGATCACGCCCGCCACCACCGTGCCGACCAGGACGGGCATGGCGATCAGGCTGTGGGTCTCGGCGTCGCGCGCGGGCGGGCCGGTCGCCACCCGGCCCTCCCGTCGGGCTTCGGCCACGAGTCCGAGGTCGCGCGGGATCAGCGACTCGTCGTACCCGGCCAGCGGGGTGAGGGTGTCCTCGGGGCCGGAGTACAGGGCCAGCGCCTGCCAGCCCGGGGCGTTGGCCGGCAGCCCCGCCGCGGCGAGACCGACGGCCTCGACCAGCGTGCCGGCGCGGTTCGCGACCTCGGCCATCTGCTGCAGCAGGTGCAGTCGCCGGGTCGCCTCCGTCGCGTGCTCGTCGGCGGTCTTCAGGTCGGTGATGTCCTGGATCGCGCCGCTCATCCGGACCGCCGTCCCGTCGGGCGCGCGCTCGACCACCCCGAGGCCGCGGATCCAGCGCAGCTCGCCGCTCGGCAGCACCCGGCGGGCCGTCCAGGCGAACTCCTCGCCGTTCTTGACCGCGTCCCGGACCACCTGGCGGACCTGGTCGCGGTCGGCGGGGTGGAGGGTGTCGAAGAAGCCACTCCAGGACACCGCGTACGTCGCCGGGTCGAGGCCGAGGATCCGGTACAGCTCGTCGGACCAGCTGCCCTTCTGCGCGCGCAGGTCGATGTCCCAGCTGCCGAGCCGGGCGACCTCCTGGGCGTGGGCGAGCTGCTGCTCGCGCAGCTGCAGGGTCGCGACCAGCGCCCGGCGCGCGGTGTGCGGCGTGACCCGGTGCAGCCAGCCGATCGGCCGGCCGTCGTCGTCGTACACGGCACTGTGGCTGGCCAGTGCCCACACGATGCTGCCGTCGGGCCGGCGGAAGGGGGTCTCGAGGTTCTCGAGCGGCTCGCCGGTCTCCTCCAGCTGCCGCATCCGGCGCGCGAGCTCGTGGCGGCCGTCCTCGCCGAGGAGGGACTCGATGTCGCGTCCGACGAGGTCCTCGGCCGGGCGCGCCACCAGCGCCGCCATGCGGGCGTTCGCGTAGACGGTCCGGCCTGAGGGGTCGACGAGCCACAGTCCGTCGGTGCTCGCCTCGACCATCCGCTGGAACAGGTCGGGGGGTCCGTGCATGCACGCCTCCTCTAGGACCATTCTCCACACCGGCCGAGCGTCGCGGGCGGGTTCCCCTCGGGATGACAGGCTGGGCAGGTGCCCGACCGCCCGCTGAACCTGCGACCCAGTACCCACCCCACGTTGGTGCGCTGGCTGACCTGGGTCGCGGCGATCGGCTGCGTGCTGGTGCTCCTGGGTGCTCCGGTCTGGTTCTTCATGCACGGCGACGCCGCGGGCTGGCAGGAGGGACGCGAGGTCACGGTGAGCGTCGAGCCCGACGCCTGGTGTCGCACCGGCCCACCGCCCGGCTCCCCGCGCACCTGCGAGGCCAGCTGGCCGGGTGGTTCCGGGGACGTCAGCGACAGGTACGGCGGCCCGCGCCCCGAGACCGGTGAGCAGGTGACCGCCCGGATCGTCGGCGACGACCTCACCCTGACCGGCTACAGCCGGATCCTGCTCCGCTGGGCGCTGCTGGCGCCGTACCTCACGCTCGTCGGGCTGGTCCTCGCCCTCGCCGCCGCCGCCGCCCTGGTCCGCCTCGACCCGCGCTGGTGGGGGCGTCGTACTGACCTGATCTGAGGCCGACCCGTCACTTCCTCGGGGGTTTTCGCGGTGTGTCGTTGCGGCATTGACGGGTCGGCCGGAGCTGCGTCGACGTAGGACGACTCTTGACGCCGTACGCCGGGGCAGGCAGCGTGCCGCCATGAGGCGCCCGCCGCACGAGAACGTCGCGACCGTCCTGGTCGACCCGCTCGTGCTGCGCGAGCTCGAGGTGCACCTGATGGGCCTGGACCTGCGGCTGTGGCCGGTCGCGACCTCCCCGGTGTACGCCGACGGCCCGCGGGCGGCGTTCCAGCTCCGCCGGCGGCTGCTGATGGCCCGCCGCGGGGCGTGGGACGACGCGGCCACCTGGACGCCGGTGTGGATCGCCTTCGGCGACAGCTGGTACGACGGCGCCGAGCCGCTCCCCTGGCGCGCCCACGACACCCTGTGGCGGACCCTCGAGCTGTACGCCGGGCACGTGCGCTACCGGCTCGGCCTCGGCGGGATCCCGCGCCTGGACATCCCGCGGGAGCGGACCGCCTGATCGCCGACCCGTCACTTTCTCGGCGGTTTTCGCGGTGTGTCGCGGCGGGATCGACGGGTCGGTGAGCGGACGCCCTACGCCGCTGATCGAACCGTCAATGCTGCAACGACACACCGCAGAAAACGCCGAGAAAGTGACGGGTCGCGCTCAAGGCAGGTCCAGCGTGGTGGTGGTTCCGAGGGTGTCGACGGCCAGCACGGAGCGGGCGGTGCGGAGGAGGGGGCGGGTGATGGGGGTCGGCTGGGCGCCGTGGACCCGGGCGGCGCGCTCCCATGCCCAGCTGGGTACGGCGCCGGCGCCGGGGTCCGGCGTCACCCAGCCGTCGGCGAGCTCGACCAGCAGGGGGCCGGCCGTGGAGGTGCAGAGCTCGCCGCGGTGGTTCCACCACAACCCGACCTCGGCGCCCACCTCGGTCAGGTGCCGGGCGGCGAGGGTCGCCTCCAGGGTGGAGATCGTGGGCAGCCCGGCCAGCGGCGAGTCGGACGACCAGTCCCACGGCAGGTCGACGGCCTCGGCGTCCCGGGTCGCAGCCCCCGGCAGCGGCATCGGCGCGACCCGGGTCCAGGGCACGCCGTACCCCCGCCGGACCGCGTCGTACGACGCCCCGCCGCTGATCTCGACGGCCCCCGAGCCGGGCAGCAGACCCCAGGGGACCTCGTCCCACCCGATCCCGAGGACGTCGAACGTCCGCCCGGCCTGCTCGCGGGCGAACTCGACGGCCTCCGGAAGGACCGGCACGACCACCCGGTAGCCCCCGCCGAGGAAGGACGCGGCCGCGACCGTCCAGTCGGCCTCCGCGACCTCGGCCGCGTCGTGCCAGGCGCGGACGGTCACGCGGGCACCACGGTGACGGCCATGAACCGGCCGCACGGCCGCTGGGCGCGGTCGGAGAAGAACGTTTCGGTGCCGGAGCGGGTGTCGACGGCCATCCGGTGCACGGTGCGGACGCCGAGGTCGGCGAGCTGCCGCTCGACGGCGCCGCCGACGTCGAGGTAGCGGTGCCCGGGCCGGCTGGCCTTCGTGAAGCCGGGCAGCACCGCGTCGAGCGCGTCCGCCTCGGCGTCGCCGACCTCGTAGCTGTCGTAGCCGACGCACGGCCCCACGCCCGCGACCAGGTCCGCCGCGTCGGTGCCGAATTCCGAGCGCATCCGGGCGACCGTCGCCGCCAGCACGCCTCGTACGACGCCCGGCCGGCCCGCGTGCGCGGCACCCACGGCGCGGCGCACCGGGTCCCACAGCAGCACCGGCGCGCAGTCGGCGACGAGGATCCCCAAGGCAACGCCGGGGACGTCGGTGACCAGCGCGTCGGTGGCCGGGAAGTGCTCCCGGGACTCCGCCACACCGGAGTGCCCCCGGCCCGCGAGCGAGGCCGTGACGACCGCGACCCGCGCGCCGTGCTGCTGGTCCGCGACGGTCAGGGCGGGTACGCCGAGGGCGGCGGCGACCAGGTCGCGGTTGCGGCGTACGGCGGCAGGGTCGTCCCCCACGTGGTCGCCCAGGTTGAGGCCCGCGTACACGCCCTCGCTGGTGCCGCCCTCCCGCGTCGTGACGACCGCGCGCACGGACGGCCCGTCGTACGGGAAGGGGCGGAGCATCACAGCGCCCGCATCGCCGCGGTGAACACCTCGGCCCGCTCGGCGTAGTCGCGGAAGACCCCGAAGCTCGGCGCCGCCGGGGAGAGCAGCACGACGCCGTCGGGCGCGGCGAACGCGTGCCCCCGTCGTACGGCGGAGGCCAGGTCGGTGCTCTCCTCGACCTGCACGATCGGCGCAATCGCGCGGATGGTGCGCGCGATCCGCGGCCCGTTGTCGGGCAGGGTCAGCACCAGCACGCGGTCGCCGTACGCCGCCAGCCCCTCGGCCAACGGCGCGTAGTCGATCCCGCGGTCCTGGCCGCCGACCAGCAGCGCGACCCGGCGCCCGGGGAAGGCGTCGACCGCGGCCAGGGTGGGCAGCACGTTGGTGCTCAGGCTGTCGTCGACGAACTCGACGTCGCCGACCCGGCCGACGCGGGTGAGTCGGCTCGGCAAGGGCTCGTACGACGTCGCGGCCGCCGCCAGCGCGGTCTCGTCCTCGGCGCCCGGCACCCCGAGGGCGACCAGCACCTCGCGGGCGAGCAGCGCGTTGCGCAGGTTGTGCCGGCCGATCAGCCCGAGCCCGTCGGTCCAGGCGGCCTCGACCTCGGCCACCCGCCGGACGTGGGGGCCGAGCTGGTCGGCGTACCGCTCCAGCTCGGGGTCGGCGGCGGGGGCGACGACGGTCTCGACGCCGGGGCGGGTGCACAGCGAGAGCTTGTCGCGGACGTACGTCTCGTAGCCGTGGTGCCAGGTCAGGTGGTCCTGGCTGAGCGAGGTGACCGCGACGACCCGGGGGCCGGTGGTCACGTCGTGGGCCTGGTAGCTGGACGTCTCGATCAGGTACAGGTCGGCGGGCGCGGCGTCCGGCTCCCAGGGCGCGCGGCCGATGTTGCCGCCGACGAACACGTCCTGCCCGAGTCCGCGCGCCAGGGCGCCGGCGATCGCGGTCGCGGTGCTCTTGCCCTTGGTGCCGGTCAGGCACGCGACCCGGTCGCGCGGCGCGTCCTCCAGCCACAGGCCGAGGCCGCCCGCGAGGCGTACGCCGGCCGCGGCGAGCGTGGTCGCGGGCTCGTCGTACGGGCTGATGCCGGGGCTCTTGACCACCACGTCGCAGTCGAGCAGCCGCTCCAGGCCGCCGTCGTCGAGGGCGAGCATCTCCAGCCCGTCCGGGGTGGCCCCGGATGCCCGGTCCACGACGGCGTACGGCGTCACGCCATCGGCCGCCAGCCGGCGCAGGCTCGCCGAGCCCTCCACGCCGACGCCCCAGACGCCGACCTTCAGGCCGGCCAGGCCGGCCAGGCCGGACCAGCCGGTCACCGGGTGTCGTCCGCCGGCAGGAAGTGCGGACCCTGTCGGTGGAGCAGCGCGTCCGTGGTGGGGACCGGCTTGCCGGCCTGCTCCAGGGTGGCGACCCGCTCGGCCAGTCGCACGAGCAGCGGCGTGCCGGCCCGGTCGGGGCGGGTGACCGCGAGCCGGACGGCCGTCCGGCACTCGCCCTCGTCACCGACGCACTCCAGCGGCTTGTCGAGGCCGGGCTCGCCCAGCAGCGACTCGAAGACCGGGGCCAGGCTCTCGTCGCGCAGCGGCTCCGAGCCGCGGAAGATCGCGTCGAGCTCGGCGGGCGGGAGGTACGGGCTCAGGATCAGGTCGATGAAGCAGCACTTGTCGCAGCGGCCGCACCACGTCGCGTGCCGGGCGCCGGCGTCGACGAAGAACGCCTTGTTGCAGCTGCGGAAGGCCAGGTGGTAGTCGGTCAGCTCGGCGAACCGCTCCGCCACCCAGAGCTCGCTGTAGGGGCGGAGCGCCGAGTAGTAGTCGACGCCGGTGACGTTCTCGGCGAGCACCTCGCGGAAGGCCCGCTCGAAGTCGAGACCCTTGCTCCACTGGTGGTTGACCGGCACGCCGTTGGCGACCAGGCCGGTGGGCTCGCTCGCCGAGTGCTCGTTGGACATCACGACCCGGTCGTGACCGTGGGCGACCGCGCAGAGGACCGCGGTCGCGGACAGGACGCCGGTCACCGGCACGTGGCCGTTGAGGTAGCCGCGCGCCTTCGACTCCAGCACCTTCGGGTCCAGGTGGCGACGGACGCGGCGGACGGGCAGGCCGGTGATCGCCGCGCTGTCCTCGATCGGCTCGAACGGCACGTCGGAGGTGTTGGCGACGAAGAGCGCTCCGCCGTCGCGGGTCGCCGGGGTGCCGTCGACGACCACGATCGAGTCGATCCCGCCGCCGAAGGGCACCAGCGGCCCCCGCCGTACGTCGGCCGCGGCGGGAGCGGGCGTGCGCGGCGTCGAGTCGATCCGCAGGTCGCTGATGTCGACGCCGGTCCGGTAGGAGAACTCCGCCAGTCCGTGCAGGTGGAAGTCCCGCAGGAAGTCGGCCTCGCGCGGGCTGAGCCCGTCGGCCGGGCCGACGACCAGCGGCGGGGCGCCGGTCTTGTAGTAGGAGATGCCGGCGAGGAGGAAGACCACGCGGGCCGCCCCGTGGGCGGCGGGCGTGGTGAAGTCGGCGCCCTCGCCGGCCTCGAAGACGAACCGCTCCGCGAAGGTCTCCCCGTCGAGGGAGTAGGTGCAGGTCAGCTCGCCGTCGGCGGTCAGCTCGAACCGCTCGTAGGAGAAGACCTGGCCCCGCTGCTTCGGCTCTGCACTCATCGACCCAGCCTAGCGAGGCAGCGGGAGCCGACGGTCACTGCGCGGCGTACCCGCCGTCGACGAGGTGGTAGCTGCCGGTGACGAAGGTGGCGGCGTCGGAGACCAGGAAGGCGACGAGCGCGGCGACCTCCTCGGGGGTGCCGAGGCGGCCGGTGGCGTGCTTGTCGGCGAGGGCCTGCTGGGTGGCGGCGTCGAGGTTGGCCTCGAGCAGCGGGGTCGCGATGAAGCCGGGGCCGACGGCGGTGACGCGGACGCCCTCGCGGCTGTGCTCCAGGGCGGCGTTCTTGGTCAGGCCGAGGAGGCCGTGCTTGGCGGCGACGTACGCCGAGGAGCCCTCGATGCCGACCGAGCCGAGGACGGAGGCCATGTTCACGATCGCGCCGCCGCCGTTCGCGGCGATCGCGGGCACCTGCGCGCGGACGCCGTAGAAGACGGCGTTGAGGTTGACCTCGACGACCTTCTGCCAGCTCTCGACGGGGTACTCGCCGACGGGCGCGTTGGCACCGCCGATGCCGGCGTTGTTGACGGCGATGCGCAGCGGGGCGAGCGCCTCCGCGGCGGCGACCATCGCGGCCTGGACGTCGACGTCGGCGACGTTCCCGACGAACGGCTCCGCGGTGCCGCCGGCGGCGGTGATCTCCTGCGCGACCGTCTCGGCCGCGTGCTGGTCCAGGTCGGCGACCAGGACGGCCGCACCGTTCTCCGCCAGCAGGGTGGCGACGGCCCGGCCGATGCCGGAGCCCGCGCCCGTCACGATCGCCGAACGGCCGGCGACGTCGTAGGTGGCCATGGTGTTCCTCCGATTCCGATTCTTATCCAACACTTGTCGGATACTTGGCTAACCTACAGTTGTCGCACTTTGTTCCGGAGAGGAGCCCGTATGGACGCCCGACAGCGCCGCTCGCAGGAGCGCCTGTACGCCGCCGTCCTGCGGCTCGCCGCCGAGCGGCCGGTCGCCGACCTGAGCGTGACCGCGGTGGCGAACGAGGCGGGGGTGCACCGGTCGACGTTCTACGAGCACGCCGCCTCACCGGCCGACCTGCTCGAGGCGGCCCTGCTCGCCGAGCTCGACGAGCTGCGCGAGGGGCTGCTCGCCGACGACACGGCCGAGGTGCCCGACGCGGTCCGCGGGGTGACCGCTGACGTCCTGCGGCACGTCGAGCGGCACGCGGCCATCTACCGGCGCGGACTCGGCACGGGCAGCACCGGCGGCAGCCTGCACGCGATGCTGAGCAACCACTTCCGCGAGACCAGCCGTCAGCTGCTCGACGCCGCCCGCGTGGAGGTCCGGGTGGAGGCGCCCGGCGTACCGGACGACGTCGTCGCCGATCTCGCCACCCGGTTCATCGCCGACGGCACGGTCGGGGTGATCGAGGGCTGGCTCGCCGGCGACCTGGACGTCGACGACCTGCTCACGGCGTACGCCGCCCTGCTTCCGCCGTGGTGGCCCAGCCACGCCGACCACCCGTCGACCCGGCGGTA
>Ga0335075_10001705_pt1 | contig 35868 bp, 37 predicted proteins | sample Lox_Sample_24_FD_206723 | JGI IMG/M metagenome (GOLD analysis project Ga0335075, IMG submission 206723) | Soil microbial communities from Loxahatchee National Wildlife Refuge, Florida, United States - Lox_Sample_2.4 | ecosystem: Environmental > Terrestrial > Soil > Wetlands | place: USA...
AACGTCGTCAACATCAGGATCCTGGCGCGCGACCCGCTCTGCACGAGCCGGGAGGTCGCCTCGATGCCGTTCATCTGCGGCATGCGGACGTCCATCAGGATCACGTCGGGATCTAGCAGCCGGGCTTGGTCCAGGGCCTGGCCACCGTCACCGGCCTCTCCGGCGACGGCCAGGTCGGGTTCGGCCTCCAGCAGCATCCGCAGCCCCTCGCGGACGAGGTCCTGGTCATCGACGATCAGAACGCTGATCACGATCGTCCGTCCTCGAGGGGCAGCCGGGCGCGCACCGCGAACCCGCCGCCGCGTCGCGGCCCTGCGAACAGCTCGCCGCCGAATATCGCGACCCGTTCACGCATTCCGGTGAGGCCGTGCCCGCTGGGCGGAGCCGGCACCGCTGGCCGCTCGGTTCCGTCGTCGGTCACCTCGATGGTCACCGCTTCGTCCGCGCAGCCGATCGCCACATCCGCGCGCGCCGCGTCGGCGTGCTTGAGTACGTTGGTCAGCGCCTCCTGGACAATCCGGTAGACCGAGACGTCGACGGCCGCGGGCAGTGCTGCGTGGTTGCCGCTGATGACCAGATTCACTGGCAGGCCGGCGGCGCGGACGCTGGCCGCGAGCGCGTCCAGCTCGCCGATGCCTGGCTGCGGGGCGAGGCCCGTGTCCGGGTCGGTCTCGCGCAGGACGCCGAGCAGCCGGCGAGTCTCGATCAGCGCCTGCCGTCCGCTGTTCTCGATCTTCTCCAGGGCCGGCCCGGCGGGCCGTCCCGATGCACGGGCGCCTGCCGCCTGCAGCACGATCACGCTGAGGTGGTGGGCGACGATGTCGTGCAGCTCCCTGGCGATCCGGGCCCGTTCCGCGGCCCTGGCGTGTTCCGCCTGGCGCTTGAGCTCCGCGTTGTGCTCGGCCAGCGCGCTGTGCTGCCTGCGGGCGCGCACGAATACGCCGGCCAGCCAGAAGGCCGCGAGCGGCGCGACGCCCAGGCCCAGGCCGACCCCGGCAAGGTTGATGAGGGCGATGGCCGGGACGGTTGCGGCGAGGCCGGCGATCGCCCGGCGCGGGCTTTCGTGCGCGCCGAGCGCGTAGGCGCCGGAGAACAGGACGAACAAGAAGTAAGGACCCTGCGGCGGATGCCTGGTGACCAGGTCCTGAAGCGCGAAGACTGCCCAGATCGCCGCCCACATCACCAGCGGGGCGCGACGGCGCAGCACCAGCGGCGCGCCCAGGAGCAGGGGCAGCACTGCACGGAGCCACTCTGGTCCGTCGATGGTGCCGGCCGGGCGTGACGGGTACCAGGCAGCGACGGCGCTCAGCGTGACCCCGGCGAGTGCTATCCCGGCATCGAGTGTCATGCCTGGATTACCGCGCGCGAAGCGGCGAACTGCCTGCATGCCCCGACCGTACTTGCCTCACCAGGCCGTCTGCATCATCCGCCAGGCGAGGGCGGATTCATCCTTGCGGATGAACGGTTTGGTTCGGGCGGCCGCAGACGGGCCAGGTGCTGCACCGGAATGCTGGCCGGAGCCGACAACCCGAAGAGGACCGCAGCCATGACTACAGTTTCCGAACGGGGCGCCGCCCCGCCTCCGCACTCCGGCGAGCCCGGCCGATGGGCCGTCGAGGTGCACGGCCTCACCAAGCGCTTTGGCGCCCGCACCGCTGTCGACGCCGTGGATTTGCTGGTTCCGCGGGGCTCGGCTTTCGGCTACCTGGGGCCGAACGGGGCCGGCAAGACCACCCTGATCCGGGCCCTGCTCGGCCTGACCAGAGCCGACAGCGGAACGATCTCGCTACTCGGTTTCCCTGTGCCCGGCGAGCGCGGGCGCGCCCTGACGCAGGTTGGCGCAATCGTCGATGAGCCCCGGTTCCACGGTCACCTGACCGGACGCGAGAACCTGAAGATCCTGTCCGCTGCCAGGGGCGGCGACGCCGGGAGGCGGATCGCTCCGGCGCTCGAGCGCACCCGGCTCACTCAGCGCGCCGACGACAAGGTCTCCACCTATTCCATGGGCATGCGCCAGCGCCTGGGCCTGGCTTCCTGCATGCTGGCCGACCCGCAACTCCTCGTCCTGGACGAGCCGATGAACGGCCTGGATCCGGCTGGCATGCACGAGACGCGCGAGATCATCCGCGGCCTGGTCGAGGAGGGACGCACCGTGATGCTCTCCTCGCACCTGCTCGCCGAGGTCGAGCGCACCTGCGACCAGATCGCCATTGTTGACCGCGGCAGAGTCATCCGCCAGGGCCCCATCGGGGAACTCACGGCCCAGGCCGAGGCTGCGGTCGAAGTGCAGTGCGCGGATCCCGCTAACGCGGCACGCGCCCTCGGCGGGCCCGAGTTTGCCTCCCGCATCACCGTCACGCAGGACGGGCTGAACATCGAATTGCGCGGAGGGCCGGCGCGCCAGCAGGCCGCCGAGATCAACCGCCGCCTCGCCACGGCCGGCATCGCCGTCCACGGTCTTCGCCTGGCGCGCGCCAGCCTGGAGGACTGGTTCCTGTCCGTGACCAGCCGCCTCGGGGAGGAGCAGTGATGACCGAGCACCGCGGCACTGCAGCCAGGCGCGCCTCGTGGCTGCCGCCCGTGCCGTTGATCGGCGCCAAGATCCTTGACCTACGCAAACGCAGCATCCTGATGGCCGTCACCGCAGCGTTCACCGTGGGTCTGCCGGTCATCTTCTACGGCATCAGGATCATTTACCACCTGAGCGATCCGGCGCGCTACGGGCCGGCCGGCACCCCGAGCGCCTTCGCGACGACCGTGACCCTGATGGCCGAGTTCGGATTCATCGCGGCCGTGGCGCTCGGTGCCACTGCCGGTAGCGACGACCTTGCCGACGGCATGTTCCGCCACCTCGTGATCACTGGCCGGTCCAGGCTCGCGCTCTACCTGGCTCGCATCCCGGCAGGCCTCTCGATTCTGCTCGTGCTAGCCGCGCTCGGCTTCAGCGTCGCGGCCCTGGTGACCGGGTTCCTCAACGACCCGCACGCGCCAGGCGCACTCACTCCGTCCGCTGGCTCGTTGGCTGGCGCTGGCGTGTGGCTCGAGCTTTACCTGGTCATCGGGTTCACGGTCGGTCTCGGCCTCGGCGCTGCGATGGGCCAGCGGACCGTGCCGGTAGTTCTGCTTATCGTGCTGGAGATCATCGTCACTCCGGCACTGGCGGACCACGCGATCCCCTACTTCGTCAACGTCGAGCGGCTCTTCGTCGGGGTCGCCATGGACCAGTTGCAACCGGCTGTGCTGGCCGGCGCCGTCCATGTCGGTCCGACCGGCGGCAAATTCCAGATACCGCCCATGCCCGTCTGGGCGATGGCCGCCGTCATCGCCGGCTGGATCATCGGCTGGCAGGTCGTCGGCGCCTGGAAGATGGCGACGCGCGACGCTTGATGCTCCACTCGGCAGGGGCGTCAGACCTTCATGAACAGGTGGTCGAACTGCATGCCGAGCCAGGGCCGGCGGCCGAATACCAGCGCCTTGCCCGAGGCGATGACCCGCCAGGCCGGCACCCTGTTGAAGCCCATGAGCAGCGTGTCATACGCCGACAAGCTCAGCACGCAGTCGACGTGCTGGCTGTCTGCGGGCTCGCTCCACGCCTTGCCGCCGGCGATCCGCAGCACGAACCGCTGCCCGCCCCGGACGCGGACCTCGAAGCTGCCGGTGAAACCGCTGGCGCGGCGCTCGTCGAGCACCCGCGGGAGCATCTCGCTCATCACAGCGGCAGCCACGGCGGTGGCCGCCGCGGTCGTGGCCGCCGACGGGCGCAGATCGGCGCCGACAGCGCGCGCGAGATCGTATCCGTGTACCAAGAGCTCGGACACGGCGAGCGAAAGCAGATTGCCGACAGGCACGGTCTCGTCAGGCCCGTACCAGGGAGCGGGCCGCGTCACGCTCAGGTCGCTATGGGCGCTGAACGCCGCGAGCAGTGCCGCTGTACCCATGGTCAGCGCGTCAGCGGCCGCAACCGGGCTAGGGAACGACGCGTACTGGACGACCTTCGCGTTGACGGCAGCCACTGACTCGGGCAAGGTCGCACCTGAGCCGTAGCTGCCGACGAACTCGGTGCCGAAGCGTTCAGCGAAGTCCTCGCCTCGCAGTGTCGCCGCAATCGCCGCGCATATCGCGACGAGGTGCCCGACTAACTGGGCTTTCGTCCAGTCCAGCCCGGGCACCGGTCCATCCAGCGGCCCGCCCTGGCGGACTAGTCCTGCGGCTCGCTCGCTCGCATGCTCTAAGGCCCGCCGCACCGCTGCGCCATCGGGCTCAACGCTTGTCATGCGGACAGTGTCCCGCAAGAGCGAGTACCACGGAACGTTTTAAGTTACCCAGCGGTATCCGGGTGGCAGGGTGGCGGGCGTGGGGCAGATCACGTCGGTACCTGTATCGATACGCTACGTATCGTTATCATTTTTTATATTAGATCCCGGGGCGGGCCTGCGCGTCCATCTCCTCTCGGGTGCTTTCGGTTCCACCTGAGGCGCAGGTCTGCCCCCGCACGCGAGGACACCGGCAAGCACTTTCAGACGGAACCGGTCCGCGGTCGTCTCGCGGCTTTCCGGCCGCGCACTGCCTGTCGGCCGGGCCGGTGTAACGCGGGCGTTCCCGGCAATTTGGCGATGCGGCTCGGCAGGGCCGATGATGCATGCGTGAACGCCTCGGAAGAGATCAGGCTGATAGTGCGCGGCGACGACTTCGGCATGTGCCACGCGGTCAACCAGGGCATGGCGGCCGCCTTCCGCGACGGCATCGTGACGACGTCGACGGCGATGGCCCCGTGCCCGTGGTTCGGCGAGGCTGCAGAGATCGCCAAGGAGCTGCGCATACCGCTCGGCGTGCATCAGACGCTGACCTGCGAATGGGACTACTTCCGGTGGCGCCCCATCACTGGCGGGGTGTCACTGACCGGGGCGGACGGCACGTTCTTTCCGTCCGTCGAGCTGGCTCAGCAGCACGTTCAGTTCGACGACGCGGTGCCGGAACTGCTCGCTCAGGTCGGCTTGTTCCGCTCCGCCGGGCTCCGTCCCGACTTCCTCGACTGTCACATGGGTTCGACGCTCCCGGCCGCGTACGCCGAGGTGTCGGCGCAGGCCGGAGTGCCGTTCCTGTACTCCGACGAGATACGCGGCAAGCTGGCCAGCTACTCCGAGCTAAGCCCGCGCGATGCAAGCGGTAAGAAGGCGTGGCTGGTGGGCTACCTGCGCGGGCTGGGACCTGGCGTGCACGTGCTCGTAAGCCACCCGGCTGTGCCGAGTTCCGAGCTGGAGTCGCTGACCGGGCCTGACTCGGTGCCGTATCGCTGGGCCGCCGAGTACCGGCTGTCCGACCTGGAAGTTCTTACCGATCCCGATATCAGCGAGCTGATCGATCAGCTTGGCATCCGGCTCAGCTCGCTGCCGGAGGCGCTCGCGGGGTTGCGTCCTCTCAAGTAGCTGCCGTCTGCTCGCGCAGTGTCGCAGGCTGCGCTCGAGGCAAGACGACGTGCGCATCTGACCACAGATCCGGCACCCATAGCGCGGGAGGCGGGGTTCGGCGTTGGCGTGGGTGCCGGGTTGGTGTCGTGGGCGGTGCACCGATCCGGCACCGATGGCGCGGGTTGGCGTCCTGCGCGGCGTGCGGGCCGGGGCGGCGGGCTTCGGCGGTTGGCGTGGGTGCCGGGTTGGTGTCGTGTGCGGTGCACCGATCCGGCACCGATGGCGCGGGTTGGCGTCCTGCGCGGCGTGCAGGCGCGCCTAGCGACGCCGCCGCGGTTACGAGCGCCCGCCGCGCTGCCAGCGCTGTGCCGTGAGAGCCACGCGTCCGCCCGCGAGCTGATCTGCGAACGGCTGAACGATTGCGAGTGCCTCGTCCGGGATCGCACTGACAATCGAGGCGATTCCTGTGGTGCAGGTCTGGTTATCGTCAACGAGGACGGCCATGAATCTCACCCGGCTGTCCGGACTGACCTCTGGCAGCTGCAGGCCGGAGCCGCCGGCGTTGCGGGGCTGGTGGGCCCACCGGCCTGTTATCAGCGCGCTCGGCACTCCCGATGCGGGCGCGTCGTCGACGGGCTCACGCCGGATAAGCACAACGGTCCGGGAGATCGTGACGTGCCGGTACAGACCATCGAGCCAGTAAGGCTCCTCGGTCGCGAAGCGCTCGGCACTCGCCCGATCGTCCAGATCGACGACGTGGACGCTTCCCGTGTGCTCCGTTCCCTCATCCGACAAGGTAGGGCCCCGGAGAATGAGTCGGCCGGCATAGCGGTCCATGTAGGACCAGTGGGCCTCGGCCAGGGCTTCCATCTCCGGCAAGGTCCCCGGCCTGTCCTGTGCATGAACATAGAACGGCACGCCGGGAAGGTACCATGCCCACGCGGCCATCCCATCCGACCGGGAGCTGATGGCAATAAACGAGCTAGCCATACCCGACATTGAGCCGCAGCTGCGGCCGCGGCATGTGGCCGTGGCGATGGACGGCAACGGACGCTGGGCGAAGGCGCGGGGCCTGCCGCGCTCGGAGGGACACCGTGCCGGAGCCGACCGGCTCACCGAACTGGTCGACGGCGCACTCGCGATTGAGCTCGGTCACGTGACCGTCTATGGCTTTTCCACCGAGAACTGGCGGAGGTCCCCCGATGAGGTCGCCAACCTGATGACCTTCACGGTCGATACTCTGCGCAGACGGCTGGATGAGCTGGTTGACCGCGGCGTTCGGGTCCGATGGTCAGGACGGGCGACCCGGTTGCCGCGCCGCGTTGTCCGCGAGTTGCGCAAAACCGAGCAGGCCACAGCGCACAACACAGCTCTCACGCTCTATTTGTGCGTCAATTACGGCGGCAAGGCCGAATTGGCCGATGCGGCAGCTGCCATTGCCGGGAAGGTTGCCAGTGGCTCCCTGCAGGCCGAGGCGATCGACGAGGCCCTCATCGCGCAGCACCTGTACCAGCCCGACGCGCCTGATGTTGACCTTTTCCTGCGTCCGTCCGGGGAGCGGCGAACGTCCAACTTCCTGGTCTGGCAGCTGGCCTTCGCAGAGATGATCTTCATGGACGTCCTGTGGCCGGACTTCGACCGGCTGCATCTCTGGCAGGCTGCGGAAACCTATGCTGCACGCAAGATCCGGATCGCCAGTCAGCTCTCGACATAGCCTGCTCCCCCGACCACGCTCTGCCGGTACGTGCGGCTACTAGGTAGCCTGATTTGCGTAGGATGCCCCTGTGCATCCATGATCTGCTCAGCGCCTCAGGTGCTGGAGGTACCCCAGGGGCTGGAGGTAGCGGAGGAAGCATGGATAACGCACTAGCCGTGGAGCGCAGGTCCGTTGACCCGGTGCCCGATAGCGAGCGCCCCTGAGGCCACGGCCGGTGTGTCAGCCGAGCCCGAGTATCAGGAACTGCTGGCGGCTGACCCAGTCCGGGTAGTGCCTGACCATCGCGTCGAACAGTTCCTGCTGAGGCAGGTTTGCCTCTCGTAGCTGGCCGTAGTACTCGAGGTAGCCGCGCGATTCGGCCAGGACCGACGGCGGGTTGCCCTGGGTGGGGTCCTTGTGCCCGGTTACCACGGCGTCGGGGTCGAGCGCGGCCAGCTGGTCAAGCGCGTCGATCCAGTCAGCCCGCCCCTCGGCGGTGGTGTCGCCGACATACATGTGGCAGTGGTTGTAGGCCACGTCCCCAGAAACGATCAGGCCAAGGTCCGGTACGTGCACCGAGGTGGTATCCACGGTGTCGGTGCGCCCGGTCTCAATGATCTGGATGGCTGAGCCCTCGAGCTGGAATTCTGGCGACTCCAGCGGCTCGGGTGGCGGAATCGTGTCGGCTATCTGACCGGGAAACAGCGCCCTGAGCGAGTTGTCCATCGCCTGAGTGTCCCGATCGCGCATGTGCCGCGCAGTTCTGGGGGCGGCTACCGGTCGCGCATCAGGGAACCGGTCGAGCACCACTGGCAGGCCGAGATAGTGGTCGCCGTGCCCGTGCGTGATGTAGATCGTGGTGAGGTTGCGGTCGTGCAGCGCCACCCAGTCTGCCAGCGCGCTGGCCTCCGAGACGGTCATCAGCGGGTCCACGAGGACGGCATCGCGGGCGCCGAAGATCAGCGTCGACGTCGTGGGATCCCAGGCAGGCGCGTCTCCGACCGTCTGCGGCGGGGCAACGAACGGCTTTTCCGGCGCGACGAACACGTCGTAGTTCAGCACGGACTGAGAGGCCGGCATGGGAGTGCTCCTAACCGTGGCGCCTGGCGTGCCCAGTTGATCGTTTGCGTGGTCGTCACGCCGTCTGCACCTCGTTCCGATACTGACAAGGTGAGCTTGTCCGGCCCGTCGAACCGCGCCTGCCGATGCTGGGTAGTGCCAAGCCAGCTTGGTATTACCGACACGTCCACATGATGGTTGACTACCTGATTGGTCTCGTCGACGTCGTAGGGCCCGGAATAGGCGATGTAGTAGGCATCCGGCCGGTCGTCATCTTTATCCGGCCCTGGCCCGGCCAGCTGGGCGGACATGTAGCCGTCCGGCGTGTACAGGATCGCCCCGCGGGGGTGCTCGCCTAGTGGGTGATCGGTCTTGCCGTCGGCGGTCACCGAATATCCCATCAGCTGCCAACCCCCGACAAGCCGGTCACGAATCTTCGACTGTGCCATCGATACTCCGGTTGAACATCGGACTGAGCGCGGAAGGAGCGCTAACTGATCGGCTCGCCTGTCGCTGACCTGGTCGCTTGAACTGTTCCAGGGTTCGCGATAGGAACGCCCATACCCCATCAGCGGCGAGCCTGCACCTTCACGGCCCACTCGGCCGGGTCGGTGCGGTACATGTCGGCTGAGTCAGGCACCGTGGAGACGCCCAGTTGCTCCGCCACGCTCGAGAGCGCCTGCGCGGTGACGGACGGATCGTGGCGGCCGTCGGCAGTGAAGTACGGCGCGACGTAGCGTTCGAGCAGCTGACGGGCCTCGGTCTCGGTAAGGCTCGGGATGAGGGCATTGATGTACCGGACCGCGATGTCGGGCTCGTCGCGGATCGTGCGCAGCGCCCGGCGGTGGGCCCGCACAAGACCCTGTACCGCCGGATCTCCCGGCGCTATGCGGCTGGGGTCCACAGCCACGCCGACGGTAGGGATCCGGAAGTAGTCGCCGACGAAGGCCAGCAGCCGCAGGCCGTACTCGCTGGCGGTGACCTCGGGCGCCAGAGTGCTGCCGACGAACGCGGCGTCCAGGGTGCCCTCGGCAAGCCGGCGCAGGTGCCGGCCGTAATCGCCCGGTGCCATGACGACAGGCTGGACGTCATGGTCGGGATCGAGGCCGAGCCTTCTGAGCACGATGCGGCAGAAGCACCCTGGCGCGGTCTTGGGCGGGTGGATGCCGATCCTGCGGCCCTTCAGCTCCTCGGCCGACGCGTAGGCATCACGGGCGAGCAGCCAGAACAGCGGGCGGTCGGTGCTGACGCACAGAGCCGTCCACGGCGTGCCGTCGGTCACGCGCGCCAGCGCCGCCCGGCCTAGCCCGATGGTCGCGGCGCCCCGGAGCCGTTCCCCGTCCCAGGCACGTCCGTCGCGCAGTGCCACGTGGACTCCCTCCTCCTGGTAGTAGTCCTGCTGGTCGGCGACGTAAGCGACCAGTTCCTCGTGGATGCCCAGCCCGGCGTAGGTCAGGTCAATGATGTGCATTGCGAGGACTCCTGTCCGGGATTGCGTCAGTCCATGGCCATTCCGCCGTTGACCGGCGCGGTAGTGCCCGTGATGAATTCGCTGTCATCACCGGCGTAGAAGGCGACGGCCCTGGCCACGTCGTCGGGGGAGGCGAGGCGGCCCAGTGCGGTCTGCTCGGCTTGGCGCTGACTCTGCTGCTGATCGAGTACGGACTTGTCGATGGTGGTCCCGGCGACCGGCCCTGGGGCCACGACGTTGACGGTAATCCCGCGAGGCCCCACTTCTTCGGCCACGTAGCGTGCGAACGAGTCCAGGGCCGCCTTCGAGGTTCCGAGCGCGATCATGCCCGCACGCGGCTGCCGGCTTAGCCCGGTGCCCATGTAGACGATCCGTCCGTAGCCGTCCGTGGTCATGCCGGGGACAACAGCCTTCGTGACCACGAACGCGGCTCGAATCTCCTGGTCCAGCTTGCCGCCCAGCTCGTCCCACGAGATCTCGTCAAACGGCTTGACCGCGTACGGGATCAGGGCGTTGTGGACCAGAACCTCCACCTCGCCCATGTCGGTCCGGACCTGCTCGACCATGCCGCGCACGGCAGACTCGTCGAGCACGTCGGCCTGCGCCGCCATCGCACGGCCGCCGGCAGACCTGATCGAGGCGGTCAAGTCGTCCGCCTCGCCGCGGCTGCTTCGGTAGTTGATCACGACCTGCATTCCCCGCGATGCCAGCAGCCGGGCTACGGCCGCGCCGATCCCCCTGCTCGCGCCCGTGATCAGGGCCACTCTGCCGTCTTGCTCAACGTTCGTCATACCCGCCCCCAGCGGAGGTTCGAACGTGCCGGCCGTCGTGACCGGCTTACCAGTAGGGATACTTCCCAGGTCGGTTAGAGATTGCCCACATCCACGACTGCCTGAGCGAATGCTTTGGGTGCCTCTTGCGGCACGTTGTGGCCGACGTCGAGGTCCCGGTGCTCATACTTGCCGGTGAAGTGGCCGCGATAAGTCGCACCGTTCCCGGGAGGCGTGAACGGATCGTGCTTGCCGTCGATGGTGATCGTCGGGACCGCGATAGCCGGAGTCTTCTGAAGCTTGGCCTCGATGCGGGCGTATTGCGGTTCCCTCGGGTACAAGCCCAGCCGCCAGCGGTAATTGCCGACAACGATCCTGACGAAGTCCGGGTTGCTAAACGCCGCCGCGGTCTGGTTGTACGTTGCCGTAGAGAACTTCCAAGTCGGGGAATTGAATTTCCAGATGAACAAGCCCATCTCGTACCTGTATTTCGTGAGGCCCCGGACACCTCGTTCGGTATCGAAGTAGTACTGGTACCACCAGGCATTCTCCGCGGCCGGCGGGAGCGGTTCCTTCTCAGCGGCCAGGTTGGTGATGAGGTAGCCGGTCACCGAGACCAGTCCCTTGACCCGGTGCGGCCACAGCGCCGCGATGATGTCGCCGGTCCGCGAGCCCCAGTCAAAACCGGCGAGTACCGCATTGTCGATCTTGAGTGCGTCCATCAGCGCGACGATGTCGAGAGCAAAGGCTGCCTGGTCGACATTCCGCGGCGTTGAGGGCGACAGGAAGGTGGTAGTGCCATAGCCGCGGAAATACGGGACGATCACCCGGTGGCCCTGCGCGGCGAGCAACGGCGCCACGTCGACGTAACTGTGGATGTCGTACGGGAAGCCGTGCATGAGAATAACCGGGCGGCCATCGGCGGCGCCAGCCTCGGCGTAGCCGACATCGAGGACTCCGGCTTTGACCTGCTTGACCGGGCCGAACGACGTCTTTCCCAGCGATACCGCCGCAGCGTTTCCTAGCGACCCTGCCGGCGTGCGTGCTGCCGCGGCATTGTGCGCGCTCGTGCAACCCGCCAGGCCAAACTGGGCTGCACCGATAGCGGCGGCGGCAGCGCCCGCGGTGCCGAGAAAGCGGCGACGATCACAGTTGTTTTCTCCGGGCATGTCTGGCTGTTGCCCTCGCATGAATTAGCCGGTTTGCCGACCGCGCAAATACTCGCCGCGTCGCGCGGCTCTTGGTGGTATTCCGGCGCCTCGGCAACGTCAACACCAAGAGCACCTCAGTGTTTAGTCGTCACCGAACGCGGCTGCTGCGCGGCGGCCGCAGGGGTGCCTGCGCCCGAGGGGGTGCAGGCGCCCCTGCGATGCCGGGAGGAACGGCAGCTTGCGCCGGCCGGCCGATGGCCATCCGGCCCCTCTAGGCGTCCCGCAACCGGAGAGCGAGCCCGCCGGCGAGCAGGGCAGCAGCGGCCCAGATGGCGAGGACGCCCAGCCCGTCCCAGGGACTTATGGCCAGGCTGTGCAGTCCTGTCGTGTCTTCGATCGTCAGTCCGGCGTTGGTCGGTGTCCACCGCTCAAGCCGGTGCTGCCAGGTCGTGTTGGTAACGAAGGCCAGGATGATCGGAAATATATACAGCAGGCCGAGCACCGCGCCGACCGACACCGCCGAATCTCTCACCATGGCAGCGATGCCGAGACTCAGCAGGGCTATCAGGCTCAGGTACAGGACTGAGCCGACCGCGGCGCGCACGCTGGGGCCGTAGGACAACGAGACGTGGAAGCCGCGCGCGGCGGTGAAGCCGTGGGCGGGCAGGATGAGGTGCCCGGCGAGCACCGATCCGAGCACGGCCAGAGCCGCGGCCACCAGCACCAGGCCGGCGACGAGGATCGCCTTGGCCGCCAAGACCAGTTCCCGGCGCGGCATCGCCGCCAGCGTCACCCGGATCATCCCGGTGCTGTACTCGTTGCAGATCGTCAGCACGGCCAGGATCGCCGCTACCGCCTGGCCGAACTGGATGCCGGTGAGGCTGAGCTTGGTCGGGTCGACCGGGCACTGCGTGCCCGCCGGACAGTGCGTAGCGCCGACGGCCGCGACGCCGACGCCAATTGTGAGCGCCACGACTCCGAGTAGGAGCCAGGCCGGCCCGGAGATGGTACGCAGCTTGGTCCATTCAGCGTGCAAGGCATCGAGCATTCCGGTCCCTCGCACCGGGGGTGCGGGCCGGCTGGCGGCCCGCCCCCGTCGGCTTGCCCGCACCATCGCGGTCATGCGTCCCTCCTTCGCAGCACGTAGACGGCCAGGGCCAGGGCAGCGGCCGCCCACGCGCAGAGCACGGCGAACCCGGCGTACGGCGACAGCGGGTAGTAAGCCTGGACCGGGTTGATGGCCGATGCGACCTGCGGGTAGTTCGGGATGCTCTGCTCGATGGCCAGGCCGGCCGCTGGGGTCAGCCTGAGCAGCCAATCGCCAACGCCGGACGGGAACACGTTCAGCGCCGCCAGCAGGAACGGGAGCACCACTGTCACTATGGCGATCGTGATTGCGGCGGCGCTGCGGCGCAGCACGGCGCCCAGCGCGACCGCGAATACGGCGGCGACGGCCAGCATGGCGGCGGTGCCGACCACTACCCGGATCTCCGTCAGGACGGGCACCGGCAGCACCACCACGCCATTCTCGGTTTCCAGGTGATCTCCGATGACTATGGCGACCGTGCTGGCGACCAGGCCGACAAGGAACGCCACCCCGCCGGCCACGATGGCCTTTGCCGCCAGGACCTGGCCGCGCCGCGGCGTCGCCGCCAGCGTCGTGCGGATCAGGCCGCGGCGGTACTCGGCGGTGAAGAACATCGCCGCCACCACGACGATCGCGATCAGCCCGATGAACGCGCCGGTCAGGCTCTGCTGCAGGGTGGCAGTCGGAAGATTGCTGCCAGGTCCCGGCGTGGCCGGAGCGATGTCTCCCGATCCGGTCAGCCTGTAGGTGCCGTCGGCCGCGGTAAACCCGGACGGGCCACCGCCGCTGGGGCTACCTGCCTGGCCGCCGGGGCCGGTACCCATCGGGCCGCCACCGCCGACCGCGACCTCGGCCCACTTGCCGCCCGCGGGCGTGCCGGACACCGTGACGTCATCGAAGACGCCGGTGGCCTGGCTGGGGCCGCCCTGGTTACTGTTCCCGCCGAAGGACCGGTTCGTGACGTAGTACGTGGGCGAGGTGGCGAACAGCCCGACCTGCACGGTCGACGGCAGTCCGCTCAGCGTTACGGTGCCGACCTTCGTCCAGTGCGTGCCGTCGGCGGAGTCGTAACCGGTGATCGTGTCGCCGGAACGCGTCAGCCGCAGCCAGCGGGGACTGGCGCCGGAGACCTTTCCTGGCAGGCCCGCGGTGTCGCCGGTGTAGTTGTACTGCATCCGTACGCCGTTGCTGCCGGTGGCCATCATCGCCGCGTACGCAGAGCCCTGGTGCAGGTTCTGCTTGATGATGATGCCGGCCTTTGACCATGCCGCGAGCCCCGGCACCAGGCCCGATCCGACCTGGGCCGCATGCCCGCCGGTGATGTCCGCGTGCGCGCCGGTGAGCGAGATCAGCCGGGCGGTAATGGTGCCGTTGCCGGTCAGCGGCTGGTGCGCGAAGTTGAAGCTATCGGTCACGACCTCTCCGCCCGGCCCGTGCGGAATGTAGGGCAGGCACGCCTTGCCGGTCAGCTGTCGGCCGCCAGGGCTGCCGCAGGCGGTGTTGTTGCCCGCGGCGATGAACAGCCCGAGGAACACCGTCAGTATCGCGGCCACGATCATGCCGATCACCCAGCCGCGGACGGTGCGGAACTTGGTCCACTCCGAGCGCAGCAGCCAGCCGAACCCGGCGCGCCCGGCGTCAGGCTCGGCGTCGGTGCCGGTGCGCGGCACCGAGACAGTGTTAGTTGTCATCGCGAGGCCTCCTCAGTGGCTTCGGGAGCTCCGGCGACTGAGTCGGCTGGGCGGAACTCAACCGCATCCCTGGTCAGCTCCATGTAGGCCTGCTCCAGGGTCGCCCGGTGGGCAGATACCTCGAAGAACGGCACGGCCTTTGCGGTCAGCACCGCCACGACACGCTCAGCAGGCAGTCCCGCGATCGTGAGGACGTCCTGACCGGAGGAAGCGACGGTGGCCCCCGCGGTTTCTAGCACCGCCGCCGCCTCCGGCCGCGCGGAGGTCCGGAGCGTGACCCGGTCGCCGGACGCGGCCGCCAGCAGGCTGGCCACCGTCGTGTCGGCGATCACTTTGCCTCGCCCCACGACCACCAGGTGGTCGGCCATGTCCTGCAACTCACTCATCAGGTGGCTCGACACCAGGACGGCCCGGCCCTGCGCTGCAAGCGACTTCAGGAACCCGCGCATCCACACGATGCCCTCGGGGTCCATGCCGTTGAACGGCTCGTCCAGCATGAGTGCGTCCGGATCGGCCAGCATGGCGGCGGCGATCCCGAGCCGCTGCCGCATGCCAAGCGAGTAGCCTCCGGCCCGCCTGCGAGCGACGCCCTCCAGCCCGGCCTCCTCGATGACCTGGTCGACCCGCTTGGCGGTCAGGCCCTGGGAGTGGGCGAGCCAGAGCAGGTGATTGCGCGCACTGCGGCTCGGCTGCAGCGCGCCCGCATCCAGTAGCGAGCCAATCCGGCTCAAGGGGCGCCTGATGCTCGCATACCGCTGTCCGCCGACTAGCGCCGTGCCCGACTCGGGCGCGTCCAGGCCGAGTATCACCCGCATGGTCGTCGTCTTACCGGCCCCGTTCGGGCCGACGAACCCTGTCACCCGGCCCGGCTGGACGGTGAATGACATCCCGTCAAGCGCCAGCGCCGGGCCGAAGCTTTTCCTCAGCCCCGTTACCTCAATCGTCGTGCTCACGTGTCTGGTCCTCTCGTTGCCGGAATCGGCTGTGACCTGGTTCTACGCGAGCGCGCCTAACATGGGCCGCACGAAGCTCGTTATCTCGTTGTTAGGTCGGGCCGGGCATCCTGTCACCAGGAGTTCCGGGACAGACCCCTCATCTGGGCAGATACGACAGGCAGGTGCGGCGAGGAACTGGACGCGAGGAGAAGGCCGATGCGTGTGCAGCACGAAGCGGGCACCAGGCCGAACCGGCACCGCTGGATCGCGCTGCCTGTACCGAGAAGGACCGTCAGGCTCCGCCTGACCGCGCTGTATGGCGTGCTGTTCTTGGTGTCCGGCGCGGTGCTGCTGGCAATCGCCGGCGGCTTCGCCGTTAATCGCTCGTCATCGGAAGCCGTCGGTCGGGCCGCGACGAATGCTGGGCAGCCGTCCCCGTCGTCCGCGCTGGCCAATGCCCAGGCACAAATCCAGCACCTTCAGCAGCAGCTAGCGGCCACTCAGAGCGGTAACGACCAGCTGCATGCCTTCTCTCGGAACCTCATCATGGCCTCGGTGGTCGCGCTCGGGATCATGACCGTGCTGTCGGTACTGATGGGCTGGTTGGTCGCCGGCCGGGCGCTGCGACCGGTGCGCATGATGACGGCTGCCGCGCAGCGGATCTCCGCGCATAACCTCGACGAGCGGCTCGCCGTGACCGGCCCGGCTGACGAGCTGAAAGAACTCGGGGACACCATCGATGGCCTGCTCGAACGGCTGGAGAGCGCGTTCAAGGCCCAGCGCCGGTTCGTCGCGAACGCGTCGCACGAGCTCCGCACGCCGCTGACTACCATTCGGGCGTCTCTGGACGTGGCGGTGGCCAAACCGGAGCCGGCCCCGCCCCAGACGATCGCGCTCGCCAACCGGCTGCGCACCCAGCTTGACCGGATCGACGGTCTGCTCGACGCGTTCCTGGTACTCGCCAGAGCGCAGCACCGTGACCTGCCCGGCCGGGCGGTGCTGCCGGTTGAGTACATGGTGGGCGCCGCACTCCACGATCAGAAGGCGGCCATCGCCGCCATGAATCTCACCGTGCACGACACCAGCGGCGCGGGCGGCGTGTGGGTAAGCGGCAGTCAGGCGCTGCTCAGCCGGATGCTTGAGAACGTGATCGGCAACGCGGTCTGCCACAACGTCGAGGGAGGGTGGCTCGCCATCACTTCGAGCGCCAGCGACGGCCGAGCACAACTCATCGTGGAGAACGGCGGTGAGGTCCTTGATCAGCAACAGGTCAGTGAGCTATCTCAGCCGTTCCGCCGGCTAGGCGCTGACAGGACCGGATCCGACAAGGGCTCCGGCCTCGGCTTGTCAATCGTCGCAGCGATCGCTGAGGCGCACGGCGGCACGCTGGACCTGCGCGCCCGCCCGGGCGGCGGACTGCGGGTCAGCATTGACCTGCCCGCCAGCACCGCCGCCGAGTCGGAGGCAGTCAAATGAGAGCGCTGGCCAGGAGCCTATTCGGGGAGTGTGCGCGGGAGCCCGAACCTACCCGGCGCTGATCGCGCCGATGACCATCATCGGGACGGGGCTGGCGCTGGCCATGCCGGCCGTCACCAGGTCGGTCACCAGCACTGTGCCGCCCGCGGACATCGGCACGGCATCCGGCGCTTTCACCACCATGCGCCAGCTCGGCGGGGCGTTCGGCGTCGCGATCGTGGGCGCTGCGTTTGCCGCGACAGGAAGTTACGCATCACCGACCGAGTTCAGCCACGGATTCGTCACCGCATTCGCGGTAGCGGCAGGCCTCGCGCTGGCCGCGGCGAGCGCAGGGACCATCCTGCCCGGGCGGCGAGGCCAGGCTTCTCCCGCGATGTCGCAAGAACCTGGCACGCCGGCCGGAGCTGCTGTCCCGTCGCCTTCTGCGCAAAGGACGGCCGATCAGGAACGCGTCTCGGTTGTGCTCAGGCAGGACGGCCGATGACAGCCTTCCCCGCACCCCTACTCCCCTGCCTCATCGTCGCGGTCGCTGCGCGACGCCGGCCAGCACCGTGGCCACCATCTTCCGGACGGCGCTAGCCTCCGGCGGCGCGCCGGTACGGTCGGCGAACAGCAGATGCGCTGCACCGATCAGCGTGGGAGCGAGCGTGTCAACGTCGGCATCGGCCGCGATGCGGCCGAGGTCGCGCTCGGCGGTGAGGTAGTCCGCGACCATTACCACGGCTTCGGTCAGGAGGGGAACGCCCGCCGGCCACGCGCGGCGCAACCGGACGCGCAGCTCAAACCGGAAAGTGACCAGGGCGACCATTGCCACGGCGACCGAACTGAATACGATCCCGAGTGCGTCGGCGAGGTTCCCGGTGATCGTGCCGGTTCCGGCAGTTGCGCGCAAGGCGGCGGCGTGGGCGTCCATTCGGTCTCTGCGATCCAGCACGAGATCGGCGAGAAATGCGTCGAAGTCCTCGAAGTGCCGGTACAGGACGCCTTTCGCGCAGCCTGCCTCCATGGTCACCGCGCGGCTGGTCAGAGCGTTGGGCCCGTCCCTGATCAGGACACGCTCCGCCGCATCGAACAGCTGGTCGCGCACGTCGCGGAGATGCACTCCCGTCGGCATGGCGCGGCCTTTCTCCTCCTGCGATGCCCGTCCTGATCGACAGGTGGGCACGCGCCCACTATGGTGAGCATATGCCCACTATAGAGCCCGATCGGTCCGTGGAGCCAGCACAGTCCTCCGACGTCAAACCTCATGAGCTCCGGCAGGTCGCCGAGTCGTTCGGCGCTGATGCCGAGCGCTACGACCGGACCCGGCCGCCCTATCCCATCGCGATGGTGGAGCGGATCTTGGAAGCCAGTCCTGGACCCGACGTCGTGGACGTCGGCTGCGGCACCGGTACGGCAGCCCGGCAGTTCCAGGCGGCTGGCTGCAAGGTGCTCGGAGTCGAGCCGGACGTCCGCATGGCCGAGTTTGCCCGGCGCAGCGGCGTCGAAGTCGAAGTCGCGACGTTCGAAGCCTGGGAGTCAGCCGGCCGCCAATTCGACGCCGTCGTCGCCGGCACGGCCTGGCACTGGGTGGACCCGGTTGCCGGAGCGGCCAAGGCGGCGCGGGTGCTACGGCCGGGAGGCCGGCTCGCCCCGTTCCACCACGTCTTCCAGGGGCCCCCTGAGCTGGCAGGGGCGCTCGCCGGGGCCTACCGGCGGGTGGCGCCGGAGTCGCCGTTTAACCGCGCTACCCAGCTAAGCGGGTCGGCCCTGGAGATGTACCAGCCGTTGTTCGCCAAGATCGCCGACGGGATCCGCAAGGCGGGCGGGTTCAGCGAGCCTGAGCAATGGCAGTTTGACTGGGAGCGGACCTACAGTCGCGACGAATGGCTCGACCAGCTACCCACCCTGGGTAGCCTCACGGGGCTCCCCTCGGACAAGGTGGCACAGGTCCTGGCCGAGGTCGGGGCCGCGGTCGACGCGATTGGCGGCAGCTTCACGATGGCTTATGCCACCGTGGTGGTCACCGCCGCACGCGCCGACCAACGGCCCTAGGTGTTCAGGTCATCGCCCGCTGGTAGCTGCGGGTTCCCCACCACATGGCGAGCGCCGCGGCCGCGCCAGTAACGAGGAACCCGGTTCCCACCGCCGTGGCCGTGACGGTTCCGGCCGCCAGGTCGCGGGCTGCCTGGACGGTGTAGTACATCGGATTCAGGTGCCCGAGAACACGTAGCCAGTCCGGTCCGAGCGACAGCGGCAGCAGGATGCCGGACAGCAGGGTCAGTGGGAGCTGCACGCCGGTGACGACCGCCGCCAGGCTGCCGATCTGCTTCAGCTGGATTCCGAGCGCCGACGAAGTTGCGGAGCATGCCGCAGCGAACAAGGCGAGCAAGACGAACATGAGCGCGAGCCCGGCCCAGTGCGCATCGAACCCGAATCCGACGGCAATCCCTATCACCACGATGCCCGGCAGCACGAACATGGCGACGTCACGCAGCACGGTGCCAAGAAGCAGCGCGAACCGGCTCGCCGGAGTGACCCGAAGCCGCTCGATCACGCCCGAGTCCAGCTCCCAGATCACGACCCACCCGGCGCCCATGCCGGCGCCGAAGGCCACTAGTGCCAGGATCCCCGGCACGAACACGTCCAGGACGTGCCCGGCCGGCAGGCTCGGGCTGCCCGCGACCGACCTGAGCAGTGGCTCGAACAACGCCAGGTAGAGCAGCGGAGTGCTGAGCCCGGTGATGATCCACACCGGCTGGCGCAACGTCTCCAGTAGCTTGCGGCGGAAGAACAACCCGGATTGAAGTGCGAACGTCATGCCGGCACCTGCTCTCCTGCTTGGCGGTCCGTTGCCGGCCCGCCGCCCGGCGCGCCCGCGTCGCGGAGCGACCGGCCAGTCTCGTGCAGGAACACATCGTCTAGCGAGGGCTGAGCGAGCGAGGCCGCGCTGATCCCGATGCCCCTGTCGGCTAGCGCGCCGAAGACTGCTGCCATCGACGGCGTCGCGTCAGTCACAGCAAGGCGGATGCTGCCGTCCTGGATTCGCGTGCTCCGGACGAAGGGAATTCCCGCCAGCTCACGTTCCAGCGGTGGCAGGCTGTCTGGCGGCCCGGTCGGCGTCAGGACGATCGTGTCGCCGGAATATCGCTGTTTGAGCTGCGCCGGAGTGCCCTCGGCGATCACGCGGCCGTGGTCGACGATGGCCAGCCGGTCGCTTAGCTGGTCGGCCTCGTCCAGGTAATGAGTGGTGAGAAATACCGTGGTGCCGTCATCGCGCAGTTGCCTGATCTGGTCCCACAAGTTGGCGCGGTTCTGCGGGTCAAGTCCGGTGGAGGGTTCGTCGAGAAAGAGCACCTGCGGGTGATGGAGGATGCCGAGTGCTACCTCGAGCCGGCGGCGCTGGCCACCGGAATAGGTGCGGACTACCCGGCCGGCGAATGCGCCCAGGTCGAACAGCTCGATCAGCTCCTTTGCGCGGCCCGCCGCCGCGGCGGCGGTCATGCCATACAGCCGGGCCTGGAGCAGCAAGTTCTCCACGCCGGTCGCGGATCCGTCGGCGCCACCGAGCTGGCCGACGTAGCCGATCCGGCTGCGTACCTGCTGCGGGCTGCGCACGACGTCCGCGCCTGCCACGAAAGCCGTGCCCGCGTCGGCCGGCAGCAGCGTTGTCAGGATTCGCAGCGTGGTCGTCTTCCCGGCCCCGTTTGGCCCCAGGAAGCCGAAAATCTGGCCAGCCGCGACGATGAGATCGAGTCCGCTGACGGCCTCGACCGCCTGCTTCTTGACGCGGAATGACTTGCGCAGGCCGTGCGCCTGGATCGCGATAGGTGGTGACTCCGTTACCGGCATTGCCGTGCTCCTTCACTTGGCGACAGGAGCGGCGCTGGCCGGCACTATCCTCGAAGTGCCGAGCCCGGGTGTTGCCGGCACAGCCGCGCTCCGGGTTCTCGCGGTCTCCGGGGTTGCCGCCCCGGAGACCGCTCTATTCATCCCTATTCATCCGATTAGCTTCGATTAGTCTTGGCCGCCCTCCCCTGGCAACTCGTCTGGCGAGGGCCACGCAAGCGAGCCGTCAAGTAGCTCGGCGACCGTCGCGCGCACCCAGGCCAGCTCGGCCTTGCGCATGGCCTGTACGTATTCCTCTTCGATGCCGAAGATCCGCGGGAAGTCACCTATGTCGGCCATGAGAGCCTGCCGGAAGGCATCGGACCTGGCGATCTTGGCCTCCAGCCAGACTGCGCGCTGCCGCAGTGCGCCGATCGCCCCTTCGCGACCCAGCGCGTAGATGAACATGAGCGGCGCGGCGAAGGCCGGATAGTCCGCGGCCGGCTCGCTTGTCAGCTCCCTCAGCCAGACCAGCAATTCGTCCCGGCCTGCCTCGGTGATGGCGTAAACGGTCCGCTCTGGTCTGCGGCCAGCCCGGTTGACCTCGACCGGCTCGATGAACCCTCGGTTAGCCAGCCGGGCCACGGTGTCGTATACCGAGGACTCGCGGATCTTGAAGGCCCGGTCGTGACCACGTCCGCGCATCAGCGACCGCATCTCGTACGGATGCATCGGCCGCTCGTTCAGCAGGTTCAGTACCGAGAGGGCGATGGGCGTGCGCGGTAGCGGGCGCGCGCGGGCCTGGCGCTGGCGGCCGGGATCCGGCCCGAACGCGGGGACGGAAGCTGCAGGTCTTTTACTCATATCCGATCACTCGGTGTCGAGTATAACGCGGCATGTCGCGAGTTGCAGCTATCTTGCCGCGTTACTTTCAGGCGAAGAACCGTGCCCGGGGGGAACCGTCCGGTACCGCGGATCACCTCTCGTGGCGGTAGCGTCGGAGCGTGAGTATGGGCGGGCTTGACCCGGTCGCCGGTATTGCGGACAACTACCGTCAGTGGGCATGCGAAGCCCACGCACTGAGCCCTGCCTATGAGTCCCTTGCGGACGCAGTGGCGGGCGACCGAGCCGTCCTGGACTTTCTCGAGGTCCTGCCGCCCATCAAGCGGCAGCCCAACCTGCTGTTCGCTGCCGCGCGATACTTAGTTGGCAGGCCCGCTGCGATCGATGACCTGCGTGCGCTGGTCAGTGAGCGACCTGCTGAACTGTCCCGGCTTATGCTGGCGCGCCGGACGCAGACTAACGAGCCCGCTCGCTGCGCAACGCTGCTGCCTGCCCTCGCCCAACTGCCTGAGCCGCTGGCGCTGATCGAAGTCGGCGCCAGCGCGGGACTGACCCTGCTGTTCGACCGGTACTCCTACGACTACGGCGGCCAGCAGGTAGCCGGCAGCGACCGCGATGCGCCGACGCTGCGCTGCGAGGTGCGCGGTCCCGTGCCCGTGCCTGCGCGGGTCCCGGCCATCCGCTGGCGAGCCGGGCTTGACCTGAATCCCCTTGACGTAACCAGTGACGAGGACATGCGCTGGCTGTCGTGCCTGGTCTGGCAGGACGAGGGTGACCGTGAAGAGCGGCTTGCGGCCGCGATCGCGACTGCGCGGCGCGATCCGCCGGCAGTGCACCGCGGAGACCTGCGCACCGATCTCCCGGAGCTGGCCGCCAGCGCTCCAGCTGAGGCGACGCTGGTGATCTACCACTCGGCCGTGCTGGCGTACCTGTCGCCGGACGACCGCCAGCGATTCGCCAGCACCGTCAGCGAGCTCGATTGCGTCTGGCTGGCAAACGAGGCGCCTGGCGTGGTGCCCGGCGTGCCCCGGCCCGACGGCTACCAGGGTCCTGGGCCGTTCGTGCTGACCCGCGACGGCCGCGAGGCACTTGCAATCACCGAGGGCCACGGGGGCTGGGTGCAGTGGCTCTAGGCCGCCAGGGGTCAGGCCAGCCGCTTGGCGGCTCGCCGGATCCGATTCTTCGGCTAGGCCGATTAGTTCCGCCCTGCCCGCCAGTCTCAGTTGTCAGCATGCGTGATGGCGTGTCTTGAAGGAGGCTGGGATGGCATTGCCCGAGGTGGTACCGCGTGAGAAGTGGCTGGAGGCCAGGCTGGCGCTGCTGGCCGAGGAGAAGGTACTGACCCGCAGGCGCGACGCGCTTAACGCCGAGCGCCGCAGGCTGCCGGTGGTGCAGGTCGAGAAGGACTACATCTTCGATGGCCCCGATGGGCAGGTAACGCTGGCCGGGCTGTTCGGCGAATGCCGGCAGCTTGTGGTGCACCACATCATGTTCGGCCCAGACTGGGACGCGGCGTGCCCGTCGTGCACGCAGTACACCAGCGAGTTCGCCGACGCGCTCATCGCCAGGCTGCGCTCGCGCGACACGGCGTTCGCGATGGTGTGCCGCGCCCCGCAGGCCAAGATCGCGGCCTACACGGCAGGGCGCGGATGGGTGCTCCCCTGGTACTCGTCCTATGGCAGCGACTTCAACTACGACTTCCAAGTCACCCTGGACAAGTCCGTCCCACAGCTCGACTACAACTACCGTGCCGAGCCCGATCTACTCGACGGTGCGGATTCGACCGAGATGCCGGGCGCCAGCTGCTTCCTGCGCGAGGGCGGCGAGATCTTCCACACGTACTCGGCTTACGCCAGGGGCCTGGACCACGTCGACTTCGCCTACTCCTTCCTGGATATGACCGCGCTCGGAAGGCAGGAGGCGTGGGAGGAGCCAACGGGCCGAGCCCCGGTGGTCCGCGACACACTGTAAGCGCTCACTCGCAAGCCACCGGAGGTTGTCGAAGGACCAGGGCCGCGCGCGGATCAACCGCGCCTGGTGAACTGCAGGCCGTCGAAGTCTCCGGAGTTGCGCCACTGCTCGATGTAGCGGAAGTACGCCGGCGCGCCCGCCGAGTACCCGGCCAGCAGCGAATGCGGGCTCGGCCCCTGGCCCTCGTTGTTGTAGTAGCCAGGGGTGCAGTCGGCGAGGAACGACCTCATGACAAGGTTCGGGGCCAGCAGCTCCATCCAGGCGTCCTCCCCGCCCCTGGTTACCTCGACCGTGTCAAAGCCGTTCCTGGCCATATGGGCGACGACGGCGGCGACGGTCTTGGCTGCGTCGTTCAGGTTGTGCGGGACGTTGGCCACGAAGTTGCCGCCCTGGCCCAGCTGCACCAGGAATGCGTTCGGGAAGCCGTGCACGTGGACGCCGTGCATGCTGCGCATTCCGGTGGACCAGTAGTCAGAGAGCCGAATGCCGTCCCGGCCGGACAGGTCGAACCCGTAGCGCCGGGTCGGTTCCGTGCCGACTTCGAACCCGGAGGCGTAGATGATGCAGTCGACCGGGTACTCGGTACCTGCCGCAACCACCCCGGCCGTTGTGATGCGCTCCACTCCCTTGCCTTCGGTGTCGATGAGGTGCACTGACGGCAGGTTGTAAGTGCTGAGGTACTCGTCGTGAAAGCACGGTCGCTTGCACAGCTGGCGGTACCAGGCCTTGAGGCGTCCCGCGGTGGCGGGGTCGGCGACAACCGAGTCGACCCTGGCCCGTATCTCGGTCATCTTCTCGTGGTCAGCGTTCTCGAAGTCCGCGAGCAGATCCTCAAAGCTCCGGGGGCTCGAGCGCGGTGCCGACATTCGGCCCCTGATGCGCTTGGCCAGGTCGGTCCAGCCGTCATTGACCAGGTCCTCGTCCGGTAGCTCGCCCGCGGACATGTTGGCGACGAAGTTGTCCATCCATCGCTCTTGCCAGCCAGGGGCCGCGATGCCGGCAAACCACTGCGGGTCCACGGCAGCGTTCCCGCGCTCGTCCACCGATGACGGCGTGCGCTGAAACACGTACAGCTCGCGGCAGGAACGCGCGAGGGGCGGAACGCACTGCACCGAGGTTGCGCCCGTGCCGATAATCGCAACCCGCTTGCCGGCGAGCCGGTCCATCGGCGCGCCGGTCGCGTCGCCGCCCGTGTAGGCGTAATCCCACCGGCTGGTGTGAAACGAGTGGCCGCTGAAGGTCTCGATGCCTTCGACGCCCGGCAGTTTCGGGACGTGCAACGGCCCTGTACCTGTTGCGATGAACTGAGCGGTGAACTCGTCGCCCCGGTCGGTCCGCACGATCCACCGGCCGGCGGGCGCGTCCCACTCCAGGCCTGTCACCTGCGTATGGAAGAGGGCGTCGTCGTACAGGCCGTATTGCTTGCCGATGCGCTCACAGTGCTCGAGTATCTCCGGCGCATGCGCGTAGCGCTCGGACGGCATGTGCCCGGTTTCCTCGAGCAACGGCATGTAGATCAGCGCGGCGGTGTCGCACATCGCGCCGGGATAGCGATTCCAGTACCAGGTGCCGCCGAATCCCCCGGCCTTCTCCACGATGCGCACCGAGTCGATCCCGGCATCCTTGAGCCGGGCAGCGGTCAGCAGGCCTGCGAATCCCCCGCCCACGAACGCCACCGTGACGTGGTCATGCTTGGGCTCGCGCTCGACCCGCTCCGCGTACGGGTCGCTCAGATAGTGGCCGAACTGGCCGGTCAGCCGCACGTACTGATCGTTGCCGTCGGGCCGCAGCCGCTTGTCGCGCTCTTCCGCGTACTTGCGGCGCAGGGCCTCGTTCGGTGTCTCAGCCACGATCAGTACCTCCCCGCGATGCATCTTTCGCCACAATCCAGTCACAGCATCCAGCGGGGCGTCAAGGATCGCGTGGCTCGCTCCCTGGCTTAGCTTCGCGGCTAACCAGTGATCGCGGAGAAGGCTGCGTAACCGCCGAGTACGAGCAAGATGAGCCCGGTGATCCGGTTGACCCAGGCCATCGGGATCAGGCTGAGGCTCTTGGCGCCGATGCTGACCGCGACCGCGGCTACGGCCCACAGGCCAAGGGTCGCGCCGGCGAAGACCAGCACCGGGTTGTAACGCGCCGCCAGGTTCGCCGCCGTGAGCTGCGTGATGTCGCCCCACTCGGCGATGAAAACGACCGTGAAGCTGGTCGCGGCGACGCGCAGGAACGACGGCGGCACGCCGCCCTGTCTGGCGGCATCTGCATCGTCCTCGCGTCGCGGCCGGAAGCTCGTGACCCACAGGTACGCCGCCCCGGCGGTGAAGAGCCCCGCCACCACACCGTCAACGATGCGGTGCGGCAGCAGGGTGAGCAACTGGCCCGCCGTCACCGCGATCGCCATGTGGAGCGTGAACGCCGCCGCGGCTCCGGTCCACACCCAGCCTGGCCGGTGCCTGGTGGCCAGCACCAGCGAGGCGAACATCGACTTATCCGGCAGCTCGGCAAGGAAGGTCACCGCGAACGCGATGGCGATCACCGCAAGCTGGGGCATGTACAGGCGTCCTCATGCTCGGCCGCCCGAGGATTCCCGGTTCGGGAGCATCTTCGGCCGGATATGACTCGACAGCCGAAGGTCTCGTCCGCCACTCCTTTAGGTGGCCTGGCGGCCGGGCGCTTCGCGCCGGTATGTCGGCCTGCCAGCAAAAGGACTACTCCCCTTCGCGATCACTATATCCGATGGCCGTCCGGCCGGCGGGTTGACCTGCTGAGACCAGCGTCACTGACGCCAAACGGGGCTCGCTATGCCGGGCCCCCTCCCCTGGGCAGGTATGTCGTAATAACTCTGTTGCCCGGTAGTGCGCGGCCCCTGTTGACTAGCGCCATGCTCATCGAGCAATTCGACGCGAAGACCGACGACGACCGGCTGGCCGCCTGCCACCAGATCACCGTCTCAGGGCATCCAGAGGACGACCCGAACGTGCCGGAGATCACCTGGCGGCGCTTCCAGGCGTGGTGGCGTTACGGATTCGCCAGCGAGCCCATTGAGACCTGGCTCGCCACCGACGACGACGGGCAGCCGGCCGGCTGCTACCTGCTGTGGCTGCCGGACCTGGAGAACCGGCAGAACGCGTTTATCTCGCTCAATGTCGCGCGGGCCGGCCGGCGCCAAGGCCTCGGGACGACGCTGATCGGGCATGCCGCCGGCCAGGCCGAGCAGGCCAGCCGCACGCTGCTGATGTCAGACACCCGGGTTGGCGCTCCCGGCACTGAATTCGCGCAGGCCTGCGGGGCACGAGCCGGCATCCAGGAAGTGCGCCGGGTACTCGACGTCAACGCAGACCTGCTTGCCCGGGTTTCCGGCTTGCGTAGCAGCGCGGAGCAGCATGCCGCCGGGTACAGCCTGCGATCTTGGTCAGGGATGACGCCAGATGGCCTGCTCGAGCAGGCGAGCGCGTTGCACAACGCGATGGAGGACGCCCCGCACGACGCCTCGGTCGAGCCGCTGCGCTGGGACGCCGATCGCGTGCGGAAGGAAGAAGAGCAGGACGTCGAGGCCGGCATGCGGGCCTACTCAGTTGCCGCGCTGGCGAATGACTCCGGCGAGATGGCCGCGCTCACGCAGATCTATGTCGACCCGGACCAAGCCGACTGGGGCTACCAGGGCGTCACCGCGGTGACCAGGCCACACCGCGGACACCGGCTGGGCATGCTGGTCAAGACCGAGATGCTGCAGCGACTCAGCGAACTCGAACCCCGGATCAGCGCAGTCGAGACCGGCAACGCGGCATCGAACCAGTACATGATCGCGGTGAACGAGCAACTGGGCTTCCGGGTTACTGACACGTTCCAGAACTGGGAGATCGAGGTCGCGGCGGCCCGCAAGCTGGCGGATTAGGGAGCGACTTAACTCTGTTGCCCGGCAGTGCGCAGCCATGTTGACTAGCACCATGATCATCGAGCAATTCGACCCCAGAGCCGACGCTGACAGCCTGCGCGCCTGCTACGAGATCTTCCTCCGCGCGCACGACATTGACAGTCCGCAGACTCCGGCGTGGTCGTACCGGCTCTTCGAGCGCGCCTGGGTTGACGGCTTCGGGGATGACGATGGCCGCGAATGCTGGCTCGCCAGCAGCACCCCCGGTGACCCGGTCGGCTGCTACCTGCTGATGCTGCCCAAGCGAGAGAACACGACGGTCGCCTCCAGCGAGCTGGTGTTGGCTCCGGAGCGGCGCGGGGCCGGCTCAGGCACGACACTGCTCGCGCACTGCGCCGACCGGGCGCGAGCGGCGGGCCGGACGCGGCTTCGGGCATTCGTGCCCGACGGCACGGCGGGGGCGGCGTTCGCGAAGGCCATGGGCGCGTCCGAGGGCATTGAACAGGTGCTGCGCACCATGCCGGTCGACGCTAGCCTGCCGGACCGGCTAGCCAGGCTGCGCGCCGACGCGCAGTCGCATGCTGCCGGTTACAACATGCTGTCCTGGGCTCTCCCATCCCCCGGCGATCGTCTCGACCAGCTCGCTGAACTTCATCAGGTGATGGCGGACGCGCCGAGGGACGCAGGCATCGAGCCGACAGCCTGGGACGCTGACCGGATCAGGAACATGGAACAAGCCATCATGGCCACCGGCGCGAAGTACTACACGGTGGTGGCACGGCACAATCCCACCGGGCAGTACGTCGCCATCACTGAGCTGGCCGTCGATCCGCAGCTACCCGACTGGGGAATCCAGCAGATAACGACGGTTCGTCCAGAGCACCGCGGGCACCGGCTTGGCCTGCTGGTCAAAATCGCAATGCTCGACTTGCTCGCTGACCGCGAGCCTGCCGTCCGGCGGATCCTGACCGGCAACGCGGGCGAGAACCAGCACATGATCGCCATCAACGAGCTGCTCGGCTATCGGATCACCCAGACTCTCCACTTCTGGGAACTAGACCTGGCCAGCTAATCAGGATCCGCGTGGCGGCCGGCCGCGCCACGGTGCGCCAGTCACAGACCAACCCGCACGATGATCCCGGCCACCCCTGCCTACCCCTACAGTTAGGTCCATGACCGGCGAAGTTTCCCCGACCAGCCAGCCACGCGACGCCGTGTTCCGGGCTTCGCACGCCGACCGGGACAGGACCGCTGAGCTGCTCAGAGTCGCGGCCGGCGACGGCCGGCTGACGCCAGATGAGCTCGACGAGCGGCTCGAGGCTGCCCTGACCGCCAAGACCCTCGGCGAGCTCGCCGTGCTGACAACCGACCTTCCAGGCATGCAAGGGCGGCCAGCCGACGTCGCGCCGCCGCAAGCCAAAGAGCTGGTCCGGTTCGACTCCAAGGGCGGCAACGTGACCAGGACCGGCCGGTGGGTAGTACCGGCCAGCATCGAGGCCAAGGTCACCGGCGGGAACGTCAAGCTGGATCTCACCGCTGCGCTGATCACGCTACCGACGCTGACCGTCGATGCCGACCTGCGCGGCGGGAATCTCATCCTGGTGACCAAGCCCGGCATCGTCGTCGACACCGACGACCTGACGATGGTCGGCGGCAACATGGTGTTCGGCAAGGGAACGGACGGTCAGGCCGCGGTGGTCCTGCGCGTGGAGCTCTCCGGCCGAGTGCGCGGCGGCAACGTGGTGGTGCGGCTGCCCAGACGGACGTTTTGGCAGTGGCTGACGCGCCAGCCGAGGCCTTACGCGTCGGCGACAGCCTGACTAGCCCTGGAATCGTCCCTGGCCTCCTGGCATACTGAGCGACAGCGTCATCGACACCGGGAGGGAGGCCGCCATGAACGTGAATCGAAATAGCGCGCCTCTGCCCGGCTTCATAGCCTGACGCTTCCGCGGTGGCGTGCGCGCACGACACGCAAAGGAATGCCACGTGTTCGCTATCCGCAGCATTACCGTCGACTGTACTGATCCGTATAAGCAGGCGCTGTTCTGGAGCGACGTCACCGGCTGGCAGGAAGATCCGGACGACCCGAACCACGAGGACGATCCGGAGGGCCGGATCGTCGACGGACACGGGATCAGCCTGCTGTTCATCCCGGTGCCGGAGGGCAAGACAGTCAAGAACCGGCTGCACCTGGACCTGATCCCGACGCAGCGCAGCCGGGACGAAGAAGTCACCCGGCTGCTCAGCATCGGCGCTGGCCTGGTCGCGGACCATCGCGAGCCGGACGGGACAGGCTGGGTAGTTCTCGCCGACCCGGAAGGCAACGAGTTCTGCGTCGAGCGCAGCGCGAAAGAGCGCGGCCTGAGCTGAGATATCCGGCCTGAGAATCCGTGCGGCGGTACCCGGACACGGGTACCGCCGCACGGCGCGTAGGCGTCACCCAGAGGTAAGCAAGTCCTCGATGTCGGCAACCATCACATCGTCGCGGGCTATGGCGGCGAGGCGAGGGTCCACCGTCACCAGCGCGTCAGCCTGCAGCCGGGTCACTGCGAGGTACTCGGCATCTCTGAGCGCGTCCCAGCCGTGCCGGCGTGCGAGCTGCCACGCGGTGCGCCGTGATACCCGGTCACCGAGCAGCCGCATCTTGATCTCGGTCATCCGCTCGTGTGCTTCCAGGGCTGCGGCTTCGGCGCGCTTCCCCGCACGGACTTCACGCAGCAACAGCTCCAGCGCCTCCGAGCGGATCGAGCTCGGCGCGACCAGCTGGTGGCCCGGATCGACGCGAAGCCCGGCGTCCACGAGGTGGAGCAGGGTCTGTGCGTCGATCACATAGCGAGCCACGGCCCACAGCGTAACCAGGCACGGCCGGTGCGCGGATCCGGCTGCGGCAACGGGCGGTCGCGGGATCGCCGGACGGGACATTGGCTGACCGGCGAGTTCCCGTGCGCGCCTCAATCTGCCTCGATGCTTCACGTAGCGTTTACCTGGTGGATGCTTTGCCTAGCGTTTAGCTAGTGCACCGTCAGAGACGATGTTCTCCCTTTAACCTCCGCAGCACGCACACAGACACGCCCCGTCGAGGTGGTAGCCGCACATGTCACTTAGCAAATTAGCCATCCGAGTTCTCATCGTTCCGCTCACCGCTTGCGTCACCCTGGCCGGCGCGCTCATCGCGGCGCAGCCGTCGCAGGCCGTACGGCTGGGTCAGCCAGTCCGGTTGACGCAGAGCAGGGCGCCGCACGTGCCGGCGGGCGCTGTGCGCGCGGGAACGCTCTCGCCGAGCACGAAACTCAGCATCGAAGTGACGCTCAACATCCCGGACCAGGCCCGGCTGACCGAGTTTCTGAACGGGCTGACGAACCCGCAGTCGCCGTTCTACCAGCGGTTCCTGGCGCCCGGGCAGTTCGGCCCGCGGTTCGGGCCGTCGCTGGCGCAGGTGGCAGCGGTCGAGAATGCGCTGCGGTCGGTCGGCCTGTCCCCCGGCGACGTCTCTGCCAATCGCCTGGCCATACCGGTCACGGCCACAGCGGCCGCGATCGAGCACGCTTTCGGGGTGACGCTGGACAGATACCGGCTGCGCGGCGGCCGGATGGCCTACGCCAACACGGCCGCGCCAAGAGTTCCGGCGGCCGTTGCCCCGCTCGTGCAAGGCGTGCTCGGGCTCGATGACCTCTACCCCGAGCAGCACCTGGACAGCGGTCCGCTCGGCACCGCACCCACGACGCCGACGGCGTCGCGGCGCACGACGAGCGCTGCTGGCGCCGGGCACGCAACGGGTCCGCAGCCATGCGTGGCAGCTTCCCTCACTTTGTCTGACACTGCCAACTTCATCGCAGCGCTGTACGGGGTGAACCTGTTGTACGACGTGAATGACCTCGGGAAGGGCACCAAGATCGGCGTGCTCGAGCTGGAGCCGAACCTGCGGTCTGATATCACCGCGTACGAGCGGTGCTACGGAATCTCCACCAAGGTCAATGACATCAAGGTCGACGGCGGTGTCGGGTCCGGGGCCGGTGCCGGAGAGGCCGCGCTGGACATCGAGATTGCCGCTGGCCTCGCGCCGAAGTCCACGATCGAGGTCTACCAGGCGCCGAACAGCGGGACGGGGTTCTACGACGACTTCAAGAAGTTCGTCACTTCTGACTCCGTCAAGGTGCTTTCCGTGTCGTGGGGCAGCTGCGAGGTCAACACGGCCCACGCGACCATGGAAGCGCAGGAGTCGCTGTTCGAGCAGGCGAACGCGCAGGACCAGACGATCTTCGCGGCGGCCGGGGACGAGGGGTCCACAGCCTGCTACAACCCCAGCGCCAGCACGGCGGACGACACGCTGAGCGCCCTGTCCCCGGCCATCGCGCCGTATGTGATCGGTGTCGGCGGCACCAGCTTCGGCAATAACCTCGAAGATGAAGTCGTCTGGAACGCCTCCGACGAAGTCGACAGTACCGGCGCGGGCGGCGGCGGTGTCTCGACCTTCTGGTGCATGCCCAGTTACCAGCACCGGACGAAGATTCCCGGAGTCATCAACGCCGATTCCGTGAAGGACAACAGCAAGTCATGCAAGAGCAAGTACTACCGCGAGTCCCCGGACATCTCGGCCCTTGCAGACCCCTTCTATGGGTACGCCATCTACTACGACGGTAGCTGGGATGTATTCGGCGGGACCAGCGCGGCAACTCCGGTCTGGGCATCGATCGCGGCACTGACGAGAATCTCGCCGTGGTGCACCGCCTACCGGTCTAAGGGCGCGACCCTCCCGCAGAATCTGTACCGGGCCGTCGCCACCTACCACTCCTACGTCTACGGACGGAAGCCGCAGGTAGTGCGCGACGTCACTAGCGGCAACACCGACTTGACGGCTTCCGGCTACACAGGTGGCCTGTACCCGGCTACCAAGGGCTACGACATGGCCAGCGGACTCGGCACGCCGATGGTCAGTGGCCTTTCTGGCAAGGACTGGTATGTCTACCTCGCAGGGCTGACCCAGGTGTTGTGCCATGAGACGGCCACCAGGCTGAAGACGGTCAAGGTCAGCCGGGTGATGCCGAACTCCGGCAGAGCGGGGAAGAAAGTAAAGGTCACCGTGCACGGGAGCGGGTTCCTGCCGTTCAAGTACGCCGACAAGGCAGAGATCATTTCCGGGCGCAAGGTTCTGGCTTCCGTCTACGCCTTCTGCAGCACGACCGCCTGCAAGGTCACCCTGCCGAAAGAGTCCGCCCGAACGGTCCAGATCCGGATCTACGCCGCGCCGCTCTGGCCGAGTCGCCTGGTTCGTGCCGACCGCTTTACCTACAAACGCAAATAGCTAACGTCCGGCTCTGCTCAGCAGGGCCGGGCCAGCGAGCATGAAGGGCGTGAGTTACCGGGTGACAGCCGACCTCGGGAAAGCTCGGTAACTCACGCCACTGATGTTCCAGCGGCTAGCCTCTACCGGCACGTGGCCAGGCTGGTCGGCGCGGGCGTGCTGCAGGTCGTGGCCGAGCGCAGGGCCTGTGGCTTGATGACGCAGAGTTCGCCGGGATGATGCGAGACCTGTACCGGGTGCTCGAGCCGCTGCGCGCTAACGCCCCCAAGGCCGGCCGGCGCAGACGGCTGCTCGCATCAGTACTGCTGCCCGGCAATGAGCCAGACGGGTCGGCATCGGCCAGCACGAAGGAGTAACGATGAGCGTCGGGACGAGCAACCGGCCGACGGCCGGCGAGGAAATCACGTTCGCCAGCAGCGGATGCGCTCTGGCCGGCACATTCGTGCAGGTGCCGAACCCGGTGGCTGCTGCGTTGCTCATCGTCGGATCCGGCCGGACGGACCGGAACTCCGATGTCCGGCTGCCCGCGGGTCAGCAGTTGCGCGGCGGCATCACCAGGGCAGCGGCGGAAGCCCTGGCGGGCGTCGGCGTATCGACACTGCGCTACGACAAACGCGCGCGGGTACCGGCGCGCAACGCGGCAGCCAGTTAGCCCGGAGGTGCTCGACCTCATCACGGCGTGGGTTCAAGGCCACTGGGGTCGGACGTGACCGGCGCTGGCTGATACGGCAGTGTTGGCTGAGACGGCCGCGCTGGCTGAGAAAGCAGTGCGGGACGAGACCACAGTGCGGGGCGAGATGACAGCGCGCGACGAGACGACAGGCCGCGACGAAACCATAGGCACCTTTCTGGAGAAGATTTCCGCGAAGACGGCCGCGCCTGCCGGTGGTGCCGTGGCTGCACTGAACGGGGCGCAGGCCGCGGCATTGATAGCGATGGTCGCCCGGTACACGACCGGTCCCAAGTATGCGGCCGCGGCGCAGACCGTCGAGCATGTGATCCGCGAGGCAGACCAGCTGCGTGCGGAATGCACCGACCTCATCGCCGCCGATGCTGCCGCGTTTGGCTCGGTAGCTGCTGCCTACGCGCTCCCCAAGGACACTGCCGAGCATCAGGCAGCCCGGTCCGCTGCGATCGCTGCGGCACTCGTCACTGCAGCCAAGCCGCCGGCCGAGGTGATTGCTGCCGCTGGCCGCCTGCTCGACCTGGCCGAGGCTCTCTGGCCGGTTGGCAACCGCAACGTGCTCGGCGACCTGGTGGCCGCTGCTGAGGCCATCCGCTCGGCGACGGCGAGTTCGCGGATCTTCGTGGAAGCGAACCTGGCCGGCATCACGGACAACACGGCTCGCGAGCGGTATAGCGAAGTCGCAAACCAGGTCGACCTGCTGCTGGCGCGCGCGGACACGGTGTCCGCGGCAGTTCGCGTGGACCTGTTGCGGTGACCGCGCGGCGGCTTGATGGCAAGGACCTTGCTGCCAGCCTGCGAGCGCAAGCTGCCGAGGCGGTGACCGCCGCTGCCGCCGGAGGGAACGCAGTCCGGCTCGCGATCGTGATCGCTACACAGGATGAGTCAGCGGCTTGGTATGTGCGCTCCCTGACCGGCGCGGCGGCCAGGGTGGGGATCGAGTGCGACATCTCCGACCTGGGCGCGGACGCGGCACCCGGCCGGATCGCGACGGAACTGGCCCGGCTGTCAGCAGACCCGAAGGTAAACGGCATCATCCTGCAGACGCCGGTTCCGGCGGGCGCAACTGCAGCGGAGCTCGCCGAGGTGATCGACCCGGCCAAGGACGTCGACGGTGCAAACCCGGTTTCGCTGGGCAGGCTCACCGCTGGCCTGCCAGCGTTCGCCCCGGCGACAGCCGCAGCCGTGGTACGCCTGCTGGACTTCCACGGCATCGGGCTTTCCGGGCGGCGGGCCGTCGTGGTGGGCCGGTCTGCTGTCGTCGGCAAGCCGCTGGCCCAGCTGCTGCTAGCCCGCGACGCCACGGTGACGATCGCCCACTCGCGTACCCCTGACCTGGCCGGCGTCACCAGCGAGGCTGACGTGCTCGTCGTTGCTGCCGGGCGGCCCGGACTCATCACTGCTGCACACGTCCGGCCGGGCGCCGCGGTGGTAGACGTCGGCACGAACGCCAGCGACGGGGGGCTCGTCGGTGATGTCGCGGCCGAAGTCGCCGGCAACGCTGGTGCCCTCTCCCCTGTGCCTGGCGGAGTCGGTACGGTGACGACCGCCGAGCTGCTGCTGGCGACCGTAACCGCGGCAGCGGATCAGAAGAATGTCGGCGCCCTTCGCTAGCCTTGCCTCATGTCGATAGCTCGATTGGCGTCAACTGCACTGGATTGCTCCGACCCGTCTGCGCTCGCTGCATTCTGGGCGCAGCTTGTCGGCGGTGAGGTGGCATTCACCAGCGACGACTTCTGCGCGGTCAAGACTGACCACGGCTGGCTCGCTACCGTGCGCGTTGAAGACTACCGGCAGCCGAGCTGGCCCGATCCGGCGGTGCCCAAGCAGATGCACCTGGACCTCGCGGTCAAGGACCTGGATAAGGCAGAGGCCGAAGCGATCAGGCTCGGTGCGACTCTGCCGGCCACTCAGCCCGCCCCTGACCGGTGGCGGGTGCTGCTGGACCCGGCCGGTCACCCGTTCTGCCTGTCGAGCCAGATACCCGAGTAACGTCGGCAGTCAGCGAGGATTCAGCGGGGCGCTGTCCGCATCACTTCCGGGGTCACGGTCGCGGTACCGCCGCAGTGCCCGTTCGTCGGCCTCGCGCTCGCTCTCCTCGATCTGGCCGGTCATGGTTCCGCGTCGTGGGTGGCCTCGACCGGCAGTGAGCCCGCCGTGCGCAGCAGGCCGAGGAATTCGGCGGCATCCCGCACCAGGGCCAGGGAGGCGCGAGTCACTTCCGGCACGAAGCCGCCACCGACCAGGTCGTCCAGCAGGGCAGTCAGCGGGTCCCAGAAGCCATCGACGTCGACGAGAGCGACTGGCTTGGCATGCAGGCCGATTTGCTGCCAGGTCAGGATCTCGAACAGTTCGTCCAGGGTTCCGAGGCCGCCGGGCAGCGCGGCGAAGCCGTCAGCGAGTTCGGCCATCAGTGCCTTGCGCTCGTGCATGGTGCCTACGACCTCCATCCGGGTCAGGCCCGGATGCGGGATCTCTGCGGCGAACAAACCTCCCGGGATCACGCCAATGACCTCGCCGCCGGCTGCCAGCGCCGCGTTGGCCATCGCACCCATCATCCCGACACTCGCGCCGCCGTAGATGATGCCAACGCCCGCCCGCGCCAGGCTGGTGCCGAAGTCGGCGGCCGCCGCAGCGTATTCGGG
>Ga0335075_10001706_pt1 | contig 35866 bp, 26 predicted proteins | sample Lox_Sample_24_FD_206723 | JGI IMG/M metagenome (GOLD analysis project Ga0335075, IMG submission 206723) | Soil microbial communities from Loxahatchee National Wildlife Refuge, Florida, United States - Lox_Sample_2.4 | ecosystem: Environmental > Terrestrial > Soil > Wetlands | place: USA...
GCGCTTTCAGCTGGTGTTTCGCCGATTCATCGGCGTCTTCGCCCGACCGGAACACCCGTTGGCCCTGTTCTTCGATGACCTGCAATGGCTCGATGAAGCGACCCTGGAGTTCCTGGAGGATCTGCTGACGCGCCCGGAGATGCGATACTTGCTCCTGATTGGCGCGTATCGGGACAATGAGGTCGACCCCGGACACCCTCTGGTACGCAAGCTCGATGAGATTCGCGCGGCAGGCGGCATACTGAAGGACGTCATTCTCGCCCCCCTAGGGCGAGAGGATCTGGGGCATTTGTTGGCGGACTCCCTTCACTGCGATTCCGGGCGTGTGTCGCAGCTCGCCCAGCTTATTCACGAGAAGACCACCGGTAATCCTTTCTTCGCGATTCAATTCATCTCGACGCTGGCAGATGAGCGCCTGCTTAAATTCGACTACGAGCAAGGGCGATGGTCATGGGAGCTGAACCGTATTCGAGCCAAGAACTACGCCGACAATGTCGCGGAGCTGATGGTCGGGAAGCTGACCATCCTGCCGCTCCAGACCCAAGAGGCGCTGCAGCAACTTGCTTGTATGGGTAATAGCGCCGAGTTTCACATGCTCCAGAGAGTATTTCGGGTATCGCTCGATGAGCTCGACCTGTGCCTCTGGGAAGCGGTCCGAGCCGGCCTCGTTTCGCGCTCGCGAGCCGCCTATCGATTCGTCCACGATCGCGTCCAGGAAGCGGCTTATTCATCGATCGCGGAGGAAAGGCGAGCGGATGTGCATCTGCGGATCGGCATGCTCCTGATCGAGCACACCCCGCCTGAGGAACTGGAAGACTGGATATTCGAAATCGTCAATCAACTGAATCGGGCCTCGTACCTGATCATCTCGCGGCACGACCGCGAGCGGGTCGCAGCCCTCAATTTGATGGCTGGCAGGCGCGCCAGGAATTCAGCTGCGTACGCGTCCGCGATCCAATACCTCAGGGCCGGCAGTGCGCTTTTGGGGGAGGAGACATGGAAGTGCGACTACGAGCTCCTCTTTTCGATCGAATGCCTCATGGCGGAATGCGAGGTGCTTACGGCCGAGACGGTCGTGGCTGAGGAGCGGCTTTCGATGTTGGCAAGACGCGCCAAGGACCGCCATGATTTTTGTCTGGTAACGCGTTTGAGACTGACGCTATACATGACTCTGGATCGGTATAGTCGCGCGGTGGAGGTGTTCCTGGAGTGGCTTCGCCGCGACGGCACCACATGGTCGCGACATCCAACCCGTGACGACGTGATGCACGAGTACGCGCGTATCGGGACGCTTCTCGAAGGTCGCCAGATCGAAGAGCTGGTGAACCTGCCCGTGATCACGGACCGGGATATCCTCGATACAGTGGACGTCTTTACCGAGATTGTGACGCCATCATGGGTTTATGATGAACAGCTCACCTCGCTGGTCGTCTGCCGGCTCGTCAATGTCAGCCTCGAGTACGGCAACTGGGATGGCTCGTGCTTCGCTTATGCCTGGCTGGGTATCCTCGCCGGGCCACGCTTCGGCAGTTATCCGGATGGATTTCGGTTTGGGCAGCTGGCCTATGATTTGGCCGAGAGGGGAGGCCCGACACGTTATCAGGCGCGCACGTACATGTCCGTGGGTGCCCTGATCATGCCGTGGCAGAAGCACCCCGCTATTGGTCGCGAGCTGGTACGTCGCGTGTTCGATGCTGCCTACCGCATCGGAGATCTCACGTTTGCCGCTTATAGCTGGCACCAATCGATCACACTTGGTTTGGCTGTAGGAGATCCTCTTGGAGAGGCGCAGACGCAGGCGCAGAACGGTCTGGCGTTCGCGAAGACGACGCGGTTCGGCCTCCTAATTGACATCTGCGCGGTGCAGGTCGGTCTCATTCGGACCCTTCGGGGAATGACCCTGAGCTTTGGGCATTTTGACGACGAGGAATTCAGTGAGCCCGAATTCGAGCGTCATCTCGCCGCCAACAAGAATCTCGCATTGGCTGAATTCTTCTACTGGACTCGGAAATTGCAGGCCCGCTTTTTCGCGGGCGACCATGCGTCGGCGATTGACGCCTCGATGCGGGCACGGTCGCTGCCTTGGCTATCGTCGGGTATGTTCGAGACGGCGGAGCTCCGATTCTATAGCGCGCTCGCCCACGCCAGGGCGTGGGATTCCGGGTCTCCGGAGCAGAGACGGCATCACCTTGAGGCGTTGAAGACTCACCAGGCACAGATCGAGGCATGGGCCGAGCAGAACTCGGTAACATTTGAGAACCGCGCTGCGCTCATAGCCGCGGAACTCGCACGAGTCGAGGGCCGTACTCTGGTCGCCGAGGAGCTCTATGAGAAAGCCATTCGTTCCGCACATGCCCACGGTTTTGTTCACCATGAGGCGGTAGCCAGTGAGGTAGCGGGGCGCTTTTACGCGGCTCGCGGCTTCGAGAAGATTGCGAGGACCTATCTGCGGGAGGCGCGCCATTGCTACCTTCGTTGGGGAGCGGACGGCAAGGTCAGGCAACTCGAGCAGCTGTATCCGCACCTCGGAGCGGAGAGTCCTGTACTGGATGTCACCACGACGATATTTGCTCCGGTCGAGCACCTCGATGTGGCAACTGTGATCAAGGTCTCGGAAGCGGTATCGGGCGAGATCGTCCTGGAAAAATTGATTGATACGCTCATGCGCAAGGCGATCGAGCACGCGGGAGCCGACCGGGGGCTGCTGATCCTGGACCGCGGTGGCGACTATCTGATCGAAGCGGAAGTCACGAGTCGTGGGGAGAAGATTGCGGTCGATCAGGGCAGGCAAAGGGTGACGGCCGGTGAGTTGCCGGAGTCCGTGCTCCGCTATGTCCACCGGACCAAAGAATACGTTTTGCTGAATGATGCCTCTGGCGAAAATGCATTCGCTGCCGATGAGTATCTCTGCAAGCACTACACGCGCTCCCTCCTGTGTCTGCCGATTCTGAAGCAGAACAGGTTGCTCGGAATGCTGTACCTGGAGAATCGGCTGACGCGTCACGCCTTCACCCCGGGCAGAGTGGCCATCTTGAAGCTGCTGGCGTCGGAGGCGGCGATCTCGATCGAGAATGCGAGCCTGTACCGAGATCTCGCCCAACGGGAAGCGAAGATTGGACGTTTGGTGGATGCAAACATCATCGGAATCTTCTTCTGGACTCTTCAGGGTCGCATTCTGGAGGCCAATGACGCCTTTCTTCTCATGGTTGGATATGGACGCGAGGACCTCGTCTCGGGACGCCTCGACTGGAGACGCCTTACACCGCCGGAATGGGTCGCTCTCGACGAGCAGCAATTGGAGCCGCAGCTCAAGATGACTGGGAGATTAGTGCCCTTCGAGAAGGAGTTTTTTCGGAAGGACGGCAGCCGCGTACCGGTCTTGGCCGGCGTCGCGGCCTTCGAGGAGGGTGGGGATGAAGGTGTCGCATTTGTGCTCGACCTCACCGAGCGCAAACGCGCCGCGGAGGCATTGCGCGAGTTGCAGATGGAGCTTACTCACGCCAACCGGCTGGCTACGCTCGGTCAGCTGGCCGCGTCCGTTGCGCATGAAGTCAATCAGCCGATTGGGGCGGCACACAACAATGCGCGGGCGGCATTGCGCTTCCTCGCCGTCGAGCCGCCGGAGCTGGGCGAAGTCGCGGAGGCGCTCGAGTGTGTCGTGAAAGAGACCTATCAGGCGGGCGACATCATCGGCCGAATCCGAGATCAAATCAAGAAAGCTGCGCCTCGCCGGGAGGGCGTCGATCTCAACGAGGCGATCGAGGATGTGATCGCACTCGTGCGCGGCGAGCTTTCCAAGCATCGCGTATCTCTCCGGAGGGAGCTTGCGGCGGAGCTGCCGTTGGTTACCGCGGATCGGGTGCAATTGCAGCAGGTCATTCTGAATCTGATCCTCAACGCGATCGAGGCAATGATGAACGTCGAGGCCGAGGCGCGGGAATTACTGATCAGCACCGCATCGCAGCCGGGGGTGGGCGTATTGGTCGCGGTGGGCGATTCGGGACCGGGCGTGGACGCCGCATATCGCGAGCGAATTTTCGAGTCATTTTATACCACTAAGGCCGGCGGGCTAGGAATAGGGCTCTCGATATGCCGCTCCATCGTTGACGTCCATGGAGGTCGTTTGTGGGTGGAGGAGCATCAGCCTCGCGGTGCGCTTTTCCGATTCACGATACCCGCGCGCGAGTGAGCCGAGGTCCGTTGCGAACGGGAGGAGTTACTTTCTGCGCGCAATCAGCTGATCGGCGACCTCATCGAGGTCCTTGCCAACGAGTTGCGGCTGGGGACCTGCTGCGAGGAGGTCGTTGCCCTCTCGCCTGATCAGCGCGGCGCCCCAGCCCGCGGCGAGCGCACCGAGGGTGTCCCAAGTGTGACAGGCCACGAGAAGGAGCTGCGAGGGCGAGACTCCAAGTTCAGCCTGAACGTAGGCGTACGCATGCGGGGATGGCTTGTGATGCTTGGCGGCATCTGCACTGAAACGCCGCTCAAAATTGTCGAGCAGATTGCCGTGCTGCAACTGACGGGTCTGGACCTCAAGTAGATTGTCGGTGAGCGTGAACAGACGAAAGCCGGAGCTGCGAAGCCTGCGAAGCGCCTCGGGGACCTCCGGATGCGGGGGCATGGTCGAGAATCTCTCCAGCAACTCCTTCTTGTCTGCTTCGCTGACGCTGATCCCGCGAGTGTCCGCGAGCATCTTCATGACGGCCGAGCCAATGTCAGTAAAAGGCACATAGCAGCCAGTCAGGGTGAGAGCGCTGGAGTACAGGATCAGGTTCGCGAACCAGAGGCGCATGGCACTCTTGTCCTTGAAGATCCGCTCAAAGACAGGCTCCATGACTCTGAGATCGAGCAATGTCTCGTTGACATCGAAGACGATCAGGGGCTGCGTCAGCATGAGCGGAAGCTCCGAAGGAGACAGGTGTGCGGCCGCTCAGTGCGTTCAAAGCGGCAGCAATTTTCGGATTGCGTCAGCGATCTCCGTCGCGTGCGTTTCCAGGGCAAAGTGCCCTGTGTCGAGAAATTGTATCGTGGCATCTGGTAGGTCTCTCCTGAAGGCCTCGGCTCCCGGCGGCAGGAAGAACGGATCGTTTTTGCCCCATATGGCGAGAAGACGCGGCTTATGGGTGCGGAAGTATTTTTGAAATGCGGGATACAGCGCGATGTTGCTCTTGTAATCGCCGAAAAGATCGAGCTGCACTTCATCGGCGCCGGCACGCGCCAGGTAGAAATTGTCGAGTGAATAGCCATCCGGCGAGACCCTGCTGGGATCGGAAACTCCGTGGGTGTACTGCCACACTGTGGTCTCCGGCGCAAGAAATGTGCGTAGGGCCTTGCGGTTCGCGGCGGACGGATCCTCCCAATAGGCGCGGATGGGATTCCAGCCATCGCTGAGACCTTCCACATAGGCGTTTCCGTTCTGAGAGATGATGGCGCTGATCCGCTCCGGATGCCTTGCGGCAATCCGGAAGCCAGTGGGCGCTCCGTAGTCGAATACGTAGAGCGCGAACTTGTCGAAGCCGATCGTTTCCGTGAAGCGGTCGATGATGGCTGCGATGTTGTCGAAGGTGTATGCAAACGTAGCGGGTGTCGGCATATCCGACCTGCCAAAGCCGGGCAAATCTGGCGCGACAATGTGAAAGCATTCGGATAGAAGCGGCATGAGGTCCCTGAACATGTGGCTGGAGCTCGGAAATCCATGCAGTAACAGCAGCTTCGGCGCCGAAGCCGCTCCGGATTCACGGTAGAAGACCCTGAAGCCCTCCAGGTCAACCGTTCGGTAGGTGATCCGACTCATTTGCATGCTCCGCTCTGCAGGACAATGGACACGTTACGTGCTCGGGCTCGCCAGGCGGTCAAGTGTCGGGAAGGTGCCGAGAACCAAGACGCATTCAGGTCGGTCCAGCAGCCTGCCGCTGACGAGTACAATAAGCCGCTGTCAAGCGTGGCGCTTACCGCAAAGTGCGTCAAATTACGGCGGATTGCTGTGGTATGGCCGATGCAACGGACGCGGCGTCAGCGCGGCGAGGAACACGCACAGCAGTCGCGCGAGTAGGAAACAGCAGCCGCGTTCAAGCGTGCGCCGGCAGGCGCGTTCAATATCGGCACGAGTTAGTGGCATATTTTGAGGAACGGCCCGGATGCTACCTACTATCATAAACGAGAGCGCCGAACCTTCAGTACTCGCCGATTTTGACACCGGGCATGTGCTCGATGCACTGTCATACGGGATCATCGTGCTCGATCGACAATTCTGCGCGATCTACGCGAATGTCATCGCGCAGCACTTGCTCGCTCTTCATCTGCCAGACATGCGGGGTCAGCCGTTTGCGCAGTTTCTGCCGCAAACCCAGCGCTTTGCCTGCGCCGTACGGCGCGCGGTAGAGAGCGGATCGGCGGTCGACTACAACCTGCGCATCGTTCGCCAGGACGGGTCTGAGAAGGCGGATTGGGTCAATGCGAGGATTGCCCCCTTATGTAATGAGATGTCGGGCACGTATGTCATGGTCGAATTGAGCGCACGAAGGCATCCGCAGCCTCAAAGGTGGGCGGTTCCATGAGCGCCTCACGAACCACTCGTTTCGTGCTGGAGTCAGAGCCGGCGCTCGGGCCAGCGATCGCCGCGGACGGTGTACATTTCAACGTGTTCTCCAGCGGAACCCGGGTCGAGCTCGTTCTGTTTGATCGCGTCGATGATGATCATCCCGCCCGCGTCATTGAGCTAGAGCCGCAGCCGCAATCGCCGTCCTGCGGGCGATACTGGCATTGCTTCGTTGGCGGGGCTTGCGCGGGCCAGGTCTACGGATATCGCGTGGATGGGCCGTTTGCGCCCGAACGAGGGCTGCGGTTCGACCGGGAAAAGTTGCTATTGGATCCCTATGCGCGCTGTCTGCAAGCACCGCGGCGGCGCAGCCGGACGGCCGCCGCGGGCGCGGGAGACAATCTCGCGACGGCCTTCCGAAGCGTAGTTGCGGATTCGAGCGTCTATGAGTGGGAGGGCGACCGACCGCCTCGCGTGCCTTATGACCGGGCAGTGATCTACGAGGTGCATGTGGGCCATTTTACCGGGCACCCGAGCTCGGGGATCTCGGAGACGCTGCGCGGTACTTTCGCAGGCATGATTCAGAAGATCCCCTATCTCTGCGACCTCGGTGTGAATGTGGTCGAGCTCATGCCGGTCTTTGCGTTTGATGACCAGGCCGCGCCGCCGGGTTTGCGTAACGTCTGGGGCTACGAGCCGGTCTCCTTCTTCGCGCCGCATGGCGGTTACACTTCCCGAGGCGATGTCGGGGGAATGCTCGATGAATTCCGCGACATGGTCAAGGCGCTGCATCGAGCCGGCATCGAAGTCATTCTCGATGTGGTCTACAACCATTCGGCGGAAGACGATACGAATGGACCTACGCAGAGCTTCAGGGGTCTGGCTAACGAGGTGTACTACATGCTCGCGCCGGATGGCTCCTATGCAAACTACAGCGGTGTTGGTAACACCATGAACGTGAATTCCCCCGTCGTATCCCGCCTGATTCTCGATAGCCTGCGTTACTGGGTGCGTGAAATGCACGTCGACGGTTTTCGTTTCGATCTCGCCGCAGTGCTCCTGCGGGGCACGGACGGAAGTCCCAGTAGTGAGACACCGATTCTTCGGGCGATTGAGACAGACCCGACTCTGAGAGAGGTCAAGCTCATCGCCGAGCCGTGGGATGCTGGGGGATTCTACGCACTCGGGCGCTTGGCCGATCAAAGGTGGTGCGAGTGGAACGGACGATTTCGGGACGATGCGAGACGGTTTCTGAAAAGCGACCAAGGCGCGGTGCGGCAGATCGCCTGCCGTCTCGTCGGCAGCCCGGATATCTACCCTGTGCAGCGCTGTACGCCGGCACGGAGCATCAACTTCGTGACGTGCCACGATGGATTCACGCTTAACGATCTGGTTTCGTACAACCGTAAGCACAACGAGGCCAATTGCCACGAGAACCGTGATGGTTCAAACGACAACTACAGCTGGAACTGTGGTGTCGAGGGGCCGAATGACGATGCGACGGTCAATCAGCTGCGTACGCGGCAAGTAAAGAACTTTTTTGCGCTGACGTTGCTTGCGTCCGGCACGCCGATGCTCCTCATGGGGGACGAAGTGCGCCGCACCCAGGCCGGAAACAACAACGGTTACTGTCTCGAGGCGGATGCTGCCGGGCTCGATTGGGAGGCGTTCGCGACCGACGAGGGTATACACCGCTTCGCGCGCGAGCTGATTGGGCTGCGCACCGGGCGTTCGCTTTCGCGACGCTGCTTGCTCGGTGACGCTCCGGCGTCGCTGATGCCACGGCGCATGGAATGGCACGGGGTGCGGCTCGCACAGCCGGACTGGAGCGAGGAGTCCCATAGCCTCGCGGTGCGAATCGAGTGGGAAGGAACTGACATGACCCTGTACCTGATGCTGAATGCCTACTGGGAGGCTCTTGCATTCGAAGTGCCGCCGCTCAGCGGTGAGCACGCGTGCTGGCGCCGCTGTCTCGACACCTGCCGTGCTCCACCCGAGGATATTTGCTTCGACGTCGAGGCACCGCTCGTCATCTCATCGACAGTAGTGGTTGAGCCGCGCTCCGTCGTGGCGCTTCTTGGGACACAGAAAACGATCGCCCTAGGGCCTGTTAACACTAGCGCAACGCCTCAATGACGAGCGCGAAGTAGATAAAGGCGATGAATACGAGGTCGAGTTTGTCGAAGCGGCTGAACGGTCGGCGAAAGCCCTTGAGCCCGCGGAATAGCCGCTCGACCTCGTTGCGTCGTCGGTACCAGGCCTTCTTGATCTTCCAGGGATGCAAGCGCTGTGGGTTGGGCGGCACGACTGGAATAAAGCCCAGGTCGAGCGCGAGTTGGCGCGTCTCGTTGCCTTCATACGCACTGCGGAACCAGTCCGGCAAGCAAACCTGTGCGCCCTCAATCCTTGATCAAGACGCCGGGGCTGGGGCGATACCTCCCTCATGAGAGGTCCGGGCGGCGATGAATGCGAATTTCACCGTCGCATGAAGCGGCCACATCCCGAGTGTTCAACCACAGTGACGTTTGCTCGAGGCCGGATGCCTGTAAGTGCTTGACGATCTCGTCCACTGAGCAAGGATCGGCGGCAAAATCCTTCACGTTGAAAGTCACAATTGCATCTGCAAGGGCAACAATTGCCGTCGCGACAACATGGCGGTCTTTGGCGTCCACAGGCTCAAGTGCCCCTGACAGCTGTCTCGATACGCAGGCGCGCGGGGAATCTTATTTGCCGGAGGCCGACATCTGGGGGGACGTCGCGCTTTTGTCGATCTATGAGGCGGACCAAGTCCTCGTTGCGCAGCCATGTCCGGTTCAAAAGGAGGCCGCTCCGCCGTCACAGGGAGTTTGCGTCTGACGCATGACGGGGGCTTCCCACGATTGCCTCCTATCGCGACTAGGGGCGCAGCCAAACCGACTCTTGTAGATCCTCGAGAAATGCTCCAGGCACTCGAAACCGCTTGCGACCGCGATTTGCGAGACACTGAGATCGGTCTGCTGCAGCAGCCGATGCGCAGTCGCGACGCGTATACGGACATAGTAGCGGTGCGGGGAGACGCCAGTCTGCTCCTTGAACTGCCTCTCGAACTGCCGTCTGGAGAGCCCGACTCGTGCGGCCAGGCTTTGGGAGGGAATCGGACTCGATACGTTGTCGCGCATGATCCGGATCGCTGCGGCGATCCTTTCACCGCCAGCGGCCGGCTTGGGATCTGACCGGGCGAGCTGGGGATGCGTGGACGCGCGTGCCGCCGGATGGAGCAGGTGCTGAGCCAGTTCCTGCGTGAGCGCGCCGCCGTGGCTGCGGCCGACCCAGGCCAGCATCAGGTCTACGATGGCGACGGCGCCAGCACAGGTGGCGACTCGCGTGTCGAGCGTGTAAAGCTCTGCCGCGGGCCTGATCTTCGGGTAGACCTCCTTGAACCCTTCGAGATTGTCCCAATGCACCGCCGCCCTGTGTCCGTCGAGCAGTCCCGCCGCGGCCAGCAGTTCCGTACCCGTCTCAACGCCTATGATCTGCGCCCCCGCCCGGCTCTCGCGTTGCAGCCACGTCCTCAGGAGTCGGTTTTTCGCATGCGCCTTCGGGTCGAAGCTCGCGATCACGAAGACCGCCGAGAAGCGACTGTCCACCTGCCCTACTGGCTCGGTCGGCACGTGCATGCCGTTTGTCGCGCGAACCGGTTTTCCGTCCACCGACATGATCCGCCACTCATATAATGGGCGTTGTGCCAGCCAGTTGGCGAGTGCCATGATTTCCACGACGAAGCTCAGACCCAGATGCGAGAACTCCGGAAGGACCAGCAGAGCGATGCGCTGGGCATCGCGCACCGGGTACTCCGCTCGCGCTGCACCCTGAGCCGCGTTAGCCTTGGGAGATCTCATGCGAGTGTCAGTCACGGTGTCGATCAGCTCCAATTCCCCTCATGACAGCCTGCCAAGGCTTTGATTTCAAGGTATTCCAGCAGCCCGAGCTCGGCATGCTCGCGGCTACGCATCGTCCGTTCAAGTCCTATAGGACGGCTCCTGCTCGTCCAGCATCGCCTTGACGTTCTCGAAGTGATCCACGGCAAGCTGTCCGTAATTACGCCACTGCCGCGCGGTCTCTGCGGCAACATCGTCGGGCATCACGCGTAATGGCTGTTTCGTCGCATGACAGATCATCAGAGTCCTGGCTGCACGCTCGAAGTAATAGAGCGCATCGAAAGTCTCCGCCACGGACTTTCCAATCACGAGGACGCCATGGTTTGCCATCAGCACCACGGGTTTGGCTTCGGACACGAGCGTGCATACCCGGTCCCCTTCGGCGTCCGATAGCGCCATGCCCGAAAACTCGCGATCTGTAACGACTGCTTCGCGAAAGCGAGCGGTATTCATGTCGATCGGATACATCGTACTGTCCTCCATGCAGGAGAGCGCAGTGGCGTACGTCGAATGCAGATGCATCACGCAACGCGCTGCAGGGACACGGGCGTGCAGCCTGGAATGTAGATACCAGGCAGTGGGATCCGGCGCGCGCGCAGATCTCATGGTCGCCGGATCGCTCGCATCGAGCAGCAGCAGACTACTCGCTCGCATCCTGGAGAAGTGCAGGCCCCGCGGGTTGATCAGAAACCGCGCGCCATCGCCGGAGACGGACAAGCTCAAGTGATTGGCCACGGACTCATGCATATCCAGACGGGCGAACGAGCGGAAGGCAGCCGCGAGCTCGACCCGGCTCGCCCATTCGGATGAGAGCGGCGATCCGCTCATTTGCAGGTCGGGCTTTTCCACGGCCGTTGCTCCTCTAGCGCTGTGACGTTCGCCATTCGGGATGAATCCACGCCGGCTCGGCCTCCGGGGGCAACATCGGTCGGCCGCGTATGTGGTCGCTGATCTTCTCGGCGATCATGATCGTCGGCGCATTGGTGTTACCGCTGACGATCGACGGCATGATCGAAGCGTCGACGACGCGCAATGCCTCCAAGCCGAATACACGCCCTTCACCATCAACCACCGCGTCAGCATCGGTGGCGCCCATTCTGCAGGTGCTCACCGGGTGATAACAGGTTTCAACCGTGCGCTTGATCCAGTCGTCGAGGTCGGTGTCGGACGTTATCGCCGGGCCCGGGTTGATTTCTCCGGCGCTGTGTCCCGCCATGGGGGCGGCCGCAACGATTTCGCGCACCAGGCCAACCGATGTCCGCATGTCGGCGAGGTCCTGCGGATCCCGGAAGTAGTTGAAGCAGATCGCGGGCGCCGCCGTCGGATCGGCACTCCGCACACGCACGATCCCTTCGCTGCGCGGCCGCATGAGATCGATATGCACCTGGAACGAGTGACGGCCGACAGACTCTACGGTGCCCGGCTTGATGGCCAGGGGCATGAATGTCAGTTGCAGATCCGGAAATTCGATGCCGGCACGACTGCGGATGAATCCCCCGGCCTCGAAGTGATTCGAGCTGGCGATCGTGTCGAGCCCGGCGAACCATTTCAATCCGGCGACGAGACGCGGAATCCCGCGTGTATGCGGATAAATCGAGCCGCCATTCGCGGCCGCGTGCTGAATGACTATGTCGGGATGGTCATTCAAATGGGTTCCGACCGCCGGCAGGTGGCGTAGGGGCTTGATGCCCGCGCCCTGCAGGGCGCCGCCGGGCCCGATCCCCGATCGTTGCAGCACCTGCGGTGAATTGAAGGCCCCGGCGGCGAGGAGGACCTCGGCTGCGGCGTGTGGTCGCAGGATATCCCCGCCGCTGGAGTACTCGACCGCTACGGCACGGTGACCGTTGAATATGATCCGATGGACCAGCGCATCTGTCTGAATTCGCAGATTGGGCCGACGTGCGGCCGGTCGCAGGTAGGCCCGGGCAGCGCTACAACGGCGGCCATGCGCAGTCGTCGTCCGATCGATGGCACCGAAGCCCTCCTGGCGCATGCCATTCACGTCAGAGGTGAGCTGATAGCCGATGGCTCGAGCCGCCCCGAGGAACGCCTCGGAGAGAGGCTGCTCGGAAGGTGTTGGGGTAAAGACCTGCAGCGGGCCGCGGTTGCCACGATAGGCGTCCCCACCCGCAAGACGGCGTTCCGCTCGTTTGAAATACGGCAGAACCTCGGCGTAGCTCCAGCCGGCTAGGCCGGCGGCCGCCCAGCCGTCGTAATCCCTTGCGTGACCGCGTATGTAGACCATTCCATTGATGGACGAGGAGCCGCCCAGAACGCGACCCCTCGGGTGCGTGAGCCGGCGTCCGCCGAGGTGCGGCTCCGGCTCCGAGACGTAATTCCAGTTGAATGTGTCGGAGCTCAGAAGACTGCCGACTGCCGCAGGCATCGCGATCCGCCAGTGTCGGTCGGGGGGGCCGGCCTCCAGCAGAAGCACGCGTCGCTCCGGGTCCTCCGTCAGGCGGCTTGCGAGGACGCAGCCGGCGGAGCCGCCACCCACGATGATGTAGTCGTATTCCTGTATCCGGCGCGTCATCCGCATTCACGGGCCGATTGCGGCATGACAGAGCTGGTGGAAGTGACGCACCAGGTGCTCGCCTCGATTGACGAGGCCATCGGCCACCAAGTAGCGCCCCCGAGAGAAACCCTTTGAGTGCAAACCGAGCTGATTGGTCTGGTTCAAGGCGATGTCTTCGGGACCGAGCTGGCGATTCATCCAGCGGATACAGGCTTCGGTCACCGCCGGCCGCGGCCGTCCTGCGGGGGCGTAGTAGCCGAAGCGCAGCATCGAGCTCTCAGCGCCGGTCGGATTCATGATGAATGTCCCGACCATGTCCGCGTATGGAAACGCATAGACGGTCGCGTTCGGCCAGAGCCCCAAGTTGAAGAACGAGTCCGTCTGCCACGTCGCACCCTCGAGCGGCACACCGTAGGCCTGGTTGATGCCTCGCTTTGGCGGACCGATGTAGGTCCACCAGTGGCCTCTGGGTTGCGGCCGATAGCCGGAGAAGTCGATCAAGTCGACGAGCTGCTTGTGCGCCGGACCGGAGTAGTCGAAGTGGTAGCCTTCGATGGAGTTCTCCTGGATCACCTTCCAGTTGGCTGCCACGGGCACGTCGACTTCCTCGATCAGCTCCAGGCGGTCCAGGTCCGGCAGGAATCGCCGCATCTCGGCCTCCGCTTCCGGCGCCATCGCCTGCACCGGCTTCGCGTCGAGGTCCAGGCTGACGAAGACGAACGACGCAAATGTTTCGACCAGGACAGGTTTGAGACCGTGCTCACTCTTGTCGAAACCTGATAGGGCCTGTGTACACGGTGCTCCTCGCAGCGACCCGTCCAATGCGTACGTCCAGGCATGATAGGCGCAGGTCAGCGCCGGAGCTTTTCCGCGTCGCGCCTGAACGAGCCGATTGCCGCGATGCTGGCATGCATTGTGGAAAGCCCGGATCGCGCCATCACGGCCCGCGATGACGAGAATGCTCTGATCGAAGATTTCCTGGGTGACGAACGATCCCGGCTCGCGCAACTCGTTCACATGCGCCACCAGGTGCCACGACCTGAAGAAGATCCGCTCTTTCTCGCGCTGCAGCACCTCGTTGTCGTAAAAATACCGGGCCGGGAGAACATACCCGGCCTTTTGATCCTCCAAGCTCCAGTCGCTGGTGTCGATCCGCATGACCACGCCCCCTTGTCGAAACTCGGACCTAATCTAGCAGCCGTCATTTTGATGATCCTGCTTGATTCCGTCATACTGATGTCGAATTTTTACAGCGGTGGCCACCCGTGAAGATCGCATTCCTGGTCTTGCCCGAGTTCTCGAATCTAGGCCTCGCCGCCGCGATCGAGCCGCTGTTCGTCGCGAACTGGCTGGTGCAGAAGCGCCTCTTCGAGTGGGTGACCGTTTCGCTCGATGGTCGTCCCGTGGCGGCGAGTGCCGGCAATCTGGTTCCGGTGGACGGAGATCTGACGAGAAGCGAGGGCAGCGACACGGTGTTTGTCCTGGCGAGCTTCGATGCCATGCAGATCGCGCGTGACGCTCGCCTCGGCCGTTGGCTAAGGCGCCAGGCGCGTGCCGGCGTCGAGCTCGGCGGCCTCGAGAATGGGACTTTGGCGCTAGCCGAGGCGGGGTTGTTCAAGTCGTCCCAGGTCGCCGTACACTGGGACAACATCGTCGGGTTCAAGGAAAGACACCCGGACAGCCGGCCCGTATCGCAGCTATTCGTCCTGGGTCCCCAACGGCTGAGCTGTGCCGGCGGGGCCGCAATCCTCGACCTTATGGTCGCGTGGATGGACCGGCACGGGCATCACGACCTGGCACTCGAGGTTGCCCAGCATCTGCTGCTCGGCCAATCGCGCCGCGGCGAGCAGGATCAGAGGACTCCGGCGGCCGATGCCGAGAAGAGCATGGACCGCGGCGTGCTGCTCGCGCTCCGGCTCATGCGAAAAACGGTCGACCAGCCTCTCACTTGCGAGGAAATCGCCCAACGCGTCGGAATGTCATTACGACAACTGGAGAGGCACTTCCGCAGCTCACTCGGCTGCTCCGTCCTCGACCGATACCGGCTCACGAGGATCGAAGTCGCCCATCGGCTGCTTCAGCAAACGGAGATCAATGTCATTGAAGCGGCGGTCGCGTGCGGCTTTTCGTCTCCGGAGTACTTCTGCAGGGTCTACCGCCGGCATTTCGGGCGCTCACCGAGCGCCGACCGGCGGCAAAGTACGGCGGCGCCGGTGCTTCGGCAGCTCGCGCCCATCGCGCGAGCTGCGTCCAAGAGCAGGCGACCGCGGGGAAAGCTGCAGCGCCCAGGGTAGAAGACTCCGAACGGGCCACATCAAAAGTCATATCCGAAGGTCACGCTCAGCACTCGCGGTCGCAGCGGCGTCTGTTCGACGATGAACTGGTCGGTGCTGGTGAAGGTGCTGGCGTTGGAGTCGGTCAGGTTCTCGCCGCGCAGGTCCACGTGCCAGGCGTCCTTGGAGACGCCGATGGCCGCATCGAGCGTGGAGTAGGCGGGAATCTCGAAGCGCCCCCTGGTGTTCGTCACCGACCCGCCCGGGAGGATCTCGGGATTCGCTCCCGCCTGCGAGTAGGAGTGGTCGGTGTGCCGGACGCCGACCTGGACGTAGGGAACGTAATTGCCGACGACCCAGTCGTAGCGGGCGCGGAGACTGAACTGCATCGGCGGCGAGTCGGCACTCGGCGCCCCGATCGGGCCGAAGGGATTGCCTACGGGCGTGCAGGAGCCGGTGCTGCAGACCTCGGTGATGGGCTTGCCGTAGCCCGCGCTCGCGGGGTTGTTGTCGATCAGATCCGGGGAGTTGGTCTGGCTGCTCTTGTTCCAGTCGGCCGCGCCCTGCACCGTGAGCCCGGTCATGACGCGGGCGACGAGCGAGGTCTCGAGGCCCCTGATGAGGAAGTCCTGACCGTTGGTGTCGTAGATGATGTTGCCGACTACGCCGGGATTGAAGAATGCGATCTGCACGTTGGTCCAGTTGTCGTAGTACACAGCCCCGTCCCACTGCAGGCGGTGGTCGAGGAACTGCGTCTTCCAGCCGATCTCATTGTTCGTCAGGTTGTCGGAAGAGTACGACTTCGGAACCACGTACTGGGCCACGCCGTCGGGGCCGATGCCATGCAACGAGTCGCCGTTCTGGTTGAAACCTCCGGGACGATAGCCCTGCGAGAACGTGTAGTAGAGCATCAGGTCCGGGCGGACGTGCCAGGTGAGGTTCGCGCGCACCTTGTTGCCATCCTCGGTGTCCGAGAGGCCTTTGGCGTTGAGATTGGTGCTGTAGTCCGCATCGTGACAACCTCCGACCGGTGTCCCGGCCTCGAAGCAGCCGAAGCTCGAGAGCACACTGCCGGCCGAGGAATTGAGGAAGCGGAAGTGGCGCAGGCCGCCGGTGAGGGTGAGCACATGCGGCAGCAGATCGTAGCTGATGGAGAAGTACTCGGCGATCTGCCGCGTCTGGCGCAGCTGATCCTGGTAGAACGAGGCGGTATCGTTCTGCAACCCGGGGTTCTGCACGGTGGTTCCGGGGAAGGTGCCGATATCCGACAGACAGCCCGTATTACCCGCCGTCCCCGGCGCGCCGTTCGAGGTGCAGTTGGGGATGCTCTTGTAATGCCAGCCGGTCTGGTCGTAGACCGCATTGTCCTCGTAGTACAGGCCCGCGATGGCCTGTAGCCGCCAGGTGTCCGGCGTGCTGAGGCGCACCTCATGCTGCTCGTGCACGTTGCGCTCCACCGAGGACCACGTGGCGCTCGGCGAAAAGCAGGTCGGGGTCAGCGGGTTCGAAGCGGAGTTGGGGCCGTAGCACTGGTAGTAGTCGGCGTAGACGCCGCGCGCATAATTGGTGTAATCACCCACCTGGTCCACGTTGCGGTCGAGGTAGCCGCCGGTGTAGACGAAATTCAGCTTGCTGACCTTACCGTGCACGGTCCAGGCGGTGTCCTCGAACTCGTCCTTGTCATAGGCGCTGTTGAACAACGTCACCCCGAGCGGCTGCAGCGCCGTCGTGCCGTCAGAGGCGTATGGCTGCTGATAGAACACGCCCTGCGCATCCATGTCCTGGTAGGACTGTGTGATCAGCAGGTCCCAATCGTCGCTGAATTTATAGAGCGCCTCGAGGCGCGCGCCCTGGTAGGTGACCGGGTTGATGGCGTTGCCCGCGATATCGTAGTTGTTGATCGTCGGGCTGCCGGGCGGCACACACCAGCCGCTGTTGGGCTGGCCGTCCGGACATTGTCCGTTCACCGCCGGATAGCCCGCGTAGTGGATGCCGACATCGGTATCCTTGCGCGCGAAGGTGGCCGGCACGTTATCGATGTAGCCGCCACGTCGGGCATCGTAAATCACTGCGCGCAACGCCATGTGGCCGGAGATGACCGGCAGGTTGAGGACCGCCGTCACGTCGGAATTGTCGTCACCGTGGGCAGTGGTACCGTATCCGGCCTCGATGTTCCCCGAGGTCACATCGAGCTGCGGCTTGTTGGTGATGTAGCGGATGACGCCCGCCTCGGCGCCCGCGCCGAAGAGCGTGCCCTGCGGGCCCTCCAGGACCTCGATGCGCTGCAGGTCGGCAGCAAAGATGTCGAGATTGCGATTCGGCAGCTGCACGGACTGGTCGTCCAGGTACACGGCGACGTTCGGCCACAGCCCGGTCGAGCCGCTGCCCTGGCTCTGCTCCGAGCCTGTGCTGACGCCGCGCATGAAGATCTCATTCTGTCCCGGGCCGTTGTTCGCAGCCGTGACATTGGGTAGATACTTGATGTAATCGTCGAATGTCTGGATGTTGAGTTGCGCCAGCGTCTGTGAGGTGAGCGCCTGCATCGAGATCGGCACGTCCTGGATGTTCTCGCTGCGCCGCTGGGCGGTCACGACGATCTCGGCGAGGGTACCCGGACTGGCGTTGGTGCTTGCGGCCGTCGCACCTGCGTCCGCGGTGCTCGCCGTCGTGCCGGAGACCACAGATTCCGCTGCCGGGGGCGCGGCGGCCATTGCGCCGAGCGGGACGCCGCTCAGAATCGCCGCCACTGCACAGGCGACCTTGGACTTCATAGCACGATCCTCTGGTGGGCCGGTATTCGGGTGCATCGCAGGAATTGGAGTCGGAGCGGTCGGGGATGGGGATTTTGCAGCCGGGAGTGCGGCTAGATTCGACGCCTTTCCACGCAAACGTAGAGAGTCGCCGGAATGATCAGGCCGGGCATCCATGAGAGATCGGCGCCGAGACGCGATGCGACGACGCCGCTATAGAAAGAAAGCCGCATGAAGGGCAGCTGCGCCAGGATGCTGACCAGATAGACCGACAGGGTCTTCCAGCGATACGCTCCGTAGGCGCCATCTTTCATGAACAGGTGTTGGACGGAATACTGGCCTCGGCATACGAAATAGTAGTCGGCCAGGTTGATCGCGCTCCATGGCACGAGGACGTACATCAGCATGACCAGAAAATCGGAGAACAGCGCGTTGAAGTTGTGCTTCGTGGCAATCGCGATCCCGGTCGAGGCTGTCATCAGGAGACTCATGACCGTTAGCTTGTAGCGCAGAGATACGCGAGTCATCCCGCGCAGCCCGGTAAGCGTCGTGGTGGTCGACATGTAGGCGCTGTACAGATTCATCACGTTCACCTGGATGAGGTTTACGATGATGAGAAGAGCGACCGCGTAGCGCGCCACGCCGAAGAGGCTGGCGATTCCCGAGCCGAAATCAGCGACGAAGTCCGGTCTCACGGCGGCAAGGTACGCGCCGATGCCCTGGGGCAGCAGAGATCCGCAGAAGTTTCCCGCGCCCGTGTACCAGAATGTCCTCCACGGGGAGACATTGGCCGGCAGGTAGCGGGAGTAGTCGGCTACGTAAGGCGCGGAGCTCAACGACCATGCCGTCGCTTGCGTCACCACGAGTATGAAGGTCCCGGCAGTGAAAGCGTCGATATGGGTCGATGCGGGGACCGCATCATGCATGGCGCCGTGCGCAAGCGCTGCCGTAGCGAGGAACATCAGTCCGGACAGAAGCGACAGCGCCATCGCGATGCGATGGATGAGTTCATACCCGATGAACGCGACCAGTACGCTCATCGCTCCGAACAGGCAGATTGCGATGTCGTCACTTACCGGAAGCACCATGCGGACGAGGCCCCTGATCAGGACGCCGTCGGCCGCCGAATAGAGCGTCGTCGCAGCCACGACGGCCAGCAGGGGAAGGCCTGCGCCAATGACCCCAAACTGTGCGCGGCTCTGGATCATCTGCGGAATACCGAGCTGGGGGCCTTGCGCCGAATGAGCGGCCATGAATACCGTGCCGATCGCATTCCCCAGCACCAGGGCGACCAGGGTCCAGGTCAGCGGAAGCCCGGAGAGAACTCCCAGTGTTCCCACGGACAGGCACAGGATCGACAGGCTCCCGCCGAACCAGATCGTGAAGAGCCGCAAAGGGGTGCCATACCGAAGCTCATGGGGGACGAATTCGATGCCAGCCTTCTCGACCAGGCCGCTTGGTGCTCCCGAAGTCGCCACGGCGACCGGCTGTGTGGGGCATGTGATTACCGTCGGAATCTGGCTATTCACGGCAGCGGACTCGTCCATCCGCGTCAGAATCGAGGCGCGAGCGCAGACCGGGATTCGGCGGCTGTAACGACGCCACTCTGGAATGCTGCCGCCAGAAGAATGCTCATTCGCGGGGTTTGTCCGCTGTGCCGGTACTGCTCCCCTGTTCGATTCGATGGCGACACGGCGCGTTGGGTTTCAACCTCGCGTCTCATCTTGACACCACTTTCTCTAGTGCGGCCGTCGACGGTGGCCGTCGCTTGAAGTTACACAGCCACGCCGGGGGGCGCTTGATTTATCGCGTCAAGAATGTGGACCAAAAAAGTCAACTGCCCGGGCGCCACTCGCCCAGCCCTCGCCTCCTCCGGCGAAGTTGGCGGCTTGCGAGTCGAGGACCTTGCCGGCTTTCGCATCCCGAATCCCCAGCAAGATGTGGTAGTCAGTTTGTGTTGCGCGCCGGACGATGCCGAGCATCGATTGCTGCGCGCCCAACTCGCCCCTGAGATTTTCGTAATCCCAAATAGGGCGGTGGCGAACGCTTACCGAGACGCTCGATGGTCCTCGGGTTGAGCGCCGCATGCGAGCCCACATCGATCACGAGAGCTCACCGGGCGGCTGGACCGTCAGCGGGAGGTCGAGACCGACTTTGGCCGAGCGACATCGAGAAAAGCAGACATGGCGCTCGAGACGTAGGTGTCGGCTCGCCGAACGAAGAGCGTTTCCACCTGTGACCGCTCGGGCGGAAGCTCGTGAACGGCAATCTTGCCGTCCTGCCACGTACCGGCGACCACGCCCTTCGGCAGAAGGGTATGGCGCTAGAGAGCCGGCCGGCGACAGTGGGTGAGTGATCGGTACAGCCGAAGATCATCGGCGACAATCGGGCCGACGGTAGGACGCGTATCGTGGGCTTACTCAGCTGGACTGATAGCGACATGCGCAAAATCCCACGAGACATGGCAGACGCCCCGCTCAAGGACTACGGCCCGGCGGTGAGGCGCGCGATCGCCTGGCTCGGTGATCGGTATCTGCTGGCCCATCCGGTCAACGTGGTTGCGCGCCGGCGTGCAGGCTCCCGCCCGTTCGAGGTCGGACCCGTCGATCCAAGCTCCTGCGCTGCAGGCGCCTCGCTGGAAGGGTGAAGTTCTTGCAGAGCCCGGCGCAACGTAATGTCTATGTAGTGCGACACGGCGAGACTGCCTGGAGCGTCACCGGTCAGCATACTGGCTTGACTGATCTTGCATTGACTCTACAGGGCGAGGAGCAAGCACGCGCACTCGCGGGCTGGCTGCGAGGCGTAAGCTTCGCGCAGGTTTTCTCGAGCCCGCTGCAGCGGGCGCGGCGAACCTGCGCGCTCGCAGGGTTTGGAAACACTGTAGAGCTCGAGGCGGATCTCGTGGAGTGGAACTACGGCGACTACGAGGGTCGTACGCTGGCTGAGATCCACGCCCTGAATCCGAAGTGGGAGCTGTTCCGCGACGGATGCCCCGGCGGGGAGTCGGTAGCGCAGATCACCGCGCGGGTCGATCGGATCGTCTCGCGGCTGCGGGCGCTCGAGGGCAGCGTCCTGATTTTTTCCAGTGGGCACGTACTGCGAGTGCTCGCCGCGAGGTGGCTCGAGGCTGACGCCGCCCTGGGTCGCAACTTGGTGCTCGACCCAGCCGCGGTGTCGGTGCTCGGTTACGACCATCATGCTGCGGATCGAGTCATTCGGAGATGGAACCAGTCTCCGCGCGAGCCCGGTTGAGCGGCCTCTTAGAAGCTTCCCCGAGGTGACACGATGACCGATAACCCAAAAACGCGCAGAGCCGGCGCACGCGCCGTCGAGCTGCCGCAAGTCGCACGAGCGGCGGACGGCGATGAGGCACTGCGCGAGCTTGCCGAAGCGGGACGCAACCTCTATCGGCAGCACCTTCTTGCGGATCGCGCTGTTGATGTGAGCCGCGCCACCGCGCGGGAGCGGTTCGAAGCCGTGGCGCGGGCGGTGCGCGACATCATCGCCCCGCGCTGGGCCCGCACGCAGGAGACCTACGATCGTCTGCACCCGAAGCACGTCTATTACGTGTCGATGGAATTCCTGCTTGGCCGCTCCCTGGGAAGCAATCTGGTCAACCTGCTGCTCGACCCGCGGATGCCACGCCTCGTGGCCGACGGGGAGGATTTGGACTGGATCGCGCTGATGGAGCACGAGCCTGATCCTGGACTCGGCAATGGTGGCCTCGGCAGACTCGCCGCGTGCTATCTCGACTCGATGGCGACGCTCGCCTTGCCGGCGATCGGCTACGGTCTGCGCTATGAGTACGGGATCTTCCGGCAGACGATCCGCGATGGCCGGCAGGAGGAGCAGCCGGACAACTGGTTGCGACACCCGGATCCGTGGGAGATCGCGCGGCCGAATGAGCGTGTGGAGGTGAGGCTCGGCTGCTCGCTCGCCCTGCGCGACGGCCGCCTGCAGCTGGTGCCGGGCCAGGGATCACATCTCATCGGAATACCTTTCGACCGGCCGATCGTCGGTTACGGCGGCAGCACGGTCAACACGCTGCGGCTGTGGTGTGCGGTGGCACCGGACTACTTCGATCTGCGGCGCTTCAATATGGGCGACTTTCTGGGGGCGCTCTCGGACAGCCTGGACGCGCAGCTGCTGACGCGGGTTCTATACCCCGACGACTCGACGATCTACGGGCAGGAGCTGCGATTCGTGCAGGAATACTTTCTGGTCGCCTGCTCGCTCGCCGATCTGACGCGTCGGTTCCGCGTCGGCAACAGCGACTGGCATCTGCTCCCGGAAAAGGCGGCCATCCAACTCAACGATACTCATCCGGCGCTCGCCGTGCCGGAGCTGATGCGAATCCTGCTCGACGAGGCGCATCTCGAGTGGGACGAGGCCTGGGCGATCACGCAACGCACGCTTGCGTACACCAATCACACGCTCCTACCCGAGGCTCTGGAGAAATGGCCGCTGCCCTGGTTCGAGCTGCTGGTGCCGCGGGTCCTCGAGATCGTTTACGAGATCAACAGAAGATTTCTCGACGACGTGCGCGCACGCCATCCCGGCGACGACGCGCGTGTCTCTCGGGTCAGTCTGATCGAGGAAGGGCCCCAAAAGCACGTGCGGATGGCGCACCTGGCCATCGTCGGCTCGCACAGCACCAACGGCGTTGCGAAGATCCACAGCGAGCTGCTGCGGACGACTACGGTCCCTGACTTCGCCGAGCTCCATCCCGACCGGTTCAACAACAAGACCAACGGAGTGACGCCGCGCCGCTGGCTGCGCCTGGCAAATCCCTGGCTCTCGCGCGTGATCGGCAGGGCGATCGGCGAGGACTGGATCACCGATTTGTCGCAGCTGCAGAAGCTGCGCCCTTTGGCGGAAGATCCGAAGCTGCAGAGCGCGTTCCTCACGGCAAAGCACGCCGCCAAGGAGCACTTCGCCGAGTGGCTGCGCGGCAGCACCGGCATCGAGGTCGATGTCAACACGGTCTTCGACTGCCAGATCAAACGCATCCATGAATACAAGCGCCAGCTGCTGAATGTCCTGCGCATCGTGACGCTGTACAACCGCCTGCGGTCTGATCCGCAGGCGCAAGTCCTGCCGCGGACGTTTTTCTTCAGCGGCAAGGCGGCGCCCGCGTATCAGCTCGCGAAGCTGATCATCAAGCTCATCAACAACGTCGCGCAAGTCATTGACGCCGATCCGGTCGCGACGGGCAAGATTCGCATCCTCTTCCTCCCGGAGTATCGCGTTTCGCTCGCCGAGCGCCTCATCGCCGCCGCTGACGTATCCAATCAGGTCTCCACCGCAGGCTATGAGGCGAGTGGCACCAGCAACATGAAGTTCATGATGAATGGGGCCCTGACCCTCGGCACACGCGACGGGGCGACCATCGAGATGGCCGAGGAGGCGGGCGAGGAGAATCTCTTTCTCTTCGGGCTCGATGCCCAGCAGGTGGCGGCAAGCCGCGGTTGGTACGACCCCCATTGGCACTACCGGCACGAGCTGGAGACCCGCGCGGCGCTCGATCTGATCTGCTCAAACCACTTCAGTCGCGATGAGCCGGGGGAGTTCGCTCCATTGCGGGCGGCGTTGCTCACCGGAGGGGACTATTTCATGCACCTGGCCGATCTCAGGGCCTACCTCGATGCCGATTGCAGGCTGCTCGAGCTGTATCGCGACCCGAGCGCGTGGGCGCGGATGGCCCTCATCAACGTGGCGGCGGCGGGAAAGTTCTCGAGCGATCGCGCTGTCGCCGAATATGCGAGCGGGATCTGGCATGCGCAGCCGTGCCCGGTCGTCTAACGGCGTGGCGTCGTGACACTCTCTCCGTTGGCGGGGCACCCGGCCCCGAAGGAAATCCTCATCGACCCGGCGCAGATGGAGCGGCGCTATTACGCGGATCGCCCCGATGCGGACAATCCCGCGCAGCGGGTGCGTTTCGGCACGAGCGGACATCGTGGCTCACCTCTCACGGGCTCGTTCAACGAAGCTCACATCCTCGCGATCACGCAGGCCATCTGCGACTACCGCACCTCCTGCGGCATCGGCGGGCCGCTGTTCCTCGGACGGGATACGCACGCGGTCTCCGCGCCGGCCCAGCGTACGGCACTCGAGGTGCTCACGGCCAACGATGTCGACACGGTGATCCAGCGCGACGACGGAGTCACCCCGACACCAGTGATCTCGCACGCGATCCTGGTGTACAACCGAGACCGGATGGCGGGCATGGCTGACGGCATCGTCGTGACCCCATCGCATAATCCGCCGGAGGACGGCGGCTTCAAGTACAACCCGCCGCAGGGCGGTCCGGCCGAGAGCGCCGTGACCGATTGGATTCAGGAGCGCGCCAATGCGCTGCTGCGGGGCGGCAATCTCGGTGTGCGTCGCGTCACGGGTCAAGCGGTGAGGGCTCGTGAGGAGGACTTCATTCGCGGATATGTCGATGATCTGCGGCACGTCGTTGACCTCCAGGCGGTTCGCTCAGCCGGGCTCAAGCTCGGTGTAGATCCGCTCGGCGGAGCCTCACTGGGGTACTGGGAAGCGATCAACGCCTGCTACGGGCTCGATGTGACGGTGGTCAATACGAAGATCGACCCGACCTTCTCCTTCATGACCGTCGATCATGACGGCAGGATCCGCATGGACTGCTCGAGTCCGTACGCGATGGCGAGGTTGGTGGCGCTCAAAGACCGGTATCGGATGGCCTTCGGCAACGATACCGACGCCGATCGACACGGGATCGTCACGCCAGCCGCGGGCCTCATGAGCCCCAACCACTACCTGGCGGCTGCGATCGATTACCTGCTCAAGCACCGGCCGTGTTGGAGCCGCTCGGCCGCGGTTGGCAAGACGATCGTCTCCAGCGGCTTGATCGACCGGGTCGTCGAGGGGCTCGGGCGCAGGCTCTGGGAAGTGCCCGTCGGGTTCAAGTGGTTCACGGCCGGGCTCGTCAATGGCACCGTGTGTTTCGCTGGCGAGGAAAGTGCCGGTGCGAGCTTTCTGCGTCTCGACGGGACGGTGTGGACCACGGACAAGGACGGACTGATCATGGATTTGCTCGCGGCCGAGATGCTGGCGCGCACCGGCAAAGACCCCGCCGAGAGTTACCGTTCGCTGACGGAGCGGTTCGGCATGCCGCTTTACCGCCGCATTGATGCCGGCGCGACGCCGCAACAGAGGGCGCGGTTCACCGGACTCTCGGCCGATGCCGTCTCGGCCTCGTCGCTCGCCGGGGAGCCGATCCTGCGCAAGATCAGCGTCGCTCCCGGCAATTCCGCGCCCATCGGGGGTCTCAAGGTTGTCGCCGCGAGCGGCTGGTTTGCCGCGCGTCCCTCCGGCACCGAAGACATTTACAAGATCTACGCGGAGAGCTTCAAGGATGAGAGGCATCTCGAGGCGCTCCTCGTCGAGGCGCAACACATCGTCAATAACGTACTGTCGTTCTCATGAAAGCCACCGAACTTCTCTATCAAAGCGGTCAGAGCCTGTGGCTCGACAACATAACGCGCGAGCTCCTGACGAGCGGCACGCTCGCCCATTACATCCGGGAGCTGGCGGTGAAAGGGCTCACCTCCAACCCGACGATCTTCGATCACGCCATCCGACAGGGCAGCGCCTACGATGCCGCGATTCACGAGCGGCTTGCCGCCGGCCTCTCGGGCGAGCGGCTGTTCTTCGAGCTCGCCTTGCAGGATCTCACGGCCGCTGCCGACCTGTTCAGGGAATTGAATGAGCGGACCTCGGGCGTCGATGGCTGGGTATCGCTCGAGGTTTCACCGCTTCTGGCGCACGATACGCAAACGACCCTCGCCGAGGCGAAAGAGCTGCATGCGCGCGCCGGGCGGCCGAATCTTTACATCAAGATCCCGGGAACGCCGGAGGGGCTGCCTGCCATCGAGGAGGCGATTTTCGCCGGAATTCCGATCAATGTGACCCTGCTCTTCTCCCCGGCGCAGTACCTGGCTGCCGCCGAGGCGTACCTGCGCGGAGTCGAGCGGCGGATCGAGGCCGGCCTGAATCCCAACGTGGGCTCGGTCGCCTCGCTGTTCATCAGTCGGTGGGACGTGGCAGTCGCCGAGCGCGCTCCGAGGCGGTTGCTGGAGAAGCTCGGCCTGGCGGTGGGCCGCAGCGCCTACCACGCGTACTCGGGGCTGCTGGAGTCGAGTCGGTGGCGCCGGGCTTTCAATGCGGGCGCCCGCCCCCAGCGACTGCTTTTCGCCAGCACCGGCACCAAGGATCCGAAGGCCTCCGACATCCTCTACGTGAAGGGGCTCAATGCGCCGCTGACCATCAACACTGTGCCGGAAAGCACGCTCAAGGCCTTCGTCGACCACGGCGAGCTGGGCCCCGAGTGGAGCACGGATCGGAAGGAGAGTGAGCGTGTCCTCAATGACTTCCGGCGCGCCGGCATCGACCTCGACGAGCTCGCGAAGCGCCTGCAGGAAGAGGGCGCGGCGTCATTCGTTGCCGCCTGGAACGATCTCCTCGGCGTAATTGCCGCCAAGAGCGCTTCGTTGCAGACGCCACCCCGACGGGCTGCATCCTAGCCCTGCCAGCACAGTGAAAGGAAACCCATCCATGGGCACCGCGATTCGATCTTTGCCTACACTACCGGCCTGGCGGGCGCTGCAGGCTCACCATGCGGAGCTTGCCTCGCGGCATCTGCGAGAGCTGTTCGCGCAGGATCCACGGCGCGGAGAGCGTTTCGCGCTCGAGGCCGCCGGCATCTACCTCGATTACTCGAAGAACCGCATCACGGAGGCCACGATCGATCTGCTGGTGCAGCTCGCCGAGCAGTCGGGACTGCACGAGCGGATCGATGCCATGTTCCGCGGCGAGCGCATCAATCCGTCGGAGCGACGCGCGGTTCTGCACACCGCTTTACGTGCACCGCGCGGCGCTTCGATCCTGGTCGACGGTACGAACGTCGTGCCCGGGGTGCACGCGGTGCTCGACAGGATGAGCGAGTTCAGCACGCAGGTTCGCACGGGGCGCTGGCACGGGTACGGGGGAAAGCGTATCCGCAACATCATCAACATCGGAATCGGGGGCTCGGACCTGGGGCCGGTCATGGCCTACGAGGCACTGCGGCACTACAGTCAGCGTGACTTGCGGTTTCGCTTCGTTTCGAACGTGGACGGGACCGACTTCGTGGAGTCCGTTCGCGACCTCGATCCAAAAGAGACGCTTTTCATCGTCTCGTCGAAGACCTTCACGACGCTCGAGACGATGACCAACGCCGCCAGCGCGCGCGCGTGGTCGGTCGCCGGATTCGCAGGCGATGAGAAGTCAGTCGCACGCCACTTTGTCGCCGTATCCACCAACGCCGCCGAGGTGGCGAAGTTCGGGATCGACACGGCGAACATGTTCGAGTTCTGGGACTGGGTGGGCGGGCGCTACTCGATGGGCTCCGCGATCGGGCTGTCCACCATGCTGGCAGTCGGTCCGGAGCATTTCGCGACCCTGCTGCACGGCTTTCACGAGATGGACGAGCATTTTCGCACGGCGCCGTTTCGGCGCAACCTGCCCGCTCTGATGGGCCTGCTCGGCGTCTGGTACAGCAACTTCTTCGGGGCTCAGACCGCGGCGGTCTTTCCCTACGACCAGTACCTCAAGCGGCTGCCAGCCTACCTGCAGCAGCTGACGATGGAAAGCAACGGCAAGCACGTGACGCTCGAGAGCCGCCGCGTCGACTACGACACCGGTCCCATTTACTGGGGTGAGCCCGGCACCAACGGCCAGCACTCGTTCTACCAATTGATCCACCAGGGCACGCGCCTCATCCCGTGTGACTTCATCGCCTTCATCCGGCCCCTCAACCCTTTGGGCGACCACCACCATATGCTGCTCGCCAACGTGTTGGCGCAGGGCGAGGCGCTCGCCTTCGGCAAGACCGCCGCCGAGGTGAAGGCCGAGGGCTCGCCCGAGTGGCTGGTGCCGCATCGCACGTTCGAGGGCAATCGGCCCTCCAACACACTGCTGCTCGAGGAGCTGACCCCGGCTGCCCTCGGCCGCCTGGTCGCACTTTACGAGCATAGCGTGTTCACGCAGGGAGTCATCTGGCAAATCGATTCCTTCGATCAGTGGGGTGTCGAGCTCGGCAAGGTACTCGCCAAGGCGATCGTGCCGCAGTTGCGGGACGACTCGGCCGGAGCGCTCGCCCACGACAGCTCGACGAACGCTCTCATCCGGCGCATCGCGAGAGACGCGGCTCGGAGCCGGCCCGCGATGAATCAGTGAAACCCTGGGCGAATCACCTTACGGAGATACCTGTATGCAGCTAGCAATGGTGGGTCTGGGTCGGATGGGCGCGAACATGGTGCGCCGGCTCATCCGCAAGGGTCATGAGTGTGTTGTGTTCGATGCGGCTTCCGCCGCCGTGCAGGCACTGGCGCGTGAATCGGCGACGGGCGCCGACTCCATCGCGGATCTCGTGCGCCGAACGCGCAAGCCGCGTGCCGTCTGGCTGATGGTGCCGGCTGCAGTTGTGGACGAGACGATCGCGAAGATAGAGCCTCACCTGGAATCCGGCGATGCGCTGATCGACGGCGGCAACTCGTATTACATCGACGACATACGCCGCTCGAAGGCGTTGGCGGCCCGCGGCGTCCGCTACGTCGACGTCGGCACGAGCGGTGGCGTCTGGGGCCTCGAGCGCGGATACTGCATGATGATCGGCGGGGACGTCCCGACCGTGCAGCGTCTGGATCCAATCTTCGCGTCGCTGGCACCGGGGCGTGGGCAGATCGAGCGCACACCGGGACGCACCGACGCCAGGCCGGGCACGGCCGAGCAGGGCTACCTTCACTGCGGACCGAGTGGCGCCGGTCATTTCGTGAAGATGGTCCACAATGGGATCGAATACGGACTGATGGCCGCGTATGCCGAGGGCCTGCATGTATTGCGCGCCGCAAACGCGGGTCGCAGGATCACCGAGGTCGATGCCGAGACGGCGCCGCTGCGCGATCCACAGCTCTACGACTTCGACATCGATCTCGCGGAGGTGACCGAGGTCTGGCGGCGGGGCAGTGTGATCGCCTCCTGGCTGCTCGACCTCACCGCCGCCGCCTTGGTGGCCGATCCGAAGCTAGAGGGTTTTGCCGGGCGGGTATCCGATTCCGGTGAGGGTCGCTGGACGATCAAGGCCGCGATCGACGAGGGGGTACCCACTCCGGTGCTGAGCGCGGCGCTCTACGGCCGCTTCAGCTCTCGCGGCGACGCGCTCTTCCAGGGAAAGCTGCTCTCGGCGCTGCGCCGCCAGTTCGGCGGTCACGCGGAGAAGCCGGCCCCAAAGTCGCAGGAGTCAGTCGGGTGAGCGAAACGAACTGTGACGCCCTCGTCTTCTTTGGCGCGACCGGAGACCTCGCATACAAGAAGATCTTTCCTGCGCTACAGGAGATGGTGAAGCGCGGAGCTCTGAATGTTCCGGTCATTGGAGTCGCGAAAAGTGACTGGACGCTCGAGCAGTTGCAAGGCCGCATGCGCGAGAGTCTCGAGCGTCATGGTGGTACTGACGCCGGTGCCAGCGCCAAGCTGGGCACTCTCCTGCGCTACGTTGGTGGGGATTACGGCGAGGCCGCGACGTTCAAGGCGATCAAGCAGGTACTCGGCTCGGCGCTGCGCCCGGCGCATTATCTTGCCATTCCACCGCTTCTGTTCGGAACCGTTGTCGAGCGACTCAGCTCGGCGGGATGTGCTGCGCCGGGGGCCCGGGTGATCGTCGAGAAGCCGTTCGGCAGAAGCCTGGATACGGCGCGCGCACTGAACCGCGTCCTGCTCGGAAGCTTCGATGAGGAGCACATCTTTCGTATCGATCACTATCTCGGCAAACACCCGGTACACAACCTGGTGTTTTTCCGCTTCTCCAACCCACTGCAGGAATCACTCTGGAGTCGACAATACATCGAGAGCATCCAGATCACGATGGCCGAATCCTTCGGCGTGCAGGGGCGCGGCGCCTTCTACGACCAGACGGGAGCGATTCGGGACGTCATCCAGAATCATCTGCTCCAGGTCCTCTCGAGCCTGATGATGGAGCCTCCGGCGCGCAGCGACAGCGAGTCGCTGCGCGATGAGAAGGTGAAGGTACTGAAGTCGGTTGCGACCCTGGGTCCGGAGGAGGTGGTCCGTGGGCAGTTCCGGGGATATCGCAACGAGCAAGGTGTCGCTGCCGAATCGCAGGTAGAAACCTTCGCCGCGGTCCGTCTGGCGATCGACAACTGGCGCTGGCAGGGTGTTCCGGTGTTCATCCGCGCCGGCAAAGCGCTCGCCACGACCTGCACCGAGATCGTGGCACGGCTCAAGCGCCCGCCCTCGATCCTTCACGGCGTAGCGAACTCAAACTACTTGCGCTTTCGGATCAGTCCCACAATGGAGATCGCAATCGGTCTCAACGTGATGGACCCGGAGGAGATCGCAGCCGGTGACAGCGTCGAGCTCCTGGCAAGCCGGCACGCCGGCGCGAGCGAGCGCGATGCCTACGAGCGCCTCCTGACCGACGCGCTCGCCGGCGACAGGACATTGTTTGCCCGGGAGGACTACGTCGAGGAGGCGTGGCGAATCGTAGACCCGATCCTGAAGGCCGGCACTGAGATCTACCCCTACGTGCCCGGTAGCTGGGGACCGCCGCAGGTCGCGGCCGTCACCCCGGAAGGGGGATGGCTGGACCCGGACACCGGGAATGGCGCCGCGCGCTGATCGCGCGCCGCGTTCGGAGACGACCATGGCAGACACCCTCGAGCAGCTTTCGATCAACACGATGCGCACGCTTGCGATCGATGCAGTGCAGGCGGCGAACTCCGGTCACCCGGGCACACCGATGGCACTCGCTCCCTGCGTGTACACGCTGTGGAATCGGGTGCTGCGGTTCGATCCGCGCGATCCCCTGTGGCCGAATCGCGACCGGTTCGTGCTCTCGAATGGTCACGCCTCGATGCTGCTGTGGTCGATCCTGCATTTGAGCGGCGTGCGGGCGGTCAACGCGCAGTATGAGACCCTCGGGAAGCCGGCCGTCACACTCGATGACATCAAGCATTTTCGGCAATGGGGCAGCAAGGCGCCCGGTCATCCCGAGTATCACCTGGTATCGGGGGTCGAGACTACGACCGGTCCGCTGGGTCAAGGCATTGCCACCAGTGTGGGCATGGCGGTCGCCGGCAAGTTCCTTGCCGCGCGCTATAACAGGCCGGGCTTCGACATTTTCGATCATCGTATCTATGCCGTTTGCGGCGATGGCTGCCTCATGGAAGGAGTGGGTGCCGAGGCCGCCTCGCTTGCGGGGCACCTTGCGCTCGACAATCTGTGCTGGATCTATGACAACAACCACATCACGATCGAAGGCAGCACCGCCATAACATTCACTGAGGACGTGATGGCCCGCTTCCGCGCGTACCAGTGGAACGTACTGCACGTCGCGGATGCGAACGACGTGGATGGCATCGAGGCGACGCTGCGCTCGGCCGGTGAAACTCACGGGCGCCCGACCCTCATCGTTCTCGACAGCCATATCGGCTATGGTGCCCCGCACAAGCAGGACAGCGCCGAGGCTCACGGCGAGCCCTTGGGCGACGAGGAGGTCAAGGCGGCCAAGCGCAGCTATGGCTGGCCGCAGGATGCGCAGTTTCTCGTTCCTCAGGGCGTGCGAGAGCACTTCGAGGCAGGCATTGGTGCACGTGGCGCCGCCGCCAATCGCGCATGGCGCGAGCAGCTCGAGCGCTACCGAGCGAGGCACCCGGCCCTCGCAGTCGAGCTCGACCAGATGCAGCGCCGGGAGTTGCCGCACGGCTGGGACGCGGATCTACCGTTCTTCCAGGCCGATGCAAAGGGAGTCGCTGGCCGGGATGTGGCCGGGGCGGTGCTGAATGCAATCGCGCCCCGCGTGCCCTGGCTGCTCGGGGGCTCTGCGGACCTCGGGCCGTCGAACCGTACGACGCTGAAGTTTCCCGGAGCCGGGGATTTTCAGGCGGGCACGCGCGGAGGTCGGAACCTTCACTTCGGCATTCGCGAGCACGCCATGGCGGCGCTGGTCAACGGGATGACTCTGTCGCGGCTGCGTGCCTTCGGCGCCACGTTCTTCATCTTCAGCGACTACGCGCGGCCCGCGATTCGCTTATCGGCGCTGATGGAACTGCCGACGCTGTTCATCTTCACGCACGATGCCATGGGCGACGGCGAGGATGGTCCCACTCATCAGCCGGTGGAACAGCTTGCCTCGCTCCGTGCCATTCCCGGTCTCACGGTATTGCGGCCCGGAGACGCGAACGAGGTAGTCGAAGCATTCCGCCACGTGATGCAGCTGCGGCATCGACCGGCGCTGATAGCGCTTTCCCGTCAGGCGCTGCCCACTCTCGATCGACGGCGCTACGCGCCGGCCGATGGTGTCAGCCGTGGCGCTTATGTGCTCGCCGATGCGCCGGGCAGTGCCCCCGAGGTGATCCTCATCGCGACGGGGAGCGAGCTCAGCCTTGCCATAAGCGCTCACGAGGGTTTGCTCGCCGAGGGGGTGCGGTCGCGGGTCGTTTCGATGCCGTCGTGGGATCTCTTCGAGCAGCAGCCCTGCGCCTACCGAGAGCAGGTGCTACCGCCGAGCGTCACCGCTCGGATCGCCATAGAACAGGCTTCTGCGTTCGGTTGGGAGCGCTACGTGGGCTCGCGCGGGCAAATCATAGGCATGCACACCTTCGGAGCCTCCGCGCCGCTGCAGGAGCTGGACCGCCGCTTTGGCTTCGAGCCGGAGAGCGTAATTGCCGCGGCGAAGTCTCTGCTAGCCGAGCCCTAGCACCGCGACCCTGCCGCCGTCGCCCGAGGGCGATACGGCGCGCAATACCAGCGATTCAATACGGCTGAAGTTGCGCAAGACCCGCCGAGGTACGCCCGTCGACGCCCCCTCCGCCATTGGCTGTTGTGAGCGGTTGTCTAAACCATCGTCGAATGGGTGGGGCGTCGCTCATCTGGCCTAATCACATCGCTGCGTAGGTGGTTGGTCTCACCAGGAGAAGTTCGATGGGAGAGACAGGCGCGATGCGGGCGTTGTCGGCGAACCTCGGAGTGTGCGGCGGCGAGATCCAGACGAGGGATCCGACGCCGGGTGGATCTGCGTCCAGTCGTGTCGTCGAATCGGACGCCGAACGGGCCGGATACCTGGTCAAATGCGCGATGAGATTCATGGAGAGCGATCTGCGCGCGGCTTGGCGCTGTCTGCAAGATGCCTCGATGCTTCTGCCGGCCGAGTCCCCGAGTACCGGCATCGGAGGCCCGCCGTCAGCGCGTGGCTTTCGGTCCGGTGGCCTCGCGCGCTGGCAGGCGAAGCGGGCGGTCGCGTACATCGAGGCCAACCTCGCCTCGAAGATGGAAACCCGCGAGCTCGCACATCTGCTGTCCTTCAGCAAGAGCCATTTCTCGCGCGCGTTCAAGCGCACCCTCGGCGTGCCGCCGATGGCCTATGTGGTCACTCGGCGGGTCGAGCGGGCGAAGCTGATGATGACAACCACGTGCGAGCAGCTCACCGACATCGCACTCGCGTGCGGCTTTGCCGACCAGTCGCATCTCAACCGTTCGTTCCGCCGGATGGTCGGCATGAGTCCGGGGCTGTGGCGCCGAATGGCCGCAGGGGCGCTCGAACTAGGCGGCGGCGCGTCAGCGTAGCCGCCAGGGTACATTCCAGCGGAGCAGTGGCACGTGAAGGTAGACCGATTCTCGGCGGGATCTCCAACTGCCATGAGCCCACGGGGAGGCTTTGGAGCGGATTGCGCGGCACTCATCGGGGGTGCAGCCGCATCATCCTGCTCCACCAGGAGGAGCCACCGCTCCGGGCGCAACTCCTCATACCGCGCATCGGCTTCGCTCATCATGGCATCTACGTGGGTGCAGGGAGCGTCATGCACCGCGGCGCCGTTCCCCGCCTCCTGCCCAGGGGACCGGTGGAAGAGGTTTCTCTGTCGCATCGCGAGCAGCGAGGAACAGCAACGATGAATCTGTCTGCGGAAGTCTCCGTGCGGCCGGCGCAGGGCGTGCGATCGGCCGTTTTCATCCCCCGGACGGGGGCGCGCAGCTTCGACTGCATCCAAGCATCGGCGCCCATTCCGGTGCGCGACGTGATGCCCTTTCGCCATGGCATCTCCGCGCTCGTTCAAGAGGCATCCGACGGCGACCTGCGCATCCGGGTTCCGGGAGCTCCGGACCATTGGTTGATCGTCCCGCAGGGTTTCGTGCCGGTCACCGGGCGCCTGGCAGGCGAGGGCATCAGGACATCAACCTGGACCCCGGGGCACGTGGTGCTTCTGCCCGCCGGCACACGCAGCGAGTGGTGTATCGGAGTCCCCAGTGCACCCATGATTCACCTGCATGTATCGCCGACCCGCCTGCTGACCCTGGCGGAATCCGAGCCCTTGCTGAAGCGGCGAACGCGCCTCTTGCCGGCCATCAATCGTGACAATGCCGTGCTCGCGGCTCTCGCGGAAAACATCGTTCGCGAGACGCGCCTGCATCAGGCGGGATCCAGGATCCTCATCGACTCGCTGTTCCAATCGCTCTGCATTCATTTGCTGCGAGCCTGTTCGGATGACGCCGATGCGGCGGACCGCCGTCCCTGCGTCATCCCGCCCTTCAAATTGAAGCGCGCGCAAGACTTCATCGAGGATCACCTCGAGCATCACATCGGCCTCGAGGACATTGCGGCCGCCGCCGGATTGAGTCCGTTCCATTTCTCGCGCGGCTTCAAGCATGCCACAGGTCTGGCACCCTACGGTTACCTGCGGCTGCGCCGGGTGGAGCGGGCGAGGGTCTTGCTCGAAAGCACATCGCAGTCGCTGGCGCAGATCGCCCTCGCTTGCGGGTTCGCCACGCAGCAGCACCTTACGGCGATCTTTCGCACGCACACCGGCTCCCCGCCCGGACGTTATCGGTTGCGAATGGCGCTGGAAGAATGATTCGTCTGCAGGTCGATCCATTGGCCGCGCACGTGGGGCTGCTCTCTCCGGGCGACCACCGGGGCATCCGCCCGGCGGCGCAAAGATTCGATAGCGGCGGCAAGACTGCGCAAGCCGCAGGATGGTGAGCCAATGTCTACTGGCAGTGCTTCAGGGCGCCGCGGCAACCGAACGGACGTACTGGAGCGAAAACGCAGTTTACCCAACCCGCGGGCCCGGCCCGCCTCACGATCGAAGGAGAGCTCATGTTAAGGTCATCTCGCAACAAGTTGTCCACGAAGACGGTCGCAGCATCCGCGTCCCTGGCACTGGGCGCAGTCGCGCTCGCCGCGAGTCTTCTCAGCGCCGCTCACGCCGGCCCCGTAGCGCAACCCGCCGGATGGGAAAAGTGCTACGGCGTCAACAAGGCGGGGAGCAACGATTGCGCCGCTGGCGCGCATTCGTGCGCTGGACAGAGCACGCAGAACGACGACAAATCGTCCTTCGTGTATCTTCCGAGCGGCGTCTGTGAAAAGCTCGCCGGCGGCAGCACGAATCCGGGCTCATAAGACTCGGCCTGTCACGAACCGTCCGGCAGCCCATGAATCGCGGAAGCTTCGTGATTGCTTCGAGGCCAATTCCCACGGATGTGGGGATTGGCCTCCGTTTACCCCACCATCGATGGGTCCTCGAGCACGCGCCCGCGACAGCATGGCTCGAGGTTCATCCCGAAAACTACATGCATGATGGGAACGCGCAGGCGGAATTGGATCGCATCCGCAGAGATCACCCGCTGTCCCTGCACGCCGTCGGCCTGTCGCTCGGTTCGACCGACGGGGTGTCGCGGGAGCATCTGCGGCATCTGGCCAGGCTGGTCGGCCGATACGAACCCGCGCTGGTCTCCGATCATCTCTCCTGGAGCGCCATCGACGGTGTTCATTTTCCGGATCTCCTTCCGCTTCCTTACAC
>Ga0335075_10001707_pt1 | contig 35854 bp, 28 predicted proteins | sample Lox_Sample_24_FD_206723 | JGI IMG/M metagenome (GOLD analysis project Ga0335075, IMG submission 206723) | Soil microbial communities from Loxahatchee National Wildlife Refuge, Florida, United States - Lox_Sample_2.4 | ecosystem: Environmental > Terrestrial > Soil > Wetlands | place: USA...
CGACATGCGCTGCCCCGGCCGCTGTTCACTTGTGCTTGGCCCGAATCCAAGAGCTGGTCCGCTCAACCGCTCAGGTACTTGACGGGTCGTTCCATATCAGGAACAGGGCCGTGCCTCTGGCCATCCCTGGCGGCCCGCCCTGTGAGCCATTGCTCACTTCACCCCCCTTTACCGCGCAACCTGCGGATTCTGTTAAGTCTCGCACGCCTCAGTCCGGGCTCGTGGTGAGACAAACACACTTGACGAGCCCTGAGGCTCGCCCGGCAGCAGCGCGGCTGCCCGCCACTCGCCGCATTCGCGCCTCGGGGGTAAGTTGTCACTATTCAACAGAGCGCAGGCCAACGGTTGGCGGGTCGGCGTCATGCCGGCGGACCGCGAGACCGCGCTCGCCATCGTGCGCACCACGAGGTCGGCGCGGCCGCTGCTGCGGCACTGCGCCGTTCACCCCTCGCTGGAGATCCGCGCCGAGCACGTGCTCGCTCCCCTCGCCCACAACCGCGAGCTGTCGCATGCGGCGGTGAGCGCGGTGCTGGGTACCGACGAGTACCAGCTGGTGCAGATCGAGGCCCCGGACGTGCAGCCGGAGGAGCTGCGCGCCGCCGTCCGCTGGAAACTGAAGGACATCATCAGCTTCCCGCCGAGCGAGGCGGTGGTCGATGTATTCGAGATCCCCGAACAGGCCCGTTACGTCGAGTCACGCATGATCTACGCCGTCGCGGCGCGCGCCGAGGCGGTCCAGCGCGTCGTCGGCCTGGTCAGACCGCGGGTCCGCGGCTTCGACTGCGTGGACATTCCGGAGATGTGCCTGCGCAATGTCGCCGCGCTTCTGCCGCAGGACGAGCGCGGCGTCGCCCTGATCGCGCTGGGGGACGACTTCGCGCAACTGACACTGACCTGCCGCGGCGTCCTCTATCTCGCCCGGCGCATCGACCTCGGCCTGCGCGGCGAGGGCCGCCCCGCGGCCGACGGCGCGGGCATCGACGTGGCCTCCCTCGCTCTCGAGCTGCAGCGCTCGCTCGACTACTACGAAAGCCATTTCGATCGCCCCGCCATCACCGACGTGGTGGTCGTCTCCGGCGATACGCGCGCGGACCAGCTGCTGCAGGGTCTCGGTGCGGCGACCGGACATGCGGTCAGGCCGCTCGACCTGCAGGAGCTGTTCGACATCACCGACGGCGTCGAGCCCGATACCCGCTGGCCGGGGCTGCTGGCGCTCGGGGCCGCCCTGCGAAGCGAGCGGAGCCGCCCGTGAGGGAGCCGCGGCAGCAGATCAATCTCTACCAGGAGACGGCGCCGCCCTGGCGTCCGTTCGGGTCCGCGACGCTCGCCCTGGCGGTGGCCGCCGTGAGCGGATGTCTCGTGCTCATCTGGGGCTACGGCACATGGCAGGTCGATCGTCTGCAGCACGCGGTCGGAGCCCTGGAACACCAACAGCGGGCGCGGCAGGCGATGCTGAGCGCTCTCGGCTCGCTCCCCGGCGTCGACGGCAGTGCGACGGATCTGCAGTCGCGGGTCCAGGAGCTCGATGCGGAGCTGGCCGCCCGTCAGCGTGCGCTCGCGCTGCTGCAGGGAGCCACGGTGGGCAGCACCAGCGGCTTCTCGGCAGCGCTCGCGGCGCTGGCGCGCCATCCCATGCCGGGGCTGTGGCTGCAGCGCATCACCCTCTCCGACCCGAGCGGCTCCATGAGCCTCGAGGGCGAGGTGACGGACCCCGATAGAGTACCGCTCTATCTGCACGCTCTCGGCGCCGAGCATACGCTCGCCGGCATGCGGTTCGATCGTCTCGCGATCCAGCGGCCGCGGCCGCAGACCGCCGTATTCAGGTTTCACGCGGACGGCACGGCCGGTGCCGGCGCTCCCATCCAGCTCGCCAACACGCGGGCGCCGCAATCATGAAGAGCGGCAACGCCCTGGCGGCCGCGGGTAAGCGGTTCGACCGTTTGAGCCTGCGCGAGCGTGTCCTCACGGCCGCCGCGACGCTCACCGTGCTGATCGCACTGTTCCAGGTGGCCGTGCTCCAACGGCTCGAATCGCATCGTAAGCAACTCACGCAGCAGCTCGCTGACATCGTTGCCGCCGGCAACGACACCGCGCACGGCGATGCGGGCGCGACATTGCAGCGCACGATCGCGCTCGCCGCACGGCTCCACCAGGTGACCATGCGCCTCGACTCCCAATCCGCCGGACTCATCCCGCCGCAGCGGATGACGCAGGTGATCCACGACGTCCTCAGCCGGCAACAGGGCATCACCCTGATCAGTCTGCGCAGCCTCCCGACCCGCGAGTTGGCTGCGGGCGACGGCTCCGGCGCCGCCGCCCACAACGGTCCGTACGTGCACTCCGTGGTGCTCGTGATGCAGGGACCGTATCTCGACGTGCTGGCCTATCTGCAGGCCCTCGAGGGCCTGCCCTGGCACTTCTACTGGCAGAGCCTCGAGCTCGATGCGGCTCATTATCCCGTGACCCGAGTGACCGTCAGGCTCGGCACCGTGAGCATGAGCCGCGACTGGATCGAATTATGAGCCGCAAACTCGCGATCACCCTGTTGGGACTGGCGCTGGCGTCCGCCGCGAGCGGCAGCGCCCGCGCCGACTCTCTCACCGACCCGACCCGGCCGCCCATGCCGGGTGAGCGGATGCGGCCGGCAGGAGAGCTGCAGGTCGAGGGGGTGCTCTGTCACGGCGGAGCCTTCGTGGCGATTGCCGACGACCGGCTCGTCCATGTCGGGGATAGCGTCGACGGCGTGCTGATCCGCGGCATCACGGCCGCGGGCGTTCTCTACTCGCGCGGCGACAGCCCCCACAAGCGGTTCGCTTACGCGCCCGAGCCGTGGATCGAGGGATGCACGGGCTCGGCCTCAGCCTCGCAGCCGGGGAGCCAGCCGCTCATCGCGGTGGATGTGGCGGGCGCGCCCGCGGGCGTGTTCTTCCAGGGCCTCGTCGAGAACACGCCATACAACATCCTCGTGCACCCGGACGTCACGGGACGGGTCTCGGTATCGCTCAAGAACGTGACGCTGCAGCAGGTGCTGGATGCCACGCGCGACCTGTACGGCCTGGACTATCGGCACACCGCCGCCGGCTACCTGATCCTGCCCGCCGCTCTGCAGACCCGCATCTTCCACATCAGCTACCTCGACCTGCGCCGCTACGGGGTATCGAACACCCTCATCAGCTCCGGACAGGTCACCCAGGGAAACTACAACACGCAATACGGCGGCACGCAGAGCACCCCCACGCAGAGCCCGACTACCGCCACGGTCGGCAGTGGCGATGACAAGGCGACGATCGACACGACGGGCACGTCGGTTATGACGCGCGACGATTCGGACTTCTGGGGCAACCTCGAGGCGAATCTGCACGCCATGATCGGCACGGCACCCGGACGCAAAGTCATCATCGACCCGCAATCAGGGATCGTCGTAGTGCGGGCGCTGCCGGAGCAGCTGGATGAGGTGAGCGACTATCTGCGCACCACCGAGGCGACCGTCACCCGGCAGGTGCTGCTCGAGGCCAAGATCGTCGAGGTGGACCTCGACCACGCCTACCAGGCGGGCATCAACTGGGCTCAGGTCATGGCGCTGGGCAACAGCCACTACCTCATCGGCCAGACGAGCCCGGCGAACGGCTTCGGCACCGCCAACGCGCTCACTCCGCCCAACAACTCGCCGGTGACCGTGGGTCCGGTGGGACCGGGCAATCCGGTCACCAGCCTCACGACCAGCAGCCTCGGCGGCGCGTTCACGCTGGCGGCCGATTTCACCAATTTCGACGCCTTCATCCAGCTGCTGAGCACCGAGGGCAACACCCACGTGCTGTCGAGCCCGCGGGTCGCCACGCTGGACAATCAGAAGGCCATCATCAAGGCCGGGACCGACCAGTTCTACGTCACCGGCGTGCAGAGCAACACCGTGGTGAGCACCACCACGCCCACGATCTCGAACAACGTGAGCCTGACTCCGTTCTTCTCGGGTGTGGCCCTCGACGTGACACCGCAGATCGGCACGCACGGCGAGGTGCTGCTGCACATCCACCCGATCGTCAGCCAGGTGAGCACGCAAACTCTGACCATCGAGGTACAGGGGCAGCCCGACATCCTGCCCATGGCGCAGAGCTCGGTGCGGGAGTCCGACAGCATCGTGCGCGCCCACAGCGGCCAGGTCATCGTGATCGGCGGCCTGATGCAGGAGACGGTGGACAGGCAGCAGTACAAGACACCGCTCCTGGGCGACATTCCCGGACTCGGACGGCTGTTCCGCAGCGAGCAGGACACCAAGAGCAAGGTTGAGCTCGTGATCCTGCTGCGGGCGATGGTCGTCAACGGCAGCGACTGGCCGAAGCTCGTCGACGAGTCGCCGGGGATGGAGGATGCTGCTGCTGCCGCGAAAAAGGCGAAATCGCCGTGAGCGATCCGCCGCGGCGCAAACGGGTCCGCGTCGGGGAGCTGCTCCTCGAGCAGAAGCTCATCAACGAGCAGCAGCTGAAGACCGCGCTGGCGGAGCAGCACCGCAGCGGCCGCCGCCTCGGACGGGTGCTGACGGACCTCGGCATGGTGAGCGAGCAGGCCTTCCACGAGGCGCTCGCCAAGCATCTGCGCATCCCCTTCATGGATCTGCGCCAGGTGCAGCTGTCACCCGACACCGTGCGGCTGCTGCCGGAGGCGCAGGCCCGCCGCTCCCGCGCCCTGGTGTTGAAGGCGGATGCGGCCGGCGCGCTCGTCGCCATGGCGGATCCCACCGATCTCTTTGCCTACGATGAGCTGGCCGCCGCCCTGAAGCGCCCGATCCGTCTCGCGCTGGTCAAGGAGGCCGACCTGCTCAGGACGATGGACACGATCTACCGGCGCACCGATGAGATCGCCTCGATCGCGCAGGAGGTCGGCCAGGAGCTGGAAGCGGACATCGACATCGAGCAGCTGGCAGCCGAGGAGGGCTCGCCGGATGCTCCCGTCATCCGCCTCATCCAGACGATGTTTCACGACGCCATGCAGGTTGGCGCATCCGACGTGCACATCGAGCCCGGTGAGAGCGCACTGCGCGTGCGTCAGCGTGTCGATGGCCACCTGCAGGAGCAGGTGATCGAGGGGGGGCGCCGGGTAGCCGGTGCGCTTACCACTCGTCTGAAGCTGATGAGCGGTCTCGACATCGCCGAGAAGCGCCTGCCGCAGGACGGACGCTTCTCCGTGAAGGTCGGCGGCAAAGCCATCGACGTGCGCCTGTCGACCATGCCCACCCAACACGGTGAATCCGTGGTGATGCGGCTGCTCGATCAGACTTCGAGCCTGATGAAGCTCGATGCGCTCGGTATGCCGCCGCCGCTGCTCGCCCGCTTTCGAGCGCTCATCGAGCGCAACGCCGGCATGGTGCTGGTCACCGGCCCCACGGGCAGCGGCAAGACCACGACCCTCTACTCGGCGCTGCAACACCTGAACCAGGCGGACAGCAAGATCATCACCGCCGAGGATCCGGTGGAGTACCGCCTCGACCGCGTCAATCAGGTGCAGGTCAACGCGAAGATCGGCTTGGATTTCGCGCGCGTGCTGCGCACGACGCTCAGGCAGGATCCCGACATCATCCTGGTCGGCGAGATGCGCGACAGCGAGACGGTCGAGATCGGATTGCGCGCCGCGATCACCGGGCACCTCGTTTTCTCGACGCTGCACACCATGAGCGCGGTGGCCACGGTGCATCGGCTGCTCGACATGGGGGCTCCGGGCTACATGATTGCCGCGGCGGTCCATGGCATCGTCGCGCAGCGCCTGCTGCGGCGGGTCTGCGAGCACTGTGCGCAGCCGGCGCAGGCGGGACCGCACGAGGCCGCGCTGCTCAAAGCTCAATTCGGCGCCGAAGCCGCCGCCGCTTCTTTCCGCGCCGGCTCCGGCTGCACCTATTGCAACCTGACCGGCTATCGCGGCCGCATCGCGGTGTACGAGCTGCTCGAGATCGATCGGACGCTCACCGATGCGATCCTGCGCGGCGATCTCGCACGGCTCGAGGAGGTCGCGCGCACGCGCACCGATTTCGTGTCGCTGGCGCGAAGCGCCCTCGACCTCGCGATCCGCGGCGTCACCAGCCTCTCCGAGGCGCTGGGCGTGGTCGGCGGCGCGGATTCGGACGAAGCCGCGCGCAACGTCGGGCCAGCCGACCCGCTGTTGGAGGAAGTTCTCCGGGCGGATGCCATGGGCAGCGGCAAGTAGTCGTCCATGGACAAACTGAAACACCGAATCATCATGTGGCCGGAACGCGTGGCAGGCACAGGAAAGTGCCCCGCCGCCGCAGGTGGCGGACGTTGAGCCAAAAACCACGCTTTTTGGCTCAACGGCGCTGGGCCGGGCAGGAGCCCGGATCCCGCGCTTCAAACTAGCGCAGCCACGCGCCCGCAGCACGATCCGCCGTGAGTCAGTTCCTCTACAGTGGACGATCGCCGCGCGGCGAGCCGGTGAAGGGCAGCCTCGAAGCCGAGTCCGAGGACGCGGTCGCCGCGCGCCTGCAGCAGGATGGCGTTACTCCCATCAGCATCGTTGCGAGTCTCGACGCGCCACTGGCCTCGGCGCCGCTCTCGCAGATCGCCCTGCGGATGGGCATGGGCAGACCCAAGACGGCCGATCTGGTGCTGTTCACGCGCCAGATGTACACGATCGTGAAATCGGGCATTCCGCTGCTGCGTGGGCTGCGAGGCCTCGCGGGCTCCACTCATAACCCCCTGCTGCGGCGTGCGCTCGAGGACGTGTTGCACAGTCTCGAGGCCGGCCGCGACCTGGCGACGAGTTTCGGACGGCACCCTGAGATCTTCCCGGAGATCTATCTCGGCATCATCGCGGTCGGCGAGGCAACCGGAACATTGGAGGCGGCGTTCCTGCGGCTGAGCGAGTATCTCGGCCAGGAGCGGGACATGCAGGTGCGCGTCAAGGCCGCGCTGCGCTATCCGCTGATGGTCATGGTGGCCATCGGGGTGGCGATAGGCGTCATCACGACGTTCGTCATGCCGCGGTTCGCGCCGCTCTTCCGCGCCCTCGGCAACGACATACCGCTGCCGACGCGCATCATCATGGGGACCGCGGAGATCGCCCACAGGGACTGGTACTGGGTGCTGGCCGTGGGCGCCGCTTTGCTGCTGGCGGGACGCGCCTACGTGCGCTCGGTGGGCGGGCGGCTGCGGTGGCACAAATTTCTGCTGGCGGTGCCGGTCATCGGCCCCCTGGCGCGCCAGGCCACTCTGTCGCGCCTGAGCCGGACCCTGTCCATCGCGCTCACGGCCGGCATGCCCATGCTGGAGACGCTCGCCATCATTGCGCGCGTCTGCGGCAACGACTACCTGGCGCGGCGGATGTTGCGGCTGCGTGACCGCGTGGAGCGCGGCGAGCCGTTGAGCCGCGCCGCCGCCGGCGTGCGCATGTTTCCGCCGCTCGTGCTGCAGATGCTCGCGGTCGGCGAGGAGACCGGCGAGCTGCCGCAGCTCCTCGACGAAGTGGCGGGATTCTACGAGCGGGAGGTGGAGTTCTCCCTGAGCACGTTGAGCGCGGCGATCGAGCCCATCCTGATCGTGCTGATCGGCGGCATGGTGCTGATCCTGGCGCTCGGCGTGTTCCTGCCCATGTGGAACCTGATCGCCAAAGTAGGCGCCGGGGGCTGACGCGTGACACGTGAGGGAGATCACATCCCCGGCAACGGTCCACGATCCGCGTCACAGTTTGTTGACTGTTTTCAACATGTTGCGCGCGCGGTACCTATGATTGGTGACAATAAATGTGGCCCCCGCGGGTCTTCCTTCGGAGTCAAGTTCATGATGCGTTCCACACAGCGCGGCTTCACGCTCATCGAGCTGGTCGTCGTCATCATCATCCTGGGAATCCTCGCGGCATTCGCGGTGCCCAAGTTCATGGGCCTGGAAGGTCAGGCGCGGATCGCGGCCGTGAAGTCGATCGGCGGCAGCATGGAGGCCGCGGACACGATGGCCCACGGCATCTGGGAGGCGACTTCCGCCCCGGTCAGCCCGATGACGATCGAGGGACAGTCGATCAAATTCATCAACACTTATCCGGACAATACCACCATCGGCTTGCTGCTCGACCAGAGCACATCAACCGGATATTCGAATCCGGCAAACGGCGAGTACGTCCCGAATGGAGCAGCTGCCGCGAACACCTGCAACGCGAAATACGCGAATGCAACGAAGGACGCGGCGGGAGACGACCTCGCTCCGGTCGTGACCCTGACGACCACCGACTGCAATTAGCAATTAGTGATTGGCGGCCCGATCCCTGACAGGCACAGGGAGGTGCATCATACGAGAGGCTTTACGCTTCTGGAGATGTGCTGCGTGATCGTCATCACCGGCATCCTCGCAGCGGTGGCTGCTCCCAAATTCGTCGGCACCGCGGCCTTCGACGCACGGGGTTATACCGACGTGTTGGCCGCCTCCATTCGGGCCGCCGAATCCGCTGCGTCGGCCAGCGGCTGCGACGTGCAGCTGACGATTGCTCCCGGCACGGGCTACAACGTCGAGCTGCCGGCAACAGGCACGACGTGCTCCGGCCCATACACCGTCCCGGTACTGCAAGCCGACGGCGCCGCCCTCGCTGGAACGCCGCCCTCGGATGCTGACGTAACGACGACGGTCGTCCTCGATTTCCAACCCGACGGCGCGATCGCCGGTCCAACGCCGATCGCGAATCCCACCACGATCACCGTTTCGCCATCGGGCGCGGCGCAACCGCTCACGCTTCAGATCGATGCGCTCAGCGGCTTCGTGACGGAACCCTAGTATGAAGCGCTGGATCCGGGCATCCTGCCCGGCCCATCGCGGTTGCGAGCAAAAGCGCGGTTTTTGCCCGCAACCTCCGCCACCTGCGGCGGCGGGGCACTTCCCTGTGCCTCCTACCGGTTCGCGCCGCTCGATGATTCGGGGTCGACGGGCGGTCGATTGGCACCTCGCTGGAGGAGCCGGTATGCCGACGCCCGCTCGCTGCCGTGGCGTCACGCTGGTCGAGCTCATCGTGACGATCGTGATAGTCGCCGTCGCGGTCTCGGGAGTGCTCGCCCTGGTGTCCGCAACCGCCGCGCGCAGCGCCGAGAACATGCAGCAGGTCCAGGCGGCCGCGATCGCCGGGTCCTATCTGAGCGAGATCCTGCAGAAGCCGTTCGGCTCCGATCCCTGCGCTCCCGGGTGCGCCCGGACGCAGATGGCCAAAGTCGGCGACTACAATCTGCTCGTGGATGTCGGCGCGCACGACGCCACCGGCTCCCCCGTGTCGAACCTGGCGAGCTACACCGTGCGGGTGAGCGTTACCAACTCAGCGCTCGGGACCGCCCCCGCGGTGCCCGCCGCACAATCGGAGCTGGTCACCGTGACGGTCACCTCACCCGACAACCAGACCGTTGCCCAGAGCGGCTACCGGACGCTGTACCCGTGAGCCCCGGGAATCGCCCATCCGCCGGCTTCACGCTCATCGAGCTCATCGTCGTGATCGTCGTCTCGGCGATCGTGGCGGTCTTCATGGTGCTGTTTCTGAGCGCGCCGGTCGAGTCGTATTTCGCGCAGACGCGCCGCTCGGACCTGGTCGATTCCGCGCACCGCATCAGCGATGCCGTCACGGCCGATGCCCTCACCGCGCTGCCCAACAGCATGCGGACCAACCCCGCCGGCACGGCGCTGGAACTGCTCGCAACGGAGGGGGTGGCCCGATATTACGGCCAGACCGACAAGCCGGCGCCGGCGGGGGAAGAGCTGACCATAGGCAGCTCGGCGCCGACCTTCGGTACTCTCGACTCATTCAACGCCCAGGCGCTTCCCTTTCCGCCGCCGTCGTATCAGGCGCCGTACCTTTCCATCGGAAACGTGGGCACTGTGCCATACGACGCCTACAACGGCGCAACGGTGATGACGCCGGCTACCACGCGAATCACGGTGGGCCCCAACCCTGGTACGCCGCCGTACGTGCAGGGAGAGAATTACGTCACATTGAGCACACCGATGACTTTTCAGGCACCGGGCGCCCCGGCTACGCAGCCGTCGGTGCACAACGCCTATCTCGTATCGGGTCCCGTGAGTTACGTCTGCAATGCGAATGCGGCCAACCCGGCTGCAGGCACGCTGAAGCGCTACTCCGGTTACGCCGTCAGGGCTGCCCAGCGCGTACCGCCCGCCGGCACCGGCGCACTCATTGCCCACGATGTGTCGGCGTGCACGATCTCGGTCGTCCCCGCCCCTGCGGGTTACGCGTATGGTCAGATCGCCGTTCTCCGAATCACGCTCGCAAGCAATGGCGAGACCCTGCAGGTCTTCCTCGAGGCGCCCACGGAGTACAGCCAATGAGCGGCTCCGCCGAAGGATTGCGCCGGCGCGCCGGGAGTCAGTCAGGCTTCTCCCTGGTCGCCGCGATCTTCCTCATCGTGGTGCTCGCGGCACTCGGCGCCTTCGCCGTCCAGGTCGCCATGACCCAATATCGGGGCTCGACCTCGGAGCTGCTCGAGGCCCGTGCGCAGGCAGCGGCCGAGGCGGGCTTGGAATACGGAGCCAACTTGACGCTGCAGACTCCCCCTCTCATCTGCGCCGCCGCCACCAGCAAGACCTTCACGCTGACTCAGGGGGCCCTCGCCGGGTTCGTGGTGACGTTGACCTGCACCCCGACGGCGCACCAGATCGGGGCCCCGGCCGCTTCTTATACGGTCTACACGCTCGCGTCCACCGCCACTTACAGCAGTTACGGTCAACCGGACTATGTGGCCCGGAGTGCCGCGCGCAACGTGACGCTCGCGCCACATTAGGCGAGCGATTCTTTCAGCTCCGCGATCAGGTCCTGAGCGTCCTCGACGCCGACTGACAGCCGGATGAGCCCGTCGCCGATGCCGAGCGAGGCCCGCATTGCGGCGGGCAGCGAAGCGTGCGTCATGAGCCCCGGATGCTCGATCAGGCTTTCGACCCCGCCCAGGCTCTCGGCCAGCGAAAAGAGATGGCACCGCTCGAGCACGCGGCGCGCGTCATCGAGGGTTCCTTTCAACACGGCGGTCACGATTCCACCGTAACCGCCCGTCATCTGCCGCCTCGCGAGCTCGTGCTGGGGATGGCTCGGCAGCCCCGGATAGTGCACCCGCTGCACCTTCGGGTGGGCCGTCAGGAACTGAGCGATCGCGAGCGCGTTGGCGCAGTGCCGCTCCATGCGCAGCGCCAGCGTCTTGATGCCGCGCAACGTCAGGAAGGCATCGAACGGGCCCGGCACGCTCCCCAACGCGTTCTGCAGGTATCCCAGGCGTTCCGACAAGGGGCTGCCCGTGCGCACGATCGCGGCGCCGCCCACGCAGTCGGAGTGACCGTTGAGGAACTTCGTGGTCGAGTGCACGACGATATCAAACCCGTGCTCGAGCGGCCGCTGCACGAACGGCGTGGCGAAAGTGTTGTCACAGACGCTGATCAGTCCCTTGGAGCGCGCAATCGCGGCCACCGCCGTCAGATCGACGACCTGCAGCAGAGGGTTGGTCGGCGTCTCCGCCCAAACCAGGCGGGTGTTGGGCCGGACGGCGGCTTCCAGCGCCTCGGGACGCGTCAGATCGACGAATGAGACCTGGTGTCCCGCGGAGCGCTTGCGCACGTTCTCCAGCAGCCGGTACGTGCCGCCATACATGTCGTGCATGGCGATGATGTGCGAGCCGGCATCGAGCAGCTCCAGCACCGTCGAGCTGGCCGCCATCCCGGAGGCGAACGCGTATGCCGCGCCGCCGCCTTCCAGATTGCAGAGGGCGGCCTGCAGCGCGTCGCGGGTCGGGTTGCGGGTGCGCGAATAGTCATACCCCTTGTGCACGCCCGGGCTCGACTGCACGTACGTCGAGGTGGCATAGATGGGCGGCATGACCGCGCCCGTCAGCGGATCCGGACGCTGGCCACCGTGGATGGCGCGGGTGGCGAAACGCAATGGCTCGTCGGTCATTGGGGTCTCACAGTCGGCGGCGCGCCCAGTTGAGCAGGTCGATGCGGGTGACCAGTCCCTGGAACTCGTTGTCCTTCATCACGATCGCCACCATCCCGCGGTTGAAGATCGCCATCAGCTGCTGCACGGGGGCATCCACCGGCACGGTGACCAGATGGCTCTGCATCGCGGCGGTGACCGGCTCGTTGAAGTGCTTGGGGTTGGCGAACACTTCGAGAAGGATGTCCTCCTCGTCGACGATGCCGACGATGCGCCCGTTCTGCATCACCGGCACCTGCGAGACGTCGTAGAGCTTCATGCGCCGGTACGCGGCCATGACCGGCTCCGTGGCGTCAACGGTCACCGCGGCGTGCTCCCAGGCCCGCCGCGCGATCAGGTCGCGCAGGTCGCCGAAGCGCTCTCGCTCCAGGAATCCCTGATCCAGCATCCAGTAGTCGTTGTAGACCTTGGAGAGATACTTGTTGCCGCTGTCGCAGACGAAGCTGACGACCCGCTTCGGTTGCGTCTGCTCGCGGCAGTAGCGCAGGGCCGCCGCGATCAGCGTGCCGCTGGAAGTGCCGGCGATGATGCCCTCCTTGCGCAGCAGCTCGCGGCAGGTCCTGAAGGCTTCCGCATCGGGGATGGTATACGCCGACCTGACACGGCTCAGGTCCGCGACCGGCGGCACATAGTCCCCGCCGATGCCTTCGACCAGCCAGCTGCCGTGCTCCTGCGGCATCTTGCCCGTCTTGACGTACTCGGCCAGCACCGATCCCGCCGGATCGGCCAACACGGCTTCGGTGTTCGGCGCCACCCGCGCGAAATAGCGCGACAGACCGGTAAGCGTGCCGCCGGTCCCGACGCCGCAGACGAAGGCATCCACGTTGTGCTCCATCTGCTCCCAGATCTCGGGCGCGGTGCTCTCTTCGTGCGCGCGCGGATTGGCGGGGTTGCCGAACTGGTTGACGAGGAAGGAGTTGGGCGTCTCGCGCGCCAGCCGCTCCGCCAGGTCGCGGTAGTATTCCGGGTGGCCCTTGGTGACGTCGGAGCGGGTGAGCACCACCTCCGCGCCCATGGCCTTCAGATGGAAGATCTTCTCCTGGCTCATCTTGTCGGGAATGACGAGCCGCAGCCTGTACCCTTTTTGCGCCGCCACCAGCGCCAGGCCGAGGCCGGTGTTGCCCGCGGTCGCCTCGATCAGCGTGCCGCCCGGCGGCAGCTTGCCGTCGCGCTCGGCCGCCTCGATGAGATAGAGGCCGATGCGGTCCTTGATCGAGCCGCCGGGATTCTGGCTCTCCAGCTTGAGAAAAAGCCGGCACGGGCCGGTATCCAGGCGATTGACGGCGACGAGCGGCGTATGGCCGATCATCTGCAGGACATTGCTGTAGGACTGCGGCGCCATGGGCTTCCCTCGGTGATGCCCCGATTGTACGCCAGGGGCCATACAGTAGGCGCCGCCCGCCGCTACTGTATGGCATGATGCCCATGCCCCTTGTGCGCCGCCGTCCAGTCCCTATTTACGGTAAAATCGGCGTACCCGCGAGCGGCTCCCGCTCGCTCTACTCACTCCCTTTCGAGACTTCATGTCGATACCGGTGACGGAATGACCGACGCCCCTCACGATGCGATTCTCGTGCGCGGCGCGCGCCAGAACAATCTGAAGAATCTCGACCTCGACGTGCCGCTCAACGAGCTCGTCGTGGTGACGGGCGTGTCAGGCTCCGGCAAGTCCTCGCTCGTGTTCGATACGATGTACGCGGAAGGCCAGCGCCGTTATGTCGAGACTTTCTCACCCTACGCGCGGCAGTTCCTCGACCGCATGGACAAGCCGCAGGTCGACTCGATCGCGGGCATTCCTCCGGCCATCGCGATCGACCAAACCAACCCGGTGCGCACGTCGCGCTCCACCGTCGGCACGATGACGGAGCTCAACGACCATCTCAAGCTGTTGTTTGCGCGCACGGCGACGCTCCATTGCGAGTGCTGCGGCCGTCCGGTACGCCGCGACACCTCGGAGAGCATCTATACCGACCTGCGGGAGCGCGCGGCTGCCGCGGGCGACCCGCGGCTGCTGCTCACGTTCCCCGTGCCCGTGCCGGACAGCTTTCAGGAAGCGGAGGTGCGTGCGCTGCTCGAGAAGCAGGGCTACACCAGATTTTTCGAGCACGCCAGGAATGCGTCCGCGGTCGCTGGCGCAGCAGCGCCGTCCGCGCACGCCGCCCACGTCAGCGAAGCGGCTGAGGCGCCGCCCGCCGCGGCGAAGCGCGCCGGCCCCGGGACACGCGGCAAGCGAGGCCGGGCGGCGCGCGCCGCGGCCCGGACCGCAATCGTGCTCGAGGTCGTGCAGGATCGTTTCCGTGCCGCCCAGGCGGAGCGGGGCCGCGTGCTCGAATCGCTGGAGACCGCATTGCGTGTGGGCCGCGGCCGGGTCAACGTACAGGTCGTCGACGACGGCGACCCGCCGCAGCCGCGCGCGACGTGGCGCTATTCGAGCACGCTGCACTGCGCGGAGTGCGACCGCTCCTACCAGGAGCCGACACCCAGCCTCTTCTCGTTCAACTCGCCGGTCGGCGCCTGCGACAGCTGCCGCGGCTTCGGCCGCACCATCGGCATCGACTACGGCCTGGTCGTTCCCGATGAGACGCGATCCCTGCGCGGCGGCGCGGTGAAGCCGTGGCAGACCAAGTCGTACGCGGAATGCCAGCGAGACATGGAGAAGTTCGCGAAGAAGCGCGGCATCCCGCTCGATGTCCCCTGGCGGGAGCTCGAGCCCGACCACCGGCGCTGGGTCATCGAGGGCGAAGGCGACTGGAGCAAGGGCGTCTGGTACGGCGCCAGACGCTTCTTCGCCTGGCTCGAGAGCCGATCCTACAAAATGCACGTGCGGGTGCTCCTATCCCGCTACCGCGCCTATACGCCCTGCGAAGCCTGCGGCGGCGCGCGGCTGAAGACCCAGGGGCTTCTCTGGCGCGTCGGCGGCCGCGAGCTCGCCGCGGAGGCGCTCGGTGCGGCGACGCCATTCCGGCCGCGCGGTGTCAGCTGGAGCGACGAGACCCTGCGCGGCCTGCCCGGGCTCTCCATTCACGATCTGATGCTGCTGCCGGTCGATCGGGCCTGCGCGTTCTTCCGCCGCCTGGAGCTGCCGCGGCCGCTCGATGAGGCCACGGACCTGCTGCTCGGGGAGATTCGCGGACGCTTCGGCTACCTCGCCGATGTCGGCCTCGGCTATCTCACGCTCGATCGCCAGTCGCGCACGCTCTCGGGCGGCGAAGTGCAGCGGATCAACCTGACGACCGCGCTCGGCACATCGCTCGTCAACACGCTGTTCGTGCTGGATGAGCCGTCGATCGGCCTGCACCCGCGCGACATGCAGCGCGTCATCACCGTGATGAAACGCCTGCGTGACGCCGGCAATTCGCTGCTGGTGGTGGAGCACGACCCGCAGATCATGCTCGAGGCGGACCGCATCCTCGACCTCGGCCCGGGAGCGGGCGAGCGCGGCGGCCAGATCGTGTTCTTCGGCACGCCGGGCGAGATCCGCCGCGACGGCCGCTCGCTCACCGGACAGTACCTCAGCGGCAGGAAGCAGGTGAGCGCGGCGAGAGCCCGCCCGGCCTCGCTGCCTTTGCCTGCGAGCGGCCTCGCCGCCGGCGCCGCGGCTGCTCGCATCGAGGTCGTGGCGGAGGCCCGGTCCAACCGTTGGCTCGAGTTGCGCGGCGCACGCCAACACAACCTCAAGGACGTGGACGTGCGGATACCGCTCAAGCGCCTGGTGTGCGTCACCGGGGTCTCCGGCTCCGGCAAGTCGACGCTGGTCGAGGATGTGCTCTACCCGGCGCTCCTCAAGTATCACGGCAAGCCGACCGAAGCCCCCGGTGAGTTCGGCGGCCTCGCCGGCGCGGAGCTCATCGACGATGTCGTCATGGTCGATCAGAGTCCCATCGGGCGCACCACCCGCTCGAATCCTGCGAGCTACGTCGGCGCCTTCGATGCCATCCGCAACCTGTTCGCGGCGGAGCCCGCCGCGCAGGAGCGCAAGTACACCGCCGGCACCTTCAGCTTCAACTCCGGCAACGGGCGCTGCCCGACCTGCAGCGGCAACGGCTTCGAGCACGTCGAGATGCAGTTCCTCTCCGACGTCTACCTGCGCTGCCCCGACTGCGACGGCCGCCGCTATCGCGACGAGGTGCTCGAGATCAAGCGTGAAGGGACGAATGGCCGCCGCGCCAGCATTGCCGATGTCCTGGCGATGACGGTCACCGAGGCGCTCGAGTTCTTCCGCGATTCGCGCGAGGTTGCCGCGCGGCTCGCGCCCCTGTCCGACGTCGGGCTCGAGTACGTGACTCTCGGACAACCGGTGCCCACGCTCTCGGGCGGCGAGGCGCAGCGCCTGAAGCTCGCGGGACATCTCGCCGATGCGGGCTCGGTGCTCTCGAGCACCACTCACAAGGGCAAGCTCTTCCTCTTCGACGAGCCGACCACCGGCCTGCACTTCCAGGATGTGGCGAAGCTCCTCGCCGCGTTCCGCAAGCTGCTGGCCGCGGGACATTCGCTGCTCGTCATCGAGCACAACCTCGACGTGATCCGCGCCGCCGACTGGGTCATCGATCTCGGCCCGGAGGGTGGTGAGAACGGCGGCCGGATCGTCTGCGCCGGCACGGCGGGCGAGGTGCGCGCGCATCCCGGCTCACACACGGGCCGGGCACTCGCGGACTACGAGCGGGCCATTTCCGGCGGCGAACCGATGCCGCTCGAAGCCGCGGCCAACGCCACGGTCAAGGAGCCTGCCGCGGCCTATCCGTCGGCCGGCAGGAAAGCCAACGGGCGTGCTCGCAACTCCGTCGTGATCCACAACGCGCGCGAGCACAACCTGAAGAACATCGACGTGCAGATCCCGAGGGATCGCCTCACGGTCATCACCGGGGTCTCCGGCTCCGGTAAATCGACCCTGGCCTTCGACATCCTCTTCAACGAGGGGCAGCGGCGCTACCTCGAGTCGCTCAACGCCTATGCGCGGCAGTTCGTCCAGCCCGCCGCCCGGCCCGACGTGGATGCGATATTCGGCATACCGCCGACGGTCGCCATCGAGCAGCGCACCAGCCGCGGCGGCCGCAAGAGCACGGTCGCCACGCTGACGGAGATCCATCACTTCCTCCGGCTCCTCTACGTGAAGCTCGGCACCCAACACTGTCCCGACTGCGACGTCGCGATCGAATCGCAGAGCGCGGCCTCGATCGCGGCGCGGCTGCTGCGCGAGCATCGCGGCTCGCGCATCGCGCTGCTGGCGCCGCTGGTCGTGGCGCGCAAAGGCTACTACACCGATCTCGCCAAGTGGGCCGCGAAGAAGGGCTTCAAGACCCTGCGGGTCGACGGCGCCTACCTTTCCACCGCGCAGTGGCCGCGGCTGTCGCGCTTCAAGGAGCACACCATCGAGCTCCCGGTGGCGGAGCTCGACGTCGGCGCGAAGACCGATACCGCGCTGCACCAGGCGCTCGCCCGCGCCCTCGACTTCGGCAAGGGCCTGGTCCACGTGCTGGGTCCGAAGAGCGACAGGGCGACGGTCTTCTCGACGAAGCGGGCCTGCCCCGCGTGCGGGCGCAGCTTCGCGGAGCTCGACCCGCGTCTCTTCTCCTACAACTCCAAGCACGGCTGGTGCGAGAGCTGTTGCGGCACCGGCCTGGAAATCCCCGCCGAAGACGATGCGGCCGCCGAGGCCGAGGGAGACGACTCGGGCGATGAGGCAGCGCAGATCTGCGCCGCCTGCGGCGGCAAACGGCTGAATCCCATAGCCGTCGCCGTACGCTTCCGCGAGCGCTCCATCGCGCAGCTCGCGTCCGATTCGGTGGCGCAGTCGGCGGAGTTCTTCCGGCGGCTGAAGCTCTCGCCGCGCGAGCAGCAGATCGCGCGCGACCTGCTGGCGGAGATCCGGGCGCGGCTCAAGTTCCTCGACCGGGTGGGGCTCGGCTACCTGCAGCTCGACCGCTCCGCGCCCACGCTCTCCGGCGGCGAGGCCCAGCGCATCCGCCTCGCCGCACAGCTCGGCTCCAACCTGCAGGGCGTGTGTTACGTTCTCGACGAGCCGACCATCGGCCTGCACCCGCGCGACAATGCGGTGCTCCTCGACTCGCTCGCGGAGCTCTCCAGCCACCGCAACACCCTGGTCGTCGTCGAGCACGACGAGGAAACCATCCGCCGGGCCGATCACGTGCTCGACCTCGGCCCGGGAGCGGGTGTGCTCGGCGGCGAGGTGGTGGGCGAAGGCACCGTGACGGACCTCATCGGCAACCCGCGATCGACCACTGGCCGCTTCCTGCGGCAGCCGCTGCGGCACCCGGCGCAGCCCTACCGGCCCGTCAACGGCCGCACGCCGCACCTGAAGCTGGAGCGGGTATCGCTGCATAACATCAGTGGCGCCGACGTACGCGTTCCCCTTGGCAGGCTCGTGGTGATCACCGGCGTCTCCGGTTCCGGCAAGTCGACCGTGGCGCGGGATGTGCTCTACGCCAACCTGCGCCGCGTGCTCGGCGACGTCGGCCGAGGCGGCGGCAACGGGACGCGGGGCCGGCGCCGTGCCAGCGGCGCGAACCTCATCGGCTGCGCCGGCATGCAGGGACTGGAGCAGGTGGACCGCGTGCTGGAGGTGGACCAGACGCCGATCGGCAAAACTCCCCGCTCCTGTCCCGCCACCTACATCGGCCTGTGGGACGACATTCGCCGCATCTTCGCCGCCACGACGGAAGCGCGCCTGCGCGGCTACACGGCGAGCCGCTTCTCCTTCAACACCGCGGGCGGCCGCTGCGAGGCCTGCGAGGGTCAGGGCGTCAAGACCATCGAGATGAGCTTCCTGCCGGACGTGAAGGTGCTCTGCGACGTCTGCGGGGGGCGGCGATTCAACAGCGAGACGCTGTCGGTTCTCTGGCGGGACAAGAGCATCGGCGACGTTCTGGCCATGGACGTGGACGAGGCGGTCGGGTTCTTTCGCGCGCACTCACGCGTGCACCACGCGCTGAAGCTGCTGCAGGACGTGGGGCTCGGCTATCTCACCCTCGGTCAGCAGAGCCCGACGCTCTCCGGCGGCGAGGCGCAGCGCATCAAGCTGGTGGCGGAGCTCGCCAAAGTGCGCACCGAAAGCGCCGATGCGAGCGGGAACCCCATCGCGGCGCAGACACGGCCCGGACCTCGGCCTGGACCGCGGCAAGGATCGAAGCACACGCTGTACGTGCTCGATGAGCCAACGGTGGGCCTGCACATGGCTGACGTAGAAAAGCTCATCCACGTGCTGCACCGTCTGGTCGCGGCGGGAAATACGGCGGTAGTGGTCGAGCACAACCTCGACGTCATGGCGGAGGCGGACTGGATCCTGGATATGGGTCCGGAGGCCGGCGAAGGCGGCGGACGGATCGTCGCGCAGGGCGCTCCCGCCGAGGTGGCGCGGCGCAAGCGCGACTCCCATACGGGCCGGGCGCTGGCGGCATTTCTAAAGGACAGGGTGAACGGCGCATAATCGGGGCGCCATGCCCTCATCGGCCGCCATTGAGCTCGTCTGCTGGAAATGCGGGGCCTCGCTCGCCGCGCTGACGCTGCCGCTGCGCCGCCTCGAGGAATGCCGCAGTTGCCGCTCCGAGCTGCACGTCTGCCGGATGTGCGTCGACTACGACACGAGCGTCGCCAAGCACTGCCGCGAGCCCATCGCCGAGGAAGTGCGCGACAAGACGCGGGCCAACTTCTGTGATTTCTTCAAGCCGCGGCCGGGTGCCTACGCCGCTCCGAACATCTCCGAAGTCGAGCGCGCACGCGCCGAGCTGGAAAAGCTGTTTGGCAAATAGGCGCGAAGTCGGCATCCCGCCGGCTCTCGACGTTATGCCTACGCTTTTCTGACACGCTCGCTCAGCCTCTCGAGCAGGCGTGAGAATGGCGTGTTCTTCTGAACCTGGACGCGCAGATGCCGTACGCCCGTGTCGCTCAGCGACTCGCGGCTGCCGGTGTCGATGGCGAGCTCGTTCGCGCCTAGGATCTCGAGCGTCTCCTCGAGAGTCTGCGGCGTGCGGCGCTCGCGTGCGCCGACTTTTGCCGCGCTCTGGGCGTCCCGCGCCGCCGTCGATTGCGCTGCGGCCGCGCCGGGCTTTGCCGGGGCCGCCGCGGGTTTGGCGGCGCCCGTGGGTTTGGCGCTGGTCGCGGCGGCCTGCGCCCCTTTCGCCCCGGGTTGCGGGGCGGGTGTGGCTGCCGATGCGGACGTCGGGGCAGCCGGCGCAGGGGGCGCGCCGTCCTCCGAATCGATCAGCTTGAACTCGTTGTCCTCGGCGGCGCGCCGCTTGCGCGCGGCGGCGGCGCCGGCAAACCGCTGGTTGTCCTCGGTGGCGCGCTCGCGCTCCTGCGGGCTCACCGGCACGACGGCGACCGCGTTGAATTCCGACCGCACGTAGTAGGCGACCTGCTTGGCCGAGATCGCATCGTTGAAGAAGCCGAGACGCAATCCATACCACCTGCGTCCTTCGCGGCTGCCTTCGACGGAGTAGAGCGTGTAGGCGCTGAAGATCGCGAGCGGCGGCACCTTGTCGAGCTCCACCGGCTGGACCGACCACTGCAGCTGCACCGCGAAGGACACCGGATCATTGTGGGAGACGGCTTCCTTCAGCGCGCGCCGCGTGCCGGTGTCGTCGGGCTTGAGCAGCGAGATCCCGGATTCGGCGGCATCGGCCTGCAACACCGCTTGCGCCGGCGCGCCGGCGCCCTCCTCCCGCCGCGTCTCGAGAAACCGCAACACCTGGGTGTCGGTGAGCGAGCTGTCGTCCGTTGTATCCGCCTCGAGGACCGGGGACGGCATCAGGCGCGTCTCGCCGGTCGCATCCCCGTGCCCGTCCAGGGCCGCAAGCACTTCCTTGACGTTGGAATCGCCGAAGAGCGGCTTTCTGCCCGCCGGCTGCTGCGGCCGCGCGGCCTGCGGAATCGATTGCTGTGCCGCCGCTGCTGCCGGTCTCGCCGCCGCGCCAGGCGCGCCCGGCGCCGATGCGGCAGGTTGACCCGGAGCCGGCCTGGCAGCCGCGCGCGGCTGGACGCCGGCCGAGGCCATACCGGTGCGCGGCGGCTGCGGGATGGAAGGCGCGGCGGCGGGTCGGGCCGCAGCCGGCCTGAGCGTCGCGTTTTGCGCGGGAGAGCCGGCTGCAGCGGGCGCCGGCCGCGAAGCTTGGATCTGCGCGGAGGCGCGGGCGGCGGCGGTCGCGAGCCTCGAAGCCTGGTTCTGCGCGGGAACGCGGGCGGCCGCCGGCACCGCGGGGCGCTGCGCCTGCGCGGGTGTCGCCGGACGCTTTGCCGCCGTCTGCGGCGCCGCTTTCGGCGGCTGCGACGCTGACTTCGCGGGCTGCTGTACTGCTTTCGCCGGCTGCGGTGTTGGTTTTGCGGGTTGCGGCGCGGCCGCGCGGGCGGCAACTGCCGGGCCCGTGGCGGCTCGCGCTCTTGCAGGCGCTGCGCCCGGAGGATGCAGAGTGGGCACCAACGTCGGCACCTCGGACGGCGGTGCCGCGGGCTTCGAGCTCTGCGGCTTCGTGACCGCGGGGGCCGGAGGTGTTGGAACTGACGGCGCCGGGGCTGCCGCGGTCTTTTGTGGACCGACGGCGTGCCCGGCCTGCGCCGCGGCGGCTTCAGCCGCGCGTGCGCGCAGCTTCTTGCCCGGCGCTTCGCCGGCCCACGCGCCGGGATAGATATCCCGCACGACGCTCAGCCACTCCTCGGCTTCCGCCTGGCTGTCGAAATATCCCATGTGCAGACGGAAGCGCTCGCGGCCCTCCTCGAAACGGCGGCTGACGAAGAAGGTGAAGCGCTTGAGCTCGGGCAGGTCGACCTGTGCGAGCGCCATCGGGGTCGTGGACGAGCACAAATTGAGCACGAACAGCCCCGCCTCTGCGGCAGGCACCGCCGAACCGTCGGCGCCCCCGTCAGTGGACGCCAGATTTGCCGTTGGTGTCATAAATTCCCCGGACAGTCCAACAGCCACAGGCAACGGGACTCGGCTCGAAGCGCCGAGGGGAATGCGATCGACCGCGGCACGCGCGATCGTGGCAGCCCCGCCGTCATAGGAACCATCCCTTTAGACCGGTGGCTTTGCGTCCCCGCCTTTCGACGGGTTTGCCCTTAACTGCCGTCAAGTGTCGAAGCCGGAGGGAGTGGAGTCAAGGCCCGCGAGTGTGGTGCGGCTCTCAAAGAGCGCGCGCTGCGCGGCCGAGGATTGCCGCGCTCCCGCTTATGTAGAGCGCCGCCCGCGATATGTAATACGGGATGGCCTGGACCCGCTGTCCGGCGCCGCTGACCCCTACTGAGTTGCCGGAACGAGCGCGGCAGGCTTTCGCGGCCGCAGCTGCGCGAGTGCGCACATCCCGGCGTGCGTATAGCGTTGCTCTCCGCGCCGGCCGGACCGGAGGGTGCCGAGCATCGCTGCCGCCACGGTGGCTGCGGGGATGCCGCGCTGCGGTTCGCGCGCCCCGACGAGGAATGGATTGGCGAGCGGCATGACGGCGCGCTTCAGCAGCTCGGGCGCACGCATCTCGCGCGGCCAGCCGAGAACCATGGCGGGCTGCAGGATATCGAGTGCGCCGAAGCGCAGGCCGGCCAACGTCCGCTCGAGCTCTCCTTTGACGCGCAGATACCCGCTCTTCGCCGCCGCATCGGCTCCCAGGGCGGAGATGACGACGAACCGCGCGGCGCCCGCCGCCTTCGCGACACGGGCGAAGGCCAGGGTGTAACCGAGGTCGACGCGGCGAATCGCATCCTCCTCGGCGGCATCGCGCTCCTCGAGCCGAGCGCCGAGGCAACAGAATGCGACCTGACACTTGACTCCCGCCAGCTGCCGCTCCAGGTGATCGAACTGCACGATCCGGTTGGCGAGCCGCGGGTGCTCCCGCCCCAGCTGGCGGCGCGTCACGGCGAGCACCCGCGCGACTTCCGGCGCATCGAGCAGAGCATCGAGGACACGGGCGCCCACGAAGCCGCTCGCGCCGGCAAACAGCGCCACGACAGGATCGGTATCGGCCATGGAGCTTTATTAGCCCCAGCGCCCCCGGCGCACAAGCTCCCGCCCGCGATTCATTCCAACAGCGTGAGCGGGTTCACGGACCACGACGAAGGATTGTGATGTCAGGCACAGGGATGTGCCCCGCCATCAAAGAGGTTCGGAGCAGGTCACCGTGATGGTGACGCTCTGCTGGCCCGGCTCCACCGTGAATTCCTGGTGTACCGCGCGATAGCCCTCGCGCATGCCGACGACGGTGTAGGTGCCCGGCTTCAGACGGATCTCCCGCCGGTTGAAGCTGCCGAGGTCTCCGATGCTCTCGATGGTCACGTCGGTAGCCTCGTCGGAAATCACGTTGAGCTGCACGGGCCGGTCGAGCTGCGGCACGAGTCGCGTTATCCGCTCGACCTGCGATTGCAGCACCGGCCCGGAAGGCGTCTGCTCGCGCGCCTGCTGCAGGAGTGTCACGACCTCGTCGCGCACTGCCGGGAATTGCAGCCGGTCCGGATGATCGATGATCTGCTGCAGCGAGTAGGAAAGCTGCGCCCGCGCCTCGTCCTCAGCCTTGCCATGCTTGGCGAAGGCCAGCGCAGGATCCACCTGCAGCGCGGTGTCATACACCGCAATTGCCTGACTCCAACGCTCCTGCGACTCGAGGCTCGCGGCCTGCCGGCGCAGCGCCGCGATCCTGCCCGCCTCCATGGCCAGGCTGACGCGCTGCAGCCCCTCGGTGGCCTCCTTGCCCCGGGGCCGGACACCGAGCGCCTGTTGGAAATCCGACTGCGCCTCCGTCAGCCGCCCGGCGCCGAGCGCTGCGAACCCGGCGCCGACCGCGCGTGCGTAACTGTCGTCACCGAAGCCCGCGTCGACGCGCGCCAGGCCCGCCTTCGCCACGGTGTTGTCCGGATCGATCGCCAGCGTCTGACTGTAGTCCTGCGCCGCCCGCGAATAATTCCGGGCCGCCTCCGCTTTCTGCGCATCCTTGAGAAGCGGCAGGACACCGCTGAGCATCCGCGCGCGCCGCACTCCCTCGATGGCGCGTCGACTGTTGGGATCGATGCGCTGCGCGAGCGCGTATGCCTGGCTGGCGATGTCCTTGTGACCCGCCGCAAGGGCCGCATCCCCCGCCCTCAGCTCCACGGCCAGGGCCGACGGCGCCCTCTTGCCGACGTTGTCCAGAAGCTGGCCGGCCTTGTCGAAATGCTGCAGCGCGATCGCGGCACCGCCGGCGGCGGCGGCACCGTTCCCCTCGGCGGCCTGCATCTGCGCTGCCGCATAGTCGGCGCCGTCCCAGGCCGGCGCGCCGCGCGCCGCGAGCGCCGCCGCCCGCTTCTGGAAATCCGCGCGCTCGGTGTTCAGGCGGGCCAGCATCGCGGGGTCGACCGCCGGCTTCGGCGGCGGCGCCGCCGGGACCGGAGCCGCCACGGGCTTCGTTGGCGCCTTCGTCAGGGATGAGGCAACAGGGTTGATTCGCGCCAGGAACGCCTGCAGGCCGGCGAGATCCTGGTGCGGCAGCCAGAAGAGCGCGGCCGCGGTGGCGCCGCAGATCAGCACCGCGCCGCAGAGGAGTCCCGACAGCAGATACGGCCAGCGGGCCGGCCGCCGGGTGTTGAATCCGGGTATCCGCCGGCCGGGCGGGGGCACCGCCCGCAGCCGCGGCTGCCCGGCGTCCTCGTCAAAATAGGCGTCCCACGAATCAGTCTCGACCGGTGGCGCGTTGTCGCTCGTTGCCGGCTGGGCGGGGCGCTGCCGTTGCAGCGGGTGCGGAGGCCAGGGCGATGGGGCGACGTGCTCGGCGTGGGCCGGGGCGGCGTGCGCAGCCTCGGCCGGCGCATCATCTGCCGGCTGCCGCGGCACGTCCTGGACAGGCTGAGGCGCCGCGGCATGCAAGGGATGGGTTGCCGGTCCAGGCACGGAGCGGGAGGGCGCGCCAGGCACGGGCTCGGACGGCGCGGCATGCGCAGACTGCGACGCCACGGCATCAGCGTGTGAGGCAAAACCATGCATGGGCCGGGTCGGAGTCCCACGCGGCCGTGGCGCATCGGCATGCGCAGGCTGGAACGGCGCGCCATGCGCGGGTTTGGACGTGGCGCCATCCGAGCGCGCGCCTGGCACCGCATGCACGGGCTTATACGGCGGCAACAGATGCGAAGACCGGCGCGGCATCGCATGCACCGGCCGGGCCGGCATGGCATGCGACGATCCCGACCCGGACGGCACTGCGTGCACGCCACCCTTGACCGGTGCCGCGGGTGTCGGCCGCAGCGGAGCTGCCGTCGTTGTGGGTCGGGGCGAAGCCGCCTCGTCCCCAATGACCTTACCCGCGGCTGCCGCTCCCACGGCCGCGGCGATAGGCGACAGATACGGCTTCTCGGTCCTGTCGCCGGCACCGACATTCTCCGCCGGACCTTTGCCTTCAGCGCGGAGAGGCGGTTCCGCCCCGCGGGCCTTGCCTGGGGCGGCTCCCGGACTGTCAGCTTCGCCGTCCTCGATGTCCTCCGCGCCTTCCGGCGCGAAGGAGAGCGTTGCATTCAACGTCGTATCGAGCTCGTCCATGACCTGTTGCATGGTTGCCGGCCGCTCGGCGGCGCTCTTGGCGAGCATGCGCATCACGATCGCGCTGAGCTCGGGCGGAATCTGCCGCGTGGCCTCCAGCTCCGGAACGGGTTGGGTCAGGACCCGCTTGAGCTCGAAGTTGGGATAGTACGGCGGGTGGCCCGACAACAGCTCGTACGCGAGCGCGCCGAGGCCATAGATGTCATCCGCCGGGTTCGGAGGCTCGCCGCGCAACTGCTGCGGACTCGATGAGAACGGCGAATGCCCGCTGGCGTTCGCCTCCACGCCCGCACCGGTCCCCGGCAACAGGCCGGCGATGCCGAAGTCTGCAAGCTTCACCCGGCCGCGGCTGTCGAACAGCACATTCCCGGGCTTCAGGTCCCGGTGCACGACACCTCGTGCGTGAGCGTATTCCAGGGCCTCGGCGACCTCGAGGAGGACCGGCACGATCTCGAGGTAACCCGCGCCGCGCAGACGGCCCAAGTCCCCGCCCGGGGCGAGCTCCATCGGCAGCACCAGCAGGTCGTCCTCGATTTTCTCGGGCGGGAGGACCTGAAGAATCCCGGGATGCTGCAGGCGGGCGGCAATGTCGTGCTCGCGCTCGAGGGACTGCCAGGCCGCCGGATTGCGGGCGGCGGCGCGGGCAAGCACCTTCAGGGCGATGTCGACGCCCCGCGATTCGTCGTGCGCCTTCCAGACCTCACCCTGGCCCCCCGCACCGATGCGCTCGATCAGTGTGTAGTGGCCGAGAGTGGACGGTTGAGCGGCTGCGCGAACCTGTGACATGACCTCCACCTTAGCTGATCTCGCCCGTGGCGAGTACTGGACTCAGACCCGAGCACGATACGGCAGTGCCCGATCCGTTTCCTCTTGTCGCAACTTGAACACGGTCTGGGGAGCAGCTTGAACTCGGGAGCAAGAATCCTACCCGCCCACGCTATAGATCAAGCGCCAGCTGCGGGCCGGAGGCCCGTGGCCGCGGCGGCCGGAAGAGGGCCGTGTTCGGCGGCTGGTGCCTTCCTGTCCCGAGGCTCAGCCGCCTGCAGGCGATCTGGAACCGGCTGCGCAGCAACTCCGCCAGCGCCCCCGTGCCCCGCATGCGCTGGCCGAAGCTCGAGTCGTAGTCCTTGCCGCCGCGCATCTGCCGCACCAGCGACATCACGTGATCGGCGCGGTCCGGATAGTGTGCCGTCAGCCATTCGCGAAAAAGGTCCTTCACCTCATAGGGAAGCCGCAGTAGCACGTATCCCGCCCAGCGCGCCCCCGCCGCCGCTGCCGCTTCCAGGATGCCCTCCAGCTCGTGATCGGTCAGGGCCGGAATGACCGGGGCGACCATCACCCCGGAGGGAACGCCGGCCTCGTTCAGGCGCCGCAAAGCCTCGAGCCTGGCATGCGGCGAAGCCGCCTGCGGCTCCATCACGCGCTTCAGCTCCACGTCGAGCGTCGTGATGCTGACGCCCACGCCGGCAAGGCCGTCCTTCGCCAGATCCGCCAGCAGATCGAGGTCCCGCAGCACGAGCGCGCTCTTCGTGATGATGGTGACCGGATGCCGGCAGCGCGCCAGCACCTCCAGGATGTCGCGCGTCACGCGCATCCGCCGCTCGACCGGCTGATACGGATCCGTGTTGGCGCCGAGCGTGATCGGCTTGCAGGCATAACCCGGCTTCGCCAGCTCCTCCTCCAACACCTTGCCCGCATCCTTCTTGTAGAACAACCGGGTCTCGAAATCCAACCCCGCGGATAACCCAACATAACCATGACTCGGGCGGGCGTAGCAATAAACACAACCGTTGCTGCATCCGCGGTAGGGATTGATGGATTGCTCGAACGGGATGTCGGGCGAATCGTTGCGCGCGATCACGGAGCGGGCACGGTCCGGCTCAAGGGAGGTGGGGATGAAGTCGGGGACCTCCGCCTGGTACCAGCCGTCGTCCACGGCCTCGCGCCGATGGCGCTCGAAGCGGCCCGTGGGGTTCGAGAGAGCGCCGTGTCCCTTGAGCGGCTGGTTCCTTTCGCGCGGAGGGGCCATGCGTTCACTGTACATCCATCCAGGTACGCGGTAAAGTGGCCGGCGCCGGGCCATAATGGGCGGGCAGCTGCGGGCCACCCGGGCCCGCCGGGAGGAGAACATGAGCGACTCAGGGGATCCGGCGAGCTACGGCGCCGCGAGCAAGGATGAGCGCAACCTGGCGATGTTCGCGCACCTGTCCGCCTTTGCCGGGCTCATCTTCCCGGCCGGCGGCAACGTGATCGCACCGCTCATCGTCTGGCTCACCCAGCGGGAGAAGTCCGCCTTCGTGGCCGACCAGTCGCTGGAGGCGCTCAATTTCAATCTGTCGGTGTTCCTGGCGGGGATCGCCTGCGCGATCCTGTTCTGGGTCGGCATCGGCATACCGCTCAGCATCGTGCTCTTCATCGGTTGGATCATCGGCACCGTCCTCGGCGCGGTGAAAGCGTCCGAGGGGCAGCGCTACCGGCACCGCTTCACGCTGCGGCTGGTGCAGTAGCCGCAGCGGCACCAGCCCCTACACGGTGTCCTTCAGCGCCACCGTGTGATCCGCGAGCTTGTCGGGGATGGGACGCGCATGCGCCGCGATCAGCCTGCGCGCGGCCATCTGGTCCTTGGCGCTGTTGACCGTATCGATGGCGATCAACTCACCGCCGCGCAGATAACACACGCTGAAGGCACGGCTCGCCGGATCGCCGCGCATCACCACGGTGTCGTATCCCTGGGCGATGCCGATGATGATCAGCTTCAGGTCGTACTGATCCGACCAGAACCATGGCACCTTGTGGTGGACGGTGTCCTGCCCCAGCAGATTCAGCGCCGCGCTCGCTCCCTGCTCGAAGGCGTTGTCGACCGACTCCAGCCGCAGCCGCCGGCCGTAATGGAGGCTCGGGTGGCTGGTGCAGTCTCCGGCCGCATAGATCAGCGGGTCGGAGGTCCGGCAGCGATCGTCGACGACGATCCCGTTCTCGCATACCAGCTGCGCCGCGACCGCCAGCTCATCGGCCGGAAGGACTCCGCAGCCGACGACGACCGTGTCCGCGGGATGCTCCTGTCCGTCCTCGGTCACCACTGCCCGGACGTGCCTCGAGCCAGGCGTCGCCGCCAGCGCCCGGACCCTCGAGTTGCAGAGAATCCTGACCCCATGCCGCGCATGCTCGGACTCGTAGAAGGCGGACAGCTGCGGACACACGACCCGATTCATCACGCGGTCGGCCATCTCCAATACGGTGACCTCCAGGCCGGCTTCCCGCGCCGTCGCCGCCACCTCGAGTCCGATGTAGCCGCCGCCTACGATCACCAGGCGCCTGCCGGGGATCAACCGAGCACGGATCAGCTCGACGTCGGCGATGGTCCGCAGGAAGCAAACGCCTTCGAGGTCTGCTCCGGGCGCCGGCAGCGGTCGCGGACGGCTACCCGTCGCAATCAATAGAGCGTCGTAAGCGACGATTGAGCCGTCGTCCAGCCGAAGACGTTGCTCGCGACGTGCGATCTCTTCGACACGGCGACCCAGCCGGGTCTCGACGGCATGGGTGTCATAGAAATGTTGCGGCCGCAGCAGCAGCCGGTCGCGCTCCAGCCCGCCGGCGAGGTACTTCTTGGACAGCGGCGGGCGCTGATACGGCAGCCACGGCTCATCGCCGATCAGGACGAGCTTGCCGTCGAAGCCTTTGCGGCGCAGCGTATCAATGGCCTGTACCGCCGCCTGGCCCCCACCCGCGATGACAATCCGCTCGTACATCGACCGGAGCTTAGCGTATCGTCTTCCTGCGGGCACGCTGCACCAGCCTCGGGCGCGCGAGCGGCTCGAGTGCGCCATAATGGTGCGCTGTAGTCCGCGGCCGGCAAGTGGTGCAGCCGCGATCTGCGCCGTATAAGCGTATTCCACTGCGTGGCATGAAAGCTGCAAAATCGGACCTGCCGTGAACGAGGCAGCCCGCCCTCAAAGACAAAGCACCGACACTCGACGGAGAGCTCGCACATGAAACTGGTCACCGCCATCATCAAACCGTTCAAGCTGGACGACGTGCGCGCAGCGCTGTCCGACATCGGCGTCTCGGGAATGACGGTGACGGAGGTCAAGGGCTTCGGGCGCCAGCGGGGTCACACCGAGTTGTATCGCGGCGCGGAATACGTCGTCGACTTCGTGCCGAAGACACGGATCGAGGTCGCCGTGCGCGCCGACCTGGTCGATCAGGTGGTCGAAGCCATCCTGAAGTCGGCCAAGACCGGCAAGGTGGGCGACGGCAAGATCTTCATCACCGACATCCAGCGTGTCATCCGCATCCGCACGGGTGAGACGGACGACGCGGCTCTTTGATTATTGGCGCAAATTGCTCCCGGCAATTTGCGCGGCCAGCTACTGATCACAGCCGATCCCGCGGGCCGAGGGCGGCCTCGGCCCGCTCACTCCTGTGCTTTCGAACGGCGGCCGGCTTGAGGCAGTAGGGGTCTTGGGCCGATTACTCCTGTGCTTCGAACGGCGGCCGGCTTGAGGCAGTAGGGGCCTCGGGCCGCTCGCGCATGTACTTTCGCACGGCGCCGAAGGGGGGCATCACGGAGAGTGGGGGGCGCTTATAATTTGCTTTCGCGCGGGTGACAGATTAGGCGGGCGTATGGCGAAGGCAATTCGGTTTCATGAGCATGGCGGGCCGGAGGTTCTGCGGATCGAGGAGCTCGAGCCGGGCAAGCCTGAGGCGGGGGAGGTGCAGGTGCGCCATACCGCCATCGGGCTCAACTTCATCGATGTCTATGATCGCACGGGGCTCTATGCGGGGGAGCTGCCGAGCGGCCTGGGGCGGGAGGCGGCGGGTGTCGTCGTTGCGCTTGGGCGCAAGGTCCGCGGCTTCAAGGCGGGGGATCGCGTCGCGTACGTCTACACACGGCCCGGCGCGTATTCAGAGGTGCGCAACGTCCCCGCGGATCGCCTGGTGAAAGTACCGCGCGGCATCTCCGACGAGGAGGCCGCGGCGCTGATGCTCAAGGGTCTGACAGCGCATTACCTGCTGCGCCGCACCCATCGCGTGGCCCGCGGTGAGAACATCCTCGTACATGCGGCGGCCGGCGGCGTCGGGCTGCTGGTGTGTCAGTGGGCGAAGGCGCTGGGCGCGAAGGTCATCGGCGTAGTCGGCAGCGACGCGAAGGCGGAGCTCGCGCGTCGCAACGGCTGCAGGCACGTGTTGATTCTCGGGCGCGAGCCGCTCGCCGGGGAAGTGAAAAAGCTGACCAAGGGCGAGGGTGTCGCCGTCGTCTACGACTCCGTGGGCAAAGACACGTTCATGGACTCGCTCGACTGCCTGCGCCCCCTAGGCATGATGGTGACCTATGGCAACGCGTCGGGTCCGCCCCCCGCGGTGAGCCCCCTCGAGCTGAGCAAGCGCGGCTCGCTGTTCCTCACCCGCCCCACGCTCTTCAACTACATCGCCACGCGGCCGGCGCTGGATGCGGCGGCGCGCGAGCTCTTCGCGGCGGTCAAGAGCCGCGCCGTGCGGGTCAGGATCGGACAGCGATATGCGCTGACGGATGCCGCGCAGGCTCACCGGGACCTCGAGGGCCGCCGCACCACGGGCGCGACCGTGTTGATCCCATAACGTTCAGCGCAGGGGCAGCCGTATGATGAAGCGCGAGCCGAGACCCTCGCCCTCGCTTTGCGCCTCCACCGTGCCGGAATGCAGGTCCACCAGGTGGCGCACGATCGCGAGGCCCAGCCCGAGGCCGCCGTGCCGCCGGCTGATCGAGCCGTCCTCCTGACGGAATCGCTCGAACACGTGCGGCAGGAATTCCGGCTTGATGCCCTGGCCGGTATCCGCAATGGTGATCTGTGCCTGATCGCCGCGGGTCGCGATCTCCACTTCGACCCGCCCGCCGGCCGGGGTGAACTTGATCGCGTTGGAGAGCAGGTTGCACACCACCTGCTGCAGGCGGGCCGGGTCCGCCCGGACTACCCCCGTGACTTCGCCGAAGACCGGCACGATGCTGACTTCTTTTGCCTGCGCGGCGGGCTGCATCGTGGCGATCGCGCCTTCGACCGCCCGACGCGGCACGACGTCCGTCAGCTCGAGGGCGATCTTGCCGGTGACGATGCGTGAGACATCGAGCAGATCCTCGATGAGACGCTTCTGCGCGCGCGCGTTGCGCTCGATCGTCTCGAGCGCGCGCGCCTGAGTCTCCTCATCCAGGCGGCGGCTGCGCAGCAGCGTGGTCCATCCGTAGATCGCGTTGAGCGGCGTGCGCAGCTCGTGCGACATGGTGGCGAGGAACTGGTCCTTCAGGTGACTCAGCTCCTCCGCCTGCCCGCGCAGCACCCGCTCGCGCGCCAGCAGCTCTTCGCGCTCGTTCTCGGCGCGCAGGCGCTCCTCGATCTCGGCCCGCAGCCGCTCGTTGCTGCGCAGCAGCTCCGTCGTGCGCTCCGCGACCCGTGATTCCAGATCCTGGTTCGCGCGCGCGAGCGCCGCCCGGGTCAGGAAGAGGTCGAGAAATACCCCGATCTTGGCGCGCACCACGGGCGCAACGACCGGCATCTGGATGTAATCGACGACGCCGAGCTCGTAGCCGCGCGCGCTCTGTACGGTGTCCGCGTACGCGGTCACGAGGATGATGGGCGTGTGCCGCGCGTTGCGGTGCTGTCGGAGCAGCTCCGCCGTCTCCAGCCCGTCCATCCCCGGCATGTTGACATCGAGCAGGATCGCCGCGAACTCACCCTCGAGTACGCGCTTCAGCGCCTCCTCGCCGGAGCCGGCCATGACCACCTCGGCATCCAGTCCCTCGAGAATCGCGCGGTAGGCCAGGCGCTTGTCGGGCAGGTCATCGACGATCAGGATCCGCGCACGCGGCGCGGCGACGGCGGCTGGCTCCGCGCCCGGCCCGGTATCGCTGCTGTGTGTCACACCGCGCCTTGCGACTTCCGATCAGCGCACGACGCGCAGCGGCCGCGCGTTGCGCCCTATCCCGAGCGCGCCGCTGCGCACGACCTCGAGCAGCTCGGCGCCGCGTGCGAGATCGGCCGTGAAGCTGTCGATTTCCGCTTCGCTCGCGGTCAGCTCCACGATGAAGCCGTCGGGCGCCGGATCGAGCACGCGCCCCCCCGTGCGTACGACATAACCCCGGACGGCGTCGGTATCCGCCGGCCGCACCCGCAGCTTGAGCAGGATGAGCTCGCGCTCGAGATGCTCGCCCGTCGTCATGTCCTCGACGTTGACCACGTCCACGAGCTTGTTCAGCTGATTGACGATCTGTTGGATGACTGCGTCCGAGCCGGTGGTGACCAGCGTGAGCCGGGATACGGTCGGATCGTCCGTCGGCGCGACGGAGAGCGATTCGATGTTGTAACCGCGGGTGGAGAACAGCCCGGCGACCCGGCTCAGGGCGCCGGCCTCGTTCTGCAACAGAATGGCGATGATATGACGCATAAGAGGCCAGAATAAAGGATCGGGCGTCCAGCGGCCATTGGCGCCGCTTTCGTGCCGCAGATCGACCTGCTAGTCTCCGGAGACCACCGCCCGCGCGACCCAGGCGACTCCGAGAGCTCCGCATGAGCGACACCGTCATCCAGCCCCGCCCCGCTACCGGGCATCCGCTTGCCGGCCAGACTATGTCCGGTGCGCGGATGATCATGCAGGTGCTGGCCGATGAGGGCGTCGAGGCCATCTTCGGCTACAGCGGCGGCGCCATTCTTCCGACCTACGACGCGGTGTTCCTCTATAACGAGGAGCAGGCGCAGCGCGGCGGCGCGCAGATTCCGCTGATCGTGCCCGCGAACGAGCAGGGCGCGGGGTTCATGGCGGCGGGTTTCGCCCGCGCCACCGGGCGCGTGGGGGTCTGTCTCGTAACGTCCGGCCCGGGCGCCACCAATACCGTCACCCCCATTCGCGACTGCATGGCGGACTCGGTGCCGATCGTCGTGATCTGCGGGCAGGTCGCCCGCGCCTCGATCGGCACGGATGCTTTCCAGGAAGCACCGGTCGCGGCCCTGATGGGCTCGGTCGCAAAGCATGTCTTCCTGGTCACCGACCCGGCGCGGCTCGAGGCGACCGTGCGCTCCGCCTTCGAGCTGGCACGCACGGGCAGGCCCGGCCCGGTCGTGATCGACATTCCGAAGGACGTGCAGAACTGGGAGGGCGTCTTCCAGGGCACCGTCACGCTGCCGCTGCCCGGCTATCGCCGCCGGATGAAGGAGCTGGCCGATCAGGTGGTGGAGACGGACGCCGCCGCGCGGTTCTTCGAGATGCTCGGCGAATCGCGCCGCCCGCTGATCTACGCCGGCGGCGGTGTGATCAATGCCGAGGCCGCCGGCGCGCTCACGGAGTTCGCGGCGGCCTTCGACGTTCCGGTCGTGACGACGCTGATGGGCATCGGCGCCATCGACACGACCCACCGCCTGTCGATGCGCATGCTCGGCATGCACGGCGCCGCCTTCGCCAACTACGCGGTCGAAGACTGCGACTTCCTCATTGCCGCCGGCTCGAGGTTCGACGACCGGGTGGCCGGCGTGCCCGCGAAGTTCGCGCGCGGCGCGAAGCGGATCGCGCACCTCGACATCGACCGCGCGGAAATCAACAAGGTCAAGCACGTGCAGTGGAGCCACGTGGGCCTGCTCGCCGAGGCGCTGAGCGCGCTCACGGAGCATGGCCGCCGGACCGGCTTCAAGCGCGATTACGGCGAGTGGCACCAGGCGCTCGCGGAGCTCAAGCGCGTCCACGCCATGGGCTATGACCGGGAGAGCCGGCTCATTCAGCCGTATTACGTGATCGAGGAAATCAACAGGCTGACCCGCGGCGAGGCAATCGTCACCACCGGGGTCGGCCAGCATCAGATGTGGGCGGCGCAGTATTGCGATTTCCGCCGCCCGCGGCTGTGGCTGAGCTCGGGCAGCATGGGGACGATGGGCTTCGGGCTTCCCGCCGCCATCGGCGCCCAGCTCGCGCATCCGCGGCGCCTGGTCGTGGACATCGACGGCGACTCGAGCATCCGCATGAATATCGGCGAGCTCGAGACCGTCACCACCTACGACCTGCCGATCAAGATCGTCGTGCTGAACAATTTCGGCGACGGCATGGTCAAGCAGTGGCAGAAGCTCTTCTTCAAGGGGCGCCTCTCGGCGAGCGACAAGTCGCTGCACAAGAAGGACTTCATCCGCACCGCCCAGGCCGACGGCTTTCGCTACGCCGTGCGGCTCGACCGCAAGGAAGACGTGCCGCGGGTGGTCGCGGAGTTCATCCGCTTCGAAGGACCGGCGTTCCTCGAGGTCATGATCGACCCGGACGCGGGCGTCTACCCCATGGTGGGCCCCGGCCAGAGCTACGAGGAGATGATCACCGGCGAGCACATCGCTTCGCGCCACAAGGTGGACATCAAGCCGCCGGGCCCCTCGGAGATGTTCTGAGGAGAGCACCGTGAAGTATCTGCATACCATGGTCCGGGTCACCGATCTCGACGCCTCCCTGCGCTTCTACCGCGATGCGCTCGGGCTGGTGGAGCTGCGGCGCAAGGACTATCCGCAGGGGCGTTACACGCTGCTCTTCCTCGCCGCGCCGGGAGACGACTCGGCCCAGGTGGAGCTGACCTTCAACTGGGACCCGGAGGCTTATGCCGGCGGCCGCAATTTCGGCCACCTCGCGTACGAGGTCGACGACATCTACGCCACCTGCCAGCGCCTCAGAGAGCATGGCGTGACGATCAACCGGCCGCCGCGGGACGGACGGATGGCGTTCGTCCGCTCTCCCGATCAGATCTCGATCGAGCTGCTGCAGCGCGGCGCGGCGCTTGCGCCTTCGGAGCCGTGGACATCGATGCCGAACACCGGGACCTGGTAGGCAAGCCAGAGCTCCTCGAGCGCTATCTGCAGCAGCAGATACCGCTCTCGGCCGCCATGGGCGCGCGCGTGCGGCTCGCCAGCCTGGAGCGGGTGCAGCTCGCAGCGCCGCTCGCCCCGAACGTCAATCACAACGAGACCGTCTTCGGGGGCAGTGCCGCCGCGCTCGCCACTCTGGCGGCCTGGTCGCTGCTGCATCTTCGAATCAGGCACGCGGGCCTCGAGGCAAGGCTGCTCATCCAGCGCAGCACGATGGAATACGAACACCCGATCCCCGGCGACTTCGAAGCGGTCTGCCGGTTCGCGGATGAGGCCGCCTGGGCGCGTTTCCAGACCACCCTGGCGCGTCGCGGTCGCGCGCGCTTGACGCTGGGGGCGTATCTGTTCCACGACACCCGGCAAGTGGCCGCCTTCGAGGGAGACTTCGTAGGACTCCTGTAAGGATGAACAAACGGACATTGGAACTGCAACGCGCATGAGTGCAGAATGTAGGGAGTTGGAAACAACGCCGCTCGTCAAGAAGAGGCAACCTCACATGAGCAACGCTGAGATTCGGGGGCGATTCGTCTGGCACGAG
>Ga0335075_10001708_pt1 | contig 35853 bp, 36 predicted proteins | sample Lox_Sample_24_FD_206723 | JGI IMG/M metagenome (GOLD analysis project Ga0335075, IMG submission 206723) | Soil microbial communities from Loxahatchee National Wildlife Refuge, Florida, United States - Lox_Sample_2.4 | ecosystem: Environmental > Terrestrial > Soil > Wetlands | place: USA...
CCCAGGTGATCGTGGCCAAGGCGGGCTTATGGCCGGCGCCGACCAGGATTTCTACCGGGTCCTGGGCGTGCCGAGGAACGCCAGCCAGGACGAGATCCAGCGCGCCTACCGCAAGCTGGCCCGGGAAAGCCACCCCGACGTCAACAAGGATCCCGCGGCCGAGGAGCGGTTCAAGGACATCTCCGAGGCCTACGACGTCCTGTCCGATCCGGAGACCAGGCGCCGCTACGACGCGTTCGGGCCGGACTTCCGGCAGGTGCCGGAGGGCGTCGACCCGGAGACCTGGCGCCGGGCCCGGGCCGGTGCCGGAGCGGGCGCCGGTACCAGAGCGGGGGCTGGTGCCGGGCCGGGTGCGGGAGGCTGGAGCGGCGGCTTCGGCGCCGATGTCGACCTCGAAGACCTGCTGGGCGGACTGTTCGGCGGACGCGGCGGTGCCGGGAGCCGGGCCGGCCGCGGCTGGGGTACCGTTCCCGGCGCCGACCAGGAGGCCGAGGTTGAGCTGACGGTCGAGGAGGCCTATCACGGCACGCGCCGGACGCTGTCGCTGACGAGTCCCGCCGGAACCAGGTCGATCGACGTGACGATCCCGGCCGGGGTCACCGACGGGCAGCGGATCCGGCTGGCCGGCCAGGGCGGGCGCGGCAGCGACGGCGCGCCACCCGGCGACCTGTACCTGATCGTCCGCATCGCCCCGCATCGGGGCTACCGCCTCGAAGGCCGGGACCTGCACGTCGAGCTGCGCCTGGCGCCCTGGGAGGCGGCGCTGGGCACCTCGGTCGCCGTGGGCACTCCGGCCGGCGAGGTCAAGGTCAACGTCCCGGCGGGGACCTCAAGCGGCCGGCGGCTGCGGCTGCGCGGCCGGGGACTGCCCAACCCCCGCGGCCGGCCAGGAGACCTGTTCGCCGAGGCACGAATCATGGTCCCGGCCGAGCTGACAGAGGCGGAGCGGGATCTCTTTGAGCGGCTGGCCGCCGTATCCGGGTTCGATCCGAGGAGGCGGCGGTGAGCTACGCGCTGATCCGGGCCAGGCGCCTTGATCTCGACCAGTTCGCCGCGGCGGCGGGCCTGCACCCGGAGCTGATCCGCAGGTTCGTGGCGCTCGGCATCCTGGACGCCGAGCGCGGCGCGGGCGGCCGGCTCTGGTTCGACCCGGCCGAGCTCGCGGCGGTCGCGCGCATCCAGCGGCTGCGAGCCGGCTTCGCCTTGAACTACGCCGCGATCGGGCTGGTCACCGACCTGCTTGACCAGATCGCTGCCCTTCAGGCGAGCCTGCGCACGGCCAGAGGGCGAGAGAGGTGATCACATGGATCCGGCGCGCCTGACCCAGAAGTCGCAGGAGGCCCTGCATGACGCGCAGACCACGGCGCTGCGGATGGGCCACCAGCAGGTGGACGGAGAGCACCTGCTGCTGGCCCTGCTTGACCAGCCGGACGGCATCGTGCCGCGGCTGCTGTCCACAGCCGGAGCCGACCCCGGCAAGCTGCGCCTGGAACTGGAGGCCGAGCTCGGGCGGCGGCCGCAGGTGACCGGGCCCGGGGTAACCCCCGGTCAGGTCAGCGTGACCCAGCGGCTGGCCGCCCTGCTCGATGACGCCGACCGGGAGGCCCGGCGGCTCAAGGACGAGTACGTCTCGGTCGAGCATCTCGTGCTGGCGCTGCTGGGCGAGGGCTCGGACGCCGCCGCTAGCCGGTTGCTGCGCGAGCAGGGGGTGACCGAGGACGCGTTCCTGCAGGCGCTGACCAAGATCCGCGGCAACCAGCGGGTGACCTCCGCGATGCCGGAGACCGCGTACGAGGCGCTGGCGAAGTACGGCCAGGATCTGGTGGCCGACGCCGCCGCGGGCCGGCTCGACCCGGTCATCGGCCGGGACGCGGAGATACGGCGGGTCATCCAGATCCTGTCCCGCAAGACCAAGAACAACCCGGTGCTGATCGGCGACCCCGGTGTCGGCAAGACCGCGATCGTCGAGGGCCTGGCCCAGCGGATCACCACCGGCGACGTCCCCGAGGGGCTGCGCGACAAGACGATCTTCAGCCTGGACCTGGGCGCCCTGGTGGCCGGCGCCAAGTACCGGGGCGAGTTCGAGGAGCGGCTCAAGGCGGTGCTCGCGGAGGTGAAGGCGGCCGCGGGCCGGATCCTGCTGTTCGTCGACGAGCTGCACACGGTGGTCGGCGCGGGCGCCGCCGAGGGGGCCATGGACGCGGGCAACATGCTCAAGCCCATGCTGGCCCGCGGCGAGCTGCACATGATCGGCGCGACCACGGCCGGCGAGTACCGGCAGCGGATCGAGAAGGACGCCGCGCTGGAACGCCGGTTCCAGCCGGTCATGGTCGACGAGCCCTCGGCGGAGGACACGATCTCGATCCTGCGCGGGCTGCGCGAGCGCCTCGAGGTCTTTCACGGCGTGAAGATCGCGGACAGCGCGCTGGTGGCGGCGGTGACCATGAGCCACCGCTACATCTCCGACCGGTTCCTCCCCGACAAGGCCATCGACCTGGTCGACGAGGCGTGCGCCGTGATCCGCACCGAGATCGACTCCATGCCCGCCGAGCTGGACGAGCTCACCCGGCGGGTGATGCGGCTGGAGATCGAGGAGACGGCGCTGGCCAAGGAGGAGGACGAGCCGAGCCGGGCCCGCCTGGACGGCCTGCGCCGCGAACTCGCCGACCTGCGCGCCGAGGCCGACTCGCTGCGGGCGCAGTGGGAATCCGAGCGCCAGGCCCTGCGCCGGGTGCAGGCGCTGCGCCAGGAGATGGAGCAGGTCCGCCAGCAGGCCGAGCAGGCCGAACGCAACTACGACCTGAACCAGGCCGCCGAGCTGCGGCTGGGCCGGCTGCCCGAGCTCCAGCGCCGGCTGCAAGCGGAGGAAGGTCACCTGGCCGGCCGGGCGGGCGGCCAGCGGCTGCTGCGCGAGGTGGTCACCGAGGACGAGATCGCGGCGATCGTGTCCCGGTGGACCGGCATCCCGGTCCGCCGGCTCCAGGAAGGCGAGCGCGAGAAGCTGCTGCGCCTGGACCAGATCCTGCACGAACGCGTCATCGGCCAGGACCAGGCCGTCCAGACGGTCACCGACGCCATCATCCGGGCCAGGTCCGGGATCAAGGACCCGCGCCGCCCGATCGGATCGTTCATCTTCCTCGGCCCCACCGGAGTCGGCAAGACCGAGCTGGCCAAATCGCTGGCCGCGGCCCTGTTCGACAGCGAGGACAGCCTGATCCGCATCGACATGACCGAGTACCAGGAACGGCACACGGTCAGCCGCCTGATCGGCGCGCCGCCCGGCTACATCGGCTACGAGGAAGGCGGGCAGCTCACCGAGACGGTCCGCCGCAAGCCCTACTCGGTGGTGCTGTTCGACGAGATAGAAAAGGCCCACCCGGACGTGTTCAACACCCTGCTCCAGGTGCTCGACGACGGCCGGCTGACCGACGGGCAAGGCCGCACCGTCGACTTCCGCAACACCGTCATCATCATGACCTCGAACATCGGCTCGGAGTACCTGATCGCGGACGCCACGGCCGGCGGCGAGATCAAGCCCGACGCACGTGACCGGGTCATGACGACGATGCGCGCCCAGTTCCGCCCCGAGTTCCTGAACCGGCTGGACGACATCGTCGTGTTCAAGCCCCTGACCGAGACCGAAATCGAGCAGATCGTCGACCTCATGCTCGCCGACCTGCGGACCCGGCTACAAGAGCGGCAGATGACGCTCGAGGTCTCCCCCGACGCCACCCGCTACATCGCCGGCCAGGGCTTCGACCCCGTCTACGGCGCGCGGCCGCTGCGCCGCTACATCGCCAGAGAGGTCGACACCAAGATCGCCCGAGCGCTGCTGGCCGGCGACGTCAAGGACGGCGCGGAGATCCGCGTCGACTATGCCGGAGCCGACCTCGCCATCAGCTATCAGAACCCCGAAGGCGGGTAGGCGTAGCGGAGCGAATGACTTACGGAAGGGAGTCGTGATGGCCACGGCCCGGCAGAAGGAAGCCGCGAGGCGCAATATCGCGAAGGCACGAGAGGTGCAGAGCGCCCGGGCGCACGGCGCGAAGATCCCGCGCCAGCGTGGGGGGCTGAGCACTGCCCAGGAGGACAAGCTGGCCGACAAGGATTTCGCGTTCCCCAAGGAACGCAAGGAGCCGCTGACCGACGCCCGGCACGTGCGCAACGCGATTGCCCGCTTCGACCAGGTGGAAGGCGTCAGCGACGCGGAGCGGGACCGGGCGTGGAAGCGCATCCTCGCCGCCGCGAAACGCTATGACGTCGACGTCTCCGAGCAGAGCTGGCGCGAACTCGGCAAGGGCGGCAAGACCCGCAAGTAGCCGGCGCGCCGGGCCGGGCCGCCCCGGGTAGCCGGGATGCTTGACCAGCCTGGCGTGGGCAGCAGCCCGGAACACGACACGAAACTCCCCAACGCGGCGCACTGTGCTGATCGCGGGCGCGGCGAACGTCTTCGTCGGCGTCGTCAAGATCGCGGCCGGGATCCTGGTGGGCTCGAGCGCGATGCTCGCCGAGGCCGCGCACTCTGCGGCGGACACGCTCAACCGGGCGTTCCTGCTGGCATCCCCGCGTACGTGGTCCTGGCGGTGGCCGCCTCGTTCGCCATCGGCGTGCTGCTCGTCGTGATAGCGGTCCGGCTTGGCCTGGACAGCCGGGACTTCCTCATCGGCCGGGCGGCAAGCGAGGATCGGACCGGACCATCTCATCGTGGCCGCCCGAGCCAGCGTGCCCGCTAGCCCGGGGCCTTCGATAGCCGGGCGGCACTTTCCAGCATCCCGGCGTGGACGAAGGCCTGCGGCAGGTTGCCGCGCAGCTGACGCTGGTGAACGTCGTATTCCTCGGTGTAGAGGCCGGCCGGGCCGCAGGACGCCCGGCTGCGCTCGAAAAACCGAGCGGCGCCGACAGTGTCCCCGCACGCCTGTGCCACCTGTGCCATCCAGAACCCGCACAGCAGGAACGCGCCCTCGGATTTGTGCAGCGGCCTGTCGTCATGCCGGAAGCGGTATACGTAGCCGTCCTCGGCGAGTTCGTCCGCAACCGCGCGGACGGTCGCGCGGCTGCGCGGATCGTCCGGAGGCAGGGCGCCGCGGATCACCGGCAGCAGCAGCGAAGCGTCGAGGCGCGGGTCTTCGGGTGAGCGCTGCCAGCGCCCCGTCGAGTGCACAGAGTCGGCGAGACTGGCCAGCATGGCGTCGGCCAGCGCACTCCACTGCGCCGCCTGCCGGTGCCCGCTGCCATCTCTCGGCCCCTGAGCCGCCGCGGCGAGGGATCGCAGCCCGGACACGCACGCGAGTCGGGAGTGCGTCCAGTGCTGGTTGTCGAGTTCCCAGATGCCCGCGTCCGGCTCCTGCCAGCGCTTGCCGATCGCGTCGGCCGCCGTCGCGGCCGCCCGCCAGTGCTCCTGCGCCAGCATGTCCAGGCGCGCCGCCGCGGCGAACAGTTCCAGCGACTCCCCCAGCCCGTCGAGCTGGAACTGGCCGGCGACCTGGTTGCCGGCCCTGGCCGCTCCCCCGGGATACCCCCGCAGCCGCAGCCGTCGTTCACCGGGAATGCGCCGGCCGTCGACCGTGTAGGCCGGCATGAGGTCCGGGCCGTCGGCGAGGATCCGCTCGGTGAGGAACTGCACGGTTCCGGCGAGAAGAGGGTGCGGCCCGTGGGCGGCGACCGCGAGGCCCGCGTAACACTGGTCACGGATCCACGCGTAGCGGTAGTCGTAGTTCCGGCCGCCCTCCATCCGTTCCGGCAGCGAGGTGGTCGCGGCGGCGACCATCCCGCCGCTGGCCGCCGTCAGGCCGCGCAAGACGGCGTAGGCATGCCGGGCATCGCGGCTCGCGACCAGGTCCTCACAACCGGGTACCGCGGTGGACCACGCCTCCTCCGTGGCCGTCCAGGCGTCATCCGCATCGGGCGGCCCGGTGTCGAACGGGCGGTCGGATAGCTCCAGGACCAGATCATGGTGGCCGCCTTCGGGCAGCGACAGCGTGAAGGCAAGCCCGTGGGCGCCCGGTCGCGCCCGGACCGCTCCCGACCAGCGGAACCTGACCGGCCCGCTGCGCCCGCTCCAGCAGCCGCCGGCGTTCGACAGATCCGCCATCCGGCTGCGCCCGAACGCGGCCCGGACGTCGAGCACGACATGAACCCGCGCCGGGCCGTCCACCGCCTCGATGCGCCGCAGCACCACGGCGCGGCCGGGCTCCGCCGGCATCGCCAGCGCCTCTCGGCACTCGGTCCGCGAGGCGCCGACCCAGCGGCTGCGCCAGATGAGGCTGCCGCTTTCGTAGTAGCCGCCCCAGACGTGCCAGGGGTCGGCCGGCGTGACGGCGTATCTGCCCTGACCGCCGAGCAGGCCGCCGAACACCGCGGGACTGTCCCACCGCGGCGCGCACAGCCACGAGATCGCCCCGTCAGGGCCGATCAGCGCCCCGCGCTCGCCGTCGGCGATCAGGGAATACTCGCGCAGCACGTGCGGCCGCACCGGTTCGGTCATGGGGATGCATCTGTCCGGCATATCGCCGCCGAAACGCGCCGGAAGCCGCACCCGAGCCGTCCGCCCGGCCGAGCGGATTGCGAGCCGCTGAGTTTCAGGGCATATGCGCGGGTAGCCAATGGCCGACAATCACTGACGCAATGACGTACCAAAGGCGGGAGTTATGCAGAGCCAGACGGTCGTGGTCACCGGAGCCAGTGCGGGAATCGGGCGCGCCACCGCGCGCTTGTTCGGGGAACGCGGCGCCAGCGTCGGGCTGATCGCGCGCGGCCAGGCCGGCCTGGACGGAGCGGTCCGCGACGTCGAGGATGCGGGCGGGAAAGCGCTCGCCGTGAGCGCCGACGTGGCCGACTACGGACAGGTCACCGACGCGGCGCGGCAGGTCGAGCAGGCCTTCGGGCCGATCGACGTATGGGTGAACGTGGCCTTCGCCTCGGTGTTCGCGCCGTTCGCTGAGATGACGGCGGAGGAGTTCCGGCGGGTGACCGAGGTCAGCTACCTCGGCTTCGTCCACGGGACGATGGCGGCGCTCGGCCTGATGCGGCCCCGCAACCACGGGACGATCGTGCAGGTCGGTTCGGCGCTCGGATCGCGCAGCATCCCCCTGCAGTCGGCCTACTGCGGAGCCAAGCACGCCGTCAACGGATTCACCTCCGCGCTGCGGTGCGAGCTGCTGCATGAGAAGTCGGGCGTGCATGTGACCGTGGTCCAGATGCCGGCCGTCAACACGCCCCAGTTCTCCTGGGTCCGGTCCAGGCTGCCCAACCATCCCCAGCCGGTGCCGCCCATCTACCAGCCCGAAGTCGCGGCCCGGGGCGTCGTCTTCGCCGCGGACCACCCCACGAGGAAGCAGTACTGGGTCGGGGCGAGCACCGCGGCCACCATCCTCGCCAACCGGCTGGCACCGGCACTGCTCGATCGCTACCTGGCCCGCACCGGCTACGGATCGCAGCAGACCTCGCAGCCCGAAGAGCCGGGCCGGCCCGACAACCTCGTGCATCCGGTCGATGGGTCCGGCGGCCGCGATCACGGTGCCCGCGGCGCCTTCGATGACCGGGCCCATCGCCGCAGCCTGCAACTGTGGCTGTCGCAGCATCCTCGCGCGTCCTCCGGGGCGCTGGCCGGCGCGGCAACGGCGGCAACCGCCGGTGTCGTCCTGGCGGCCAGGAACGGACACCACCGGTGACGGCTGACCCGGGCATGCCGAGACCCGCGGCCGCCGCCGGACCAGCGCTGCTGCCGTCGATCCGCGCCTGCTACGGCGTGGCCCTGGTCGCGGCGCCCGGCGCGGTGATCCGCCTGGCCACGGGCCAGCCGTCCGGCCACCGGGAGCGCGCGATCGCCCGGCTGCTCGGTTCCCGCCACCTGGTCCAGGCCGCGATCACCGCCCTCGCCCCGGTGCCTGGTGTGCTCGCGGCGGGCGCCGGAGTGGACGCTCTGCACACCACGTCGATGATCATGCTCGCCGCGGTCGACCGCCGCGCCCGGCGGGCAGCCCTGACGGATGCCCTGGCCGAGAGCCTCTTCGCGGTGGCGGGGTTCTCGTCCGCAAGGATGCTCGGCTGAGACAAGGAGCGGTCCGGATATGTGGCACCTGCTCGAACGGCGTGAGGTGAGGCGCCTGGCCCGGGCGCGCGCCGCTGATGCACCCCGGCCGTTGCCAAGGCCCGGCCTGCCAGCGGGCACCGACCTGTTGCCCCAGATCAGGCACATCGTCGTGCTCATGATGGAGAACCATTCCTACGACAACTACCTCGGCATGCTGCCGGGCCGCGGTGACGGCTTTGCGCTCGGCCGCGACGGCGAGCCGGAGGCGGTCAACCGTGACACGAGCGGCCGGGCCGTGCGCGCCTTTCACCTTCCGGCCACCACCCAGCGGCCAGGCGTGCCGTCGCAGAGCTGGTACGCCACTCACCGGCAATGGGCGGAGGGGCGCTGCGACGGCTTTGTAGCCAGCGCGCAGGACGTGCAGACGCAAGCCGCGGCGGGCACGTCCGATGGCGATGTGGACACCGCGGCAGAGGCAGCCACCACCGGCATGGGCTACTGGTGCGAACGTGACCTGCCCTTCTACTACGGGCTGGCCCGGACCTTCCCCGTGGCCGATCACTGGTTCAGCTCCTGCCTGGGTCCCACCTTCCCCAACCGCCGTTTTCTCATCGCGGCAACAGCACACGGCCTGATCGACGACTCCTCCTACGACCTGCTCGACTATCCGCCGGCCGGAACCATATTCGACATGCTGACCGCGCACGGGATTCCCTGGGCGGACTATTACCCGGTGAACGCCGATCAGCCCAGGTGGAGGCACTATGCCCGGCATAAGACGAAAATGGCCCGGCGCCGGATGCTGTCCTTCGGCCGGCTCCATCCGGCCGTAACCCGAGGGGTGCGCAAAGACCTCCAGTTCACCGCCGATGTCTTCCCGCTGGGAATCGGCCGGTACATGCAACACATACACGGCATCGAGCAGTTCTTCGCCGACGCGGCGGACGGCACGCTGCCGCCGTTCAGCATCGTGGACCCCGACTTCCAGGCGTATTCGGAGGAGAACCCGCAGGACATCCGCAAGGGCGAGAGCTTCGCCGCCGAGGTGATCAACGCGGTCCTGAACGGTGCCGGCTGGCCGCATACCCTGCTGATCTGGGTCTATGACGAGCACGGCGGGTACTACGACCATGTCCCGCCGCCGCCCGCCGTCCCGCCCGACGACGTCATGGGGCGCAGCGCGATCGGCAACGGCGGACCGCTGGAGCGATTGTTCCGGCCGGTATTCCCGCGCCTCGTCCAGCGCAAGGAAAACCTCGACGTGGGACCACGCCGTTACGACCGATACGGGTTCCGCGTTCCTGCCGTGATCATTTCGCCTTTCGCGCGGCCGGACTACGTGTGCTCTGTTGTCCTCGACCACACCAGCGTGCTGCGGCTCGTCGAGGAGAAATGGAACCTGCCCGCGCTGACCGCGCGGGACGCCGCGGCCAATACGCCATTGGACGCGCTGGACTTCGGCAGCCCTCCCGCCTTCCTCAGGCCGCCCTCCCTTCCGAAACCAGGCCTCGAATGGGGTTCCTGGTAGCCAGAAGGGTGCGCCGATGTTTTTTCTCGCGCCCGCGGGTAGGGAGGACGGCTATGCGATCGACTGCCGTCCCCCGGGCGGAACGCCAGGCCCGGCGGGCGTCCAACTCGCCGACGGCGCACGTTCTGGCCCGGGCGGGTCTCACGGCGCGCGGGATCATCTACATCCTGATCGGCTGGGTGGCGGTCCTGATCGCGATCGGCCACGGTTCTCACGAAGCGGACCAGCAAGGCGCCCTTCAGTTGCTCGCGGGCACGCCCTACGGCACGGTCTCGCTGTGGCTGCTCGGCATCGGGTTCGCCGCCTATGCCCTGTGGCGCCTGAGCGAAGCACCGGCGACGGAAACGGTGCTGCTGCGCGGCTGAAGTCGCTCGGCCGGGCCGCCATCTACGCTGGCTTTGCTTACCTGACGCTGAAGGTGATCTCCGGCACGCAGGGCAGCCAGTCCCGCCAGCAGCAGGATGTAACGGCCAAGGTCATGCAGCACCCTGGCGGACGATGGCTGGTCGGGATCGTGGGCCTGATCATCGTCCTCATCGGCCTGGTTCTCATTAGCGAGGGTATCCGCCGCAAGTTCATGAAATACCTGCGGACGTCGCAGCTGAGCCCGACGACAAAACGCGTGGTCACGTGGCTCGGCGTGATCGGGACGGTCGCCCGGGGCGTGGTCTTCGGGCTCGTCGCTGTGGTGGCACATGCCCGCAAGAGCTTCGGTGGCGGCCTGCCCGAGCTGCGCCAGGTGCTGACGCAGGAGGGTGTCACCGATCCCCTCTGGTACGAGGTGCGCAAGAGCCGCAAGGCACCTAAGTACGAGCGCCGGGCGGCGGCCGAGGGCGCCGGCCTGATATTGGTCTGGGGCGGCGACGGCACGGTCCAGCGGTGCATCGACGCGCTCGCGGGGACGGACGCCGTCATCGCGATCCTGCCGGCCGGGACCGCCAACCTGCTGGCCACGAACCTGGGCGTTCCTTCTGATGACGTGCGCGCGGCGGTTCACGTAGGCCTGCACGGGGATCGCCGCGTCATCGACACGGGTTCGGTGAACGGCGAGCACTTCGCGGTCATGGCCGGCGCGCGACGTGCTCGGGAGCCTCGTGTTCTCCGCGCTCTGGCTGACCGTCACCTGCCTGCTGATCAGGCCGAACGCGGACAGCAGCCGATCCGCGAGCCGACTTAACGCGGGCCGGCGTCACCCTGGCCCGCCGGCCTACCCTGGCTCCGGCCAGGGTCGAGCAGAGTATCCAGCGGGACACGGGGGGCATCATCGCCGGAGCCGTTCACCGGATCGATCGTCTCCATGAGCCGATCCTGGTTGTGCCGCAGCCAGCCGCCGGCCCGTTGCGGGATGCGCAAGCCGACGAGACCGGTGCACATGATCACCAGCCCGGCGATCTTCAGACTCAGCCATGGCAGCGGGATGTGCACGGCCAGCAGCAAGATGGCCCCGACCGCGGTCAGCACCACACCCGTCGATGTCCGCATTGCCCCATCATGCTGCCACGGGTGCGATCCTTTGACGTCGTCCCACGCCGTGAACGAGACAACGGCTTCACCATGCTGGCGGTCCAGGCGAGTTTGCCCTCGCTGAGGTGGGTAGCCACACCGAACGGCGTACGCCAGCGAAGGACATCTCATGACCCACCGGCCTGACGGCTCCAGCGGCTCGGTTCCACCAGAACTCGAGGCTGAGAATGCAGACTCGCGAGTCGATGCGGACTGCCCGGGGGGAGAGACCGACCAGCCTCCTGTTTCTGTCTCAGCGGTTCTGGACAAGCTCCGCGATGCCGCGGCCGCTCATGACCAGGACCCGCCGGCGGTGGATACGTGACGGGGAGGCGCCCCGGTCCGGGCCGGGCGCCGGCCGCCCGCCGCATCGGCGCGTGGGTGGCGTGGTGGGTGCTGCTCCTGTCGTTCTGGGTGATCCTGGACGACTCCATCGCCCTGGACGAGCTCCTCGCCGGCGCCGGCGCGGCGGCCCTCGGGGCGTTCCTGGCCGAGCTCATCGGCCATCAGGCAGCGACCCGGTTCCGCATGCGCATCGAGTGGGTGGTGCCCGCCCTCGGCCTCCCGGTCCAGGTAGCGCGCGACATCGTGATCGTCTTCGGAGCGCTCTGGCGGCGTCTAGCGCACGGGACGCTGCCGCCCAGCGGGTTCCGCGAGGTGCCCGTCCGCTACGGCGGCCACACCGCCGAGGACCGGACCCGCCGGGTGCTCCTGATCGGGGGCCGCTCCGTCGCTCCGAACTCCTTTGCGCTCGGGATCGACCAGGAACGTGCCGTCATGGTCATCCACCAGCTGGTCGTCCCCGACGATGCGGCGAGACGGTGAACGCGTTCGTGGTGGCGGCCATCGCCATGCTCGTCGCGCTCGTGCCGTGCGGCATCCTCCTGCTCCGGGGAACGATCATGGACGCCGTCGTGGCCTACGAGGCGATCAGCGCCATCGCCGTTATGGTCTTGATCCTGCTGGCCGAGGGCTTCCGCAGACCCGGCGAGTTCGAGCTTCCGGTGCTGCTCGCGGTGCTGATGTTCGGCAGCGGCCTGGTCTTCGTCCGGATGCTGGAGCGCTGGCTGTGATCAGGGGCGTGGCGGTCGGCGTCATCCTGGCCGTCGCCGTGGCGCTGGTGCTCGCCTCGGCGGTGGGCCTGCTGGCCATGCGCGATACCTACCAGAGGATCCACTACCTGACGCCGCTCGCGCTCGTCGCCCCGCTGCTGCTCGGACTCGCGGTCCTGGTGCAGTCGGGTTCCTCCGTGAGTTCGTCGCTGACCTGGCTGGCCCTGCTGTTCGTCGTCATCACCGGCCCCATCCTCAGCCACGGCACGATCAGGGCCATCCGGATCCGCGAGACGGGCGACTGGCGGCTCGATAAGGCCGACGACACCGACAAAGCCGGGCCACCCAAGGATTTGCCATGACGCCGTCAGCCATGACGCTGGCCGTCGTCTCGCCGTACACCGTTCCGGCCGGGCTCATGGGCGTCCTGCAGGCGGCGCTCCTGGTCCTGGTGGCGCTCGGCGCCACCGCCGTCGTGCTGACCAGGACGCCGGTGCGCCAGGTGATCGTGCTCAGCGTCTACGGGCTGCTGCTGGCCCTGCTGTTCCTCGCTTTCCAGGCCCCCGACGTCACCCTGTCCGAGCTCACCGTGGGCGCGGTCGTGCTCCCGCTGCTCCTGCTGCTCGGCCTGGCCAAGGTCAGGAACGGGGAGAGGAACGGGGAGAGGAACAGGGAGAAATGACGCCGCGCCTGCGCCGCTGGGTCTTCCTGGCCGCAATGGCCGGCCTGGCCGCCTTCTACGCGTGGGGCCTTCGCGGCCTCCCGGGTTTCGGCCGGTACCCCGGCCCGTACGGCGACATCATCAACCGCATCGCGGTGAGGCAGACCAATGCCACCGGTGTCGTGTCGGCGATCAACTTCGAGTACCGCGGGTTCGACACCCTGGGCGAGGAATTCATTCTCTTCGCCGCCGCTGCGGGCATCGCGACCGTGCTGCGCCGCCTGCGGGGCGAGCGCGAGGGATCCGCCAGGGACGAAGCGGCAGGCCGCGACGTGCCGCCCACCAGTGACGCGGTCCGGCAGCTGGCCCTGATCTTGACCGGGCCGGCTCTGGTCATGGGCTGGTACCTGGCGTCGCACGCGCAGACCAGCCCGTCCGGGGGGTTTCAGGGCGGAGTGGTCCTGGCCACCGCCTTCATACTGATCTACCTGGCCGGGCAGTTCATCGCGTTCGAGCGGTTCAGCCCGGTCGATGTCACCGACGCCGTGGAGGCCGTCGGCGCGGGAGCCTTCGCCGCCATAGGTCTCGCCGCCGTGGCCATGGGACTGTCCTTTCTCAGTAACTTCCTCGGTCTCGGCACCGTCCCGGGCGCCGTGAGCTCGTCCGGGACGATCGCGCTGATCAGTTTCTTCGTGGGCCTGGAAGTGGCCGCGGCGTTCGTGCTGATCGTGAGCGAGCTGCTGGACCAGGCGCTGCTCGTGCGAGGCAGCCGCTAATGCACATCTTCCCGTTCGTCGTCGTGGTGTGGATCCTGGCCGTCGGCCTGTACGGCGTGGTGACCAGCCGTCACCTGATGCACCTGATCATGTGCCTGATCGTCGTGCAGTCCTCCACCTATGTGCTGCTGCTCGCGGTCGGCTACCGGACCGGGGCGGTCGCGCCCTACTTCTTCGATGTCCCGGTGCACACCCCGGCGGTGGACCCCGTCGTCCAGGCCCTGGCCCTGACCGACGTCGTGGTCGAGGCGGCCGTGACCGCCCTGCTGCTGGCGTTCGCGATCCAGGCGCACAAACGGTTCGGAACGCTCGATCCCCAGCAGCTGGTCCAGCTGAAGGGCTGACTACCCGGTGAACCAGCTACCCGTCATCGCCGTCGTGCTGCCCCTGATCATGGCGGCGCTGATCGCCGGCCTGAACCCGCTGCTGCGGACAAGGCGCCGGCTGCTTGACGGAGCGGCGATCGCGACGGGCGCGGTGGTGGCGGCCATGCTGGTCGCTGTCACGGTCACGACGGCGCACGGCGACGAGGTCTACTGGTTCGCCGGCTTCCGGCCGTTCCATGGCGCGGCGATCGGCATCGACTTCACGGCCGGGCCGCTGTCCGCTGGCCTGGCCTGCCTCGCCGCCGTGCTGGTGACGGCGGCCATGATCTTCTCCTGGCGGTACTTCGAGCAGGTTGCCACGTACTTCCACGCGCTCATGCTGACGTTCCTGGCCGGGCTGGCCGGGTTCTGTCTCACCGGGGACATCTTCGACCTGTTCGTGTGGTTCGAGCTCATGGGCGTCTCGGCCTACGCCCTCACCGCGTACCGGCCCGAGGAGCGCGGGCCGATTCAGGGCGCGCTGAACTTCGCGATCACCAACAGCGTCGGCGCCTACCTCTCGCTGTCGGGCATCGCGCTGATCTACGGCCGCACCGGCGCCCTGAACATGGCCCAGATCGGAACCAGCATCGCCCGTCACCGCCCCGGCGGCCTCGTGATCGTGGCCTTCCTGCTGATCATCGCGGGCCTGCTGATCAAGGGCGCGATCGTGCCGTTCCAGCTCTGGCTGGCCGATGCGCACGCGGTCGCGCCGACCCCGGTCTGCGTGCTGTTCTCCGGTGTGATGGTGGAACTCGGGCTTTACGGCGTGGCCCGGGTCTACTGGTCGATGTTCGGCGCGGCTCTCGGGCACCGAGGCGCCATCTCCGGCATCTTCCTGGCCCTCGGATTGCTCACCGCCCTGGTCGGCGCCCTGTTCTGCTTCAGGGAACGCCACCTGAAACGGCTGCTCGCCTTTTCCACCGTGAGCCATGCCGGGATCTTCCTGACGGGAATCGCCCTGCTCACACCGCTGGGCCTGGCCGGCACCGCCGTCTATGTGGCCGGGCACGCCCTGGTGAAGGCGGCCTTGTTCCTGTGCACCGGCATCGTCTTGCACCGTCTCGGGTCGGTGAACGAGTCCTGGCTGCACGGCCGGGCCCGGCACCTTCGCGCCACCGGCGTGATCTTTACCGTGGCCGCGTTCGGCCTGGCCGACCTGCCCGTGTTCGCCACCTTCGCGGGCAAGAGCTGGATCGATGCCAGCGCGGCCGGCCGCGGCCTGGCCTGGATCACCGCCGTGCTGATCATCAGCTCGATCCTGGTCGGCGGCGCCGTGCTGCGCGTGGCCGGCGGGGTGTTCTACGGGCTCGGTGATCCGCCCGCCGAGGACCCGCAGATGGCCAGCGAGGCATCCGAAGAGACGACCGAGACCACGTCGGGCCGGGCCAGGACCCCGATGTCGATGATTGTGCCGCCCGCCGTGCTGGTCTTCGCCGCGATCGCGCTCGGCGTGCTGCCCCACCTCGGCGGCGCCGTGCAGGCCGCGGCCGTGCGATTCCAGGACCAGGCCGCGTACAACACGGCGGTCCTGGCCGGTGGCCACACCGCCCACCCGAGAGCGGTTTTCCCGGCGGAGGCCACCGGCTTCACCGTCGCCGACATCATCACCGGAGCCGGAACCGCCGCCGGCGCGGCCATCCTCGCCCTGGGCGCGCTCTACCGCGGGCGCCTGCCCGTCCTCCGCCGAGCGAGCCGCCGTCCGGGAGCCTGGCCGGCCGGCCCCGTCCGGGCCTTCCAGAGCGGGGTGATCAACGACTACGTGACCTGGATCGTCATCGGTCTCGCCTGCCTCGGCGGCGCCATGGCGCTCGCCCTCAGGTAGCCGGGCTCAGGTAGCAGGGCTGCTACGCGACCCGGAAGCTCTCGGCGTCGGCATCGCGCAGCCGCAGGCCCAGTCCCGGCCGCCCGGGATCCGGGACCAGCTCACCGTCCACCGGGCTCAGCGCCCCGTCGAAAAGCATCTGCTCGATGCGCTGATGGTCGTGGAAGTACTCGACGTGCCGCAGGTTGGGAACGGCGGTGCCCACGTGGGCGTGCAGGTTCGGCGCGCAATGCGCGGAGACCTCCAGGTTGTGCGCGGCGGCCAAGGCGGCGCCGCGCAGGAACTCGGTGATGCCGCCGCAGCGCGTGACGTCCAGCTGCAGGCAGTCCACGGCCCCGGCGTCGATCAGCCGGGCGCTGTCCGCCAGCGACCAGCTGTACTCCCCCGCCGCCACGTCGGGCCGCACCCGCGCGCGGACGGCGCAAAGGCCGGCCAGGTCCTGCGACGACACCGGCTCCTCGAACCACGTGACATCCCAGTCGGCCATCTCCCGAGCCACCCGCACGGCCTGTGCCGCCGTGTAGCCGCCGTTGGCGTCGACGTACAGCTCCGCATCGGGACCGATGACCTTCCGGGCCAGGGCGATCCGCGACAGGTCGCGCCGCTCGCGCCTCCCCCAGTCTTCCCCGATCTTGATCTTCACCCGGGGGATCCCGTCGCGTTCCACCCATCCGGTGAGCTGCTCGCGGGTCTGCTTCTCGTCATAACTGGTAAAACCCCCGCTGCCGTAGACCGGGACCCCGTCACGGGCTCGTCCGAGCAGCGAGGCGACCGGCAGCTTGAGCAGCCGCGCCTTCAGGTCCCACAGCGCCACGTCCACGGCCGACAGCGCGGTGGCGCCGATGCCGGGACGGCCGACGTTGCGCAGCGCCCGGGCCATGTCGCGCGCCAGCGCGGCGATGTCGAACGCGGGCCGCCCGACGACCACGGGGCCGAGGACATCCGAGATGACCGCACGGGCGGCACCGGCCGCGTAGCTCCAGCCGGTGCCCTCCTGCCCGCCGCCCCGCGCGGTCGCCACCACCATCGTGGTCTCGTCCCAGGCCAGCGTCCCGTCGGCCTCGGGCGCGTCGGTCGGGATCACGTACGTGGCGGCCTCGACGTCGGTGATGACCGGCGAATCTCCGGCCGACCACGAGACGGCCGACGACCAGACGTCCGGCTTCGCGCGCATCAGGACGTCGTCCCGGGCAAGACCTCCTTGGCCTTGGTGATCAGCCCCTCCTTGATAATGCCCCACCGGTTCTCGTCGCCGTGCAGCAGCGCGGTGGCCGCGTCCTTCATCTGCTCGAAGGTGGCGTGCGGCGGGATGGGCGGCACGTCCGGGTCGGTGCGCACGTCCAGCACGGTGGGACGGTCGGCAGCCAGCGCCCGGTCCCAGGCCGACCCGACGTCACCCGGTGCATCGACGGCCAGGGCGTTCAGGCCAATACTGCGCGCGAAACTCGCGTAGGAGACGTCCGGCAGGCGCTGGGATTCGGGGAACTTCGGCGCGCCCTCCATGGCGCGCATCTCCCAGGTGACCTGGTTGAGGTCGTTGTTGTGCAGCACCGCGATGATCAGCCGCGGGTCGGACCACTGCTCCCAGTAGTGCTTGATCGTGATGAGCTCGGCCAGCCCGTTCATCTGCATGGCGCCGTCCCCGGCGAATACGATCACCGGCCGCCCGGGATGGGCGAACTTGGCCCCGATCCCGTACGGAACGCCCGGGCCCATGGTGGCCAGGTTCCCGGACAGCGAACCGCGCATGTCCCCGCGGAACCTCAGCTGCCGCGCGTACCAGTTGGCCGATGAACCTGAGTCCGCCGTGACGATCGCGTCCATGGGCAGCCGGGCGGACAGCTCGCGGAACAGGAGCATCGGGTTGACCGGGTCGGCCGCGACCTCGGCCTCGGCAGCCATGGACGACCACCATTTGGCCACCCCGGCCTCGATGGCCTCCCGCCAGCTGCGGTCCTGTTTGCGCTGCAGGTGCGGGATAAGCGCCCGAAGGGTGGCGGCGGCGTCCCCGACCAGGTTGACCTCGTACGGGTAGCGCATCCCGATGAACTTGCCGTCGATGTCGATCTGGACCGCGCGCGCCTGGCCGAACTCCGGCATGAACTGCGTGTAAGGGAAGCTCGAGCCGACGGTCAGCAGCGTGTCGCAGTGCATCATCATCTCGTAGCTGGGGCGCGTGCCCAGCAGCCCGATCGAGCCGGTCACGTACGGCAGCTCATCGGACAGGACGTCCTTGCCCAGCAGCGGCTTGGCCACCCCGGCCCCGAGCAGCTCGGCGACCTCCTCGAGCTCCCGCCGGGCACCGCGGGCGCCCTGCCCGGCCAGGATCGCCACCTTGCCGCCGCTGTTGAGCACGTCCGCGGCCCGCCCGACCGCCGCGTCGCCGGGCCAGGCGACCGGCCAGTCGACCCCGATCGAGGACGGCACCATCTTGAACGCGTGGGACGGCGGCGAGTACGGCAGCTCCTGGACGTCCGACGGGATGATGACCGCCGTCGGCGCCCGCTCGGCCAGCGCGGTGCGGATCGCGCGGTCGAGCACGTTGGGCAGCTGCTCGGGCACCGTGACCATCTGGACGTATTCGCTGGCCACGTCCTTGAACAGGGACAGCAGGTCGACTTCCTGCTGGTAGGAGCCGCCCATCGCGCTGCGGCTGGTCTGGCCGACGATCGCGACGACCGGGACATGATCGAGCTTGGCGTCGTAGAGCCCGTTCAGCAGGTGGATCGCGCCCGGGCCGGAGGTGGCCATGCAGACGCCGACGCGCCCGCTGAACTTGGCGTAGCCGACGGCCTCGAACGCGGCCATCTCCTCGTGCCGGGCCTGGACGAACTGCGGCTTGTTGCCCGCCCGGCCCCACGCGGCGAGGACGCCGTTGATCCCGTCGCCGGGGTAGGCGAAGACGTGCTCCACCTCCCAGTCGCGCAGGCGCTCGAGCAGGTAATCGGCAACGGTCGGTGCCATGGTCTTTCCTCCAGGGAACTCGTTATCGCGTCAGTTCAGCCCGCTGCGCGCCCCGTCGATCAGCTGATCTGCGGCGCGGGCGGCCACGGCCATGATCGTCAGGGCCGGGTTCGCGCTGCCCTGGGTGGGCAGCACGCTGCCGTCGGTGATGTACAGGTTGGGGACCGCAAAACTGCGGCAGCGGCCGTCGACGACGCCGCGCCGCTCGTCGGCGGCCATCCGGGCCCCGCCGACCAGGTGGGCGTAGCGCCCGATGGTGATGACCTCGTCCGCGCCGGCCGCGTGCAGGATGTCCTCCATGACCGACCGCGCGGCCCGCATCAGGGCCCGGTCGTTGTCGCACTGCGAGTAGGCGAACCGCGCGACCGGCAGGCCGTGCCGGTCCTTCTCGTCGGCCAGCGTCACCCGGTTCTCCGGCTGGGGCAGGAACTCGCACAGGCCGCCCAGGCAGGCCCAGTGCACGTAGTCGCTCATGTACTCGCGCAGGGTGGCGCCCCAGTGGCCCTGCGCCGCCACGTGCTCGGCCCAGGTGATCGGCAGCGGCGAGACGTTCTGGATCGAGAACCCGCGCCTGTAGTCCTTGGCCGGATCGGTCTCGTAGAAGTCCTCGGAGCTCACCTCGGGCGGCGGCGCCTTGTACATCCGCACCTCGGCCTCGAAGCGGCCCGCGGTCTGCGGCGCCCCCTGCACCATGAGGTACCGCCCGACCTGGTCATAATCGTTGCAGAGACCGTCGGGGAACCGGGAGCACGCCGAGTTCAGCAGCAGCCGCGGGGTCTCGATCGAGTACCCGGCGACGGCCACCATCGCGGCCCGCTGGAACCGCTCCCTCCCCCGGCTGAGGTAATGAACGCCGGTCGCCCGCCCGGTCCGCTCGTCGATGGCCACCCTGGTCACCATCGCGTCGGGGCGTACGTCCGCGCCCCGGGCCAGCGCGTCGGGAATGTGCGTGATCAGCGGCGACGCCTTGGCGTTCACCTTGCAGCCCTGCAGGCAGAACCCCCGGTAGATGCAGTGCGGCCGGTTGCCGAACCGGCCGTTGGCGATCGCGACCGGGCCCACCTTGGCGGTGATCCCGAGCTCGCGCGCGCCGCGCAGGAACACCTCGCCGTTGCCGCCCACCGGATGCGGCCGGTACGGGTAGCCGTGCGGGTCGCCCCACGGCCAGCGCTCCCCGGCCACCGGCAACTCCTGCTCGATCTGCTCGTAGTACGGCAGCAGCTCGGCGTAGCCGATCGGCCAGTCGGCGCCGACCCCGTCGACGCTGCAGGTCACGAAGTCGCTGGGATGGAACCTCGGGGTGTAGCCCGCATAGTGGATCATCGATCCGCCGACGCCGCGTCCCGAGTTGTTCGAGCCCATCGGGACCGGATCGGTCCCGGCGATCACCCGCGGCTCGGTCCAGTACAGGTGGTGCGAGCCGGCCTCGTCGCTGACCCAGTCCGCGTCGGGGTCCCAGAACGGGCCGGCGTCCAGCGCCGCCACCCGCCAGCCCGCCCGGGCCAGCCGCTGCAGCAGCACCGACCCTCCCGCGCCGCAGCCGACGACGACCAGGTCAAGCTCGTCATCGTCGGCGAACCGGCGCATGTCCCGGCGCAGCCGGTGATTGGTCCGGCTGCCGTCGTTGGGCAGCAGCCAGGCGGACTCGTTGCGCGAGCGCACCCCGGGCATCAGGCCTCGCCCTCGACCGGGTCGTCCGACGGCTCGGCGTCGGGAACCTCGAACGGCTCGAGCTTGCCCACGCCCGCGTTTTTGTAGCCGCGCGGGTAGGCCGGCCCGGGAAAGCCGATCTCGGCCCACGCCGCCGGATGGGAGTAGAACGCCGTGCACGCGTACCGGGTCCACAGGCTCCACACGCGCGCCGCCGCGAGCCCGTGCCAGCTCTGCTGGCCGAGGTCCAGGACCGCCTGCAGCAGGGCCATCTGCTCGACATCCGAGGCGTCCGCGAACCCGCACCCGCAGCGCAGGCTGGCGTCCTTGTCCAGGTAGGCCAGCGAGTCCCGCCAGGCCTGGCCGTCCTCGGGCATGTCCGCGTACCGCCAGCCGTCGGTCTCCCCCGCGGCCAGCCGCGCGTCGACCATCGCCAGCAGCGGCACCACGCCGGCGCCGCGCTGGCCGGTCAGCTGGTCGAGCAGCGCGGCCGCGGCGGCCTGCTCGGCGGCGGTGAAGAACCTGAGCCCCGGCGGCGGCTCGCACCTGGCCGTCACCACCTCCGCGGTCACCTGGTCCCAGTGCGGCGCCTGGCCCAGCACATCGAAGCCGGGAAAGCGGGCGCTCACCGCTCCCGCCGCAGGATCGCGGCCAGCAACCCCATGCCGCCGACCATGGTCACCAGCAACGGAGCCAGCAGCGGCGGCCCCATTTCCATGTTGTACCGGGCGTTCGCCCAGCCACCTGGCTTCTGCGCGATGCCCCGGGCGTGCAGGTACACGCCCTGCACCCCGTTGGCGACGATCGCCGCCGACGCCAGCGGCAGCGCGGTCTTGGCCATCCGCCGGCTGCAGAACCCGGCGACGCCGGCGACGGCGCCGACCGGCCCGAGCACGACCGGCACCCACATCATCTTGTTGCCGAAGCTCGCGCTGTCGTGCTCGAAGAAGATCTCGGCCGCCGTCACCAGCGCACCGGCCGCGGTCAGCGCGGACAGACTGCGCTCGAAGTGCCCGGTCTCCACGTTGCGCACCATGCGGTCGATCCCGAGCGAGGCCCGTCCGGCCGGCCGAGGGCGCGCGCGCCATGCTGTCATGCCAGTGCGCACTACCCGGGTCAGCGAGGCCAAACAACCCCGGGCCATGACCGACCTTCAAGATTTGCCTTAACGCCCCGGCTCGTGGCGGGCCCGGGCTCCCGTTCGGTCAGCCTGGCCCGGGCCCGCCGCGCGCCGGTATCCTCAAGGCACCTGTTCGAGACGCCCGGGGTGCGAGGTAGGGCACGACGTGACGACGCATCTGAGCCCGACTCCGGTCGAGGACCGGCTCCGGGACATCCAGGCGATCACGGATACGGCCCTGTCTCTGCTCGATGAGAACGAGCTGCTGGCCGAGCTGCTCGAACGCACCAGAGGCATCCTCGAGGCCGACACGGCCGCCGTGCTCCTGGTCGACTTCTCGGCCGGGCAGCTGATCGCCACCGCGGCCGCGGGGCTGGAGGAAGAGGTCCGCCAGGGCGTGCGGATCCCGGTCGGCCAGGGGTTCGCCGGGCGCATCGCCGCCCAGCGCAAGCCGGTGATCCTGCATCAGGTTGACCACACCACGGTGCTCAACCCGATCCTCTGGGAGAAGGGGATCCGCGCGCTCATGGGCGTGCCACTGGTGGCCGGCGGCAAGGTCATCGGGGTGTTGCACGTTGGCTCGCGCAAAGCCCGCGAGTTCACCGGCGAGGATGTTGAACTGCTGCAGCTGGCCGCGGACCGGGCGGCCGTGGCCGTGCATTCGCTGATGATGCGCGAAGAGCGGATCGCCGCGTCGGCGCTGCAGCGCAGCCTGCTGCCGTCCTCGCTGCCGGCGTCCGACGGCGCCGTGATGGCGGCCCGCTACGTCCCGGGCGAAGGGGCGGTCGGGGGCGACTGGTATGACGTGTTCGTCCTCCCCTCGGGCGAGCTGGGCCTGGTGATCGGCGACGTGACCGGCTCCGGGCTCGCGGCGGCCGTGATCATGGGCCGGATGCGCAGCGCGCTGCGCGCCTACGCACTGGAGACCAGTGACCCGGCCGAGGTCCTGGCCCGGCTGGATCGCAAGATGCAGTATTTCGAACCCGGCACCGTGGCCACCGTTCTGTACGCGGTGTTCGACCCCGGCCGGGACCGGGCGCGGATCTGCTCGGCCGGGCATTATCCCCCGGTCGTGGCGGTCCCGGGCCAGGCCGCCGAGCTGGCCGACATCCCCCCGGGCCTGCTGATCGGCGCCGTCCCGGACGCGTCCCGGCCGGTGGCCAGCTTGACGATCACCCCGGGCACGCTGTTGTGCTTTTACACCGACGGCCTGATCGAGCGCCGCGGATTCACGATCGACGACGGCCTGGCCCGGTTGTGCCGGGCGGTCAGGCCGCAGCCGCCCGACGCCGCCTGCGCCGCGGTGATGGCGGCCCTGGTCGGCAACGACCCAGCCCCCGACGACATCGCGCTGCTGATGTTCCATCGCTTGCCGAGCGGAGCGCCCTAGCCATGACCGCGGAAGACTACAAGATCACGCAGACCGGCTCGCGAGCCGTCGTCACCATGCCCGCCGAGGTCGACGCCATGAACGCCGACGAGATCCGCGACGCGTTGCGGTCCGCGGCCGGCAGCGGCGTGACCACCTTGATCATCGACATGAGCGGCACGACGTTCTGCGACTCGTCGGGAGTGCACGCCGTCATCAGCGCGTACAAGCAGGCCGCCGCGACCGGCACCGAGGTCCGGCTGGTCGCCACCACGGTGCGGCGCATCTTCCGGCTCATCGGGGCCGACCAGCTCATGCTCACGTACCCCACGCTGCAAGCCGCCCTGGCCTAGTAGGCATGAGCCGCGCCGATCCGCGCGGGCGGGTTTGCCGCCGGTGAGCCGGGTAGCCATGGTCCGGGTGACCAGAAACAAACCTACGGCCTACCCCAACGAGGGACATGTCATGATGCGTCAGCGTGAGGGCTCGCGCGGTTCATGTCGCGGCGGACGCCGGGCCGCATCCGGACGCCCCCATCACGGCGAGGCCGCCCGGGCGGCGACGGGCGACTCTGACCAGCCCCCGCCCGAGAGCCCCATTCCGATTTCCGTCGTTCTGGACAAGCTCCGTGACGCCGCGGCCGCCCACGACGACGAACTGCGCGAGTTAGGCCGCCGCCTGGCCCGGCGGCTCCCGGCATGCTCCGCATAACAGACGCCGGCTCGACTCATCCCCGGCGTTGACGAAGATGGCCGCGATCGGCGGTATGAACAGCGCGGCCGCGGACATGATGATGGCCGCCGTCACGGAGAAGAGCCGGACCACGGTCCAGGCCAGGATGACGAGCGTCAGGCACGTGCCCATCAGCACGAAGTACCAGCGGTTCCGCCTCACAGCACCGCCCCTACCAGCCCTGATCCGAGCGTAAACGCGGCCAGCGCTCGGGCGGGTTTCGGACGTTGGCGCGCGGAAAACATCGACCGCTATGCGTATTATGCCGGGATCGCGGACTAAACCGGGCGTTAGCGGGCAGCACCTCGTCATGGGCATGATTCTGGCCGCTTCGGTCATATCTCCCGCCGCGAACACCCTCAGCGGCGAAGGCTGGCGCCAGGCCGGAGAGCTCGGGCTGGCGTTGCTGCTGTCGGCGGCCATCGGGCTGGAACGCGAGATCCGCCAGAAGGACGCGGGACTGCGCACCCATACCCTGGTCGGGATCGGCGCCGCGCTGTTCATGCTGATCAGCAAGTACGGGTTCACCGACGTCCTGGAGTCGCGACTGGTGGTGCTGGACCCGTCCCGGGTGGCCGCGCAGATCGTCACGGGCATTGGCTTCCTGGGCGCCGGCCTGATCTTCGTGCGGCGCGACTCGGTGCGCGGCCTCACCACGGCCGCCTCGATCTGGGTGACCGCGGCCATCGGCGCGGCCGCGGGCGCCGGGCTCGTCGTCCTGGCCGTCCTGACCACCGGGATCTATTTCATCGTCGCGCTGGCCTTCCCGCTGGTGACGCGCCGGCTGCCGGTGTCGGCCACCGCCATCTCCGCGCTTCAGGTGCGCTACCCGGACGGGCGCGGCCTTCTGCGCAACGTGCTGCACGAGGCCACCGACCGCGGATTCACCATCGACGACGTGTCGACCGAGACGCTCGGCCGCCGCGACGGGGCGCCCCAGATGGTGCAGCTCACGCTGCACGTCCATGGCAAGCGCTCGGTCACCGAGCTCGCGACGGCCCTCTCGGATCTCGACTATGTGGACGCGGTGCTGGCCACCGATGCCAACGCCATCGACGAATAGCACCCGGCGGCGCCGGCTAGAGCTTGCGCAGCTCAGGAAGCAGTTCGGCCTCGGCGAACCGCAGGAAATCACCCTGCCGGTCCCCGCCCACCTGCAACAGCGCCAGGTCGGTGAACCCCGCGTCCTGGAACGTGCGCGCCGTCTGCACATAAGGCTCGACTTCCGGCCCGCACGGCAGCCTGGCGGCCAGGTCCTCCGGGCGGATGAACTCGCTGTAGTTGCTGAAGGCCGCCGGGCCCGGCAGTTCCGACCGCACCTTCCAGTTGGCCAGCGCCCAGCCCCACTGGCCGGCCGCGAACTCGGCCGTCTCGCGGACGTCCCGGCCGTAGCAGACGGCCGCCTGGCTGTACGTCGCCCGGCCCGCGCCGCCCGCGGCCTTGTAGGCGCTCACCGCGTTCGCATACGGCCCGTCGCAGATCAGGACGTCGCCATGCCGGGCCGCCAGCTCGGCCGCCTGCGGCCCGGACGCCGCGATGCCGACCGGGACCCGCTGCTCGGGCAGGTCGTACAGTTTGGCCGATTCCGCCGTTACGTGCTCGCCCGCGTAGTTGACGTAGCCGCCGTCGAACAGCTTCCCGATCACGTCGGCGGCCTCGCCCAGCATGGCGTGCCGGACGTCGACCGCGGGCCAGCCGTGCCCGATCACGTGCTCGTTCAGGTTCTCGCCCGCGCCCAGGCCCAGCGTGAACCGCCCGTCGCTGAGCAGCCCCATCGTCGCCGCCTTCTGGGCGACGACGACCGGGTGGTAACGCATGGTGGGGCAGGTCACGAACGTCATCAGCCCGATCCGGCTGGTCGCCTGGGCGGCGGCGCCCAGCACCGACCACGCGTAGGCCGCGTGCCCCTGCTCCTCGAGCCAGGGCGAGAAGTGATCGGAAATCACGGAAAAGTCGAACCCGATCTCCTCGGCCCGCACCAGGTCGCTGACCAGTTGCTTGGGTGTGCTCTGCTCGCAAAGCATCGTGTACCCGATCTTCATGTGATCACCTCCCACCCTGGCGCCGGTACCCGCCCTGCGCGCATACATGCGCCGCGGTGTGTGGTTCGACCCCGGCCGGCCGGCTCCCCGGCACGGCGGGGTCATGACCCGTAGAACGGGCGGGTTAACCTTGACCTAGAGCACCGGCGGAGGGGCCCGCCAGGCAACCGCGGCACGGCCGCCAACGGTCCCTGCCTGTTACAGGTAGGAGGCGGCATGCTCGCACCCGATGTACCCGACGTGCTGACGTCGGCCCTGGACGACCTCGCGGCGCTGGCCGGTGCCGCCGACGCCGACGCGCTTGCCGCGCTGCGGGACCGGCTGCGGGCGGCGCGGCTGCGGGTGCTGGTCGTCGGCGAGGCCAAGCGCGGCAAGAGCACGCTGGTGAACGCCCTGCTCGGACGCCAGGTGCTGCCGACCGGGATCACGCCGCTGACCGCGGTGGCGACCACCGTGACGCACGGCACGGACGAGGGTCTCGACGTCGCGTTCGCGGACGGGCGCGCCGCCCGCTTCCCGCTGGCCGCCCTCGACGAGCTCGGGACCGAGCGCGGCAACCCGGCCAACCGGCGCGGCATCGCCGCGATCACGGTCCGGCTCGACGCCCCGCTCCTGGCCCGAGGGGTGGAGATCGTCGACACCCCTGGGACCGGTTCGGTGTACGCGCACAACACCGCCGCGGCCGACGCCGTGCTGCCGACGATGGACGCGGCGATCTTCGTGCTGACCGCCGATCCGCCGGTGTCGGCCAGCGAGCGCGAGCTGCTCGGCCGGGTCCGCGAGCTGTCCATGACCACGTTCGTCGTGCTGAACAAGGCCGACCAGCCCGATCCCGCCGACCTGGCTGAGGCGGTCGACTTTACCGAACGCGCCGTCGGCGGACCCGCTGGCCGGCGATTGCGGGTATATCCGGTCTCGGCTCGCGCGGCGCTCACCTCCGACGACCACGGGTTCGCCGAGTTCGCCGCCGACTTCGCGGCCTACCTCTACTCCTCCAGCGTCACCGATCTGCGCCGGTCGGCGGCCGCGCAGCTGCGCCGCGTCGCGGCCTGCCTGATCGACGAGACCGCGCTGGCCCGGCGCGCGGCCGAGCTGGGCGGGCGCGAGGCGGCGGACCGGGTCTCGGCGTTCGCCGCCCGGCTCGAGGCGGTGACCCGCCACGGCACGGCCGCGGCCGACGTGGCCGAGGCGGAGTCGGCCCGGATGCTCGCCGACGTGAACGCCGCGGCCGCACAGGAGACGGGCCTGCTGGCCGCGGCGCTGCGCGCGGCGATCGCCGGCGTGCTCGACGGCGAGCTGGCCGATGCGCCGGCGGCCGAGATAGAGCGAAGGGGACGCGGCCGGCTGGTCCGGCTGACCGTCGATGCCGCCGAGGCTTGGCGGGGGGCCCAGCGCGAGCGGCTGGAGGACGGCCTCGGCCGGCTGGAAGGACGGGTCACCCGCGACCTGGAAGCCGAGCTGGCCGCGGTCCGCGACGCCGCCGCCGATCTGCTCGGGCTCGAGCTGGCGGTGCCGGTCCCGGCCGGACGGCTGACGCCCGGGCGGCGGTTCTCCTTCGCGGTCGCCGAGCAGGTAGATCAAGCCGAGCTGCTGGCCGGAGCGGTCCGCCGCCGGGTGCCCGGTCAATGGGGGCGGCGGCTGGCTCGCGATCACCTGCTCGGCGAGATCGATGACCTGGCCGCCCGGCAGATCGGCCGGGCCCGCGCCGACCTGCAGTACCGGCTGGCCGAGGCGACGCGCCAGCTGATGGCCGCGGTCGGGCGGCGTTACGCCGACAGCACCGACCGCCTGGCCGGCGCGCTCAAGACCGCCGCCGCGCTGCGCGAGCAGTCGGCCGCGCAGGCCGCCGGGGCGCTCGCCCGGCTGGCCGACCGGGAGCGCGAGCTGCATGTCATCGTGGCCCGGCTCGACGACGGGCCGCGATGATGGCGGCCTCCGAAGCGTTCGTGAGCCTGCTGGACGGCCGGACCGCCGCGCCGCCCGCGGCCGGAGCAGCCGAGCACGACGTCATGGCCGACCTCAATCTCGATCAGGTCGTCAAGACGGTGGCCGGCGACCGGGAAGAGCGCGACCTGATCATCCAGACGCTCAGCCAGCCGCCGGCCGACGTGGCGACCGTGCGCTACCGGCACGAGGTGTTCCGGGACCTGGAGGATCCTGGCCTGCTGCGAGCGGCGGGCCGGTTCGCCGAGCAGATGCGCTCGGTGCGCGTTCACCTCGGCCAGCTGTCCAAGATGGACTCCACTCACCAGCGTGAAGGCTGGTTCCTCGACGCCGCCGTTATCTATTGCGAGGCGGTGCGCGCGCTGGCCGCGGCGCTGACCTCGGCGCCGGTCGCCTCGCGGGCCCTGCTGGCGTTCCGCGACCACCTGGCCGCCTACGTGGAGTCGGCCCCGTTCAGCGGCCTGGCGTCGGACGCCGCCGCCCGCCGGGATGAGCTGGCGCGGGTGATGTACCAGATCCGGATCAAGGGCCTGCGGGTGGAGGTCAGCCGCTACGACGGCGAGCCCGACTACAGCGCCGAGATCGAGAAGACGTTCGAGCGCTTCCAGCAGGGCGCGGCCAAGGACTACCGGGTGCGCTACCGGACCTGGCCGGGCATGACCCACGTCGGCGCGTGGATCGCCGCCCTGGTGGCCCGCCTGTTCCCGGACGAGTTCACCGCCCTGCGTGAATTCTGCCAGCGGCACGCGGCGTTCCAGGACCCGGTGATCAGCCAGTTCGACCGCGAGCTGCAGTTCTACCTGGCCTACCTGGATTACGTCAGGCCGCTGCGCTCGGCCGGCCTCGGCTTCTGCTACCCGGAGCTGACCGGCGACTCGAAGGAGATCCTGGCCCGCGACGCCTTCGACCTGGCCCTGGCGGCCAGGCTGGTCCTCGCCGGCCAACCCGTGGTCACGAACGACTTCCATCTCGGCGGCCGCGAGCGGGTGATCGTCGTCTCGGGGCCGAACCAGGGCGGCAAGACGACGTTCGCCCGCACCTACGGCCAGCTGCACCACCTGGCCGCCACGGGCTGCCCGGTGCCGGGCACGGCGGCCCGCCTCTTCGTCTACGACCGGATCTTCACCCACTTCGAGCGGGAGGAAGATCTCTCCGATATGACCGGGAAGCTGGAGAACGATCTTCTCCGCATCCAGAAGGCCCTGCTCGAGGCCACGCCGCGCAGCATCGTGATCATGAACGAGATCTTCACCTCCACGACCGTGAGCGACGCCCGCTTCCTCGGCGAGAAGGTCATGACGAAGGTCATCGAGCTGGACCTGCTGTGCGTCTACGTCACCTTCGTCGATGAGCTGGCGTCCATGGGCCCCACCGTGGTCAGCATGGCCAGCACGATCGCCCCGGATAACCCGGCCGAGCGCACCTACAAGGTGGTACGCAAGCCGGCCGACGGCCTCGCCTTCGCCCTGGCCATCGCCGATAAGCACCGCGTGACGTATCGCCAGCTCATCGGGCGGCTGACGTCATGAAGGCGCACCTGCTCTACCCGGACCGTGACTTCGATTTCGAGGCCGAGCCGCCGCCCGCCAGCGACGACATGATCCAGGATCTCGAGCTGAGCACCCTGCTGCACACGATGGCCGCGGGAGACAACTTCCTGCTCGACATCTCGACCAGGGTGCTGCTGGCCGGCCTGACCGAACCGGAGGGCATCCGCTACCGCCAGCATGTTCTCGCCGACTGCATGGCCGAGCCGCAGGTCATCCGCACCATGTACGACATCACCGTGGCCGCGCTGCAGGACAAGCGCCGCGCGTGGGGGTTCTTCTCGTCCCAGTACCCCACGTCCATCCTGTCCGGAGCGATCAACCAGCTGGAGGTGCTGATCGTCCGGCTCAGGGAACTGCGGCAGATCGCGGACGAGCACGCCGCGAAGTTCCGTTCGCCCGGGCTGACCGCGCTGTTGCAGACCCTGCAGCTGGAGCTGGATGACGACTACTTCGAGACGCTGAGCAACCACCTCAGGGAGCTGCGGTTCCGCAACGGCGAGCTGATGAGCGCGCGGCTCGACCGGGACAACAGCGGCATCGATTACGTCCTGCGGTCCGGCCAGGCCCGGCGAGGCTGGAAGGAGCGCCTGAAGATCGAGCCGCGGTCGGTCTACTCGTTCTCGATACCGCCGCGCGACGAGGCCGGAGCCCAGGCGCTGCAGGACATGGCCAGCCGCGGAATCAACCTGGTCGCCAACGCCGCCGCGCAGTCGGCCGATCACGTCTCCAGCTACTTCACCATGCTCCGCGCCGAGCTCGGGTTCTACGTCGGCTGCCTCAACCTGCGGGACGCGCTGACCGCCCGGGACCAGCCGCTCGCCTTCCCCGACCCGTCGCCGCCCGGGACGACGGAGTTCTGCTGCACCGACCTGCGCGACGCCAGCCTGGCGCTGCGGGCCGACCGCGTGGTCGGCAACGACGTCGACGCCGACGGCAAGTCACTGGTGATCATCACCGGCGCGAACTCCGGCGGGAAGTCGACGTTCCTGCGCAGCGCCGGCCTGGCCCAGGTGCTGATGCAGTGCGGCATGTTCGTGACCGCCGCAGCCCTGCGGGCCAGCACCGGCCGGCAGGTCTTCACCCACTTCATCCGCGAGGAAGACCCGGAGATGGTCAGCGGGCGGCTCGACGAGGAACTCAAGCGGATGAGCACGATCGCCGATCACATCGACCGGGGCTGCCTCATGCTGTTCAACGAGTCCTTCGCGGCCACCAACGAGCGCGAGGGATCGGAGATCGCCCGCCAGGTGGTACACGCGCTGCTGGAGGCCGGCATCCGGGTGTTTTTCGTCACCCACCAGTTCGACTTCGCCGACGGCTTCCACCGCGAGCGCCCCGACTCGACCCTGTTCCTGCGCGCCCCGCGGCAGCCCGACGGGCGGCGGACCTACCAGCTGGTGATGGCCGAGCCGCTGCCCACCAGCTACGGCGAGGACATCTACCGCCGCATCGGCGGATGGCTCGGGGAGGATACCGCCGACGCCGCGGCGGACGCCTAGGTCGCGCCTCGCGCCGGATTTCGCCGACCACTTGTGACGGGATGTTCGCGCGCCCACAATGGCCATGGCGATGAGGCTCGCCATAATCGCGAGGCAGCGGCTCGCTGATGGCCTCTACCCGATGTCTGCCCTGGTAGCGATATGCGCTGGCATGAGGAGGCCGTGGTGACAGCCAGAAGGTTCCGCCGGGTCCTCGTCGGATGGGACGGCTCCGCCGATTCGATCGAGGCGCTGGGCGCGGCAGCGTCGATCGCGGGCGGCGACGGCGGTCACGTCGTGGCGCTCGCCGTCCTTACTCCGGCGCCGGCTGCCGAGGTCGCTGACGAGGGCGTGAGCGCGCGGGCGTCGATCAGCAGGCTCGCCGACGAGCACTTCGGGCAGGCCCGGCTGACGGCCCCGGACGGCGTCCGGATGAGCCTGCAGATCGTGGAGAACGAGAAGATCGGCCGGACCGTCTGCGGATACGCGACCGAGCACGGATTCGACCTGCTGGTGGTCGGCAGGCATGGGGACGGCGGAGTGCTGCACCCGCGGCTGGGCCGGGTGGCCGAGGCGGCCGTGCGCGGCTGCACGATCCCGGTCTTGCTGATGTAGTCGCGGCCAGCCGGCGGCCGCGATTCAGGCTTGCCAATGCCGGACGGCGGCTGTGTATTCTTGATGATGTAACGCGATGAGGCTCGCGTAACGCCTGGTGCTGGCTTGACCGGGCTAATGGCCTCTACCTGCAAGGGCGCGAATGCGCCGGATGACAGGTGGAGGTCATTTTGTCGCTGCCGGTCCTGGTCCAGATCCTGCAGTCGCTGACGGTCCTGGCCTTCGCGCCGCTGTACGCGGGAGTGCTGTCCCGGGCCGAGGCGATGGTCGCGTCCCGCCGCGGCCCGAGCGTGCTGCAGCCCTACCGGGACCTGGCCAAGCTGCTGCGCAAGGGCAGCGTGGTCAGCGACCAGGCGTCATGGATCTTCCGGATCACCCCGTTCGTGACCTTCGCGTGCTACCTCACGGTGTCGGCCATCGTCCCGGTCATCACGAACACGCCGCTGCCGCTGGCGTTCCTGGCCGACCTGATCGGCGGGGCGTTCGTGCTGGCCCTGGCCGGGTTCATGACCTCGCTCGCCGGGCTGGACACCGCGAGCCCGGCCGGCGGCCTCGGGGCCAGCCGGGCGAGCTGGATCGGCAGCATGGCCGAGCCCGCCCTGATCCTGGTGTTCTTCACCGTGGGCGCGGTGTCGGCCTCGGACAACCCGTACCTGATGAACCACGCGATCGCGTCCTCGCCCTACGCGCTGGTGCTGCCCACCCACCTGCTCGGCCTGCTGGCCTTTTTCATGATCGTTCTGGTGGAGAACGGCCGGATCCCGATCGACACCCCGGGCGGGTCGACCGAGATCTCGATGATCGAGGAAGGCCGGGTGCTCGAGTACTCGGGCCGGGACTACGCGCTGATGAAGTGGGGCAGCTGGATGAAGCTGTTCCTGTTGTCGTCGATCTTCATGAACGTGTTCGTGATCCCGTGGGGCCTGGGCACCTCGGCGGACCTGCCGTCGGCCCTGCTCGCCATCCCGGTGCTGCTCGGCAAGCTGGCCGTGTGCGGCCTGGCGATCATCGTGATCGACACCTCGTTCGCCAAGCTGCGTTTCTTCCGCATCGCGGAGTTCCTCGGCGCGGGCTTCCTGCTGGCGCTCGTCGGCGTCGCCACCTCGTACGTGATCGGAGCGTGAGGCGATGCAAAGCCTCGCCGCGACGAGCGCCGCCGGGGTGCTTCTCGACCTGTCCGGGGTGCTGATCCTGTTGCTGGCCTTTGCCTGCCTGGGCTCCAAGCTGTTCAACCGCTACGTCGCCTACTACGGGGCCCAGTCGGTGGTGCTGGCGTTCGCGGCCGGCGTCGCCGCGCAGGCGTTCCATAGCGTGGAGCTTTGGATCCTGGCCGTGGCCACGCTGGCGATCAAGGGCATCGGGATCCCGGTGGCGGCCCGGCGCCTGCTGGTCCAGCGGCTCGACCTCAAGCGCGACGCGGCGCTGTCCACCGGCCTGTCGACCTCGCTCATCGCCGGCGGCGCGCTGACCGCGTTCGCTTACCTGGTCACCCGGCCCCAGTTGCTGCCGCACGGCGTCGTGGCCGCGGCGGTGGTCCCGCTGTCCACCGCGGTGATCCTGCTGGGCGGGCTGGCCATGGTGGTGCGCCGGCACACCGTCGCCCAGCTGATCGGCTGGCTGATCGTGGAGAACGGCGTCTTCCTCGGCGCGATCACGCTGGTGGCGACGTTCCCGTTCATCGTCGAGGCCGGGGTCTTTCTCGACCTCGTCGCGGGAGTGCTGATCATGCTGGTCTTCGTGTCCGGGCTGACCCGGCAGCTGGCCAGCGCGAGCGCCGCCGAGCTCAGGGAGCTGCAGGGATGATCGTCTTGATGGTCGCGGCCGCGGCGGGCCCGCTGGCGGGGTCGGTCGCGGCCGGATGCGGCGCGCGGGCCCGGGCGGCGGGCTGGGCCGGGGCGGCCGGCGCGGTGATCTCGCTGGCCTGCTCGATCTGGCTGCTGGCCGCCGAGCTGCATCGCGCCCCGGTGAGCGGCTGGGGCGGCTACCTGTACCTGGACTCGCTGAGCTGCTTCTTCCTGTTCACGGTGGCCGCGGTGACCGTACTCGCCGCGGTCGGCTCGGTGGCTTACCTGGCCGCCGAGGAGGACTCAGGGCGGCTGTCGGCGTTCCAGGTCCGGCTGTACTTCATCTTCTTCGGGCTGTTCGCCGCGCTCATGCTGGCCGCGCTCGAGACCGGGAACCTGGGCCTGCTGTTCGTCCTCATCGAGGCCAGCACCCTGGCCAGCGCGGCGCTGGTCGGGCTGGAGGCACGATCCAGCTCGCTCGAGGCGGCCTGGAAGTACGTGATCATCAGCTCGTTCGGCGTGACGATCGCGCTCGCGGGCACGCTGTTCCTCTTCTACTCCGCCAGCGGCCTGCACCTGGCGCCCGACCTCCGGCTGACCTGGCCCTACCTGTTCGGCCATGCCCGCGCCCTGGCGCCGGAGAGCCTGCGGCTGGCGTTCCTGCTGGCCGTCGTCGGCTACGGCACGAAGGTGGGCCTGGCCCCGATGCACACGTGGCTGCCGGACGCGCACGCCGAGGCTCCGAGCCCGGCGAGCGCGATGCTGTCCGCCGCGCTGCTGAACACCGGCATGTACGCGATCATGCGGTTCCTCGCGATCACGCGGGGCCGGCTCGGCGACGGCTTCCCCCGGGCCGTGCTGCTGACGTTCGGCTTCCTGTCGATCGTGATCGGGGTGCTGTTCATGGTGCGCCGCGGGAACTTCAAGCGGTTGTTCGCCTACTCGTCGGTCGAGCACATGGGCATCATCGCGGTCGCGCTCGGGTTCGGCGGCGTCCTCGGGCTGTACGGGGCCCTGCTGCAGACGCTGAACCACGCGATCGCCAAGGCAGTGCTGTTCCTGACCAGCGGCGACGTTGCCCTGCGGTACCGGACCCGGGAGGCGGCCGGCGTCACAGGACTGCTCGCGGCGGCGCCGGTCACCGGCGGAGCGCTGCTGCTCGGCTCGTTTGCGGTGCTCGGCTCCCCGCCGTTCGGGCTGTTCCTGTCCGAGCTCACGATCGTGCGGGCCGGGTTCGCCTCGTCCGGCGCGGTGCTGCCGCTGCTCCTGCTGGCCCTGCTCGCGGTCGCGTTCGTTGCCTTTGCCCGCACCACCACCGGCATGGTTACCGGCAGCGCGCCGTCCGCCCCCGCGGCCGCGATGGTTGCCGACGGCTCGCGGTTGGCCCGCGCCACCGCCGGCATCCTCACCGGCGGCCCGCCCCCCGCCCGCGCCACCACGCGCGACGGGCCGGATGAAAGTGAATCTGGTGCGGTCCTGACCGCACCAGCGCCACATTCATCTCCCGCTCCGGTGCTCGAGGCGCCGTACCGGGGCCGGTGGACGGCGCTGGCCGCCTCCATGCCGCTGGTCGTCGGGCTGGTGGCGCTGCTGGTCCTCGGGCTGTGGATCCCGGCCGGGCTGGACGCGGTGATCCGGCACGCGGCGGCGGTGCTCTGATGACGGCGATACAACGCGACCTGGCCGGCCGCGACCCCGGCCTGGCCGGGCTGCTGGCCGCGCTGGGCCAGGACGGACCGGCCGCGGGCGGCCCGGTGATCACGGCCGACGTGCCCGCCGGCCGCCTCGAGGACGCGGTGCGGCGGATCGCCGCCCGTCCGGCGGCGCGCCTGGCCGACGTGTTCGCCTCGGCCGCCGATCGCGGCGACGCGGTGATACTGCGCCTGATCTGGGGCCTGGACGCGGATCACGCGTACCTGGTCACCGAGTCGGTGATCGAGGCCGAGCGCTATCCGTCGCTGTCCGACATCGCGCCGGCCGCGTTCTACGAGGAATGCGAGATCTACGAGCAGTTCGGCATCAGGCCCGCCGGGACCAAGCCGCTCAACCGCGTGGCGCTGCCGCCGATCGCGGACTGCGATCTCCCCCGGCTCGGGCGGGCGCCGGCGCCGCCGCCCGCCGACGTCCACGCGCCGCACGTCGTGGGCGGCCACGCGTTTGAGTTCCCGTTCGGGCCGGTCCGCCAGGTCGGGGTGGAGTCGCTCTACTACGGCCTGGTGACCAGCGGCGAGGAAGTCGTCGACCTGTACCTGTTCACGTGGCACAAGTACCGGGGCATCGAGTGGCGGCTGCGGGGACGCACGCCCCGCGACGCGCTCTTCCACGTGGAGCGGACCGAAGGGCTCGGCGCGGTCGGGCCGGCCTGGGCCTTCGCCGCCGCGGCCGAGGCGGCCCTCGGCCTGGCCCCGCCCCCGCAGGCGGAGCGGTCCCGGGCGATCGCCCTCGAGCTCGACCGGCTGTACAACCACGCCGCCGCCACCGCGGCGCTGTGCCAGTCCACCGGCCTGGTCATCGGCCAGGCGGCCGCGGAGATCGCCCTCGAGCGGCTGCTGCGGCTGAACGCGGCCGCCTTCGGGCACCGCTACCTGTTCGGCGTGGTCGACATCGGCGGCGCGGCGGCCGGCCCGGACGCGGCCGCGCTGCGCCGTGACCTGCCCGGCGCCTATGGTGAGCTGCGCCGCGCCGCCGACGCGCTGCTGTCGACCAACTCCTTCCTCGACCGGCTGGAGGCCACCGGAATCCTGTCCCAGGAGGCGGCCGCGCGCCTGGGACTGGTCGGCCCGGTCGCCCGCGCCACCGGCCTGCCGATAGACGTGCGAGCCGATCACCCGGCCAGCCCCTATGCCGAGCTGCTGCCGGAGGT
>Ga0335075_10001710_pt1 | contig 35811 bp, 20 predicted proteins | sample Lox_Sample_24_FD_206723 | JGI IMG/M metagenome (GOLD analysis project Ga0335075, IMG submission 206723) | Soil microbial communities from Loxahatchee National Wildlife Refuge, Florida, United States - Lox_Sample_2.4 | ecosystem: Environmental > Terrestrial > Soil > Wetlands | place: USA...
GTCGCCAGCGTGTCCACGCGCAGAATGCCGCCGAAGATATTGATGAACACCGCCTGCACATTCTTGTCCGACAGCAGAATTTCGAAGGCATGCTCGATCTGCTGCTGGTTCGCGCCGCCGCCCACGTCCAGAAAATTCGCCGGCATCCCGCCCGCGTACTGGATGATGTCCATGGTGGCCATCGCCAGTCCCGCGCCGTTCACCATGCAGGCGATGTTGCCGTCCAGCTTGATGTAGTTCAGCGCGTACTTCGACGCCTCCACTTCCAGCGGATCCTCCTCCGCCACGTCGCGCAGTTCCTTCAGGTCCTTGTGCCGGAACATCGCGTTGTCGTCGAAGTTGATCTTGCAGTCCAGTGCGAACAACTGGTCGTCCTTCGTGGTGATGAAGGGATTGATTTCCAGCAGTGACGCGTCCGTCTCGATGTAGGCCTTGTAGAGCCCCATCATGAACTTCACCGCGTCGTTGATCTGTGTCGGCTTCAGCCCCAGCGCAAATGCCAACTCGCGCGCCTGATACGCCTGGAATCCGACCGCGGGATCGATATACACCTTGCGGATGGCCTGCGGATCCTTCGCCGCGACCTCCTCGATCTCGATGCCGCCCGCCTGCGACGCCATAAAGACCAGCTTCGCCGCCGCGCGGTCGAGCACGATGCCCAGATACAGCTCGCGGTCGATCGCCGCCGTTTCCTCGATCAGCAGCCGTTGCACCTTCTGGCCCTGCGGTCCGGTCTGATGCGTCACCAGCTGCATGCCCAGAATCTGCTTCGCGTACTGCTCGGCTTCGTCCAGCGTCTTCGCCACTTTCACGCCGCCGCCCTTACCGCGCCCGCCTGCGTGGATCTGCGCTTTCACCACCACGCCCTTTGCGCCGCCGCTGAAGAGCCGCTTGGCCACTTCCAGCGCCTCATCCAGCGTGTTGGCCACTTCGCCGCGCGGAATCGCGACGCCATACTTCGCCAGAATGTCCTTCGCCTGATATTCGTGAATTTTCATAGGAGATTTTCAGCAGAACTTCTTTCGTTGAACTGATGCGCCCGGATCCCGGTGCCCGATGACTCCCGCAGAGCCGAAATTTCAGTGTATCGGAGGCTTCCGATCAGCCGCAAACAGCGGAAGACTGAGACGAAGCGCCAACCCGGCCGGTCCCCTCGCAGAGATGCGCCGCCCCTGGTTTGCTCTAGCATGGAAGCTACGCATGTTGAACGCGCTGCTGAAACAGATTGTTGAGGAGGGCCGCACCCTCACGCGCGCCGAAGCCCGCGCTGCGCTCGAATCCATCCTGCACAGCCAGCCCGAGCCCTCCAGCGACCAGCAGATCGCAGCGCTGCTCACCGCTATGGCTCTGCGGGGAGAGTCCGTCGACGAGCTCACCGGCTTTGCCGAGGCCATGCGCGCTCTCTCCATTCCCATTCCGCTCAGCGATGAGGAGCGGGCCTCGCTGGTGGACACCTGCGGCACCGGCGGCGATGGCCATGACACCTTCAACATTTCCACCGGAGCTGCGCTGCTCGCCACGGCCGCAGGCGCCAAAGTTGCCAAGCACGGCAACCGAGCCGTCACTTCGAAATGCGGCTCGGCCGACGTGCTGGAGGCGATGGGTGTGCCCGTCGAGCTCACCGCGGCCCAGTCCGCGGAGTGCCTTCGCGTCACCGGTTTCGCGTTTCTCTTCGCGCCCGCGCTGCATCCGGCCATGAAGCGCGTGCAGCCCATCCGCCGTGCCCTGGGCTTTCGCACCATCTTCAATCTTGCCGGCCCGCTCACCAATCCCGCCGGAGCGCCGGCGCAGGTAATGGGCGTCTTCGCCCCCGGCAAGCTCGACGTCGTCGCCGGCGCCATGGCCCAGCTGGGCGTTCGCTTCGGCCGCGTCGTTCACGCACGCAACGGTATCGACGAACTCGCCCTCTCCGCCACCGACACCGTCCTGGTGCGCGCTGCATCCAGCCACAACGCGCCGCACACGCTGCGTACTGTCGTCCATCCCCAGGACCACGGTCTCTCGGAGGCTGGCCTCGAAGACCTCCGTGCCGGCGAGACCGCCGAGGAGAACGCCGCAATCCTCGAAGCCATTCTTCACGGCGATCTGCGCGGTCCAAAACGCGATGTCGTTCTGCTGAATGCCGCGGCGGCCCTCGAAGCCGCCGGTATTGCGTCCGATCTGAAGGAGGGTGTCGCTCGCGCCGCCGGGGCCATCGAGGGCGGCGCAGCGCGCAGCACCCTGGCCGCGTTGCGTGAATTCAGAACCAGCCTGGCGCGCTGAGCTCCAGCGGCTCCAAAACCATACCATCAAACTTTGCGGAGAAAGGCGTCACGGCCGCTTCGCCGGCCCAGGCCGGATGCGCGAGAAGGGAACGATGCCCGTGCCCTCCAGCACCGAGTAGAAGTGGTCTGCCTCGAGGTTGTGCATCGTGTCGATATGCCCGGATGGCCAGCGAATCTCCACCGTGTCGATTTTCGTCGCGCTGCCAAGGCCGAAGTGCACGCGCAGATCGTTCTGTGAGAGATAGCTCCCACCGCTGAGCACATATCCGGTCTGGGTCATGCCGCCGGCCTCGATCTTCACGCGCGCATTCAGCGCCAGGCGATTGCTTTTGGTTCCGGCCAGCTCAAAGCTCACCCAGTGACGCCCCGGGATGCCATGATTCCGCAGAATCACCGGCCTGCCGTCCAGATCTTCCACCACCGCGTCCATGTTCCCGTCGTTAAACAAGTCGCCCACGGCCAGCCCGCGCGAAACGCGGCGTACCTGGATCGCCGGACCCGCTTCGGCGCTCGCATCGCAAAATTTCCCGTTGCCCTCGTTCATCTCGAGCAGCATCGGCTCGCGATATCCGCCGCCGGAATCCAGCTTGTCGACTTGCGGATAAACGTGCCCATCCACGGTCAGCAGATCGAGCCAGCCGTCGTTATCCAGATCTGCGAACGCTGTTCCCCATTTCACCCAGGGCAGGGAAGCGAAGGCCAGGCCTGACGAGTACGACACCTCCGTGAAGTTCCAGTTGCCGTCGTTGCGATACAAATCGTCGTTCTCGTCGGCGAAGTCCGTCACGTAGAGCGACGGCCTGCCCGTGTGGTTGTAGTCGCCCACCGCAATGCCCATCGACGCCTGCTCGGAGCCGTCGTCGCTCAGCGCCGTACCCGACTCCAGCCCGATCTCTTCGAATTTCCCGTTGCCCAAATTCCTGTAGAGATAATTCGGCGTCGAGTCGTTGGCCACGTACAGATCCGGCCGCCCGGTGTTGTTAAAGTCCACCCACACCACGCCCAGTCCGTAATACTGGTTCGGACCGTTCACGCCCGCCTGCACCGCGACATTGGTGAAGGTGCCGTCGCCGTTGTTATGGAACAGCGCATCCTCCGATCCGCGCAGTCCGCGCGGCCCACATTGCACATCCAGCCCGCGGTATTTGCAGTTCGGCGCGCTGCCGAAGACGGGCAGGTCTTTCAGGCTGAAGTCCACATAGTTCGTGACCATCAGATCGACGTAACCGTCCCCGTCGTAATCGCCGAACGCCGCCCCCGTCGAGAAGCCCCGGTCGGCGACGCCCGCTTTCGCTGTCACGTCGGTGAAGGTTCCGTCGCCGTTGTTGTGATACAGAATGTTGCCGCCCAGGCAAGTGATGTACAGGTCGGGCCATCCGTCGTTGTCATAGTCGCCGACCGCGCCGCCCATGGCCATGCAGGCGTGCGTCAGACCCGACTTCGCTGTGACATCGGTAAAGGTGCCGTCATGATTGTTGTGATACAGGGCTCCATAGACCTTTTCGCCTTTCAGAGCCATGTCCACCGTCGGGGCATTCGTGAAATAAATGTCCGGCCATCCATCGCGGTCGTAATCGATCAGGATCACCCCGCCGCTCATCGACTCCGCGATGTACTTCTTATTCGGGTCGGAGGCGTGGGTGAAGGTGATGCCGGCCTTCGCCGTCACATCCTCCAGATCGGGAATCCTGCGGTCCACGCAACGCGCCGACTTCGCGCCAGGCGGCGGCGGAGGCGGAAGGTTATGGCCTTCCTGCGCCGATCCGGAGAAGGGCAGCGCCAGCGCCAGTGTCAGCGCAGCAAGCTGTCTGCGGCGAGAGAGAAGCAAAGCCGGTATGGATCCTCGCAGCCTCGTGGGAAGAATGGCGGTCCGGCTCAGCCGAGCCCTCGCCTGCATCGCAGTATATCTGCCTGCGCCTCGCACCGGGCTCTCTTGTCGGCTACCAGGTCACGGTGACCTTCTGCGTCACCTCCCCGATTCCCGCCGGAAACGCGAGGGTCCATGGGATCAGCCCGTTCTGCTGTGCATCTGGCGCGCCCAGCGCGCCCTGCGACGTTCGCAGGTGCAGCCCGGGAGCGTTCTCCCGCAGATAGACAGTCTGCGTCGACGATCCTTCGGCGGAGAGCGTCAGGGTCAGCGAGCGGCCTTCGCGTTCCTCGTCCAGAACCTTCATCTGCGCGGTCTCCGCGCCGAACGCCGGCAGATGCTGCGGCGCCCACGCTTCCACCGCCGGCAATGGAATCGTGATTGTCTGCGCTTCGACTCTCGCCCCGGCCATCTCGGTGGCCAGATGCGGAGCGGGCGCGCCCGTCGCCCTTACCACGAGGTCTCGTCCGCGGCGCGTGAACGTCAGATCGACCGAGGAGGAACCCAGCGGCACCCGCAGCACCTGGGCGCTGCTCCAGTCGGCAGGCAGCCGCGGATTGACCGTCAGCGTCTCGCTGGCCGCGTTCCATCCCAGGCCGAACATCCCGCGCAGCACCGGCGAGATCACCATCGCGGACGACCACAGTTGGTGCGGCGTGCTGAAGGAGAAGGTCTGGAAGAACTGCCCGGAAAGCAGTTCCGTCACCGAGCCCGGATCTTCCGCCCAGGTCAGGTCGGCGTTCTGCATCAGGTGCGCATACCCGGCCAGCGGATGGCCCGCGCGATACTCGGCCAGCGAGACCCAGCCTGTAAACAGCGGCCACACCGATCCCTGGTGGTAGCTGATCGGATCGTAGAAGCTCACTTTGTCGCTCAGCAGGCGCGTTCCCCAGTCGGTCGAGAACTCGCTCGAAGCCCACCGCTGCATCATCGGCTCTGCGTGCCCGAGGCTGTAGCTTCCGTCCCACCACGCCACCGCCGGAAAAATCGTCGGCGTGTTATCGGTGCTCCCCCCGGCATTGCGGCTGAACGCATAAAACGCGGAATCCGGCAGGTAATACTCCTTCTCGATCGTCGCTCCGATCCGCGCCGCTCGGGCAGCGGCCTGCTCGCTCAGCTCCGCGTGCCCCGTCGCTCGCGCCAGCTCGGCGAACGCCGTGCTCGCCTGCTGATCGAGCGCCGCCAGGTAAATCTCCTCATGCGGCATCGACGGCACCCACGACTCCACCCAGCCTGTGCCCTGCGAATTGTTGTAAATGCCGTCGTCCGATACATGCGACGTCTCGAAACTCCAGGCCAGTGCCAGAGCATCCCAGTGCGCGCGGATAAAATCAGCGTCTCCGCTTGTCTTCAGGTAGTCCTCCGCTGCCATCAGAAACAGCGGCGTTGAATCGGCCGCTGCGTACTCGTAGGGCAGCGACTGCCAGTCGACCAGGTTTGCCGTCTGTGAGTACTCGTGCATGATTTTGCCGTCGGGCCGCTGGTGCCGGATCAGAAATTCGAACTCATCGCGCGCGCTCTGCCAGTCGCCGTAGCTGTCCACCGCGTAGAGCGTCCATAGTGAGTCGCGCCCGAAAAACCACCCGAAGCCGGGGCGCACCGTGCTTCCCGAGTCGTGCATCCCCGCAGTGAATGCCTGTCCCTGGCTCTCCGGCGTCGCCACGCGAAGCTGATCGATCGCCGCAATCGCCCACGAGAACGCCTGGTCCAGTTTCTCGTCCGGAGTCGCAATGCTGGTATGCGTCGCCAGCAGTTTCTCGTAATATGCCGCGTTGCTCGCGTAGAGCGCCGGAATCGCCGCATTCAGCGTGGTCAGGCTGCGCGCCAGCGCCTGCTGCGTCGTCGCCTGGGGCGCATGCCCCATGGTCATCAGCAGCGGATACACATTATTGCCATCGCGCGCGGGATCGTAATGCAGTACGAACTCGAGCGGCTCCGTCTGCGCGCGGTCCTGCACCGCGGGCAAAATGCCTGGTTGGGCCGTCGGCATCGCCAGCGCCGCAGCCTCGCCAGGAAGATCCTCGCTGAGCAGATAAAACGCCGACCCGTCCGGGTTCTTTACCCAGTCCGCGTAAGGCTGCGGATCGGATGCAGCCGGCCACATGCGCTGCATCACCGGAAGCAGGCTGATCGTCAGCGTGATCGGGCGAACCGCCTCAATCTGAAACAGCATCACGGCGCCCACGCCCTCCGGCCCGTCTTTCGGAGCGAACATGATCTGGCGAACCGTAAAGTACGCATGCGAGTAGGTGATGGCCGTCGCCTCGGGCGTCACATCGATCCACGAGGCGTGCGCGTTCACGTCCACCTGCTCCGGAAGATCCTGCATCTGCGCGCGGATGCGCAGATCGCTGAAGATTTTCCACGGGAAGATCCACGCTTCGCAGACGCCATTTTGCTCGCCCAGCAACGCGCCGCGCGGCCCCACCACGGAGAACGGGCGCCACGGATCGGTTTCCTGAGAAATGTGAAGAGCCGGCGTTTTCGCCGCGATCCATCCCTGTAAAGGCGCAGGCGCCTGGCCGAACAGCGCGGCCGGAATCAGCGCCCCGGCTGCGAGAAAAACCGCGCGCCACAGCGCCGACTGTTTCTGAATCTCGAAGGGCTTCACAGTTCGAATGATACTGCCGCGCCGGCGCGAATCGGCCCTTCCGCGACTCCTCGGGGCTCAGCCGCCATCCGCTTACCGCCTCTCAGATTCAGCGCGTCGCGCCCGCTCCGCGGCTGCCTTAATCCAGCAAATGTTCGCGCTTCACGTTTGCCTCGGCATACGCTCGCCCCATGCGGCGCAGCACCGGGATCGTGTGAATGGCATCCAGCCGCGCCAGTCCCGGATACCGCGCCAGCAACTGGTCTCGTTCGTCCTTCGAGTACGACTGGTTGTAGCGCACGTAGCTGAACAGCCTCTGTCCCGGCATCGGCATGTCGATCATGGTGCCGATCTCCCGGTCCAGCGGCTCCCCAAACACGCACTCTCCGAGGCACCGGCACAGATAATCCTGCTCCGTCGCCGCTGCCTGGATCAGTGCTGCGGGGATGTGCGATGCGTTATAGCCCACCCACAGGCTGCGTGCCCGCTCCGGCAGCCCCGACGGAAATCGCATTGTCCCGATCGAGATCAACCGAATCTTGTCCGGCCCCGTCTCCCAGTTCAGGTTGTAGCAGGGCAGTATCACTGTCAGTGCCGCAATCAGAGCCGGGTTGTTGTACGGCGTAATCGATCCGTCCACGAAGATGTATTCCTGATCGCCCATGCGGATCGGCTCCGGATCGAAATATACCGGCGCCGCCGTGCTCGCCCGTACCAGCTGATACAGCGGGATATTCAGATTGCACTGCGGGTGCGAGCGGTCGGCAAATTTCGCCTTTGGATTGTTGGTCAACGGCCAGGGCGACCCCGTTGAATGGTTACGCACCACCACCATCAGCAGCTTTCTCAGCCGCTCGGTGCCCAACAGTGCCGGCACCTGGCCCTCGCCGTCCTCTGAAAACAGCCGCTTCAGCATCTCCGAGAGCGGCCTGGCGTTGTACTTTGACACTCCGTAGCGCTTCAGCGGCCGATACCACGGCACCGGCTCGAACATCTTCTTGCCGTGTTTTACATACATGCGCAGAATTTCCTGGACCCCTCGGCCCCAGCAAAGGCACGCGGCGATAATCGCTCCCGTGCTGGCTCCCGCGAAGAAGTCGAAATGATCCGCAAGCACCAAATCCTTGCGCCCGTACTCCTCCTGCAGCATTCTCTCCATGCGCAGCAGGATCTGCAGCGCGAACACCCCGCGAATCCCGCCTCCGTCGACAGCCAGAATGCGTTTCATCCTATTTCCTGGGCAGTTTGGCGTGCCGCGTCAGCGAGCGCCATTCCAGCAGCTCCACCACCAGCGCGCGCTCCACGCGCGCCGTCACTCGCTGCAGTGAGCTCCATGTTTGCAGCGCACCAAACTGCGATACCCAGTTCCTCAGCCACTGCTCCAGCTCGCGATACCGCTCTCGCCTCCGGTCGCAGTCGTTGATCACCACCAGCGCCCCGGCCACTGTTGCCAACTGGAAGAGCGTCGAAATCAGCAGCTCCATCCATCGCCTGCTGAACGGCAAATGTCCCCTGCCTGCAAACAGCCACCCCGCGGTCAGCACCGCCAGCACGCCGCTGCTCCATGTCAGACCCCGATAAATCCGCGCCTCGCGCGTGGCCCCGGCGGCCTTCTCGGCAAAGTACCCGATCTGGTCCTCGAGCCGCCTCTCGCCATACTCCTTTCGGAACTCTTCCAGCGACACCGCTTTCCGCTTCTCATCCCTGAGCCGCAGATAGCCGAGCGACGTCAGCACGCCGGCCAGCTCCGGCAGCATCTCCGGTCCGATCGCGTCGTAGGCCAGCGGCGCGTTCCACAGCGCCAGATACGAGCGGCACACTTCGGCGGCGGTGCGCGTCCGCGCCCACTTCCTCTGCCGGCTGTCCAGCCCCAGCACCTGCGGCAGCACCACCGCGAACACGCCCAGCACCATACTCACGCCCAGCCACGCCGCCGCATTCCGCGCGTGCGCAGCAAACGCGCTGAACAGCGCCGCCGCCGCGGTATACAGAACAGGAACCGACGCCAGCCGCCGCGCTACCGGCGCCAGACGCGAGGCATTCGCATCCACCTTCGAAAACCACGCGCATGCCAGGCTCGCCGGATCGTCGCTGTTACCCCGTATTCCCCGGTCACTCAGGCCGTTCAGAAAATTCAGTTCCGGATCGTCGAGCGTTTTCCCGATGGCTCCCCCGTTGCGCACCTGGGGTTCGCACGTCTCGCTGTGCAGCCACACCACCGGCCGCCCAATTGTTTCCGCAAACGCCACAATCTCCGCCGTGCCGCCCATTCCCCGCGACGGCTGCCCATCCCACAACGCCAGCAGAACCTGGCTCTGCTGCACCGTCAGCACGCCGCAGTCGTAGAACTGCTCGCGCCGGTCTTCGCTCCCGGCGGTCACTTCCACCGACGCTGCCCGCCCCAGCACCTCCTCGGCCCTCGTCCACGACGCTGCGTCGAAATCCCTGCGGAATTCTTCCCGCGCCATCGGCAGCAATACGCGCAGCGGAATCCCCAGCTCCATGCAGCTTTCCGCAAACAGCAGATCGCCGCCCGCCGCCGCCGAGGAGATACCGTACACGTGCCCACTGCTCTTCGCCTGCTGCTCGCGGAGAAAGTCCAGGATCGCCTGCCGGCACGGCGCCTCCTCGCGAAGCGTGCGGTGGCCGGTAAAACCAATCCCCAGCACTGCGGGCAGCCGGATGGTTGGGTCAGTCATGAGCAAGCCGGCGGAGCAGCCCGCCTCAATCCGAGTGAAGCTGCAGGATCTCCGGCAGCGGGAATTTCGAAATGTCCACCGTCACCTGCGACGTCAGCGAATTGATCAGGCGGAAGACATCCCGGTTCCAGTGAATGTTCTCGGGCTGCGGCGCTGACTCCCCGGACGCCGCCAAATCGGCGATTTCGTAGTCCGCGCCACGATAGGAGACCCGGATCAGCATATCCGTCGGCTTGTAATCTTCCGTCCAGGTCAGCCGCAGCAGCGGCTCCTGCTCAATCGGCGGCACCTCCTGCTTAAATGGCGCCGGCACAGCCTTTTTGTCCTCATCGTAGTGGCTTTGCGGAATCGGCTCCGGATACTTCATGAGCTGATCGAACATCTTCTGTTCCTGCGCCGCGGCGGCCATCAGCCCGATCATCGACCGCATCACCAGCCGCGCCGACATCTTTGGCGGTCCCGCACCGGCCGCCCCTCCGGTGACGGCCGAGCAGACAGTCTGCTCCGTCTGCTCCTGCGATTGACCGCTCTCGATCGAGAAACCGAACGACAGCACCTGCAGCGCGTGATCCAGAGCGACCCCCGAGCTCAGTTCCGTCAGCCGGCTCACGTCCTTCCTGATCGCCTCCAGGTCCGGCACCAGCACCGTTGCGTGCGTCGCCGGATCCACCGCCGTCTTCTTCGGCGTCAGAAAGAACTCAGGCCGGAAGACCTTGTGCTCCAGCACCCATCCGGTCCCGCTCTGCACCCACACATTGTCCTTCGCTACCGCATCGTTTTGATCCTTCGCCTGCAGGGCTTTCCCCGCGTCGCCCGGCTGGGAAATAGCCGAGTTGTTGGCGTAGGGCTCCAGTGTCTCGCTTCCTCCCAGAATCAGATGACCTTGGCGCTGCAGCTCGTAAACCAGCGCGCTCACCCGCAGGAACGTCACATACTCGCTCAGCGCGTCGCTCCGTTCCGGGCTGTCCTCGAGCCCCTCCAGGCTCACCGGCGGCGCATTGCGGATCACCTGGACCCCGCAATCGTGCCGGATTACATTCCCGTTTGCGTCCTTGATGTCGATCGGCCGCGTGATCTCGATCCGGTCCACCAGCAGCCGGAACAGCTGGTCGAGCCTCCACCCCTGCTGGTACAGCGCGTAGAAGGTTTCCGGCTGGATCGGCTCCAGCAGCAGACGCGCGTTCGTATCGTCGTTCACCGGGATGAACTGGAAGGTTGGGTCGTTTTCGTAGATGATGCCCGGGCTGCCGCCGCCCGTCGGAATCTGGACGGCGCCGCTGCTCGACGAGAGCTGCCCACTCGTCGTCAGGTTCGCCTGCGCCCGGTAACTGCTGGTGATCTGCCCAAGCTTGAAGAAGTACGCCGGATCGCTGTTCTCGAGCCGTGCCAGATTCAGGAGAAGCTGGCGGTTCGACGTATTGGCGTACGCGCTCTCATACCCGCGGAAGTCCACCTGCATCCGCTTCGGTCCACATCCGCAGGCCGCCGCCAGCAACGCACAGGCGGCAACCACGGCGACCCGCCTTTGCAACCGCACCTTCCGGACCGGACCCACTTCCCCCACACGATGCACCAAGGGACCCATCGCTTTTCCTCACCCATTCCCGGAATCAGTGAAACAGCAGGTTGTGTCTGGAATTTTGAGGAATCATAGTGCAGCTTTTGCGGCCTTGCAAGCAAAGACTGCGGGAGTATGATGGCCGCTCCGGAATCCTTTCCTGTGCGCTTGCCCGGCTCCGGCACTCTGGCCCTAAGCCGCGCGCGTCAGCCGCGCCTGCATGTCTTCGAGGGCGATCCCTTTCGTTTCCGGGAAGACAAACCACACGACGAAGAACTGCAGCACCATCATGGCCGCGAAGAATTCAAAGGGAATAGCTTTCGACCACGCAGCGAGCACCGGAAAAGCCGCGGAGATGATGGCATTCATGATCCAGTGCGCGAGGCTTCCCGCGCCGAGGCCGCGGGCGCGCACCGAGTTGGGAAAGACTTCCCCGATGTAAACCCACATCACCGCGCCTTCAGAGAAGGAGAAGGACGCGGCGTATCCGATCAGCAGCCACAGCAGCCAGCCCTGATGATGCTGGCTCGAGAAGAGCACGGAGACGCCGACCAGAGCGGCGGCCATGCTCACCGATCCGATCAGGAGCAGCGCCTTGCGGCCGATCCGGTCAATCACCATCATGGCCAGCAGCGTGAAGATGAGGTTCGTCGCGCCGACCGCGACCGCCTGGAGATCTCCGGAGACCTTCGCGAAGCCGGCCGCCCGGAAAATGTCGTTCAGGTAATAGAGGATCGCGTTGATGCCGGAAAGCTGGCAGAAAAGGCCGAGGCTCACGGCAAGAAACAAAGGCAGGCGATAGCGCGATGAGAGAACGCGTTCGCCGCTGAGCGCGCGCTCGGCGGCCAGCGAGGCGCGGATGCGCGCGACCTCCGCCTGCGGAGCCGGATCGCCCACGGCAAACAGGGCGGACTCGGCCTCCTGCAGGTGATGCTTTGCGAGGAGCCAGCGCGGGCTGCGCGGGATGAAGAAGAGCGCGGCCAGGAAAATCGCGGCGGGAAGGCCCGGAACCCCCAGCTCCCAGCGCCATTCCGTCAGGCCGAGATTGTTCAGAACGATGACGTAGTTGGAGAGATAGGCAAGCAGGATGCCGATGACGATGTTGATCTGGAAGCAGCAGACCAGCCGCCCGCGCCAGGCTGCGGGCGCGATCTCCGCGATGTACATGGGGCCGAGCACCGAGGAGGCGCCGATGCCCAGTCCGCCTACGATGCGGAAGGCCAGCAGCGCGGGCCAGTTCCAGACAAAGGCGCATCCCAGCGCTGAGACCAGGTAGAGGATGGCCGCGATGCGCAGGCTGTCGCGGCGTCCGAGTCTTTCACCAATCAGCGGCGCGAGCGCGGCCCCCGCGATGGTCCCCCACAGGGCGCTCGAAACCGTGACGCCGAGCATGCCCGGCGAGAGATGGAACAGCTCGGAGAGGGCGTGCGTGGCCCCGGCGATCACCGCGGTGTCCAGGCCAAAGAGCAGACCGCCAAGCGCAGCCACGGCGCTGCTGATCACCAGCACGGCGGTGATGCGCGGCTGATCTGCCGATGCGGGCATGCTGACGGGTTTGATGCGTTGCGTGGATGCCATCAGTTGTGCCTCGGAGCCCGATGGAAGAGGAATTCAGGATGAGATCGCATGCGTCATCCTCCGCAGAAGGGGAGCGTTCCCCAGGGGAACGAGATCGACGTCGACCGGCTGCCGATCCCCGGTGCGGATCATGGAGCCGTGCAGGACGAGAGCAGGGGTATCGAACGGATACTGGACCTCCGCGGCGGCTGCCATTTGCCGCGGCTTGAACCCGAAGGCCTGCCATTGCGATTCCGCAGGGAAAACCAGCGCTTCCTCCGTCCCTGGCGTGGGCTCGTCGTACGTGTCCGCAAAGCCCGGGAGCGGATAGGTCCGCAGCACGGTTTCGGTGGGGGCGATGGGTCGCGCGAATACCAATGCTCCGTACTGCAGCGCGGCTTCGCCGTTCACAGCAGTCAGCGTCCGAACCTCGCGGCTAAATCTCACGTGGACCGCATCTCCATCCCCCCATTCTTTCGTCACGCGCCAGTAGCTGCCCTCGCGGGCGATGCGGGCGCCGGCGCAGCTCACCTGCGTGCCCGCGGACCAGCCCGGATCGCGGAGCAGCAGGGAAAAGCTCGCCGGCTTCTCCGGATGCACGGTGATGGTCACGTGGTCCTCAAACGGATAGGCTGTTGTCTCTTCGAGGACGAGATTCACTCCGGCGGCCTGAGTGGATACGCGGCATGGGCCGTAGAGGAGCGCCGCCAGCGTGTCGCTGCCGCGCCGCATCCACATGCCGCGCACGTACAGTGCCGCGACATTCGTTGCATTGGGATTGCAGCATACCGCGACATCCGCGTGGGTGGGCGAAAACTTGTTGCGCGGCTCGGCGCGCGTGCCGTCCGGAGTGAGGCCGTTGCAGCGCAGGCGATTATCGGAGGAAAGGTAAGCAATGGCCCGCCCGTCCGCCGTGCGCGCACCCTGCGCGTCGTTGAACCACACTCTCTCCGCCTTGTCGCCGTAGGCGGCGAGCCCCGTCTTCTGCAGCGCGGACTCGAGCGTGAGCTGGATCTCTTTCGAGGCGCAGTACTCGTACTCCGTTGAGGTGGGATCGGGCGCGAGATTGCTGATCAGTTCTTCACTGACGCCGGAGCCTCCCGGTTCGGCGTAGCGGCTCAGCTTGTCCATGGCGTTGCGCGCAGCCTCGCCGAGGTCCGGCCGGCCAGTGGCCGAGGCGAGCCACAGGGGAACCCGAATCGATTCGTACGTGTGCACGCCGTGCTGCACAAAGGGCGCCTTCCGATTCAGCAGCGAGGGAAGGCTGGTGTCGGCGCCGCTGACGTTCCTGCTCCAGTCGTCGTAGAGCCACACAGAAAAATCTCGGTATCGGGCTTCGCCGGTGCGCTCGAAAAGCCGCTCCATCACGTCGATGATCATCAGGTCGTGATTCTCGCCCCACGGGACCGGAGTCTTGCCCGAGCCGTACACCGAAATGATGAGGCCAGCGCAGCGCTCGACTGCCGTCTGCACCGCGGGATTACCGGCCAGGTCCGCGTAGTCGAGCAGGCCCCGCAATAAACAGGCCTGCGTCCACAGCTCGCCGGGATGCACGAAACGCGAATCCGCAGCGAAGATTCCCAGATAACCGTCGCTGTCCTGCGAGGAGAGGATGTGGCGCACGTACTCGTCGGCTTCGCGCATGGCGCGCGAATCTCCCGTGAGATACGCCATCATGATGAAGCCTGCGCGCCAGTTGCCCTCAGTTTCGCCGTTCCACCAGGCGACGCCGTCGCGATTGGCGACGTTCTGCGAGTGCCGCGAGTTGCGGTTCGTCACGAAAATGTCGGATGAGGCTTCGTGGCAGAGTTGTCCCAGGCAGCCCGCGAATCCTTCGTTCAGATCGCGCAGCATCTGTGCGCGAATCCAGCCGGCAGGCCTGACCGCCCCCGCGGGCAGCCATGAGAAGACCGGCTCCGTCGCAGCAGCGGCCGTTGCGGTCGATAACCCCCCGGGACTGCCTGGAACCGACAGCGCCAGAACCGTCCAGGGACTCAGCAATGCGGAGCCAGCGGCAGTCGTCAGCAGTTTCAGCGATTCGCGGCGATTCATATACCTTCGAGTCTCCGGGCCCTCATCTCTGCCAGTCCACGGTTACGCTGCCGGTTCCGCTGTCCGGGACCGTGTAGGTGTGATTGCTGCCGGCCTCGCGCTGCACGGAGTCGCGGGCAATCTGAAAAAGCCTGAATTGCAGAGCCTTCCCGGCGGGAACGGAAATATCGAGGAAGCAGGCAGGCGCATGAGGACAGAGAAAGGGACCAGCAGCGTTGCCGGGGTCCGTTTGCCATTGTCCGGTCCCGACGGTGTTGCCTGTCAAGTAAATCGAGGCGCCGGATGCCAGAGGGACATTGTTCACGGTGAAAGTGACCGGAATCAGCCGGTTCTGGATCACAGTAATCGGCGTCGGGTTGGACTCAGCTCCATCGGCAGTCCGCAGCCGCACCGAATAGTTTCCCGGCGGCATTGCGGGAATCGTGAAGGTGACCGTCTCGCCGGACCAGGAGCGCACCGCCGCGGCCACGTTGCCCACCAGAAGCGATCCCTGAGACGCGCCGAATCGCTCGCCGGCGATGGTAATCTGCATGCCAGGCTGTCCGATGGTCGGCCCCATCGAGCCCACCTCCGGTCCGCTGGCAGGCCGCGCAGACTGCCAGACCGCAACGCTGTGCGGCGCGAGCACCAGAGGCGCCGATTCCGATCGGCCAGCCGCTCCAGCCAGCACGCGCAGCCGCGCACCGCCCATCAGGCCCCCGAGAACATCACGATACCTTCCGGGAGGCAGGTTGGTCTCCAGCGCTGACAGGTTCGCGGTGTCGGTTTCGCTCTTGTTGATGGCCACCAGCACCACATCGTTGGCAAAATGCCGCTCGAAGACCAGCACATCGGGATCCGCGCGCAGGATCTGCATGCTTCCATAAGCCAGCGCGTCGTTCGATTGCCGCAGCGCCGCCAGCCGCTGCACCAGCCGGAACCCGATCGTGCGTGTGTCATAGGCAGACATCCAGACCCGCGTGTAAGGATCGCGTCCGCCATCCGTGTCATTGTGCAGATACTGTTCGTCGCCGTAATAGATGACCGGGATCCCCCGCGCCGTGAGCACCAGGGCCTCCGCTTCATCGAGGCGATGCCGGTTATTGTTCACCGAGAGCAGCCGGGGAATGTCGTGATTGTCGACGAAGATTACCAGATCGAGAGGATGGTCGAAGTCCCGATCCTCCCGTTCGAGCATCTGCTGGATTTCGGGAAAGCCCTTGTTATAGGCGAACACGTCGCGGATGGCGATCGCGAAAGGGTAGTCGAGCAGAGACATGCCGCTGTGATTCGCGAACTTGCAGGCGTCGGAATAGAACGGATCCCGCGGTCCGCCCATGAACCATTCGCCAAACATGAAGCTGGGTTTGTAGCTGTAGACGGAATTGGCGAAGCTGTACGACCACCCCCAGGTGATGTGGCGAACGGCGTCCAGACGGACCGCATCGACCCCATGGTCCTGAAACTGGTGGATCGAATCCTTGATATAGCGGTCGATCGTGGGATTGTCCTGGTTCAGATCGGCGAGACCGAAGACGTTGTAGTACTGCAGCTGGTAAGCGTTGTTGATGTCCGTCAGCATGCCGTTGTGATGAAACATGCCCTGCGGATCATGATCGTAGGTCGCCAGCAGCTTGCCGTTGTCGTAGAGGTTGCCGTGCTCGGCGGTGAACGTCAGGTTCGAGTCGTTGGGCGAGAAGTCGAGGACGACCTTGATCCTGTCAGCGTGGGCGGCCGCCGTCATCGCGTCGAACGCCTTCCAGTCATTCCGGCTGCTGCCGAAGTGCTCCTCCACGCGCATGAAATCGCGGTTGATGTAGCCGTGATAGGGAGCGAAAAGATAAGGGACGGGCTTGCCATCCGGTCCGGTCATCGGCACGTTGATGTTGTCCACCGACGGAGAGATCCAGATTGCGGTGATGCCCAGTTTCTTCAGATACGGCAGCTTGTCCTCGATACCCGCGAAGTCCCCGCCCCAGTAGGCCTGCCAGTTGGTCTTCGTCGGGTCGTACATGCCCGGGCTTTGCGGCGGATTGTTGTTCGTGGGGTCGCCGTCGAAGAAGCGGTCGGTGATGATCTGATAGATCACCTGCTTCCTGAAGTCCTGCGCATGCAGCGCGGGCATGGCCACGCCTGCGGTCAGCAGGGCGAGCAGAAACAGAGTACGAACAGACAACTTCCTGGAGCGCAGGCAGGCTGGGGACAACGAAATCTCCGCGATGGATCAGCTGGGGAACACGCCGGAGCACCCGGGTGCAGAGTGGATTCGGCGCGCTCAGCGTAATACGCCGGGAACAGGGTTTTCCTCATCGGAATTGAGGGATTTGTGTACTCGATTGGCCGATCGTTTTGCGGGGCCGGCGCTTCTTCGGCACATCAGCGATCAACCCGTTCAGGCACGCATGCGCGACGGGATGGGATCGGCGTCCAGCTCCGGCGGGAGGGCAAACTCCGGTTCCGCGTGGGAACGGAACTGCTGCCGCAGAGTGCGCGGACCGAATCCCTTGATGCGCTTGAACTGTCGATTGAAATTCGAATAGTTGCCGAAGCCCACCTGGAAGCCGATGTCGAGCACGCTCAGATCGGTGGTGGTCAGCAGCTGCGCTGCCGCGCCCACGCGCAGCTCGTTCACATAAGCGGTCATCGTGCGGCCGGTGGCCCGCTTGAAAAATCGGCACAGCGACGCCTGGTCCATGTGCAGCTTGTCGGCGAGCCTCACGTAGTCGACTTCCTCGTCGAAGTGCTCGCTCAGGTGAGCGCACACGGCCTCAATGCGCTGCTGGTCCTCGATGCGGCAGATGGGCCGCACGCGGTCGGTCGAAAGGGTGACCGGATTTGGCTCCTCGGCCAGAATCACCAGGATTTCCAGCAGCTGCACGATGCGCTGCGCGGGCGAGCTCGACAGGAACTCGATCACCTTGCCGCCCGCCACGCGGCCTGCGGCGGTGTGACTGAAAGAGAGCCCGCAGGCGGAGCGGTGCAGCAGGTGCATCACCGGCTCCATCTCCGGAATCCTGAAGAACTCCGTCCCCAGGCAGTCCTCCCGAAACTGGATGACGACCGCGCGGTGACACTTCTGCTCCGCCATCTTCACCGGACCGGAGCGGTAGCTGTGAGGAAGGTTGGAACCGAGAAGGACCAGATCGCCGGGGCCGTAATCGCCGATGCCATCGCCGACGAGACGCTGCCCCTGACTGTCGACGATCAGGGTGAGCTCGTACTCCGGATGGTAGTGCCAGTAGAAGGGGAACTCGAAATCGACCCGTTCAAATGCAAGCAACGAGGCGGACCCGGGCGTTACCTTCTCGAAATGCGCCCTCATAGGGCCAATTTTAACCACGTTTGCTGATTTACAGGCAGAATTTTTAAAGTGAGCGCAATGGAATACAGAAACGCGTCAATCTCTGAGAGGATTTCGTAAGTGCGGCGGCGATATGCTCCTCAGAACAGGGCGTTGCCGCACGCAGCAACATCGAAACCTGCAGACAGCGAGAAGGAGATCCCCCAGATGACCCAGCAGCCGGTTGACGATGAGCAGGTACGGCAGCGGATGGCCAGTTACACCGGCCACGCTCACCTTCCGCCTCTGGTTGGCCTGCAATCGATGAGCGAGGCCGCCACGCGAGGCCTGACCGTCGCGGAGTCGGTCGCGCGGCAGCTGCGGCTGCACTGGTCGCTCCGGCGGCTAAACATGATTTTTGTGGCTCGCATTGCGGCCACGCCGGTCTACGAGCTCAAGATGGCGTTCAGCCTGCACGCTCACTACTGTGCCGAGCACGTCGAGCCCTTCGCCAACCGCGTTCGGGAGATGCGCCAGCCTCCTTACGGCCTGGAAGTCTGCCCCGATGCCGCCCTTGATGCATTCTTCGACGAAATCCTCAGCGCTGCCGAAACGCCGGCTCTGGTCCTCGGGCTTTACGGTTATGCGATCCCCGCCGTCGTGCGGGCGCTGGAGCGCCTGATGGCGGACACCAATAAGCTCTTCGATCATCCCACCTGGCGCGTTGCCCGGTTGGCGCTGGTCGAGATGCAGGACGTTCTGGAATATGGCCGGCAGGCCGTAACTTGCCTCGTGGATGACAAGGCGCGCTCCGCACTTGCTGAATGGACGGCGTTGCTGGATGAGCTGCTGGGCGCGGCGGGCGACCTCGACGGCACACAGCCGAAAGAGAGCGTCGAGCTGCGGCGCATGTTCTCCTCGGTTCCCTGGAAATACGACGGCGTGCCCAAACGGGATGAGCGATTCCGCGATCCCTACAACATGGGCGTCAACGCCGAGGCGTTCCTGTTCGACCCGGAAATCCCCCCTCTGCCCAAATCGATCATGCTCTACTTCAAGCGCCTGCGCGAGATCGATGTGCCGGAGATGATGTCGAGCATCCTGGTGGAGACTCCGGGCAAGCCCTGGGAGTATTACCGCGACATGACCCGCCAGTTGTGGGACGAAGCGCGGCACGCCATGATGGGCGAGATCGGCTTCGTTTCCATGGGCGTCGACTGGACGAAAATCCCTCTCAACTTCACCTGGTCGCTGGGCCTGAACACGCAGCTCACGCCGCTGGAGCGCCATGGCGTGCTCTACACCATCGAGCAGGGCCTGATGCCCAAAAAGACCGGCAAGGAGTACGAGTGGCAGGTGGCCCTGGCCACCGCGAACCGCCTGACATCGCTGATTCAGGATTACGACTGGGCCGACGAAATCCTGCACGCCCGCATCGGCCGCGACTGGCTGGTTCCGGAGCTGGGCACCCAGAAGCAGGCGCTCGCCTTTGGGGATCGCGCGTGGTCGCGCGTCCTGGGTGACTGGGCGCGCTGGCGCGAGCAGGGACTCACCGAGCACCACAACTGGTGGCCCGAGGTCTATCGCGAGGCCTGCCGGCACTGGGGAATCGAGCCGGATCCGAATCTGCTCGCCTACAGCACCACTTATGAAAACACCCGCGCGGATCTCAAGCAGGTAGCCGGATGACGCGCACCTTTGCCGGCCGCCTCTGATGCCCTTGTGCGGCGCCGCAGCCAACACCACACCCTGGGATGCGTTGTACATTGACCAAAGGCCGGGAAGAAAACTGGGTTTTGCATCGCGACCTTATCGCCGGTGCGATGAATGCGGAGAGCGATTCAGAAAAGCCGCTGCCCTCCGCGGGTTCCGGGGACGTGCAGCCGCGGGAATCGCAAATCAGCGTCACGTTTCTGCGGGCCGGCCTCACCGTGCCGTGGACGGATTCCGCCGCCACCCTTCTGGAGCTGGCTGAGGCCCACGGGATCGAAATGGACTATGGGTGCCGCTACGGCGACTGCGCCACCTGCCTGATATCCCTGGTGAGCGGGGAAGTCGAGTATCTGCACGCGACCGGCGCGACTCCGGATCCTGGAACCTGCCTGCCCTGCAGCTGCAGGCCTGTCACTCCGGTGGTTCTGGGCTCCTGACAACAGGGAGGGTTTGTCATGATCACGGCGAACGCAATCGTTTCCGACGGCCAGGGCAACTTCGCCTTGGACGAAGTGCGGATGGACAGCCCCCAGGCGAATGAAGTCCTGGTGGAGATCAAAGCCAGCGGCGTCTGCCATACCGATTTCGATTCGATGTCCTGGAGGCGGCCTCTCATCATGGGCCATGAAGGCGCCGGTGTCGTGCTCCAGTGCGGTGCGGGCGTCGACCACGTGCACCCCGGCGACCGCGTTTTGCTCAACTGGGCGATCCCTTGCGGCGAGTGCTTCCAGTGCCGCCGCGGCGCGGAAAATATCTGCGAGCAAAAGCCCGTCGTGCCGCCCGAAAGATTCGAATACCGGGGCGCGCCCATCGAGGCCTCCTTTCATCTGGGAACCATGGCAACGCACGCGCTCGTTCCCAAACAGGCGGTCGTGAAGATCGATGTCGAGATTCCTTTTCCCTCGGCTGCCATCCTCGGTTGCGGCGTCATGACCGGATTCGGATCGGTGGTCAACGCAGCCAATGTCGAAAAGGGCAGCTCGGTCGTCGTGCTGGGCGCCGGTGGTGTGGGGCTGAGCGTGGTGCAGGGCGCGGTTCACGCCTGCGCGGGCATCATTATCGCCATCGATCTCAACCCCAACCGGCTGAACCTGGCCCGCCAGTTTGGCGCCACGCACAGCATCCAGGCCGAGCCGGACGACCACGGGCTGCTGCGCGCGGCGCAGAAGGTCCGCGAACTCACCGGACGCGGTGCGGACTACGCCTTCGAATGTACTGCGGTGCCGGCCCTGGGCGCTTCGCCTCTGTCCATGGTCCGCAACGGCGGATGCGCGGTCGCCGTGAGCGGAGTCGAAGAAGTTGTCCCCGTGGATATGGAGCTCTTCGAGTGGGACAAGCGCTACATCAACCCGCTCTACGGGCAGTGCCGGCCCTTCATCGACTTTCCCGTTCTGCTCTCGCTCTACCGGCAGCATCGGCTCAAACTCGATGAGATGGTGACGTGCACCTACCCGCTCTCCGGCCTCGCTCAGGCCTTCGAAGACATGCGCCGCGGCGTGAACGCCAAAGGAGTGCTGCTTCCCTGATGGACTCCTCCGCGCTGCCCAGCCGCTTTTCTCCCATCGAGATTTCCGAGCCTGCTCTCGAACATGAGCATCTGCGCCACCTCACCCTCTACAGCCCGGCGCTGCGAGGCCGCGGCGACGTCAGCCTCTTCCTTCCGCCCGGACTGGACCCATCCCGCAGAATTCCCCTCGTTCTCCTGCTGCACGGCGTCTACGGCAGCCACTGGTGCTGGTTCTACAAGGGCGCCGCGCACCGCACCGCGCTCGATCTGATCCGCGACCAGCGCATCCGCCCCATGCTCATCGCCGCCCCGTCCGACGGTCTTCGCGGCGACGGCACCGGGTACCTGCCAGGGCCGGACCAGGACTTCGAACGGTGGATCTGCGAAGACCTGGTGCAGTGCATCGAGGGGTTATTCGCGCCTGCCGGAGCGGACGTCCTGCTGGCAGGCCTGTCAATGGGTGGCTACGGCGCACTCCGCCTGGGAGCGAAGTATCCGGAACGATTCTGTGGCATCTCTGCGCATTCGGCCATCACCATGCCGGCACAGTTCAGGGAATTTGTGCGTGACATGAGCCCGTTCCAGGCGGCCGATCAGCACGAACTGGACCCTCTCTACTGGCTCGATCGGCACCAGTCACAACTGCCCCCGCTCCACTTCGACTGCGGGCAGGACGATGCATTGCTGGCCGGCAATGAAGCGCTGCATCAGGAGCTGCTGCGAAGAGGGATTCAGCACAATTTCGAAGTCTTCCCGGGCGATCACAACTGGAATTACTGGCGGGAGCATGTGCGCGACAGTCTCTTGTTCTTCGAGCGTGTCCTTACGGAAAAGGAATAGCTGCAACTGCGGGAAGGCAATGGAATACAGAACCGCGTCAACCAGCGCGGCGACACGGATCGAAGACTGAGATAGCCTGGCTCGGGCGGTGCTTTGAATCGTCCCACAGCCGCAGCGGGGTTATGCCTGAGAGAGTCGGAGGACTATGAGCAATCCGGATCGCCGCGAATTTCTGAAAGGCCTCACCGCCTGCAGCCTCGCCCTGCCCCTGATGTCGGGCGAAGCGCGAACTCTTCGGGCGGCCGAGCGTGCGACTCCGCGGAGGACGATCGACCTGGGCAACACACCTTGGCTGTTTCTCAAAGCTGATCCCTCCCCGGCCCCGAAAGACCCCGCATTCGACGACGCTGCCTGGACCAGGGTCGGCGTCCCGCACTGCTTCAACGACACCGACACCTACCAAAACCTATCGCTGAACAAAGCGTTTCAGGGAACCGTCTGGTATCGCAAACACCTCTTTGTCGACGGGCGCGATCGCGGCAAGCGGTTCCTGCTCGAATTTCAGGGAGTGGATCTTGCCGCCGCCGTTTACGTGAACGGCCGCTTCTATCCGGGCAATACCGCGGTTCCGCAGCCGCAGGAAGTGACGCACGTCGGAGGCTTCATTCCCTTCGCCCTCGATATCACCGCCGATCTGCGCTACGAAGCGGATAACGTGATCGCGGTCCGCGTCTCCAATGCCGATCACAGCTTCTTCACCTGGCCTGGATTTGGCAGCACTTTCGCTCTGGGCATGGACTTCGGCGGCATCGTATGCCCGGTTTACCTGCACATCACCGATCCGGTCCATATCCCGCTGAACGCTTACTCGCCGATGCAAAAGTGGGGAACATATCTCGCCACGCTTGCGGTGAACGCGGATCGCGCACAATTGCGCGCACAGACAAATGTCGAGAATCAGAGCGATTCCGCCTGCGATGCGACGCTGGTGACGAAGATTCTGGATGCTGACGGCAACACCGCCCTGGCGATGACAACAACGAAAGCCATCGAGTCCGGAGCGATGGCTTTGTTCGATCAGTCCGGCGAAGTCCCGCATCGACAGCTCTGGTATCCGAACAACAGCAGCTCCGGCGCCCCGTACCTCTATCGTGCCGTCAGTACGGTGCTGCTCAACGGATCGGAGATCGATCGCGTGGAAACTCCATTCGGAATCCGGACTCTGAGCTGGGATGACGACTACGGCTACGTGAACGGCGACAAACATCTGCTGAACGGTTTTGGGCAGCGCAATACCTACCCTGCGCTCGGCTCGGCCGTGCCCGCCGAGCTGCAATGGAACGACGTGCGCCTGATTGCCGACTGTGGCGGGAGCACCCTGCGCGTGGGCCATATCCCCGCGACCCCGGAAACGGTGGCCGCGTGCGATGCCTACGGCGTGCTGGTGATCCAGGACAGCGGCGATAACGAGTGGGCGCTCTACGGCGAACCGGCGCTGACCTACAAGAAAGAGTACGACCGCGACACGATCGTCTATTTCCGCAATCATCCCTCGGTCGCGGTGTGGGAATCCAACAACGGCCTCGCGTCGCAACAGCACCATACCGATATCTACTCGCCGCGGGTGACCCAGGATATCGTGGATAGCTGGGATCCCGACGGAGACCGCATCGTCGAAAGCCGCGATACTTCCGATTACTGGCCCTCCGATAAGAAGATCATGATCGGATATACGGCCCACTATAAAAAAGTTGCCAGTTCGCCGTCGATCAACCTCGAGTGTTATTACCGCGGCAACGCGCGCTTCGATTACGCACATGAGAAGGAATCCGCGGACTTCTTCACGAAGCAGTACGTCTCGAACATTCGCGACAAGGCCTGCGGATGGATCTTCTGGATGCTCGCGGAAACCATGGAATCGCCGTTCATGCCCTATCTAAACGGCATGACGCACCAGAAGTCTCTCGGTTCCTGCGCCATGGACGGCAATCGTTTCCCCAAACTGCCCTATCGCGTCTTCCAGAACGCGCTTTGGCTCCCTTACTCGCGAAAACCCGGAGTTACCCTGCAGGGCAGCTGGAATCTTTCCGGCATCCAGAGTGTCGACGCCTGGAGTAACTGCCCCCAGGTCGAGTTATTTGTCAACGGATCCAGTAAGGGGCGCCGCACGCCGGATGCCGAAATGCGCTGCACCTGGGAGAAGATTCCCTGGGAGCCAGGAAACCTGAAAGCCGTTGGACTGGACCATGCGGGCCAACCCGTTTGTGCCGACGAACGGCGCACCTCCGGAAAGCCGGCTCGCATTCTGCTGAATGCGGAACCGCAGCTTACCAGGCCCGACGGAACCAGCTTCAGCGTACGCGCCAACGGCTCCGACGTGGCCCTGGTGACAGCGCAGATTGTCGATCACGATGGTATCGTCTGCGTCGACGCAGACAACAATCTCGAATTTTCTCTTACCGGCGCCGGCGATTACCGAGGCTCCTATAACTTCTATGTCGATCCGAGCAAGCCTGCGGCATGGCACGCGCCCGGCGACCATCAGCTCCAGGCCGAGGGCGGCCTGATGCGCGTGGCTATTCGCTCAACATTTCAGCCCGGAACCGTGCGGGTTACAGCCACATCGCCGGGGCTCAAATCCGGCCATGCTGCGTTTCGTACCGAGCGGCCCCGTGAGTAGCTCCCGCTGGTGCTGCGACGCTCGTCCCGGCGCACTCCCGGCCTTCTGGATGCAGCTCCGCAGAGGCCGGCGGCCGCACCTGGTTCCTTTCCTGATTCCCCCAGGAGCGCATTCGGATTCTGCCGAAGGGAGATATCTATTGTCGTCAGCGGGGTCTGCCTGAACGGCAAATGCAATACACAAACTCGTCAACTCCAGTGAGGACAAACGTGCGGCCCGCTCCATAGGATGCGTGCCAATACGATCCGTTCGATGGCCATGGAACAGGGTCGAAGAGATTCCCCGGCATGATCATTCAAAGTTTCCCCAGATCTCTGCGTCAAACCGTCCAGTGCTGCATTTATATTCTGTTTGCAGCGTGCCTCCTTCCGTTACCGCTCCTCGCCCAGTCGGATGCCGGCCAGGTTGTGGGAACGGTTTCGGACGCCTCCGGCGCAGTTCTCGTGGGCGCCACCGTGACCATCACCAACTCCGACACCGGAGTTAGCCGCTCCGCCACCACCGGAGCCAAAGGCGACTTCGCCTTTCCCGCTGTGCCCCGCGGCAACTATACAGCCACAGCCACGTCCAGTGGATTCGCCCAGGAATCCCAGAGCTTCACCCTGAATGTCCTCCAGGCGCAGACCCTGCTCTTTCACCTGCGCCCCGGTGCCATCACCACCAGCGTTCACGTCACCGATGCTGCTCCGCTGCTTGACGTTACCAACGCGACCGTGAGTGACACCATTCAGGGAGAACAGGTGACAGAGCTTCCGCTCAACGGCCGCAACTTCACCAACCTCGCGATGCTGTCTCCCGGTGTAACTCGCGGACAATACGGAGACAACGCCAGCGGCGTCGGGGGAAATACTGAGACCTACCGCTACGGCGACAGCGGCGGCGCCTCTCTTTCCATCAACGGCCTTCGCCCTCAGGCGAATAACTATATCCTCGACGGAATTGATAACAACGATGGACTGGTCAATACCATCGCATTCTTTCCGCCCATCGACGCTACCCAGGAATTCAAGATCATCACCAGCGTGGCGCCGGCAGAATTCGGCCGTGGCGGAGGAGCCATCGTCGTCAGCTCCATCAAGTCGGGCACCAATCAGTATCACGGCTCGCTCTTCAACTTTTACCGCGATTCCCACTTCGATGCGAATCCCAACTATCGGTTCGAGGGTGCTCCGGCAACACCCAATCCGTCCTTCACGCGCAATCAGTTCGGGGGCTCGCTCGGCGGGCGCATTCTCCGCGATAAGCTCTTCGCTTTCGGTGATTATCAGGGCTGGCGCGAAAATCAGCCGGTCAATGCTTACTTTGTGACCGTCCCGAGCATGAAGATGCGCACCGGTGACTTCTCAGAACTGCTTGACCCCTCTTACACCTACAACCAATATCTCACGACCTTTCCCATCTGCACGGGCAACAACCATCCCGCTGCCAGTCAGGGTCAGATCTACGACCCTATGACGTGCCAGCCATTTCAGGGCAATATCATCCCTCAGGGCCGAAGCAATGCGGTCGGATTGAAATATCTCAATGCCTTCCCGAACCCTACCGTCAGCAATCGGGTTCTGAATAACTACTACATCGACTATCAGCACCAGGCCATCAACTATGACAACTTTGACGCGCGCATCGACTGGCCGGCAACCCTGAGGGACAGCGCCTTTTTCCGTGTCAGCTACGACAACTCAACGCGCTCTGAGAATAACGGCCTTATCTACCTGCCTGGTCTCGGTGGCGGCGACTATACGCACGTTCGCGGCTACGACCTGGGTGAAACTCATACCTTCAGCAGGACGGTCCTCAATCAGCTGCATCTGGGCTACAACCGGATCACCTATGCTTACATTCCGGCCGATTACGGAGAAGACATCTGCACCCAGATCGGCATTGTGAACTGCAATCATGGCAACAATCTTCTGTACAGCGGTGGCGCTCTGATCGGAGGTACCGGCTACGAGCTCGACTTCACCGGGGATTACGGCACCTATACCGTGCCTCAGAATACCTACGAACTGAACGACAGCGTCAGTATCGTGCACGGCCAGCACACCATCACGGCTGGCGGCACGCTCATTCGGCGTCAGGTCTCTTACTTCACCGCAGTTGCCCCCAAGGGGTTCTTCTATATCGCTCCCCTCGGCGAGGACTTTACCGGGTGGGAGTCCTCGGAGCTCCTGGTCGGTGGAGTCAACGACTACATCATCGGTTACCAGGGCGGATTCTACGGGGAGATCGACCAGGAGGATGGCGTCTTTGCTCAGGACGATTGGCGCGTCACCCCTCGTCTGACCCTGAATCTCGGCCTTCGCTACGACCTGCTGACCTGGCCCTATGAAATGCACAACCGCATGTCGTCGTTCGATTTCAATACCGGCGATGTGCTCCTCGCCGGCGTCAATGGAGTGCCGCGCTCCATCGTGAATCAGGACTACCTGGACGACAACTTTGCCCCTCGCCTTGGTTTCGCTTACAGTCTCACGCAAAATGGGGACACAGTCGTCCGCGGCGGTTACGGCGTCTTCTATTTCGTTGACAATGGCGGTATCGGCTATCAGCTGGATTACCAGGTGCCATTTCAGAGCACCGCTGTGTATCTCGCTCAGCAGGGATACTGCATTACGCTCAGCGGCATGACCTCAAGTCAGTCTGCACCTTATAACTGTTCTGTTAACACCAACTCGTCGGCTGTGAGCACCCCGCTGCCCGCTGCCGGATTTACCAGTTTCAACCCCAACAGCCCTCCCGCCGGTATGACCATTAACGGGGTGCATCAGGATAACGAGCATGCCCGCGTGCAGGAGTGGAACCTGCAGTTGTCCCGCCAGTTCGGAACGAAGAACGTTGTCAACATCGCCTATGTGGGCAGCCACAGCGGCAACCTTTCCAGCTACTACCCATATAACAACTACCAGTTCGCCACCGGCAGTCCCTTCCCCGGATCTATGCCTTACCCGCAGTATGGCGGTATTACAGATATCGATTACAACGGAATCGCCAACTACAGCGGTCTCCAGATCCACGCCGAGCACCATGATGAAAATCTCATGACCACGGCGAGTTACACCTGGTCGCACACGCTCGACGATTCGCCCGGTGCCTTTACCGGCGCAACCGTCCAGCTCTATTACGATCCGCTTTCCGATTACGGAAACTCCAATCAGGATCAGCGCCAGAACTTCAGCTTCTCGACCATCTACAAGATGCCGTTCGGGCGTGGGCATCGCTTCGGTTCCGGCTGGTCGCGTCCCCTCGACCTGGCTCTTGGCGGGTGGCAGACGAATGTCATCGCACTGCTGGAGACGGGAACCCCTGTCGATCTGTCCATCACGGGTGCCAATCCGACGAACCGGCCTGACCAGGTTGGCCCCATCACCTACCCTAAGAGCATCTCTGGTTATTGGTTCAATCCTTCAGCGTTCTCCGATAACATACCCACCACCTCTGGCACCTACGGTACTCCTGTCTATGGCCGGCTCGGCACTCTGCGGCGGAATCAGATCTTCGGCCCCAGTGGGCGGACGGTCGCCGTCGGTGCACAAAAGGACTTCCACTTTACCGAGCGTCTCACGCTGGAAACCCACGTGGACGCATTCAACGTCCTGAACACGCCCCAGTTCACCAATCCCGGCGGCGAAGTGAATGCGCCGCAGACCTTTGGCAAGATCACCGGGGTGGAGGAATACACAAATCGCCAGATTCAGCTCGCGGCTCGCATCACGTTTTGACCTGCCTCCAACTCCCTCCCTGTTTGCCGGGGTTCCTCGAAGCCCGGCAGGAGCAGGGAGGGAGTTTCCCATCCGGAATCCCTTTCATCGGCGCCGGTGACGTCGCCGTCGGATCATCGCGGGCGCTTCCAGTATGGTTGAGTAAGCTGCTCGCTTGCTGAAGCCGTCACCAGGGATGTTTCCTGGGAATGTTGCCGCCAGCCGTGGGCGTCATCGTGAGGGTGGATGAACATCGTGGAAACTGTTCCAGCCTGCAACTCGGCTCAGCCGCTTCGCGGCCGGCTTGCGCTGGTTACTGGCGCGGCGCAGGGCGTGGGCAAAGGTATCGCACTCGAGCTTGGGCGCGCCGGCTGCACCGTTGCCGTTAATTTTCTGAGCGATCCCCACCTCGCCAGAGAAACTGTTGCGGAGATCAGAGCTTCGGGTGCTCAGGGCTTCTCCATCCGGGCCGATGTGCGCTCCGCTGTGCAGGTGCGGCGGATGTTCGCTGCCCTTGCCGGCAAGCACCCGCGCCTCGACCTCCTCGTGAATAATGCCGGAACGCAGACCTGGGCCCCCCTGCTGCAGCTTTCGGAAGCGGACTGGGATCGCGACATCGACACGAATCTCAAGGGAACCTTTCTGTGTTTACAGGCTGCCGCCGCCTGGATGAAAGAAACCGGAGGGGGATCCATCGTGAATATCGGCTCCGGGTGCAACAAAGTTCCCTTTCCGCGTCTCGTTTCTTACAGCGCCAGCAAGGGCGGCGTGGAGATGCTGACGAAGTCGGCCGCCGTCGAACTGGGCGCCTACGGCATTCGCGTGAATTGCATCGCACCCGGCGCCATTTTGATCGACCGCACCCTCAAAGAGGAGCCGCAATACGCATCCGTCTGGGGAAGGGAGGCGCCGCTGTGCCGGGTGGGCCTGCCGGCAGACGTCGGCAACGCCGTAGTCTTCCTCGCGTCGGACCAGGCTTCCTATATCAGCGGACAAACGCTCTGGGTGGATGGCGCGGCGTTCACGCAGGCGAGCTGGCCGTATAAGCTCGCGGGGGATCGATTGCCTGCGAAAAAGCGGATCCGTCGAAGGTGAAGGGAACTGGCGGCCTCAGTGCCTCTCGGTCGTTTGCGCGCCTGACCATCTCTTCCACATCTGAGCATCGCTGAGCATTTTTATATACACGCCACCTACGACAGAACGCGCCTGGAACCCGACCTGGGCGCCGCTTACGGTATCGAACCAATCGCTCAGCGGCACCCGCGTCGGGCTCTCCGTCATGAATTTGTAAAGCGGGTCGATCAACGCGTCAAAGTCCTGCCGGTCAGGCGCCATGGTCGCCGTCCACACGCTCCAGTCAAGTTTCGTGTAAGTGTGGCGATTGTCCAGTGGCAGCCCGAACGCGTTCTGATGCCGCAGATAGTAACTCACCTCGCTGCGCGCCAGCGACTCCGGAAACAGGTCGAGCCCCAGAATCCGGTCCCACACCAGGTTGTACTTCTGACTCCAGGTACCCGGTAAATCGAACGCCAGGCGCGTATGATCGCCGTCGGCGGCCATCTTCATCCACTGCACCGCCATCTGCTGCGCGCTTTGCCGATACCTTTCCGCCTCGTCCGGCTTGTTGAGCTCGTCCGCCAGTTGCGCGTACGCTCCCAGGGCGAGGATCGCCTTGATCGACAAATTCGCGTTGTGCGCCAGATGGCCGGTGAAATCGTCGGTGCTGAGCTGGTTCTGCGGATCCATGCCGAACTGCAGCAGGTACGCCGCCCACTTCGACAGCAGCGGCCAATAGCGCGACGCAAACTGCGCATTGCCCTCGGCCCTGGCCAGCGCGTCAAACAGGATCAGCATGTTGCCGCTCTCTTCCACCGGCATCTGATCCTCTTCGCTCGTCTCGCCGCCGCCGTACACCTGCCCGTTGGCCAGCGGATACGTCCCGATATCGTGTGGCGCAAACGGCCAGTGCCAGCGCGGCAGGCTCGCATACTCCATCACCGGGCGCAGCTCCGCCTCCAGCAGTTTCGGATTGAAGAGCAGAAAGAACGGCGCTGCCGGATAGGTCACGTCCACTGTGTCGGTGCAGCCGTTGCTCGAGTTCTCTTTCGAGAACAGCAACGGCTGCCCGTCGATATCGGCGACCAGCTTGTGCGCCCCGAGTGTCTGCCGGTAGGCCAGGATCGCCAGCTGCGCGTATTTCTCTCCGCCCACAGCGGTCAGGTCGGTTGTCAGCGCACGATCGAACGCCTCCGCCCGCGCGCTCAGCGTGCCCTCATCGCGCTCGGCGGCCTCGAGCATCTGCGCGAAGGTCTGCCCGTTGCGCCGCCAGTAGTCAGGCATCTGCCGATGCAGATATTCGATCGCCTCGCGATCGTCATACGCCAGCATTGCTCGCCTCGTCACCGGAGCAGTCGTTACCCCCGGCAGGTGGAACGCCACCGTCATCATCGGCAGATCCACGCGCACAGCGCGCGGCATGTCCAGATCGTCGTCCAGTCCCTGTCCCGTTTCGCTCGCGGCCCCCCTTGCCACGGCGCTGCGAAAGGCGCGCTCGCCAAGGATGCCCGTCGTCATCCCCGGCTGCGCCGGCACCGCCAGGTCGGCCCACCCCCAGTCGATGCGGATCTCGTCGCCGGCCTTTTCGAGCATGGGCTGCTGGTTGTCGCCCATCTGCATCACCGTCATGTCGCCCACGCGCGCGGTGCTCCATACCACGCTCTCCTGCGGGATATTGACTGCCAGCTGCGCGCTCGCGCTCACCCACAGCTCGACCGAATGAGAACGCCCATCCGTCGAATGCACCGACCACGTCAGATAGGTTAGTGGACGCGACAGCACATCAAAATCCTGCGGCAGAGCCGGCGTGAGGAAGGTTGCCGTCAGATGGATGCCCTCGCCCTCGAACTCGTAGATTGTGCGCGTCGGCCACAGGACGCGCGACAGCTGCGGCAGCGGCGGGACATCCTCTGCATCGCCCATAAAACGGAACGGCTTGCCGTCGACCCGAATGATGCCGTTCAGCAGCTGCTCCGCGCCCGTCCAGTGGCGGATTGGGCCTCCATTCAGCGTGTCGTCAAACGACCACAGGCTGAAGTACGGATCATGCACCACCAGCGGCGTGGCCGGGGTGCGGACCGTCACCGGCTGCTGCGCGGCCAGAACGACACTCCACGCAAGCAGAGCGGGAATCGCAAACTGTCGCAGCAGAACTTTCGCTCCTTCAGGCAGAATCCTGTGCCCGTCTCTATCTCTGTGCGCTGATGACCTTCTTCCTTTGCTCTGCATCGTACTCCCTGCTCAATCAGCTGATGTCGTTCGAACCCACAGTGAATCCGGATCGGGTTAGCGGCTCCGGACTAAGGTAAGGATCGTGACACTCTCGCGCGGAAAGATGTGGCGCAGTGCTTCGCCGTTCACTGCTTCGCTCATCCGCGCAGGAGTTACCCGATCCGGATTGTCCTCGTCGTTCCCTTCGTCGATGTTGTCCGCGCGCAGGGTCTCGACCTCCGCGCGCTCATCCGCTGCGAAGCCGTCGATGCGGATCTGAGCCTGGATATCTGTATCAACGCTGCGGTTCACGCAGAACAGCGTCAGCCGGTCGCCCGCATCGTTGAGCGCGGCGAACACATCGAGGTAGGGCACGTCGCCGATATTCGGTAGCCGCCCCACTCCTCGTTCGACGGAGTAACTGCCGCCTTGTGTCTCCACCGCAACCGGCCGCGACGCGTGCGCCGTCGAGTACATGCGCAGCGCCCAGTATCCCGGCGCCGCGTACACCTGCCCGCGCTTCTTCCAGATTCCCGCGAACTCCATGATCCCGGTCATATCCGATACCGGCACGATTGCTGCGTGCCGCATCAGCATATTCAGGAAGCCCGCGGTGTCGACCGCGCCGCCCATATTGGTGAAGCTGGGCGTCCCCGGCCGGTTTCCGATAAACAGCCACTCTGTAAATGCGATATGCGCCTGATGCGCGAAGGCCGGAAACGAGTCGATCTGCTGCTGTTCCTCCTCCAGCCGCCGCCCCAGTTCAACCGGCAGTGCGAACGCGGCGGCAGCAATGAAATCTGTGGACGCGTGCGGCATCTGCACATCGGTGTTGGTCACCACAAAATGAGCGGACAGGTACCCGAAGGTATTCGCGGGGTTTCCCAGATGGGTCGCGTTCCACTGCGTGAAATGATCCGGGTCTGCGCCGGTCGCGATGAGGCGTGCCTGCGGATCCACGGCGTGTACCGCGCGGCTGAATGCCAGCGTGCGCGGCGCCAGTTGATCCAGGGTCGGATAGCCCAGGTTCCAGCTGCCCCATAACTCGTTGCCCAGTTCCCACAGCAGTCCGCTGTGCTGCGACCAGTGCTCGTCGATGTATTGCACCCACGCGGCTGCGTCCTCGGGAGTGCCGCTGCCCAGATTCAGCGCCACCTGCGGCTCAGCTCCGATCAGCCTGCAGAAATGCAGAAACTCGTCGGTTCCGAAGGTGTTGTACTCCGGAATCCCCCACGCCTGGTTGCGCATGCTGATGCGCTTGTCCCGCGGTCCGATCCCGTTCCGCCAGTCATACGAAGAAGTGAAATTGCCGCCGAATCGCACCAGCGGTGTTTCCAGCGCCTTCGCCATCGCAACTGCGTCCGGATCGAGCCCATCCAGCGCGTCCGCAGGCATCAGCGAAAGCTCGTCCAGATCCACCTGCTCGTCGCCGCTAACCTGCACCACGAAGTCCGCCGGATCCAGACGGTGCAGATTTCCCGGGGGAACCGTCAGGTGAAACGTATATTTCGTCCACTCTGTACCCGCAGCTTCGATCTCGGCGCTGGCCAGCACCTCGGTGTTGTTGCGCCGTCTCAGAGAAACAGACAGAGTGGCAGGTCCGCTGACGTGGCGCGCGTAGAGGCTGCCGTCATAGGCCAGCGTCCGCTCCACCGGCAGCCAGACCTCCTGCCGGATCCCGGTCGGCCGTCCGGGCACACCAAATACGCGCAGCGACATCCACGAGTTCGCCGCATCGCCATAGCGCAACTCGTAGCGGTTTCCCTCTCCGTAATCGAGCGGTTCCCAGGGCAGGGGGAGATCCAGCTCCGAGGCTCGCACCAGCTCCGGATGCCCGGCCAGCATCTGCTGCACGTGCCGCGCGTCCCACAGCCCCGCTTCAACGCTGGGGTTTTCGAGGAGCTCCGCCCACAGTCCGTTGTAGGTCGAATTCCCGATCGGCTCGAGAAAGGTCCCGAAAATCGTTCGCGGAATCTCGGGTCCGGCCGAACGAGCCGCATCCACGCGAATCGTAGTCACCTCGGGTATCGGCTGATTGACCGTGATCTGCGCGTGCGTCCAGGTTGCGCAAATCCCCGCCGCCGCCACGGTAACGAGGCTTCCCTTTGTCCGCAAATTCACTCGCCTCCTCTGCTCACTGCACACCCTGGGGGGCGGCCGGCGCGCCGACCGCGGTCGCATTCAGCTTGCGCCAGTCTTCAATATCCTTCGCGCGCGCCTGCACCGCGGCATTGTGCAGCTGCTGGAATTTCTCGACCGCCGCGCGCGCGTCTGCGGTTCGGCCCAGTCCCTTATAGGCCTGCCCCAGTCCATACCATGCGCGCTGCGCCGTCTCGCCTCCGAGCGTCGTCGCTTTTTCGTACTCCGCTGCGGCCAGTTGATTCTTGCCGGCATCGGCATAGGCGCGGCCCAGATAGTAGTCGGCCACGGTGGGCCTGCCGTAGAGTTTCACCACCTGCTGCAGCATAGGCAGCGCCTCGGTTCCCTGGCCCGCATCCACCTGGGTGCTCGCCAGGTTATACATCGCGATCGGATTGCCCGGCGTCAGCTTCAGTTGCTCCTCGAAGGCCTTCTCCGCCAGATCCAGCTGGCCCGTCTGCCGATACTCCCATCCCAGACCCTCATACAGATCCGCCTGCTTCGGAGCGATGCTGATCGCCTGCTGGTATTCATCGATCGCCTGGGTATGCTGGCGCGCCTGCGCGTCGATCTGCGCATTCAGGCGGTGCAGACGCCACGAGCCGGGGTCCAGCTTGTAGATGCGCGTGTAGCTCTCTCGCGCCACCGCCATGTGCGCCTGCACCCGATAGTCGAGGATCCCGATATCGTTCGGCGCCAGTTCCGACGCTCGATCCAGGGGGCCGATCGCCTGATCCGGATGGCCGGTGTCCAGTTCCACAATGCCCAGCCACAGCAGCGTCTCCGGGTTGTTGCCATCCTCATGCACGGCGCTTTCGAGGTCGGTGAGGGCATCGCCGATCTGGTCGGTCTGATACTCCGCGATACCGAGGAACAAATGCGCGCCCCGCACCGACGGGTCCAGTTTCAGCGCCTGGCGGATCGAAGGAATGGCCTCCGTGAGCTTGCCGCCTTTCAGCTGGGCCAGGCCCAGGTCCAGCCACGCTTCCGCGAAATCCGGCGCCAGCCGGGTTGCCGCGCGAAACTGCTCTTCCGCCTCCGCCGCATTGCCCTGGTGCATGGCCTGGGATCCTCGCTGGAAGATGGCCTGGAGTTGCTGCTGGTCGGCGCCGCCCTGCTGGCCGTGTCCCGCGGTAACCAGGCCCGCAGCCAGCGCCATCGCTAATACGCACCTCGCACAGTGACTGAGCATGACCCTGACGCTAACGGATGCAGTCCTCTAATTCAATCCGGATACGACGGCTCCCATCAGCGACAAGACGCGCGGAGCCATATCGGCTCCGCGCTGGGAGGACAAAGAAAACCGGAATGGCCGCTAGAACACAAGTTTTCCGGTCACCTGGATATTGCGCGGGTCTTGCAGGGTCGAGGTCGGAATGCCGAACGTCGAATCTGCCGGGCCCTGATCCGGATAATTCCAGGTGTGATGGTTCAGTGCGTTGATGAACTCGAATTTCAGCTCGAACGACAGGTTCTCGTGGATTGTGGTGTCCTTGAGAAGGCTGAAATCCTCATCGTAGAAAGCGGGCAGCCGTGCTACGCCGTCCACACGCGGCGTGTCGCCGAGCACGAAGGGACCGGAGCCGCGGCTGGGTACGCCGGCCGGGTTCGTCGGCAGGTTCTGGTCGTAGAAGGCCGCCGCCTGCTGCTGCGCCGACCCGCTCGGGTAGGCCACGTTGCTGATGGCGCCGTTGAACATGCTGTTCGTCAGGGGGTCGGTCCCATTAGCCGTGTTGAAGGGGTCGATGGACTTCGGGCCCCTGCGATAAACGGCGCTCTTCACTTCCTTGCCCGGAATCAGATTGAAGCGGATGGCGTTTTCAAAGCCGGGAATGCCGCTGGAGCAGCAGAACCCCATCGGCTGCCCCGACATGTAACGCTGGATGCCGCCTACCTCCCAGCCGCCCAGGATGTTCCCTGCGACCCGTTGATTCAGGTACCGCCGGTGGTCGCCGAAGGGCAGATCGTACAGGTAACTGATCACCACCTGCTGGGGAACATCCTGGAAGCTGATCGACTTCTCAGCATGCAGATCCCATACGTTCTGGTCCTGTGGGACCCCGTTGCCGTTGTTCGGCAGCAGGCTGTCGGCATCGGTAATCGATTTGGACCAGGTGTACGAAAGCTGCAGGTTGAAGCCCTGGCGGAATTGCCGCTGCAGGCTGGCAACCAGCGCGTCGT